>Ga0123335_1000156_pt1 | contig 106679 bp, 81 predicted proteins | sample BiotimSIPDNA_2_FD_89707 | JGI IMG/M metagenome (GOLD analysis project Ga0123335, IMG submission 89707) | Anaerobic biogas reactor microbial communites from Washington, USA - Biogas_R2 time_0 SIP DNA | ecosystem: Engineered > Bioreactor > Anaerobic > Unclassified | place: Washington, USA... | reverse complement strand
GCGTTTTCCCGCGCATCATGCAAGAATGGGCGCCATGTCGAAACTGCTTGTTGTCTTGATTGCCGGGCTGTTGGCCGGTCCACCGGAACCGTTTCATAACTGGTCCATGGATAGGGCTGTTGAAGTCCTTAATTCTTCTCCCTGGGCGCGCCGTGAAACGTTCGCGCGTGTGATCAGCGGCGTGGGGAGCGGCATCTCCGGTGAGAAGGAGATTTACAATACGTTTTACATCCGCCTCCTTTCTGCGCGGCCGATACGCGAGGCCTATGCCCGTGTCCAACAGATCAACCATGGATATGACAACATGTCACCGGAAAGAAAGCAGCGTTTCGACGCGGCCCAGAAACCGAATCTCGATCCGGATGTTTCCCGCTGGATTGTGGTTTCCGTCAGCTTCCGCTCAAATGATCCCAACGAAGAAAGCACTGTTCGCCGCTTTTTCCAGAGTGAAACCGTCGAGACTTTGAAGAAGAAGGCTTATCTCTCCACCCCGTCCTTTCCTCAGCTCGAGCTTGCCGCCTATTTCCCGCCGCGGGAAGAAAGCGTCGGCGCCAGGTTCGTATTTCCCAGAACGGTGGATGGAGTGCAGGTTTTGACCGAAGATTGCGAGAGTCTCACGCTCGAATTGATCGAAGTGGCGGGTGTGGATTCTAACCTGAGAGCAACTTTTTCCGTGCAGCCGATGATCGTCGACGGCGAACTCGTGTTCTGAATCGCGAGCCCCGCAGGTAGGGAACCGCATGAGCAGCTGTGGTGTCAGTCTGCTCGGTGGCTTCAACAACTAATAGTTTGCTGGAAACCGATATGACCGCATTACTGAGTTTACTGATAGTACTACCCCTGCTTAATGAACCGGTGCAGCAGGATCTTGAGCAGATCGAACAGTTCTCCGTGCAGATGAACGGCGAGTGGCTTGCCGTCGAGTCTTCCAACGACGAGGCGGTCGCGCTGCTCGTCAACCCGTTCAATGTGCGCAAACGCGGGAAGTATTACGGTTCAGTGTACGAATATCACCGGAATGACAATTTCGACGCGCGGAATTTCTTTGATCCTGTAGGCGAGCCTCTTCCCGAGTTCAAGCGGAACCAGTTCGGATTCAGCATCGGCGGACTCATATCATCCAAGCTGAAGGTGTTTGGAAGCTATGACGGGTTGCGCATAATCAAGGGTTCGACCATCGTGTCGATGGTTCCCACTCCGGCGATGAAGCTGGGAGATTTCAGTGCGACAGGACAACGGCAGCTGACCGATCCCTTCACGGGGGAGCCATTTGCCGGCAACCGCATACCGCAGGAGCGCATCCATCCGGTGTCAGCGAGACTGCTCTCGCTGTTTCCCGATCCGACCCGCGATGACCCGATGCGCAACTACGCAAACAACCACCCGGTTGTGAATAACAACAACAGCATCTCCTCCCGCCTGGATTACGAGATCAGTCCGCAAACGAAAATTTTCGGCAATTACAGCATGAATTACGGAAATCAGGAGCTGGTTTCCTCCCTTCCCGCATTCGGAACCACGATGGAGGAGAAGAATCAGGATCTGTCGATCAATCTCACTCATTCCTTCAGTTCGAACAGAATCCTGAACCTCGAGGCGAATTTTGAAAGGACAACAAGCCTTCAGCTTTCACAGCATGCCTTTCGTGAAGGGCTGGTGAGCTCTCTGGGTATAGACGGAATCGCCGCGCTCGATGCTATGGACGAGGGTTATCCGCAGTTTGACATCATGGGTTACGCGAACCTCGGATTCGGTTTCGGGGGCTTTTTTGCTGAAGGATTTGCGGCGGGGTCGCCCGAAAACTTCTGCGAAAACGAATATGGATTCAGCGGCAATTACACGTATGTGCGCGGGAGCCATACCATAGTCGCCGGAGGAGAATTGCAGCTGACCCAGCTCAACAACATGAGAACCGGCGGATCGCGTCGAGGCGAGTTCGGCTTTTCGGGCTTTTTCACCGGCGATGCTTTCGCCGACTTTCTCCTGGGAATCCCGTACACGGCCAAGCGGGGAATCGGCTCCGACCGATCCGATCTGCGGCAGCGCACGTGGCGTGTCTTCGTCAAGGATGATTGGAAGATCAACAGCAATCTGACTCTGAGCGCAGAACTAGCCTACAGCTATTCACCCTTCTACAGCTCTCCCCGCAACAGGGTGTCTTTTTTCTATCCTCTCCGGACCGATCCTCCTTTAGATGGGGAGTTCGTCATTACCGGCGGCAGCAGGGCGCGCGAAATGGGACTCGACCTGGCGCCCGGGCAGGCGGCGTATCCGGACAGAAACGACTGGCAGCCGAGCTTCGGACTTGCCTACAGTCCGCTGGGGAACAACCGGCTTGTGATGCGGGCTTCCTATCGAATACAGCACGGTTTCATGAACCCGATTCAGGGATTGATTTACATCGGGCGGAATTATCCGTTTTTCTATCTTGAGAAGGCCGAATCTCCTACCATCCCCTCATTGGATCTGTCCAATCCTTTCGCATCGGCCACACCGGCAGCTCTGACACTCCAGGCGGCGGATCCATACCTTAGAAATCCTTTCATGCAGCTGTGGAACGCCGGCCTCCAGTATGAGGTTTGGCGCAGCTGGACCCTCGAGCTTTCGTACAGGGGTGAGAAGACGTCGCGAATGTTCCGGACGGTACCTGCGAATGTGCCCAAGCCCGCGCCGTTCGGCACCCCCATACAGCCGAGACGGCCCAATCCTTCATACGGGCAGTTTGACATCCTGACAAGTGGAGGGTCCTTGAGCAGCAACGCACTCGATGTCCAGGTAAGGCGACGGCTCACCGGCGCCTTTTCGCTCCAGGGCGGTTTCGTCTGGATGAAAGGGATGAGCGATGTCTGGGGATGGGCTTTCGTCAATCCCAACAATCCTGGAAATCTCGCGGCAGAACGCTCTCTGTGGGGTTTCGGTCCCCCCATGCGCTTCAATCTGAACTACATTCTTGACGTTCCGGTCGGGCGTGGGAAGCTCCTCTCCACAAGGTGGGCCGGGAAGCTCAATGCCATCCTGGAGGGTTGGAGAATATCGGGAATCACCACCATCATGTCCGGGTTCCCTTTCAATCCGGAGATTTTCGGCGACCCGAATAACGACGGCGTCTGGGGTGACCGTCCCGACCGCATTGGGCCCGGCACGCTTCCGCAATCGCGGAGGTCTATCGACAAGTGGTTTGACACCTCTGCTTTTGTAATGCCCGATTATGGAGCAAATCAGCAGTGGTACGGAAATGCGGGCCGCAACATTCTCATGACTCCCGGAACGACCAACTGGGACATCAGCCTGCTCAAGAGTACGAGGGTTTCCGGCGACGGCAACATGCTTGAATTCAGGGTGCAGCTTTTCAACGCATTCAACAATGTGAACTTCCAGCAGCCAGGAGGTTTTTTGGGCACTCCTACCTTCGGCGTAATCTCCAATACCGACAATGCGCGGGAAATCGAGATTGCGGTGAAATATTCTTTTTGAATTCAGCTTTCCAGCGCTTCTCTCACCTTGCTTGCCAGTTGCTCGGAAGAGAACGGCTTCTGAATAAAGCAAAGCCCCTCATCGAGTATGCTGCTGTGCGCGATGATATCCGCGGTGTAACCTGACATGAACAGACATCTCATGCGCGGACACAATGACAGCAGAGTCCTGGCGAGATTGCGGCCGTTCATTTGCGGCATGATGACGTCGGTCATCAGCAGGTCGATCTCCCCTGCATGCTCTGCGGCGATCCGGATCGCTTCTTCCGGAGTGTTTGCCGGCAGAACCGTATGATCCTGCCTTTGAAGTGTCGTTGAAGTCAGCTTCAGGAGGGCGGGTTCGTCTTCGACAAGCAGGATCGTCTTTCCGCCGGCCTTTGAGACGATCTCTCCCGTCCGCGGTTCAGGCCCGCTATCGGGATGTCTCGGAAAATAGACTGTGAAAGCAGTTCCTTTGCCGGGAGTGCTGCGGACATCAATCAATCCCCCGTTCTGTTTGACAATGCCGTAGACCGTGGCAAGCCCGAGGCCGGTTCCCGTTCCCACCTCCTTCGTCGTAAAGAACGGTTCAAAGACGTGACTGAGGATTTCCTCGGTCATTCCGCACCCGGTGTCTCTTACCGTCAGCCGGACATACTCTCCCGGGAGAAAGTCTTGGTGAGTGCCGCAGGATTCCCGGTTTGCCCAGTTCCCGGTTTCGATGGTGATTTCGCCGACGTCAGCGATGGCATCACGGGCGTTGACACACAGGTTGGCAAGAATCTGGTCGATCTGGGATGGGTCAAACTTCACGTTCCACAGGTCCTGTGAAGGACGCAAGCGCAGCGTGATGTGCTCGCCGATCATGCACTCCAGCATCTTGACAGTCCCTGCGATGGTTTCATTCAGGTTCAGGATCCGCGGCGCAATCGCCTGTTTGCGGGCGAAGGCGAGCAGCTGGCGTGTCAGGTTTGAGGAGCGTTTTGCGGCCTTCGCGATTTCGACCAGGTTCTGATGCAGGGGGAGTGAAGAGTCGACTTGATCCAGGGCGATCTCCACGTGGCCGAGAATGACTCCAAGCATGTTATTGAAGTCATGTGCCACTCCTCCCGCCAGCCGGCCAATTGACTCCATCTTCTGCGCCTGCTGAAGCTGAGCCGAGAGCCTGGACTTCTCCTCCTCTGCACGCTTGCGTGCCGTGATGTCGTGCATGAAAGCAACGAAGTGCCCCGAGCCGTTCGTGGCGCGGTATTGGGCGCTTACTTCGACGAAGAAGAGGCTTCCGTCCTTGTGGCGCTGCTGTGTTTCAAACCTGTCTTCGCCCTGCATCATGATCTTTTTGATATGGCGCTCCACCTCTTCCCTGGTTTCGCGCCCTTCCAGGTCTGCAATGCTCATACTCAGCAATTCAGGTTCGGCATATCCGCTCATCCTGCAGTACGCGTCGTTTACCTGCAGGATGCGCCCTTCCAGGTCGGCCATGTAAAATCCGTCCATCGCCGTCTGGAGGATTGTCCTGTGTTTCTCTTCAATCTCCTCCAGCTTGTACTGTGATTCAATCGTCCGCAGCTTCTTCAGCGCGATGCTTGTGATGACTTCAATAAGTCCTTTGATGAAGAACAGGTAATGGTTCAGCTGTTCCTGTGTCCATATCGGAACCTTCTTCACGGCTTCAATGTAGGTTTCTTCGTCGAAGCCCCAGCGCGCCGCCTGTTTTCTGAAGAAATCCAGGTCCGGCTCCTCGAGGAAGAACTGGCCGGTAAAGAAGTTTCCAAGGTGCTTCCCTTCAACCATTATGGGAGTGGCGTTGTCGATCAGGCCGTGCGGGCAGCGGTAGCTGACCGCCGGGTTTGCTTCGGAGAGGTGCTCGAGAATGTATCGGTCGCTCTTGATGCACTCTTTCTCGCATTCTCTGTGCCGCCGGTGGAATCTTGTGCAGATGTCCTGCCAGGCCGTTGCGGTCAGGATGTTGCCTTCATTGTCAATAATCGAAGAGGGAAACGAATAGATGCTGTTCAACCTGTCCTGCAGCGACTGGAACTGCTCGATATCGATAAGATCTTCGAGTCTGTACTTCATAGGGCCCCCTGGAATCAGTCCGGATTTTATCGCGATTTTACCGTACCGAGGCGATTTTTCAGCACACCGCGCGATTGCTTTTTTTCGGCCCGGAATGCACTCTGATTTGTAGATGCCCCCTTCCGGAGACGCTGTTTATGAAAATCCACATTTATATGCTCTGTTATCGTTTTGAAGCTCTCGTAGCTTCCCATCTCGATCCTGAAGCATTCGGGCTCTACATGGCGGTAGGGACCAGGAAGAACACGAAGGGGAACGTGATGTTCTTTGAGATTGATCCGACCGTGAAAAGCGAGCACTTCGACTTCAGCATCGTGAATGAGGAGTGCCGGCCGCAGCCGGGTCTTCCACCGAAGAGGAGTAAGTACATAAGCATCTACCGGGTCATGGAGCGCCTCGAGATGGCGAGTTTTGGGAAATTATACCTTGTCACGGCTGACGGCCGCACAATGGCTCTCGAAGCGGTCTCCTACGACTTCAGTCATGAAGAGCCGGGACCCAGTCTGTACCAGGAACTCTGTCCGGTGTCGCCGACCGTGGTTTCGGAACTCCCTCCCGTAGAGTTCATCCGTTTTCTGACCGATCCGGAGAATCCGCTCTGTCTGCCGCGGTTGCTGTTCGCCGACCTGATAATCGATCGGGACAGCTCGGGAAGGCTTGCGGGATACCTGCCTTACCCGGATCCGATGCATGTCGTCGATTGCATCAACGAGGTGATGCAGAGTCCGGACAAAAAGACCAAGACGGTCTGGCGCACACCGTTCCTGCACGGCTTCTTCAGGATCATACGCCGCGGCTTTTTCCTGGGAGATGCCAAGGAGTTCAAGTTCTACCGTTTTCCGGAACGGCGTGTCCTCGAGATCGAACACTCCAGGTGGTGGCGCTCCGCTTCCGAGAGCCTGCAATGAGCGAGGCACGGCCTTTGCTTTCATTCGCAGGATCCTGTAGTGAATATGAAACGCAACCCGAGCACCATAGTCAGGCTGTTTCCATCCCCGCGGGCATACCTCTATGCCATGGCTTTCTTCTTCGCCGGGGGATGGCTGCTGCATGCGCTGACGGCCCAGGAAGGGATTGGCCCCGGCGAAATAGAGTTCACCCCTTTTTCCCTGTTTTCTGATCCACGGTACAGTGCGATGGAGATCGTCGCTCTCATTGCGGTACTGGGGATAGCTATAGGAGGTCTCCTCTATGCGTTTCTTCTGGCGCGACAGGTGGTGCGGGCCGACCGGGGGACCCAGAGAATGCAGGAGATTGCGGCAGCAGTACGGGAAGGAGCAAACGCCTACCTTGCAGCGCAGTTCAGGCGCATCGGCCCGTTGATCATCGTGCTCACGATACTCCTTGCCGTGACCTATACCGGAACGGTGGAGGCATTTCGCTGGGGGCGCGCGGTCTCGTTTCTTGTAGGCGCACTCTTCAGCTGGACCGTAGGATTTGTCGGCATGCGTCTGGCAACGACCGGTAACCTGCGCGTCGCTTCGGCTGCAACGCGCAGCTACGGGGAAGCGCTGCAACTCGGCTACCGCACCGGCACAGTCACCGGCATGCTTACCGACGGGCTCGGGCTGCTGGGCGGAACCGTCATCTTTCTGATCTATGGGGAACACGCCTATGAAGCTCTGCTGGGATTCGGATTCGGCGGCACTCTCCTCGCCCTGTTCATGCGGGTTGGAGGAGGCATCTATACAAAGGCGGCCGACGTCGGGGCCGACCTGGTAGGCAAGATCGAGAAAGACATCCCCGAAGACGATCCCCGTAATGCAGCCACGATCGCGGATAACGTGGGGGACAATGTCGGCGACTGTGCAGGTATGGCGGCGGACATCTTCGAGAGCTATGAAGTGACCATTGTTGCGGCCATGATACTGGGGTTGGCGAGTTTCGGCCACATAGGGGTCATTTTCCCGCTGCTGGTGCGCGGCATAGGAGTCGTCGGATCGATCATCAGTACGTACACGGTCAAGGCGGGCGCCGGTAACACTTCCGACACCGCGCTGCGCAGCGTGCACCGCGGCTTCTGGATCGGATCCATCATCAGCGTGGTCGGGTTTTTCATCCTCGGGTTTTTTTACCTGCGCTTCGACGCCGAGTATATCGCGATGAATCCGATGGCAGTGGGAGGGTTTCCCAACGGCGATCCGCTGCAGCTCTCCTGGTTTGCCGGATTGGGAATACCGGGTCTCGACCTGCGGCCGGCCTACACCTGCCTTATAGGAGTTTTGCTTGCAATCGTGCTCAACAAAGTCACCAGCTACTATACCCACACGGCCCACAGACCGGTGAAGAGCCTGGCAAAAGCATGCGATACAGGTCATGCCACCAATGTCATTCAGGGATTCGCAGTCGGATACGAAGCTACCGTTACGACCATCCTGGTGCTTGCGGGTGCGATCCTGATCTCGGCGCTGTGCTATGCGGGCGCCGGTCCTCTGTTTGTCGCCTTTGGAGTGGCGATGACCGGTATCGGGATGCTGACCCTGACTGGAAACACAATTTCCATGGACGTGTTCGGGCCCGTAGCCGACAACGCGAACGGGATCGGGGAGATGGGGTATGAACCGCAGAAGATGGAGGCGACGGCACCGGGGAATTATCGCCGCGCACGCCAGATTCTGGCCGACCTGGACGCTGTCGGCAACACAACTAAGGCTGAAACCAAGGGGATCGCGATCGGGACGGCGGTAGTAGCCGCTGTTTCGCTTTTTGCCAGTTTCATCGCGGTGATTGCCGTAGGCAGCGAAGACAAGATAAACCAGATGAGCGACAGTCAATTCATGGCCGAGGCTTCAAGGCTGACGATAGCGGAACCGCTGGTGCTCGTAGGATTATTGATCGGAGGAGCTGTGCCGTTCCTGTTCAGCAGCATGCTGATCGGTGCGGTCGGGAGAGCGGCGTTCTACATCGTCAAGGAATGCCGTCTGCAGTTTCGCGATACCGATATCTGGGCGGGAATCAAGAAACCCGACTACGGACGTGTCGTCAACATCTGTACCAACACCGCCCAGAAGGAGCTCATCGGCCCCGGCCTGCTGGCGATTCTGTCTCCTGTTCTGGTCGGGTTCCTTCTCGGACCCTATGCCCTCGGAGGGTTCCTTGCCGGAATGATTCTGGTGGGGCAGTTGCTGGCGGTCTTCATGGCGGATTCCGGCGGTGCCTGGGACAACGCCAAGAAGCTGATCGAAGACGGGCACTACGGAGGCAAAGGATCGGAGGCTCACAAAGCGGCGGTAACAGGTGACACGGTCGGAGACCCGTTGAAGGATACTGCCGGTCCGGCGATCAATCCGCTGATCAAAGTGATGAACATGGTCAGCCTGTTGTCGCTGGGGCTTGTCCTCAGCTACAGCCTTATGTCGAATCGCGGTGAGTCGCCCCTGATCAGCGTTCTGTTCGTTGCCGTCTGCGTTGCCGGCATAGGGTGGGCTTTCCGGCAGAGCAGAAAGGAAAGCCCGGAAGACTCCGAAGAGGTGTAATTATTCCTCGGCGGTGTGGCCGTTGCCGCCGGCGGGCTTGATGTCGATTCCGTAGCGCTTGATCTTCGAGATGAGCGATACACGCGAAATGCCGAGAATCTCCGCGGCAGCCGTCCTGTTTCCCTCCGTCAGCTCGAGCATGTGCCGTATATGCTCGGCTTCAACATCGCTCAGGCTCTTGCGCTCCGACGGCGGCACCGTTGAACTCCTCGAACTGCTCACCGCATTGAGCACGTAGCGTGGCAGGGAGCGCCGGGTCAGGGTCCTGCCGGTTTCGACGACGACCGCTTCAGCAATTATGTTGTCGAGTTCCCTGACATTTCCCGGATAGTCATAGATCTCCAAGAGATCGATCACATCCTGTTCGATCAGGGAAATGGATTTGGAATTGGTGTGGTTGTGTTTTTCGAGGAACCAGTTGGCGAGAAGCTCCACATCTCCCTCCCGGTCGCGCAAGGGGGGCAGGAAGACCGAGCATATGTTGAGCCTGTAATAGAGATCGCGGCGGAAGCGACCTTTCTCGATTTCTTCCGCAAGGTCTTTATTGGTGCAGGCGATGATGCGGACATCGGCACCGCGCTTTTCTGTCGAGCCGACCCTGAAGTATTCTCCCTCCTGCAGGACACGGAGCAGCTTCGACTGAACCGGCAGTTCGAGTTCTCCGATCTCGTCAAGCATGAGGGTTCCCCCATCCGCCTTTTCAAAGAAGCCGGCCTTGCTGTTGACGGCCCCGGTGAAGGCTCCCCGTTCATGCCCGAAGAATTCAGAAGAGAAGAGTTCTGAGGCGAAGGTACCCGCATTGACCGCTATGAAGGGCTTGTCGCGCCGCCGGCTGATCTGGTGAATCGCCTTTGCCACCAGTTCTTTTCCGGTGCCGCTTTCACCCCAGATCAAAACGTAGTTCTCGCTTTCGGCGATCTGGTCAACGCGCTGAAGCACTCGCAAAAAGCTCTTGTTCTGTGTGATGATTCCTTTGAACGCCTCTTTGTGGCGCAACCCTTCCAGCCTTGCCTGATCGCGCAGCTTTGAAATTTCGTCACGCAGCTGCGACCGTTCCAGTGCCCGTTCGAGGACAAGGAGCAGGCGGGTTTCGTCTACCGGCTTGCACAGGTAATCATATGCCCCGGTCTTCATCGACTCTACGGCGAGCTGAACGTCCTCCACCCCGGTGATGACGATGACCTCGATGCCCGGATGCTTCTGTTTCACATATTCGAGCACCTCCCGGCCATGCACCACCGGCATGTCCATGTCGAGCAGGATTGCGTCGAACTGGCCCGAATCGATCATTTCGAACGCTTTTGAGCTGTCGCTGAGGACCCTGACGAAGTAGCGCTGCGTCTGGGTAAGCAGAATCATGAAATAGTTCAGCACAGCAACATCGTCATCGATCACCAGAACCCGATTCATGCTTTACTCCTTGCCGCCGGGAAGTGGTACTGCAGAGTCGTCCCTTCTCCCAATTTCGTGTCCACGTCTATCCACCCCTGATGATCCTTTATGATGCCATAAGCCACCGAAAGACCGAGCCCCATTCCGCCCGTCTTCTGCTTGGTTGTGAAGAAAGGATCGAACAGCCTGTTTTTGACTTCCTCTGTCATGCCCGGACCATTGTCGGCAATGCAGACGGTCACCCTTGTGGCTTCTTTGTCCCTGCTGGTTGTGACCTCGATTATTCCGTCCTGCCGGTCTCCCAGGGCCTCTGCCGCGTTAATCAGGTTGGCGACGATCACCTGCTCGATTTTATTGCCGCTCCCCTTGATCTTGGGGAGGCTCGGATCCAGGGCGAGCTTGATTTTGTGCCGCTTGATCTTATTATGCACAAGCCTCATGCTCGACTGAATAGCATCGTTGACATCAACCAGATCGTTGTAGGTCCCTTCCTCGGCGCGGGCGAACTTCTTGAGGTCTCTCACGATGTCGGAGATCCGGACGGTGCCGTTCGACATGTCCTTCAGCAGCACCGTGATGTGCTGCCGGAAAACCGGGTAGTCGAGCCGGGCGACCTTGAAGTCGGGGTTTGTCTCAACGTACCTGTCCATGATCGGGAGCATGCAGTCCATGGCTTCGCTCAGAATGCGCATGTTTCCCTGGATGAACTGGATGGGGTTGTTGATCTCGTGCGCCATGCCCGCGGAGAGCCTGCCGAGCGAGACCAGTTTTTCCGACTGTACAAGCTGCTGCTGCTTTTCACGAAGCTCGTTGTTGGCCTCCTCGAGATCGAGCGATTTCTTCTGCAGCATGCTTCGCGCCTGCATAAGGCCGTACTCGCGGTCACGGAGATCCTGCACGATGGTCGAACTCATATAGATCGTGCTTAGAAAAACGACAAGAAGCGTAACGCTGACGCCTAGGATGTACCACGGGTTGTGGTAGCGGGTGCCGATTTCTTCGATGGTGTAGTGAGGTATCGTTCCCGAATACTCCAGGATTGCGACCGACAGAAACAGCAGATATGCGAAGAGTCCCTGGGCCCACACCTGCGGGCGGCGGAGCATGACGCTCCCTATGATGACATGGAGGAGGTAAAGGAAGATGAATGGATTATCGACCCCGCCTGCATAGTGGATAATGAAGGTCAGCGACAGATAGTCGGCGTATATCTGAAGATTGGCGACAATCTGGACGCGGCGGAAATCGGGTCCTCCTCTTCTTTCAACCTGCTTGTGACGGATGAAAAAGCCGAGATTGTAAAGAAAAATGAATCCGCCCACCGCCAGAATTTTCACGTAGGGGAGCTCTATTCCGTAGAGTCGGCCTATCAGCAGGGTCAGGAGGAGTCCTACGATGAAAGCCCACCTGACCTTAATGAACCAGGCCAGCCGGCCGAACAACTCCTTTTCGACGAAGAGCTGGTCCATAAATACTCCTTATAAACTGCTGAAATATTAATGGAAAGCCCGCTCTGAAAGCCACCCAAAAGCATCGGCGGGAAGGGAGGGGGAGGGACTCAGGTCCGGTTCCCGGCCGGGAACCGGACCTGAAAAATGCGGATTCTAACTCATCTCCTGAAGTTTCTTCTCCAGAATCCCATCGAGAGTAGCGTACGGGAAGAAGTTCGCGATCGAAGCGGTCGAATCGATCTGCAATGCGGCCGGTCTTGGCTCATGGATCGCGGACGGCAGGACGCCCTGCGTGCTGCGCGCCTGTTCCAGTGCCGAAGCATCGATTCCTACAGCCGAACCGAGCGCCGTCCGTAGGGCTGCCGGATCCAGTGACGGCGCGGTTCTGCCCAGCGCCGCTGCGAGTCTCCCGAGTACTTCGGAGTTGCTCAGTCCCGCTGCCGGCGTGCTTCCAGGTCTGACTCCCACAACTCGTCCGTCGAAGCTGATTACCGTCCCCTCGGATTCGGCAAGGGTTGCGGCCGGTAGCACGACATCGGCCATACGGGCGGTTTCGGTCAGGAAATGATCGACCACCACCAGCGCTTCGAGTCCGGTCAGGAGTCTCTGTGCACGGTAATCGCCGTAGGGATTCTCGAACATCACGAGCACCCCCCGGATCTTTTCGACATCGATCGCCCTGTCGAGCCCGGCCAGCTTCGCCCCAAGACTGTTGCAGTCAGCTCTCAGGAGCAGCAGCCCTTCTCCCGGTTCCCCGAGGTGACCCGCAACGGCCATTAGCTGTGCCAGTCCCTTCAGGTCGTCCGTCGAGCGCTCGAGCGTTTCGTCGAGGTCATAGACCACGACCGTCTTCCGGCCGGCTGCCATCTTTTCGGCGAACGACTGGAGTTTGCCAGCGTCGACGCCTGAGACAAGCGCAGCTCCGTCAAGCGAAAGGGGAGCGACGGAGGCCTTGAGGACTTCCAGCTCCGGACGGTCGGGTGCGTTTTGCAGCAGTTGCGAGATGACGGCTGCGTAGATGGTTCCGGCGGTGCCGCGACGGGCGTCGAGCCACAGATCCTGGCTGCGGAGCAGATCTATTCGGCTCGAGTTGATAGCCACCATTTCGGCTCCGCGGTTCAGGGCCCGGCGTATCGCCATTCCGAGAACCGGATGAGTCTCGCCGGGATCGGCGCCGGCCACCACGATCAGTTCCGCCTTGTCGAGATCTTTCATTGTGCAGGTGGAAGCCGTATCGCCGAGTATCTCATCGAGATCGTGACGCGGGCCACCGCGCCGAGTCTGCCCGAAGCTTCCCGCCTGCGTGGTTCCGAGTGCATCGGCGACGGAGCGCGCCAGGAGCGCTTCTTCAAGCGTCATGCGCGGCGCCGCGAAAACACCTACGGTTTCCGGGCCGGTCGCTTTCGCCATGACCTGCAGCACTCCTGCGGCGGCCTCTATCGCCTCGTCCCAGCCGGCTTCTACAAGCTTGCCGTGCTTCCTGATCAGCGGCTTGCGCAGCCGGTCCGCTCCCTGCATCAGACCGGTGCCGAAGCGTCCCTTCTTGCACAGTTCGCCGCGTCCGAGCGACGAAACCTCAGGGGCTGTCGCCCACATGAGGCCGTCGGCGACGACGTTCAGATCGAGATCGCATCCGACGGAGCAGAAGGTGCAGACCGAAGGGACCTTGTGGGTTTTCCACGGGCCCTGCCTTCCATACTGCAAACGCGCTTCGAGCGCGCCGGTCGGGCAGCTCTCGATGCAGGCGCCGCACGCGATACAGGAACTTTCAGCCATTGATCGGCCCATAGCGGGACGCACGGTAGTGGCAAATCCTCGCCCCACGAATCCGAGCACCGAAAGACCGACGATGTCGGCGCAGGTCCGGATGCAGCGGCCGCAGAGGATGCACTTGTTGGGATCAAGGCTGATCAGCGGATGACTGCGGTCCACGGTGTGTCGCCGGACTTCTCCGGCGACTCTTGCTATATCGACGTCATATTCTGCGGCATAGCGTTTCAGGTCGCAGCCGAACACCGATTTGCAGCCGCACTCCATGCAGCGCGAAGCTTCCGCCCTGATCTGCGGCTCGTCAAGTCCGAGTTCCACCTGGACGAAATCATTCACCCGTTCGGATGCCTCGCGTTCAGGCATCCGGGCACGCGGACTCTGTTCGACGCCTTCGAAAACGGATTCCGGTATCTGGCCGAAGAAATCGCGGCTGCTCCTGAAATCGGGTGCGGGCCGGTTGATCTCGCCCGTCGACAGGTAGCCGTCGATTGCCAGAGCTGCGGAACGGCCGTGAGCGATCGCGTCGATCACCGCAGACGGGCCCAGCACCACGTCACCGCCTGCAAACACGCCCTTCACGTTTGTTGCCGTGGTGGAGCTTTCGGTTTCGAGAGTAGACCACTTGTTTCGCGCGGGGAGCCTGTCTTTCGGTTCGCCGTCGAGCGCCGAAAGATCGGTGTCCTGTCCTATGGCTGCGAATATGTAGTGGCATTCGAAGTCGGTCACGGCGCCCTCGATCGGCACCGGCTTGCGCCTCCCGCTGGCATCGGGTTCGCCGAGTTCCATCCGCTGGCAGCGGATCGCCTTGAGTTTTCCGTTTTCGGCGATCAGTTCCAGTGGAGAGACGAGCAGCTCGAGTTTGACTCCTTCCTTTTCTGCGGCATCGACTTCTTCGTGGTGCGCCGGCATCTCGTTGCGGGTGCGCCGGTACAGTATGGTCACTTCATCTGCTCCGCAGCGCAGGGCTGTGCGGGCGGCATCGATCGCCGAATTCCCGCCTCCCATGACCGCTACCTTTCCTTTCAGTCTGGGGTAGCCGTGCAGTTCACAATCGCGCAGGAAGTCGAGCGCGGGACTGACTCCTTCGATCACGTCCTCGTTCTTCAGCCCCATCTTCTTGCCGCGCGGCGCTCCGAGCGCGATGAATACCGCATCGAAGCGATCCTTCTCAATCAGGCTCTGAACTGTGAAATCCTTCCCCAGGGTTTTCTCCAGCCGGACGTCAATGCCCAGATCTAGGATAGCCTGAATCTCGTCATCCAGTTCTTTCCTGGGAAGGCGGTATTCGGGAATGCCATAGCGAAGCATGCCGCCGAGTTTCGGGAGCGATTCGAAAATGGTGACCTTGTGTCCCTTCATCGCGAGGTAATTGGCGCAGGTGAGCCCTGCGGGCCCGCCGCCTACGACGGCGACGCGCTTTCCGCTCTCTTCAACGCCTTGCGGTTTTTTCGGCTTTGTGCCTCCGTGTTCGGCGACATAGCGTTTCACGAAATTGATGCCGACGGCCTCGTCGACGTTAGTGCGCAGGCAGTTGACCTCGCATTTCCTCACGCAGACGCGGCCGCAGACGACCGGCAGCGGGTTGCGCTCGCGGACGACGTCGAGCGCTTCGCCGTAGTAACCGAGAGCGGCAAGACTCATGTAGCCCTGAATGTCGACGCCGGCCGGGCATGCGCGCTGTCCCGGACAGACGCAGTCGGCGTAGTGGTCCGACAGCAGAAGCTCGAGGGCGCTCTTGCGCGCGGTGACGATGCGCTGGCTCCTGGTGGTGACTTCCATTCCGTCGCGAATTCGTGTGACGCACGCGGGAACAAGCCTGGGAGCTCCTTTCACCTCTACCACGCACAGAAAACAGGAGCCGTAGGGTTCCAGCTTGGGATCATGGCACAACGTCGGAATTTCATCGAGGTTGTGCTTGCGTACGACATCGAGGATCGTCTGACCGGGGGCCTCCGACACTTTCTTTCCGTTAATCAGCAGCTCGACTGAAATAGACTTTCGTTCGATTTCTGTAGCCATTCTTATTGCCTCTAATCCTGTCCTCAAAAAGGAGCGCAGCAGTTATCTCTTTTCAATGGCGCCCACGTTGCAGACCGTTATGCATTTGGCGCATTTCACGCACTTCGACATGTCAATCCGGTGAGGCTTCTTCTTCTCGCCCGAGATGGCGCCTGCGGCACAGGACGCCAGGCAGAGTCCGCAGCCCGAACACCTCTCGGCGACTATGAAGAATTCAACCAGAGGCAGGCACGCCTTGGCCGGGCACTTCTTGTCGACGATGTGGGCGGTGTATTCATCAAGAAAATAGCGGAGAGTTGTGAGTACCGGATTGGGAGCGCTTTGCCCGAGTCCGCAGAGTGAACTCGACTTGATCTGCTCGCCCAGTTCTGAAAGGAGCGCGATATCTTCCTGCTTCCCCTTGCCGGAGCATATGCGTTCGAGGATCTCGAGCATCCGCTTGGTGCCGATGCGGCAGAAGGTGCATTTGCCGCATGATTCGTTCTGGGTGAAGGAAAGGAAAAAGCGCGCTACGTCCACCATGCAGGTGGTCTCGTCCATCACGACCATGCCGCCGGACCCCATGATGGCGCCGGTCGCGGTGATCTGCTCGTAGTCGACGGGAGTGTCGCCGAGTGATGCCGGAATGCAGCCTCCCGACGGTCCGCCCATCTGGACGGCTTTGAAAGGGCTGCCGTTAAGGGTGCCGCCGCCGATATCGTAAATCACTTCCTTGAGCGCCATTCCCATCGGGACTTCCACCAGCCCGCCTCTTTTTATCTTGCCGGCGAGCGCAAATACCTTGGTTCCCTTTGAGCCCTCGGTGCCGCGTTCCTTAAAGGCGTCCGCCCCGTGCAGAATGATCCATGCGATGTTTGCAAGCGTTTCGACATTGTTGATGCAGGTGGGATGGCCCCAAAGTCCCGACTCGACCGGAAACGGCGGCCGCACCCTGGGCATACCGCGCTTCCCCTCGATCGAAGCGATGAGCGCCGTTTCCTCGCCGCAGACAAAGGCTCCTGCGCCTTCCTTCAGATTGATCTGAAGGTTGAATCCCCATCCGAGGATATTGCTTCCGAGGAAGCCGCGGGCCGTCGCCTGCGCGATGGCGTGCTTCAGTCGCTTCACGGCTTCGGGATACTCCGCTCTCACGTAAATGTAGCCGTGGTCCGCCCCGATCGCATATGCCGCGATCGCCATGCCTTCGAGGATCGAATGGGGGTCGCTTTCGAGCAGGCTTCGGTCCATGAAAGCGCCCGGATCGCCTTCGTCCGCATTGCAGATAACGTACTTGTGTGAGTCTTTCGAGCCCGCAGCGAGCCGCCACTTGGTGCCGGTCGGAAAACCGGCGCCGCCTCTTCCCCTGAGTCCCGAATCCGCTATGGTTGAAATCACCTGCTCGGGCGTCATTCGGGTCAGCGCTTTTTCGAGCCCCTGATAGCCGTCACGTGCAAGATACTCGTCGAGACTGTCCGGATCGATGACTCCGCAGTTTCTCAACACGATGCGCTGCTGCTTTGAAGTCGATCCGTTGGTGTCGACAATCCATTCCGTGACTGCCTGCCCGTTCCTGACGTGGCTCTCGACAATTCTCGCGACCTTATCCGGGGATACGTTGCCGTAAACCGTGCTTCCGTTCTTTTCGTCTCTGACTTCTACCAGAACCTCTGCGTAGCACATACCGATGCAGCCGGTCTTCTTCAGGACGGCGTCGCTGCCGGAACCGAGGAGTTCCGCGAATTTCTGATATACCTTGAGGCCGCCCGCCGCCAGCCCGCATGAACCAAGCCCCACTAATACTTCCCGCATAAAACCTCCGATAAGAGTTCAAACCGGCAGCCGGACCAGTTGCCGGCTGCAGACCTGTGAAGGGCGAGAGGCCGGGCGTTAAGCCTTCGCGGCTGCAACACCCTTTGTCTTTTCCGCGTCGCGCCGGTACTGGCGAATCACCTTGCGGATCGTCTGAGGCGTAAGGCGCCCGTAGGTCTGGTCATCGACCATCATCGCCGGCGCAAGGCTGCAGCAGCCAAGACATGCGACCACCATGTAGGTAAACAGACCATCTTCGGTAGTCTCGTCGGGCGCAACCTTGAGTTCGTCGGCGATAACCTGCCCGATCATCTCGGCGCCCACCACGTGACATGCCGTCCCTTTACACAGCCGGATGATATGCCTGCCGAGCGGCTTCAGACGAAACTGCTTGTAGAATGTTATGACGCCGTAGATTTCCGCAGTGGGAATCCCAGTCACGCCCGATATCTGCTCGATGGCGGAGGCGGGGACATAGCCGTAACTGTCTTGTGCCGCCTGAAGCAGCGGGATAAGCATTCCCGACTCGCCGCGATGCCTCCATAGCATTCTTTCAAACGCAGCCGGGGCGACCCGGCTGCTCTGGTTCTCCTGAATCATGTTTCTCCTGCTCCGCGATTTACTTGGATGAGAAGTTCAATGTGTTGAGTTGCTTGATACGAAGCACGCCCGGAATCATGCGGATTTCATTGCGGATCGTATTCTGGATCTCCTGTGTTGAAATTCCCTGCAGCAAGAGGATGATCTCCTTGCCGCCGTCGGTGACGTCACAATGGACAACGTTGTCTGTAAAGTAAAGTCTCATATAGAGACTCGACAGCTTCCCAGGATCCACATCCAGAATGGCATAAGATGTGGCCTTGCGTATATTGCGGCCGCCCATTGTATCACCATCGGGGTTGTTCATAGCCTGGACTTTTTCATAATCCTGGATGAACTCCTCCAGTTCCCTTGAAATCGCCGGTTTCTCGCAGTAGTGGACTTCACATGCTTCCACGCCGTCCAGCGACTGAATGTGTGTGTTGACGATCTGCTGGAGAGACTTGCGATTCCGGGCCTGGATGAGGAGGACAATGTCCCAGTCGCCGAGCACCGGGTCGCAGTAGCAGACGCCGTCGGCAAGATAGAGTTTGGAATATATGTCATAGAGATCCGCATCCTTGGCCCCGCGCACAAAGACCAGTCCGCTGGTCAGCACATGCGGTTCGGTCGCCACCTTGCGGCGCGGTCTGGGTTCCGCTTTCGGCGCGATGCGGCGAATGTGATGCACCAGGTCGTCGACTTCGAACGGCTTGTCGAGATAAACGCTGCCGCCGTGGCTCTGCACCGTGTTGATCGTGTCCTCGTTTCCATATCCGGTGATGACGACCACCGGCAGCTCGGAGTAGATCGACTTGATCACCGAAAGGATCTTGAGGCCGTCAATGTCAGGGAGCCGCACGTCCAGAATAACGCAGCCGAATGGATTCTGTTTGGATTCCGCTGACTTCAGCTTCGACAACGCAGATAGTCCTTCTTCGCATTCCTCTACCTCAAATCCGTGCTGTGCAAGTCCCATCATGACCTGCCGGCGCAGCGCCGCTTCATCATCCACAATCAAAACTCTGGGCTGGGTGCTCATCTTCTTTTCTCCTTTAGAGCCATCGGTTCCCACCGCTGGCAGTTTTGTTCGCTGTCAACAATCCTGAATTCTCTGCATTTCTCGTGCCAGAGGATGAAAAGCCGCGTAAGTCATAAGGAGTATCGGCAAAGCCGCGGTTTTCTCCTTTTTTTCTGAAGCGTCCGCGGCGTAAGAATTCTTAACAGCGGGAGGCCTTATTAAAGCAAAAAGTCTTTGTTTGGTTGGAGATAGCGCTACTGCTAAAATTGTTGACAGTTAACATCATCTAATGGGTTCGTGCAGCTCATTAGTTTTTCTGCTGCTCCTTGTGATGCAGAAGCGGGCGCGCTATAGTTTCTCATCCACAGTTGCCTCCCGACGAATCGAGGATGCGCATGTCTTCTGAGAATCCCCATGGACCGGTAATTCGGAATGACGGGACAGTGCGTTTCCGTCTATGGGCTCCTTCCTGCGAACGCGTTCAAATAGAGCTGGCCGGTGCGCGGCACGCGATGAATCCTTCATCTGCTGGATGGCACGAACTCATAACCGCGGGGACAGGTCCGGGATCGCGCTACTGCTTTGTTCTGCCTGACGGAATGCGGGTTCCCGATCCCGCGTCTCGTTATCAGCCGGAAGGCGTCCACGGACCGAGCGAACTGGTGCATACGGAAAGCTGGCAGTGGGATGAGGGTGGGTGGAAAGGGGCGCCGTGGGAACAATACGTCATCTATGAGCTGCATATCGGAACATTCACTTCGGAGGGGACGTTTTCTGCAGCAATCGGAAGACTCGATCATCTTGCCGCATTGGGAGTCACGGCTGTCGAGCTGATGCCGGTCGCCTGCTTCCCTGGAAAGCGCGACTGGGGCTATGACGGCGTTCTGCCGTATGCCCCGGCGACAGCTTACGGCAGGCCGGAGGGCCTGAAGGCGTTTATCGAAGCCGCGCACCGGCGTGGCCTCGCGGTCGTGCTGGACGTTGTCTACAATCACTTCGGTCCTGAAGGAAATTATCTCTCGCTTTATGCGCGGGAGTTCTTCACCAGGACGCACAAGACCCCGTGGGGCGACGCGATCAATTACGACGGCCCGGGATGTCAGCCGGTTCGTGAGTTCGTCATTCACAACGCACTATACTGGGTTGAGCAGTTTCACATCGACGCGCTCCGGATGGATGCCGTGGATGCGATTAAAGACGACGGTCCGGTACACATACTTGATGAACTTGCGAGACGTGTCCGTGCCGCGTCGAAACGCACCGTTCACCTGGTCCTGGAAAACTACAACAACGAGGCTTCCTGGCTGGAGCGTCATGATGATGGAATGACGCCGTGCTTCTACACGGCGCAGTGGAATGACGACGTACATCACGCTCTCCACACTGCCGTCACCGGCGAGAGGACCGGTTATTACGCCGACTACTGCGGCGATACCGGGAAACTTGGACGTGCTCTCGCGGAGGGGTTTTCGTTTCAGGGGCAGGTAATGTCATATCGAGGCAGGACGCGGGGAGAGCCGTCCGGGCATCTTCCCGCCGACGCTTTCGTTTCGTTTCTGCAGAATCACGATCAAATCGGCAACCGGGCGTTCGGCGACCGTATTTCGACGCTTGCTCCGCGGAAGGCGGTGCGGGCAGCTGCAGCCGTTTATCTGCTGCTGCCGCAGGTGCCGCTGCTGTTCATGGGTGAGGAATGGAACTGCCTGCAGCCCTTTCCTTTTTTCTGCGATTTCGGGCCCGATCTGGCGTCGGCTGTGAAAACAGGCCGCCGGAACGAGTTTGCGAAATTTCCCGCATTTCAGGATCCGGAGCAGCGGGAGCGTATTCCCGACCCGCAGGCTGAAGAAACATTCCGTTCGGCCGTGCTGCACTGGGATCAGCTGGATGAACCGGAGCACCGCGAGTGGCTGCGCTGGTACTGGAGAATCCTGGCCAAACGGCGTGAATTCGTGATCCCTCTGATTCCCGGAATCAGGACCGGTGGCGAATACGTGACGAAAGGAGATGGTGCCGTGATTGTGCGCTGGTGTTCCGGCTCGTCCGTTCTTACGCTCGCAGCCAATCTTTCGCAATCGGCGGTCGGCGGTTTTACAGCTCCTCCGCCGTGGCTGATATGGAAGGAAGGGAATCTTGCCGATGGAGGACGGACGCTTGGGCCATGGACCGTTCTGTGGTGGACGGCGCCGCGCTCGGGGGAAATCACCTTCAGGGACGGAATCGATGCGTGACGACGGCGTGCTCCATGATCAGAGCGGATTTGCATCGACGCAAAACCCTCACTATCATTTGTAGTAACTGGTTGTTATCCTCCGCACCGGGAATACCATTCCAGTTTCATGAACAATCATGGACTACCCTGTAACAATTCTCTACGTTGAGAAAGATCAGGACGGTGCAAATGCCTTCGTTTGCCTTGCCCGCGACCGCGGGCTGATGTACGAAGTGACTTCCGTCGATACTCTCAGCAAAGCCAGGACAGAACTGGTCACCCGGAGGTTCGATATCGCCGTCGCCGACGGCGATTTTTCCGAACTGCTCGGCTATCTTCATGACACTCCGTCTATCCTGCTAATCCGAGATCAGCAGGATATGTCGAAGTTGCGGACTTTGAAGCATCGTGCGGACGACTACGTGCCGAAGGACGGGCAGGGACGGTACCTTGCCGTCCTGCTGCTGTCGATACGGGCAATTCTCGACCGAAGAGCGACGGAGCCGCGCCTCCCTGATATCGGCTTTCTGCATGATGCGGACGCAACGGACGAGGCGGGGTGGACGAGCGAACTCTGCCGGGCCCTGTTCGACCGAGCGAAAGACTGCATCTTTCTCCTCGACCTTAACGGGAGGTTTATCGACGCTAATCGTTCAACCCTGGATCTGATTGGATACACACGGGAAGACATTGCCGATGCGGACATTTTCATGCTGATGAGTCCCGACCAGGCTGCATTTGCACGACAGAGGATCCAGCAGACCGTGCGAGAAGGCTGTACGTCGGATCCTGCTGAATTCCGGTTGATTCGGAAAGACGGGGAGGCGGTTTGTCTCGAGACCAAAAGCTCTCTTGTTCTTCACAAAGGCAAGCCGGTGGCGATCCAGGGGATCGGGCGCGATATCACCGGTCGCAGGCGGATGGAAGAGGCATTGAAAGAGAGTGAAGAGAAGTTTCGCGGCCTGGCCGAAAACATGCGAGCCGCGGCAGGCGTTGTGCAGGGCATGAGGTTCGTATATGTCAATCGGTACATGGCGGAGATGCTCGGCTACTCTGTCGAGGAGATCCTGTCGCTGGACTTTCCGGCTCTGATTCATCCTGACGATCGGGAGTGGATGGTCGACAGGGCGCGACGCCGTCAGCTGGGTGAGCCGGTGCCGGGCAACTATGAGTTTACCGCCTTGACCAAGAACGGTGATTCGCGCCGCGTAGATTTCTCGGTCGGTTCTATGGTTTACCGGGGAAAGCCGGCCATTGTCGGTACCGGCATCGATATTACGGAACGGAAGAAGTCCGAAGAACGGCTGAGATCGTATGCCGCCGGGCTCAAGTTGCTCGCCGACAGCGCCACTCGACTGCTTTCCACCGAAAGGCCGGGCGACTCGTTGGGCGGGATCTTCGACGCCGTTGCGGCTCATATCGGGGTGAGGATATATCTCAACTATTTCGTGGAGAAGGAGGGAAAGACGCTGCGGCTCCAGCGGCATCGTGGTCTTGCGCCCGAGATCGCGCGGCAAATGGAATTGGTGGAATTCGGCAGGACGTTTTGCAGCACCGCTGCGCAGGAGCGGCGGCCGTTGGTAGTGAACAATCTCCAGCAATCGGTGGATCCGAAGGCAGCGTTTCTGAAAACGCTGGGAATCAAGGCCTACGCCTGTCATCCGCTGCTAGGCCACGGCGGGATTATGGGCACGCTTTCGTTCTGTGCTGATGACCGCGACAGTTTCAACGATGACGAAGTGGACCTGATGCGGATCATCTCGCACCAGGCGGCCATGGCGCTGGAGCATCAGCAGCTCACTCTCGAACTCGGCCGACGCGCTGCAGAGCTGTCGGAAGCCAATGCCGCAAAGGATCACTTCATCGCCGTCCTGAGTCATGAATTGCGGACTCCGCTCACACCTGTGGTGATGGGACTTTCTCTGATTCAGGACAAACTGGAGCTCGACCCTGATATGCGCGAGATGTTCGAGAAAGTCAGGCTGAATGTCGAAATGGAAGCGCGCCTGATCGATGACCTGCTGGATGTGACCAGAATCGCGCGCGGGAAAATCGAGTTAAAGCGCAGCGTGACGGAACTCAGCAAGATCGTTCTCATGGCCATCGAAGTGTGCAACCCCGACATTGAGGCCCACGGGTTGCATTTTACCGTCGATTTCGGGCCGTCTCCCTCGTACTGGGTCGATGCCGATGCATCACGTCTGCAGCAGGTTTTCTGGAATGTCCTCAAGAATGCGATCAAGTTCACGCCGCATGGCGGGTCCGTCACCGTATCATGCCGGCCTGAAGGAAGGCAGGCGGTTGTGGAAGTGAGTGACACCGGCATAGGAATCGAGCCGGAGTCCCTGCCCAGGGTTTTTAGCGCGTTCGAGCAGACGAATCAGTCGGGCTTGTGTCGTTTCGGCGGGCTGGGACTGGGGCTTGCTATCAGCAAAGCGTTGGTCGAATTGCACGGGGGCCGGATCGAAGCACGCAGCGAGGGCAAGGACAAAGGAGCGACCTTCCGGATTACGCTTCCGCTGAGTGCAACTGCCGGACGTCCCGAAGCCCCAAAGGCGGCTGCAGCCGAGCTTCAGCGCATGCCCGCTCTGCGGGTTCTCCTGGTCGAGGATCACGGAGTCACGGCGCAGATGATACGAATGATCCTGAGCGAGAAAGGGCACACAGTCACGACTGCAGGCGATGTTTCTTCCGCGTTGAATCTGGCCGGGCAGCGGGATTTCGATCTGGTGCTGAGCGATCTCGGGCTGCCGGATGGAAGCGGGTACGACCTTTTGCGGGAACTTCGTAATCGCGGGCACGGATACCCGAGCATCGCGCTGAGCGGGTACGGTCAGGAAGAAGACATCCGAAAGAGCGCCGAGGCCGGTTTTACTTGCCATCTGACGAAACCTGCTTCCCGCGACGCGATATATGACGCTGTCGCGGCGGCGGTGACTTCTCCTGTGCCACAGCCCGCCCAGATTCCGGTCTTCAATGCGGATGAGGCGAGAAAGCTCTGCTTCGGGAAAAGCGAAATGGTGCACGAGATGGCATCCTTCTTCATGACCGATTCGCTCGAGCTGGTTTCCGGCATGAATGACGCCCTCGAAAAAGGGGATCTGGAGGCGATCGGAAAAGCCGCGCACAGGCTCAAGAACAGCACTGTCTACCTGGCGGCCCGTCCCTCGACGGACGCGGCGATACGGCTCGAAAAGGCAGCGAAAACCGGAGACCGGATCGCGACCGGAAAGGCCCTCCGTGAGCTGGAGCATGAAGTGTCGCGTCTGACGAATGCGCTGAAGACGTACTGCAATACTGCCTGATGCTGCATCAGGCAGTCAGTAGAAGACCGCCGAATCACCCTTCTGTCTGGCAAGTTCCACAAAGTGGCCGATGATCTTGTCTCGACGTGCCATTACCCCTTCGATTTCCAGACTGTTGAGGAAGCCCGCGGTCTTCTCTTTCAGTTCGTCGGTATCCAGTTGCTGCAGCCGCTCGAAGAGCCGGCGGTCGCATCGCTCCAGATTCCTGGGATTTTCCAGCGTGTGGTAGAGACGGAAGGCGCGGGTGAAATCTATCATCCAGAGACGCCAGTCTTCCGAGATCAATGTGTTCCCCAGATTCCGGTCGGTGTCGTAGACGAGTTGTGAGAATACTCTCATCCTGTGCATCTGCCTGTTCCAGGCTTCAATGTCGGGAGGATGAATCCCTTTGCTGATCCTCTGCCTTTCGTCCATCTTTACAGGGAGCCACCAGCTAAGCGCACCCGACTTGCCTCTCCACTTGCGTTCGACCGTCACAGGCATCATGTCGCCCAGACCGAGAAGCTTCGCCAGTTCGAAAGCGGCAATGCTGTATTTGTAGGAATCGCGGAAATTCATTTCCGTATTGCCGTTGTCGAATCTGATCGAAGGTTTGTACTCGTCGACCGGCTGGAAGGCGGCATCGTGAGTCATGGTGCCGTTATCGAGAGTCAGCCTGTAGGGGCTGGTCTTGCCTTTTCCTATCCTCCTGCTGCCTACGATTTTCGCTGTGAGCAGGAATTCCCTCATTTGTTCTTCGGTTGGTTGTTCCTGAAGCCGGGCGCTTGAAGGGGTTGTGAGGATCATCGCCACTATCAGCGCCGCGGATCTGAAAAGGACAAAAGCCATGGCTTCCGGCCTCCGGGAGGATTAGTGCTAACCAAATAGTAACTGTTGCCGCAGGCTGCTGGAATGGGGAGGAGAAAAAACAGAACAGCGGCCCAATCCCCCGAAATGCTATTGTTCAATAACCCAGGGTTGGTGGGCGGCGTTTGCGTCCCCCGACCCTGGGTTATGGGGAAGAACCGTTATGCAGGAGAGGAAGATGAATCGATCGGCCCGATCAGGTTCACATTCAGCCGGATCATTTCCTCACGCAGTGCCCTGGTATAGACTCCCGCCACCATTACATGATGAATCCCGACGATACTCTGGAAGAAAGAATCCGCTTCCCTGATTTGCAGTTCCGCCCGGTTCGAACAGTACCTGCGCATCTTCTTCAACTCCGGATCGGTCGCGTTTTCGTACGACGGCCTGCCCGTATCGTCAATCCCCGGCTGAATTCTTCCCGGCCAAACGACGAAGCTGTTGAGGTCTTTGGTAAATCCGCCCATGGTCACTTCGAGTCCGGCAGGGAACGAAACCTGCGGTGTCACTCCTCCCATTCCATGATAATCGCGCAGTTTGTACGGCAGGGCCGCCTCGTTGCTCCCCAGCAGCCGCAGCGGGGCGACGCAATGGCGAAGCACCGTGGTGGACTTTTCGATATCGACGGAGGATACATTGCAGAAGTAAGAAGGTTTCCGGCTTATCTCCTGCAGCATCATAGATGACAGCATTCCACATACATCCGCTTCGCATGGCATTGCATACCCTTCATCACGCAATCTTGTGAATGCCAGGCAGGGGGGCGGCAATTTCCGGTTTGAATTAAACGTGAAACTCAGGCAATCGATCGAAAGTCCGGACAATCCCTCTTCTTCGATAATGGAGCGCAAAAGAATATACATTTTGGACGATTCAAGGAGTGTCTCATCCGTGGGCTCGACGATCGCTGCGGCTTCCTTCTTCCAGCGTTGCATCTCCTTTTCAGCGGCGGCGGAATCCACATTTCGAAGCAGGGATTCGAGCTGTTCGATCGGCCGGAATTCCAGGTGCACCCCCGTGCGGTTATAGATGGTCTCGGCGGTCAGGTTGCGCGCCGGCACACTGGTGGAGTCAAAAGGCCTGCCGTAAATGACTGCCCGCTTTCCTTCGAGGAGCCTCGGAGCCGCGAGAATCTTCATCAATTCGATCGCGTGCTGTTCGGAATTGGCAAGCAGGGCATTTGAGCCTTTCGCCCGGAATGCGGCAGCGACATTCGCTTCCATCATGATCAGGTCCGGCATCGGGGGAAGCAATATCATGGGAACGTCGATAGGATCGAGTGAAACGGGGATAATTCCGGAATTCAGATTTGACCTTGGCAAGCCGAAGAAGAGAATATCCGGAGCCTCCGATTGAATCGTCCTGATTACTTCCTGCGGCTTCTGATAATCGGTTTTGGCCGTGACTACGGAAAATTCAAATTCCTTGATTGCTCTCACCGACTCCGTGAAGCGGGCAAATGAATCCGGATAGTCACTCAGCAGGAGCAATTTCCTCTTATTCCCTCTCTGCGCCGGTTTTGCCGCAACTACCGGAATCTGTTCACCAACCAGGGCCTCGGGCAGAGTGACGGCCATGCTTGCCATGGTCGTAGTCTTAATAAAATCGCGTCTTCCGACATGCGTACATCCGCAATTGCCTTTCATCATCGTTGTCTCGCCTTTCATGAATCCTTCGATTCCGAGAAACACTACTGCAATCTGACGCAATCGAGTCGCAGGGTTTCGGCTCTCGCTTTACAATCGTAGCCCAATCATAAGGCCGTTTCCTTTACCAGACCACGTAAAAAGCAAAGAGGATTGCGTCGGAAGGAACGTTTCGCTTTGCTGCTGGGGGAAGGTATTAACGAATTGCCGTCAAGGACGACTTTCGACAGGGTCGAGACGATCCGTGCCGCGTCACAAGGAAGAAAAAGGAATGTCGAGGACCGGGTAATTGCAGTTCCTGAAATTGTAATGCCACCATTCGCCGGCGAAAACCCTGAACTTCCCCTCGCGCTCCATTGCTCTGCGCAAGAGATCCCGGTGTGCCCGCTGCACGGCGGTACCGCCGCGATAATGAATCGATGCGCGTTCGGTCAGTTCATCGTAAGGGCTCGGCATCGCGATTTCCTTCCCTGTCGCGAGATCGTACAACCCGACATCGACTGCGCATCCGCGGTTATGCCTGGATCCGGTAGCCGGGTCGGCGACGTACGACCGTTTCTCCGGCGGAACGATGTCCCAGAACAGCTTCGTGACGGACCATGGGCGGTAGGCGTCATAGATGATCAGGCCATAGCCTTGTTTCTTCAGCCAGCGGTGCGCTGAGACTACGGCATCGGCAACCGGCTGCTGCAGAAATGCGCGTGCATCGGAGTAAACCGGCTTGCCCATGAAATTCCTGTCTGTGGCGTAGCGAAGGTCGATTCTGATAGTCGGGTCGAGTTGTACTACTTCGACGAGCGAGTTGGACTGTGCGAAGACGGCTATTGCGGCAACGCAGCAGATTGCCACGATCGCGACGGCGGCGTTCTTTTCCATAGTCCAAGTTTACATGAAGGAAGAAGGGAGAAAATCTTCTCGTAACCATTTCAATTACGTTTTAAAGTATGCGGAGCATCGTTCCCTGAATCAGAGTATCTGGCCATTGGCTGCATTCCCGCCGTTCGGGGTGCAGGTTTAGTTTTGGAGACAAACGCAGATGAGTGGAAACGCGAAATATCAGAAGCTCCTGGAGCCCGGCCGCATCGGTTCTGTGAAGACCAGGAACCGGATCGTCAAGACCGGTGCAGGCATGCTGATGTGGCACGAAGACGACTTGCACATGCGTGAAGAAGTGAAGGCCTTTTATGAAGGGATCGCACGCGGAGGCGTAGGACTCCTCATCGTGGAGTCGCCTACGATAGATTACCCGCGGGGTGTCCGATGGCCCCAACGGTACCGCATCGACGACGACAAATATATAAAAGGCTTGTCGGAACTGGTGGAAGTCATACACAGGCATGGCTGTCCCACATTCATGCAGATGAACCACGACGGTCCCTGGCAGGTGAAGCTGCCCTTTGCGCCCAAGCCGATGTATGACGGCGCTCCCATCGCGGCTTCCGCGGTCACTTTTGAGTCCGAAACCGACTTCCACAATGAGACGCCTCATGTACTGACGGTGGATGAAATCCAGGAGATCGTGGACAAGTTCGCCAGCGCGGCGGTCAGGGCCCAAAAGGCCGGGTTTGACGGCGTCGACATAAACGCGGCCAGCAGCCATCTCCTGCACAACTTCTTCTCGCCTTTCTGGAACAGGCGCGAGGACGATTACGGCGGGAGCGTAGAGAGCCGGGCGCGTTTTGCGATGGAAGTCATAAGGGAAATAAAGAAGCGTCTGGGAGATGATTTTCCGGTTTCCATAATCATGAACGGCATGGAGATCGGCCAGGTTATCGGCGTCGACAACAGCAGGTGCCTGACTCCGCAGGACAGCAGGGAGATTGCGAAATGCCTGCAAAAGGCCGGCGCTGATGCCATTCAGGTAAGGAGCCATTGGCTGGGATATCACGTGGGCGCGTATCTTCCCGATGCGCTCTTTTACCCGGAACCTCCGGTGCCTGTCGCTGAAATGCCGAAGGAATACGACTCCAGCCGGAAAGGCGCGGGGGTCAATATTACTCTCGCGGCAGGAATCAAGACCGCCGTGTCCATTCCGGTGCTGGTTGTGGGCCGGCTCGATGCGGATCTCGGAGAGAAAATACTGCGGGAAGGGAAAGTCGACTATATCGCGATGACCAGGCGGCTGATTGCCGATCCTGATTATCCTAACAAGCTCGCCGCGGGGAAAGTGGACGACATAGCTCCCTGCACCGCCTGCGACAATTGCCTGGGAAACCAGAGATGCCGCGTCAACGGGCTGGTGGGCACCCATTTCAACACGATAGAAAAGGCGACAAAGAAGAAGAAAGTGGTGGTGATCGGCGGAGGTCCTGCCGGAATGTCCGCCGCAAGAGTCTCCGCGCTGCGCGGGCACGACGTGACTCTGTACGAGAGAGCATCGAAGCTGGGAGGCCTCCTGCCGCTCGCCTCGATGGTAAAGGGCTCACATCCCGAAGATCTCTCCCTCCTGATCGGCTATTTCGAGCGTCAGATTCTGAAGCTTGGCGTAAAGGTGATTCTCGGGAAGGAAGCTGACATCAAAGTCATCGAACAGCTGAAGCCGGACGTTGTGTTTCTTGCCACGGGTGGGACGCCGGTTGTTCCCGATATTCCAGGCATCGACAAGCCGAACGTGGTCGACGGTGCGGTGCTCCACCGGCGGCTCAAGTTCTTCCTGAAGTTCCTCAGCCCGGAAAAGCTCAGGGAGCTCTCACGGTTCTATATGCCGATCGGGAAAAGAGTGATCGTGATCGGAGGCGGAATACAGGGTTGCGAACTGGCGGAGTTTCTGACCAAGCGCGGGAGACAGGTCACGATTGTGGAAACGAAGGACAAACTGGGAGAAGGGATGGTGGACGCCCTTATGGATCATCTCTTCCTCTGGTTCAGGAAAAAGGGTGTGACGACGATCGGGGGCGTCAGGCAATACGTCGAAATCACCGACAGAGGGCTCACCATCGTAAACAACGAGGGGAAACGACAAACGATCGAAGCGGACACGATCGTCTCCGCTCTGCCGTTGAAGGCGAATCCGGAGTTGTTGAAAGGCCTTCAGGAGAAGGTTCCGGAGGTGTACCCAATAGGCGATTGCAGAGACCCGCTTCTGATTGCGGATGCCATCGGCACCGGTCTTCGTACCGCTCGAACCGTGTGAAGAAGAGTAGGGCTCAGGATTCTTGATTCAGGTTTTCCGGAGGACTATGACGCAGCCTCAGACGGCAGCACTCCAGCAGGAGGTAATGCGGCGAAAACAGGCGACTTATGCCCTGATCGCCGTCTTCACTACTTTTTTTGCCGCAAGCTATTTTTTCCGTGGATCGAGTGTCACGTTGCCGAGGATCGCGGCGGAATTGAACGGCATGTCGCTCTATTCCTGGGCGCTCTCGCTGCCGGGTCTTGCCTCGGCTTTCGCCACTCTTCTGTTCGGCAAGCTCTCCGACATGTATGGTCGGCGCGTGATGCTGCTGATCTCGCTGGCCCTGTATGGAGGCGGGGCCGTTCTTGCCGCGCTCAGCCAGGATTTCGTGTTTTTCATTGCCGCCCGCGTGATCATTTCCTTCGGACAAGGAACGGTGGCGCCGCTGTGTTTCTCGGTCATCGGCGACCTGTATTCACCGGCCGAACGAAGCAAATGGAGCGGCCTGTTGCAGATTCCGGCCGGAATCTCCGCGATCGTCGTGCCGTGGTTTGTTGGAATGCTCACGGATCAGTTTAGCTGGCGCTATTTCCTGTGGGTTGCAGTGGCGCTGGTCATCGTGTCCGGAGTGCTGGTGCTGACCAGCATCCCGTCACTGTCAAAACGGACGGAGCACAAGATCGATTTTTCGGGCTCATGCGCGCTGGCTGTCGCGATATCGTCCATGATCCTCGGCTTCTCCTGGGCAGGCAGCCTCTATTCATGGACGTCTCCCTGGATCATAGGGCTATTTGCAGCGTCGGCAGTGGCATGGATCATCTTCGTCAGAATCGAAGGCGGCGCCAAAGAGCCGATGCTGGATCTGCAGGTTCTCACCAACCGCACATTTCTTACAGCCGCAGTCTCAGCGCTGCTGTCATACTTCTCGTTGCTCGGGATAACGATGTATTTTGTCCTCTTCCTGCAGGGAGTGCAGGGGATGAGCGCAACGTGGAGCGCCCTGTTCACCACTCCGTTTGTGGCTTTCATGACATTCGTCGGCGTTCCCACCGGGATAATCCTTTCCCGCGCCAGGCGCTACAAGGCAATGTACATCATAGGATACGGGGTTCTGACGGCCGCCGCGTGTGTGATGGTCCTTTTCACGGAAGATACCCCGCTGTGGGTGGAAATCCTGGTGATTGCGGTTGCAGGCATAGGGTTGGGCGCAATTCCGACCATCAACACGCTCGTCGCCCAGTTCGCGTTGCCGAAGAGACTCCTCGGTGTGGCGGTAGGGGCGATGTTCTTTTTCGTTTTTCTGGGCAACGCAGTCGGTCCGGCCATACTGGGATCCGCCATGAATGCGAAATACGAGAAGACGCTCGGTGAGTTGCTTCCTCCTGAGTTGAGTACGGAGGTCGATCAGGCCACACTGGAGTCTCTCGCCGATTCGCGCATACTGCTTTCTGCCGAGGCAATGGACAAGCTGCGCAAGACGTTTGAGGGAATCGACGGAGGGGAGACGCTTCTGGATCGCACCGTGAAGGCTATTCGCTCTTCCCTGGAAGCGGCCCTGAGACTGGTCTTCTTGATCGGCGCCGTCGCGACCTTCCTGTCTTTTCTGCTGATCATCATGATCCCGGAAGTCCCCATAGACGCCGAGGTCGAGGACAAAAGCAGAAGGTAAAGGAACGCGACCCTTACAGGGTTGAACGGCCGTTGTGCCGCTCAACCCTGTAGCCGAAATCTGAGGAAACAACTCTAGACCAGCGGTATGTCCTTCGGAGCCGTCGTGAATGAGGACAGTGTCGCCTGGGCTTCAGTGAAGTAAAAAGTGATAAACGTCTCATCCTCAGCCCCTTTCGGATAGATTGCGAGGAGATTGGGGGCCTCGGTGAAAGCCTGTGCCTTTGCGTCGCGGGTCTGGTCAAACGCCACTTTTCCCCGCACCCGCAGCCAGGTCCCGTCGGCTCCCATGGCTGAGATTTCGATATCAGGCTGCTTCACCATCTGCCTGTAGACGTCTTTTGTGTTGTTGGTGCAGAAATAGATTCTGTTGTCCCGTACCATCGTAAATCCGAAGGGGCGGACCCTTGCCTTTTCCCCATCCACTGTTGCCAGATGAAAAACCTGGTTGGCCTTGAGAAATTCATATGCTGTGTTCATTTAACGACCTCCTGTCAGTACGCAAGGCCGGCATTATATACCAGAGACGGCACAAATAACGAGATGCGTAACATGTCTTCAGTGGAACCGCTGATCCGCGACACGGCGGTCGACTCCGGGATTTTCAAACCACCCCGCTCTTGAACCGGGATGTGAATCGAACTCGGGCACGTACGGCTTGATATCGAGCAGCTGCGTGTTGTCGATAATGTCGATGTCACGCACGTAAAGGGTCGAACCTTCCTTGCGGATCAACCGCACGATCGACATTCCTATGGGATTGGGCCTGGCGGGAGAGCGCGTTGCAAACAGTCCGTGTTCGCGATTGTCACGGTAAGGCGTGACCTTCGGCTTGAATTCGCTCGTGCAGTGCATCCAGTAAATCAGCCAGAGGCGCTCGAACCCATCTATATCCTCGAGCGCCGCGGCGTATCGTTCATCAACGATCACGCGGCCTTCGGCATCCTTGCCGTAGACCGACTGAATGGGAGTTCCTGCGGCTTCCTGAAACGGAGTCCGGATCACCCCGATCTTTTCAAATACTATCGGCATCTCTATTCATCCCCGGAAACATACAGTTTCCCTTTGTCAGCAGATCAACAATCCGCCGGCTGCCGCGCGGGCTTCTTCCCCCCCACTCCCAATTTGATCAGGATGTCCTCCATCAGGCACCAGCGGGTGAGGGAAGACTGGAACAGGTTTGCGCCCACAAACAATGTGAACCACAGCCAGTTTGGATTGACCCAGTGCGCAAGCGCAAGGCTGATCATTATAAAGCTTCCTGCTATCAATCGAATCCATCTTTCCACGGTCATAGACACTTCCTTTCTAGTTTGTTGATCCGGCGGGCGCGTTCTGCAGTTCGCGGCGACGCATCCTGTAGAAGAGCACCGGCACCGTCATACGGCTGAGGAGCAGTGACGCGATCTCTCCAGCCATCAGTGAAATCGCCAGTCCCTGGAATATAGGATCGAACAGAATCACGGTTGCTCCGACTACCACTGCTGCGGCCGTCAGCATCATCGGACGGAACCGTACGGCTCCCGCATCAATGACCGCCTGTGCCAGCGGCTCTCCCATCTTCAGCCGGAGTTCGATAAAGTCTACGAGTATGATCGAGTTGCGCACCACGATTCCTGCACCGGCGATGAATCCGATCATCGACGTCGCGGTGAAGAAGGCGCCCATGGCCCAATGGCCCGGGAGAATGCCCACCAGCGAAAAGGGAATCGCGGCCATGATCACCAGGGGAGTCTTGAAATCCTGGAACCATGCAACTACCAGGAAGTAGATGAGAATCAAAACAGCGGCGAAGGCGAGCCCAAGATCCCGGAAGACTTCATAGGTGATATGCCACTCGCCGTCCCACTTCATCGCCAGCCTTTCTGAACTCGGCGGCTGAGTCGCCGTGTACGTGTCGAGACGGTATCCTTCCGGCAGCTGCAGTGATTTGATTTTTTCGTTCATCGCGAGTATCGGATAGACGGGGCTTTCCTCCCGCCCGGCGACGTCCCCTGTCACATACACCACCGGCATGAGATTCTTGTGGTAGATGTTCCTGTCGCGCACTGACTTCTTCCAGGTTCCGAGTTCGCCGAGGGCGACCAGGCGGCCTGAAGCTGACGGAATCCTTAGGCTGTTCAGGTCGTCGATGCTCGATCTGCTGTTCAGAGGAAGACGGAGCTTCAAAGGCATATCTTCGGCTTCGTTCGGGAGGTGCAGGAGTCCCGGCTGCACTCCGTCGAGGGCAAGCGCCACGGCCTGCTGGACCTCACCTGTCGAGACCCCTGCAAGCGAAGCCTTAAGCCTGTCGAAGTGAAACACCATCTCCGGCTGCCGGTCTTCAACATACCAGTCGACGTCGACCGCGCCGGGGGTCTCTTCCAGTATGGTTCTCAACTGCCGGGCCACTTCGATCTGGCGTTCATAGTCAGGGCCGTAGATCTCAGCGACAAGCGTCTGGAGCACAGGCGGGCCGGGCGGCACCTCCGCAACTTTCATCCTGATGCCGTACTGATCCACAACGGGGAGGAGGCGTTCGCGCACCTGCCGAGCGATTGCATGGCTCTGCCTTGAGCGTTTCCCTTTCGGGGTAAGGTTGATCTGGATGTCTGCGACATTTTCACCACGGCGCATGTAGTAGTGCCTGACGAGGCCGTTGAAGTTGTAAGGAGAGGCCGTGCCGACGTAGATCTGGTAATCAGTGATTTCCGGAACCCGGTTCAGCTCGGCGGCCAACGCCCGCGTGGCGGCGGCGGTCTTTTCGAGGCTGGTTCCTTCCGGCATGTCGACGATCACCTGGAACTCGCTCTTGTTGTCGAACGGGAGCATCTTGACCACCACCAGCTTGAAGTAGACCATGGTCACGGCTCCGATCAGCAGCAGCGTGACGATCCCGAGGAACACCCATTGGTTCCTGTCCCGTGCGAGGAGCTTCCCCATGAACCAGCGGTAAAGCCTGGTGCTGCGGCTTTCCGTCTCTCCTTCCTCGTGTCCCCCGTGTGCTCCGCGGAGGAAGCGCTGGGCAGCCCAAGGGGTGATGACGAAGGCTACCAGCAGCGAAAAGATCATGGCGGCAGAGGCGCCAATCGGGATTGGACGCATATACGGTCCCATCAAGCCACGCACCATGGCCATGGGAATGATCGCGGCTATTACGGTGAAAGTGGCCAGGATTGTCGGGTTCCCAACTTCGTCTACCGCTTCGACGGCAACATCGATGAAAGGACGTCCGTGATTTTCCGGGAGCCGCTTGTGCCGCACGATGTTTTCTATGACGACGATAGCGTCGTCCACCAGGATCCCGATTGAGAAGATGAGGGCAAACAGCGTGATCCGGTTCAAGGTATAGCCATACAGGAGAAAGACGACAAGCGTCAGGGCCAGCGTAACCGGAATCGCCACTGCAACTACTCCGGCTTCACGGAGCCCCAGGATCAGCCAGATCAGGATCGTGACCGAGATGACCGCTATCATCATGTGAAGCAGAAGCTCGTTCGACTTTTCCGAGGCGGTCTCGCCGTAGTTCCGCGTCACGGTCATCTGCAGCTCAGCTGGGAAATGCGCTTCTTTGAAACGCTCGGCTTTTTCCAGCACCGCCTCGGCAAGGACCACCGCGTTTGTCCCCTTGCGCTTTGCGAAGGTAATGGTCACCGCGGGCATCAGATCACTTACGATGTTTGATCCGGAAGCCAGGACCGGGGCAAGGCTCACAAGGGGCTGCTGGTGAATGTCTGGAGGTGAGATTCCTTTGGCTTCCGCAGCGGCGCCGGCGGAGAAGAAAACGTAATCGGCGGGTTCGTCAGGGCCATCTGAAATCCTGGCTATGTCGCGCAGATAGACCGGAATGTTGTTCTGCACTCCCACAACCAGGTTCCCGACATCTTCGGCGTCTCTGAGGAAGCCGTCGAGGCGAACCGAGAGAGCTTCGTTGTTGCGTGTAATCACGCCCGCGTCTGTGGCGCGGTTTTCCGCCTGCAGCACGCCCGTAAGGCGCGAGGTGCTGATTCCGTACGAAGCCATCTTTGAGGGATCCGGCTCTATGAGCAGAGTGCGCCTCTGGCCGCCGATGAGTTGCGTTTCGGACACGTCCGGTATCAGCTGCAGTTCATTCCTGAGTTCCGCCGCCGCCCGCCGTATCTCGAACCCATCGAGTGTTCTGCTCCACAAAGTCAGGGCCAGGAATGGGACGTCGTCGATGGATCGCGGCTTGATCAGCGGTTGCGAGGCGCCGGGCGGGATGAGATCGAAATTTGCGAACATCTTCTGGTTCAGCCGGACGATGCTGTTCTCTTCGTCTTCCCCGACATAAAAGCGGACGATGGCAAGGCTCGCGCCGGGACTCGAAGTCGAGTAGACGTATTCCACGCCCGGTATCTCCCAGATCAGCCGTTCCATCGGCCTGGTAATGCGGGTTTCAACCTCTTTTGCGGAAGCGCCGGGGAAGGATACCATCACGTCGATCATAGGAACTATGATCTGTGGTTCTTCTTCCCTGGGGAGGAGCGCCACGGCGGCAGCTCCAAACGCGATTGATGCGATGAGGATCAGCGGCGTGAGTTTTGAATGAATAAAGGCGTGGGCCAGCTTTCCTGCTATCTGCGGTGTGCTCATGACCGGATCTCCAGAATCGGGTTTCTGCTTCACTGTGCCTTTACGGTGACGCCATCAGTAATCCGGCTATTCAAACCGGACACGATTGTCTCGCCGGACTCGAGGCCGGAAAGGACTTCATAGTGTTCAGCATCGTACGGTGTGACTTTGACAAGCCGGAAACGCGCTTTTGAATCCGTTCCAACGACGAAGACTCCGGTGAGCTGTCCCGTCTCCCGGACTGCCGTGCGGGGCGCCAGAAGCGCATTGCGGCTTTTAGACGGCACCTCGACCGCGACAAACTGGCCGGTCGTGGTCTGAAAATCCGCCGGAAGATCGACTTTGAACTGCACGCTGTGGGTCGACGGGTCGGACAGAGGCACGATTTCCGCAATCTTTCCTTCTGCAACGGCACCCTGTGCGGATCTGACCCTGACGGACATGCCGGGGCGCAGCAGTGCGGCATTGCTGCTGGGAATGTCGGCAACCGCCTGCGGCCTTGCCGTGGATTCAATCACAAGGATCGGGGTGCCGGGGAAGATCGCTGTTCCCGGATCGGCCTGGCGCTGCACGACACGGCCATCGGCGGGAGCCTTGAGCGTTGTCCAGCTCATCATCACCTCCGCGCGCGCCGCCTGTGCCTTTGCCTGTTCTATGCGGGCTTCGGCCTGCCGTATGCGGTCTTCTGCTGCTGAGACCATCGCCTCCCTCGATGCGAATTCAGCCATGCTCGTGTTATGCCGTGTCCTGACCTCGTCCATTTCCTGTGGCGAGACCGAACGCGCTTCGTAAAGCTTCTGATAACGGGTGAGTGTCTGGGTTGCCAGGTCGGTGGCGGCTTTGGCTGCTGTCCTCATATCTGCTGCCGACTGGTGGGACTTGCGCGCTTCGGCGAGCGCGGCTTCGGCGGCACTGACGGCTGCAAGCGCCGCTGCGCGCTGGCCTTTGGCATCACGCGCATCGAGCGTCGCGAGTAGCTGGTTCTGCCTTACCGTGTCTCCCACCCGGACATGCATATCGCGGACGAAGCCGTTCAGCTGAGCCGAGAGTATGATGCGGTTGCGTGGCTGCACAGTCCCGGGGACTTCTATCTGTCCCGGAACGGTCTGGTAGTTGACCTGGGACACGCGTGCGGACACCGGTTGCGGGTCCGTGGATGTTGTCTCTGCGCCCTTATCGGCACAGGCGATGTGCAATGCGAGAGCAGATGCCAGCAGTAGCGCCGTAAAAGTTCTGGATTTCATCAGCAGCCTCCTCAGATCAATCGAGATTCATTGCCGGCGAGGTCGGACTGAGGATGCCGGCAGCATATTCAACTCTGGCAAAGCTGAGCAGTTGCTGGAACACAGCCTGCGAGAGGCTTGTACCGGCGTTGCTGCGCGCCGTCTCAGCCGAAAGAAGATCGGTCATGGTCGCGAGCCCCGCGTCGTACCGGTTCCTCAGGATCCGGAGCCCTTCATCGCTCTGAGCAGCCGCGGCCCGGGCGGCCTCGACCTGCTGTTGTGCGGCGCGGTATTGAATCAGGGCGTCGCGCAGTTCGAGCGCCATCGCCGATTCCATCGCCGACAGCTGCCGGCGCTTCTGTTCCAGGCGGTGTCGCGCCGCCTCGAGCCGGGCACTGTCGCTCCCTCCTGAAAAAAGGTTCCAGCGCAGTGTTATGCCCGCCGCCCAATTACTCCCCCCGTAGACGTTGAGGGAAGGATTGTCGGCTTCCCAGGTAGTGTAGCCGGCGATTACGGGCAGAAATTCCTTCTCGAGCGACCGCACCACAGCTTGCTCCCGGCGCAGTTGTGCGCGAAGGTTCTCATAGTCCGGACGGTGTCGTTTCTGTTCCTCGATGAGGGTCTCTTCAGAGGGGAGCACAAGTTCCTTGATGGCAAGAGGTGCGGTTTCGCCGGTGGCACGATCCAGGCCGTATCCCATCAGGCGGTTGAGCCGCGCCTTCGCCCTTTCGAGTTCGCCCTGCGCCTGGATCTCCTGCTGTTTGGCGGCCGACAGATGTACGCGGCTGCGCAGCAGGTCCGCCTCGACCGCAAGGCCGCTGGCGACGCGGGTTTCTGCCTGTTGCTCCAGCACTTCCGCCGATCGGAGCGCGATTCGTGCCGTCTCGAGTGTGTCCCGGGCCAGAGATGTGAAGTAGTAACTCTCAAACACCGCAAGCATAACCCCGCGCACATGATCCTGGTGTGTCTGGTCTGCGATGTCGATTCCCAGCCGTGCCTGCTCGCGCATGCTCCTGGTCCTGCCGAAGTCCCATATCGTCTGCTGCACGGTCGCCCTGGTCTGCAGGTTGTCTATGGCGGACGGGTTGTTCAGTTCGGGAAGGGCAAAATTCGCGGCGGTAAAGCGCCGCTGCGAAAGCAGGGTAGAGAAGACGAATACGGGATTGTTACCGGCAAGATACGACTGTTCGAAGTCGAGCCGCGGCAGGTATCCCGCCCTGGCCGCTTTGAATTCAGCCCGTGCAGCCTGCCGGCCGGGCGCATCGGCGGCAAGGTCTGGATTGTTTTCGAGCGCCCGTGCAGCTGCTTCCGAAAGCGTCAACTTCTGTTGAGATACGAGCGAAGGGGCGAACAGAGCCGCCCAGATGATTGTGAGGATCCAGTCCCGGTGATGGCGTGGTCGTTTCATGGCAGCCCCCGATGGGTTCCTTCCGGAGTGATCGCCGAAGCCAGCTTTACTCCCTGTTTCAGCCGTCGATAGAGAATCGAACGCATGATGGTGCAGGCCCTGTGGATCTCCGGATCGGTGAGTCTGTAGAAGATATTCCTTCCTTCGCGCCGGTGTTCCACGATGCCGGCGTGTACGAGCAGCGTCATGTGTTTCGACAGGTTGGCCTTCGAAATCTTCAGTTCTTCCAGCAGGTCCGCCGCCGCGATTTCCCGCTCGTCGAGGCGGTCGACGATTGCCAGCCTGACGGGATGCCCAAGAGCCTTGCAGATCTCGCACTGCATTTCGAAGATCTTCTGCCGCATCGCCAATTCCTCTGAATGTTTCATAGTTGCATCGTTTCCTTGTTGCGAAACTGTATACGACTAATAAATAAGGCGTCTTTCCGCCGCAGTCAAGAGGGAAGAAGAAAAAAAGTTCGCTGAAAGCCGGGTGGAAACGATGTTCCATATGGATTTGTTCGCGATTCAAAATTAGAATTTGTGCAATAATCGTAAAGTCGCAGATACGGCTGGCAAAGGAGGAGAAATGACTGACACTGTTCGCAAAGTTGATTATTTCTACATCGAAGCTCCGAACAAGCCGGGTGAGGGAGCGAAAGTGCTCTCGGCGCTGCAGGAACTGGGTGTCAACCTGCTGGCTTTTTCCGGATTCCCGCAGGGGCGTCGTGCCCAGATTGACTTTGTTCCCGAAGACACTGTGAAGTTCAAGGCGGCTGCCCGAAAGGCCGGTCTCAAACTGAGTGCACGGAAGACATGCTTCCTGGTGCAGGGAGAGGATCGGATCGGCGCGGTCGCCGAGATCATGGGGAAGCTGTCTGAAGCCGGCATCAACGTGACGGCGATCGATGCCGTCGGCGCGGGCGAGGGGCGCTACGGTGCGATTCTGTGGGTCGATCCAACCGCCGTGAGGAAGGCGGCCAAAGTGTTGGGTGCTGCATAGACGGACTGTTTCCCTTCACACGGCAAGTTTCCCCGATTCGTACGCGTGCTTGAAGTTCTGCAGTCCAAGTTCGAGCTGCTTCGCGGGATCCCTGCCGGAGAATCTTGTAAACAGGGCTCCAAACCGGCCGCCGGGCGGTTCGTAGCTGAGGATTACCCGGATCTCGGTAGCAGAATCGCCCGCCTTTCGGAAATGTATCGATCCGGCGTTGTTCACGTCGGCGTTGAGAAGCGAATGCCAGGTGAAGGAATCGTTTTCTCTTTCGTTGTATATCTCCGCCTCCCATTCGAATCTGCGGCCGGCGGGTCCCCTCACAATCCAGTGTGAGCGTGACCCGTTGATCGCCCTGACCGACTCGACACCCTCCATGAAACATGGAATGTTCTCGGGATTCCGCCAGATGCGATACACGTCTTCCGCCCGTCCTTGTACCGTGATGCTGCGTTCTATCTTCACCGCCCTGTCGTGGTGAACGCTGGCAATGCCGCTTCTTGTCATTCTTCTGCCGGCGAATCGCCGGAAAGCCTCTTCATGGGTCAGGCCCCAGATGAGCAGCATGCCGCCGGCAGATGCGGCAGCAACACGCTCCGGGGACCGCCACGGCCATGCGAGAGCAGCGATTGATGCTCCTGCCAACATCGCTCCGGCCGCCACTACTCTTTTCGTTCCGTCTTCTCTCATGCAGATGGACAACGCAAAAACGGTTCCAAAAATCCTCCGGGAACTTTTCGTATTTTATTTGCTCCGGCCTGACGATAATTATCTCGTCTATGCAAGTCGAAACAGTACAGAAACAGAGCGCGTTTGAACGATTCAACAATATTCTCAGGAGCATGGTTGAAAGCAACGCCAGTGATCTTCACATTTCGGTCGGCAGTGGATTCAGGGTCCGCATCCTGGGAGAACTGGTCCAGTCCTGCGACGCGGGGCCTCTTTCCAGCGGAGAAGTGGCATCGATCGCGGGAGGCATACTTCTGGCAGGGAGAAAATGCACAAAGGACAATCTTGTGCAGTTTGTGGAGAACCTCACCGACTACGATTGCTCATATTCCTTGGCGGGAGTCGGGCGCTTCAGGGTCAATATATCCAGCCAGCGGAGATCGCTGGCGCTGGTGTTGCGCCTCATTCCGTTTGTCACCCCCACCATAGAAGGGCTGGGACTTCCTCCGGTTATCGCCGACATCGCGCTGGCGGAACGGGGACTGGTACTTGTCACCGGCATTACCGGCAGCGGGAAATCGACCACACTCGCTTCGATGATCAACCTGGTGAACCAGAGACGTGCATGTAAAATCGTAACCATTGAAGATCCGATCGAGTTTCTTTACCGCGATGACAAGTCCACTATCATCCAGAGGGAGTGCGGGTCAGATACGGAGAGCTTCGCCAAGGCGTTGAGGGCCGCGCTGCGCCAGGATCCTGACATAATTCTCGTCGGCGAGATGCGGGACAAGGACACCATCGATATAGCGATCAAGGCGGCCGAAACCGGGCACCTGGTATTGTCGACCGTCCATACCACCGATGCTCCGAGGACGATTTCGAGGATACTCAGTGTGTTTGATCCTACGGAACAGGCGGCCGCGCGGCTGAGGCTGAGCGAGACGCTTCTGGGTGTGATCTCTCAGCGCCTCCTTCCGAGAAAAGAGGGGAACGGGCGTGTCGTTGCCTGTGAGATCATGCGTCAGACCAAGACGATACAGGAGTGTATTGCTGATCCCGACAAGATATTCATGATCAAGGAGTACATCGAAAAGGGCCGTGAACTGTATCAGATGCAGACGTTCGATCAGCACCTGACGGATCTCTACCGGCAGGATGTGATCACCCTTGAAACTGCAAAGGCCGCGGCAACTTCTGCGGCGGACTTTGAGCGCAACCTGCAGTTCGAGTAGCATCATTCGGGGGCCGTGTAGCGTTCCTCGATCAGCTCGCGGATGGCGGTGCGGCTCTCTTTCGCAGACAGCGCCCTGTTTCTTTCGACTCTTGATACTGCGGCCGCGAGTTCCGGGTCTTTGATGAGGTTTTCGAGCCAGTCTGAATAATCCCCCCTGGACAGATGGTGAAGCCAGGTCTCGTCATCGACTCCGTCAGACAACTGGATGAACAGCTGCATGTTCTGCGCGCGCAAATTCAGTCTCCCCTCCGGTCCCCGAAAATAGAAGCTTTGATCCGGAGGCAATTCTCCTTCAGCATACTTGCGTTTGTGCCTCTGGCGCTCCGATCTGGGAGAGATGCTGCGGATCCGGAAGGGATTTTGGCCGGAATTGCGGTCCCACACTATCGCCTCGCCAGCCTCCAGCTCCCTTTGAGGGATATCCGGCGAGTTCACCCCGAGCTTCCGACCGAAGGAGGCGATCGTCTCCTTCGGTCTATTTCCGATCGCCACTACGGTGTTCACGGTGAGCAGAACTGACCGGGAAACATGCTCCGGATGCACGGTGACCATCCAGATGCCGTGCAGGGATTGTGGTATCCAGGAACTCGAGTCGCGTGTTTCGGGGAGCAGGTGATGGGCTTCGTCGATGAAGAACCAGTGCGGTCTGCCGGTTCTGGCGCGGAATTCCTGGAAATGCGGCAGAAGGCCCGTAAAAAAAGCCGGGCGTTGTTCCAGGGTTATGCCGGTAAGATTGATGACAATGTTCTGATCCGGCTGCATCAGTACTCCCATGATTTCCGAAGGATTCGGCGCATGGGCCTTGTCGCCGAGCACCGGCAGGTCGATGTCCGAGTAATCTCCTTCCGGATCGACGATGCAAAACTGGTACTTCTTCTCGCGCAGCCTCTCCATGAAGCCGGTAGTCAGGGTAGACTTGCCTCCTCCCGAGGTTCCTGCAACAAGGATGCTGGATCCATAGGCCGGAATCCTGACGGGAGCAGGGCCGTCCCGAAACCCGAGTTCGATGTCGTGTCTCTGAAGCTTCTCTGCAAGCTCGATCAGATCAGTCGCGACAAGTTTTTCGATCAGCTCCGTGACGCCGGCGCCGTGATCATGCTGCGTGACCAGGTCTGCACGCTCTTTCAAAGAGGGGAGTGCATTGGAGACCGCGACAGAGCACGCGCATGATTCAAGGAAGGCGTGATCGTTTTCAGCATCTCCGATACCGATGACCGCGTGCGGAGAGAACCCGAGTTCCGAAAGAGCAGTCTGCAAACCCAGTGCCTTGTTCACTCCCGCCGGGAGTGTCATCACTGCGCCCTTATTGAAGATCACCTGCCACTCGAGTCCGAGCTCGCGCACGACTCTCAGGACACTGGTTTCATGCGGGACTGTCGTCGCCACAATCACCCGGCCGACGGCAAGGGGAATGTTCTGGTTGCGCAAAGTCTCGATGAGGGTTTCCGGCGGAGGTTCGCCCAGCACGGTTTCTTTCCGGTTTGAGGGATTGTAGATGACGGCACCGTTTTCAGCGACTATACGTTCGAAAAGTTCCGGGTGAGGAAAGGTATTGAGCAGATCATCAATCTGCCTGCCGGTAACGAGGATGTTGATGCGGCCGGATTCGCGCACCCGTTGAAGTGCGGCAACCGTCTGTTGGTCGACCTTCCCCTTCCGGGCCAGCGTTCCATCGTAATCTGCCGCCAGCACGAAGTACCTCATTTCCCAAGTATACCAATCCCGGAGAAATGCGGCGGCGACGGAACCGGCGGCTCATCAAATGACTTGTTGTTCGCGCAATTGTGTTATCTCTTCTGCGCTGTATCCGATTTCCCGCAGAACTTCATCCGTGTGTTCGCCAAGCGCGGGCGCTTTCCGACGCCAGGCGGGAGGGGTTTCACTCAATTTCCATGGGAATCCGATCGTTTTCAGCGAGCCATAGGCAGGATGCTCGATGTCTATGACATAGTCATTTGCCGCGGACTGCGGATCTTCGACTACTTCATTAATGTCCAGGACAGGAGTGTAGATGCATCCGTGTTCCTGCAGGATCCTCATCCATTCCTCTCTCGTCTTTGAGGCGAAGAGCCGGTCGAAAATCGCTATCAGTTCCTTGCGGTTCTCCGACCGGACGGCGAAGGTGCTGAACCTCGGGTCGTTTGTCAGTTCTTCGACACCGAGCGCTCGGCACACGGTTGCCCACCAGCGGTCGGGATCGAGATGAGCGATGGCGAGCCATTTGCCGTCACTGCACCGGTAATGATTGTAGAGAGGGTTTCCTGCCGATGCCCTGACGAATCTCGGAAACTGCTGCTTCAACATGGCTGTCCCGGATACGAGGTGTCCGAGCATCGCCACGACGCTTCCCATGAGCGAGGTGTCGACCACCTGTCCTTTCCCGGTCTTTTCCCGTGCAAACAGTGCCAGGGTTACACCCCAGGCGCACATCAGGCCCCCGAGTTCATCTCCAAGGCCGGGCAGTATCATGGATGGAGGAGTTCCGTTTTCTCCTGCGGCCATCATCAATCCCGAACGCGCGATTCCCGTATAATCGAACGAGCGCTCATTGGCGAGCGGACCCTCGCGTCCCCAGCCCGACGCCTGTGCATAGATCAGCCGTGGATTCCGTGCCAGTAGGGGGCCCGGGCCGATTCCCAGCCGCAGTGGGGCCCCTATACTCATGTTGTTCAGGAACACATCGGCCGAATCGATGAGTCTCAGAAAGACCTGCATTCCTCTTTCTTTCTTCATGTCCAGCACGATGCCGCGTTTGTTGCGGTTGGCGTGTTCGAAGTAGTAGTTGAACCCCTTCACGTTGAATTCCGCTTCAATCGTCGTCATATGCCGCCGGGCAGGGTCTCCATCGTGAGGCTCTATTTTGATGACATCGGCACCCAGATCTCCCAGCCGCATTCCGGCCACGGGACCCTGCTGAAATGTCGATATTTCGACGACCCTGATTCCTGACAAAGGTCCTTCTGCCACTTGATCCCTCCTTTGATCAGCCTGAAGGCAAACGTTATATCACAGGCCCGGCCGATCCGGTCAATTCTCAAAGGCGCAGACTCACGGGAGTTGGCCGCGTTGATAATCCAGGATAGAACGCTGAATCCGGTATTCGAAACGGGCGTTGGCGCTTTCGATTTCCGCCACCGTGAGACTCAGGACCGCCTGGCTCAGTTCGACAATTGAAGCCAGGCCGAGCCTGTATCTCTCCTGCGCGAGATCAAAAGACTCCTTTGCGTGGCTGAGCAGTTGTGCAGCCAGGCCGATGCGCTGGAATGCGCTGTCCGCATTGTACCAGGCCACGCGCGCGTCCCGGGCTATCTCGATCTCAGCATTTCTCACCCGCTCTTCCGAAGCTCTTGCCCTGTAGTTCGCCTCGCGCGCACGGGCTCTTCTTCCTCCGCCCAAAATCGGTATATCGATGTTGACTCCTACTGCGTTATAACGATTATCAAGGTCTCGGTTATGGAAGGGAATCAATCCTGCGACTGCCGCTGCCGTGATGCTCGGTCTTCTAAGCGCTTTCTCCGCGGCCAGGAATTGATAGGCCGCATCGCGTTCCAGCCTGAGTGCCCTGAGGTCGGGCCTGTTTTGCGACGCTTCGGCAATGATCTCCTCCCGGTCGGGAAGCGTGCGGTCGGGAAGCGGCTCATCGACGAGCTGGTAAGGACGTTCCTCTTCGACGCCCATGGCTGTGGAGAGATTCGCAAGCGCCGCACGGAAATCGTTCTCTGTTCTGGAAAGCTGCAGTTGTGCTTCGGCGAGGCTGTAGCGGGCCATGCTCACATCGAGTCCTGATCTGATCCCGGTTTGCTGCAGTGCCTGTGTTTGTTCCAGCACGAGCCGTCGTGTCTGGACCGTCTGTTCCGCCACTTCGAGCAGGGCCTGAGCACGCAGTGCCGTGAAATACGCGCGATCGACCTCCAGAATGACCTGAGCGCGCGTCGTTTCGGACGTCTGTTCCGCCGCACGTGCCCGCGAGCGGGCGCTCCGGACGAGGTTTGACGTCCGTCCGAAATCGTATATCAGCTGATCTACCCGGAGGCCTGCGGCACCGCGGGTGTCGACCGATGAATTGTTGATCTGTCCGGCGGCGATCGTATCTTCCGGGTTTGCTCCGGCGCCTGTCAGATCGGCCTGCACGACCGGAAACCGGGCCGCACTGCGTTGCGCGGCGACCTGGGTTTCAGCCAGCGCATCGAAGGTGGCGGCCCTGACCTGCGGGTGATTCGCCAGCGCCGCCTGGCGTGCCTGTTCAAGAGTGAGTCTCTGAAGAGTCTGAGCCTCTGCCGGGTCGATGACCCCGAACATAGCGAACAACAGCGTCAGAATGATCCGCGAGCCTGTCATGAAAGAGCCTCCGCATCAGGTTAGTTTCCTTCGGGGTGTCGCCGCCTGTAAGCCAGCAGGTAAGCCGCAGGTACGATGAAGATGGTGAGCACCACAGATGCGCTCAGTCCGCCGATAATCGCGCGGGCCAGCGGCGCATATGCTTCAGCTCCCCTCCCCCAGTTAAAAGCAATCGGCAGCAGTCCTATGATTGTCGCCAGTGACGTCATGATGATGGGGCGCAGCCTGACGCGGCAGGCTTTCACCAGAGCATCGCGTACGGGCAGTCCCTCGGCAATCGATCTGCGCGCGAAATCGATGATGAGGATGCTGTTCGAGGATGAGATCCCGACCAGCATCACCACTCCCATCAGGGACTGTACGTTGAGTGTAGTTCCGGTCACCCACATGAGCAGCAGTACGCCTATGAGTCCCATCGGCACAGCCAGGAGAATCAGGAAGGGATCCAGGAATGATCTGAACTGTGCAACGAGAATCAGATACACCAGAAGGGCCGAGAGGAACAGCCCGAGAGAAAAACTGCGAAATGATGCGCGCATTTCCTGGACCATCCCACGCATATCAACCTGAATCCCCTCGGGCAATTGCGTTTCCGCGATGATCCGCTCTATCCCTTCGGCGACCTCCCCGATGTCTTCTCCGACGGTGTTCACATAGATGTCGACGACGCGGCGGATCTGGTAGTGATTGATCTCGGTCGGCCCGTGCGTGTGCCTGAAGGTCGTGACCGCATCAAGCGTAGTCGGATGTGTCATATCCTGACCGCGCAAAGGAATGCTCTTCAGGTCGTTGAGGTTTCGCACCCGCCCCTCGGGGAATTGAACCGTAAGGTAGTAGTCGTTATTGCTCTTCGGGTCTATCCAGAAAGTGGGAGCGATCATCTGATTCGACACCAGCGAGGTGATGATGTTGCTGACCACTTCCCGTGCGTCCAGACCCAGTTTGCCGGTCTGGTCGCGATTGACGCGCATTTCTATTCTCGGGGCGTCGAGGTCCTGCGGGATAAACACGTCGCTCACGCCTTCCATTTTGCGGATCTCGCGGGCTATCCTGGTGGCCACCTCGTAATTCTTTTGAAGATCAGAACCTCCTATCTGGACGTCTATCGGGGCGGGGAGGCCGAGGTTCAGCACTGCGTCCACCATGCCGCCGGAATAGAAGAACGAACTGATCTGAGGCATATCGGACGCGAGTTTTCGCCTGACACGCTCCATGTATTCGTAGGTGCCGGTGTCCGCGCCCGGGTCGAGGCTCACCTGCACAAAGGCCGTGTGAGACGCCGCATTGCTCGTGTAGATGGCCGAAATGTCCTGGGTGACGCCGATGTTGGAGACGATTATCGTCAGGTCTTCCGGAGCGATAACGCTGCGGATGAGGTCTTCCACTTTGGCTACCTGTTCCTGCATCACTTCGAGCCGGGTGCCTGAAGGCCCTTTCAGGTTGATGGTGAACTGACCCGGATCCGTTCGGGGGAAATAGGCGATCCCGAGCAAGGGAAAAATCAGCAGGCTCAATGCGAACAGCGCCAGGAGCGAGACTGTCGTGGTAACGGGCCGGTTGAGCGCGATGTGCAGCAGGTCTTCGAACCGGTCGACCAGCTTTCTGAAGCGCGCGTTGAACCAGCGGTTGAACGCGCGAATCCTGCTCCCCTGTTCCTGGGTGTCCGGAGACTCCTCATCCCCGCCGCCTGCTTCGGTCTCGAATCCGCTGCGGTGGTACGACCTGATCAGCTTTGCGCAGAAGAGCGGGACCACGGTAAGAGCGAAGACATACGAGGCGAATAGCGAGACCACTACTGAAAGCGCCAGGGCGGTGAAGAGGAATCTGCTGACGCCATACAGCAGGGTGACAGGGAAGAAAACAACCATCGTGGTAAGGGTTGCCGCCAGCACCGGCAACGCAACTTCCCGTCCCCCTTTTTCAGCCGCGTCGGCCGGTGATTCGCCCAATTCCATGTGGCGGAAAATGTTCTCGATCACGACGACGGAATTGTCGATGAGCCGCGAAAAGACCAGCGCCAGGCCTGCCAGAATCATCGTGTTCACCGAATTGTTGCTCAGCGCGAGGAAGATGAAGGTCGCCAGCGCGGAAAGCGGAATCGATATGAACACGGCAACGGTGGCCCTCAGGCTCCCGAGAAAGACCAGAATCATGAGCGAGGTCAGGAAGACTCCCAGCGCTCCTTCCTGAAGCAGCTTGTTGATTGCTCCCTTGACGAAGACCGACTGGTCAAACACCACGTCTGTCCCGACTCCTTCCGGGAGTCCCGCCAGTTGTTCAAGCTCTTTTCTCGTATTCTCGACGACCTCGATTGTGCTTGCATCTCCTCCCTGTTTGAGGATCGGGATATACACGGTTTGCTGGCCGTTTACCCGGACTATGTTGTATTGAATCTGCTCCGCATCTCTCGCAACGCCGATATCCTTCACCCTGACAGCCGCAGCTCCTTCGGTCTTCACCGGCAGTTCATTGATCTCTTCGATCGTGCTGAGCTGGCTGTTGACGTCGATGCCGTAATCGAGCGGCCCGATCTTGACATTCCCCGCGGGAAGAATCAGGTTGGCGTTGTTGACGGCGCGCACCACGTCCATCGGGCTGAGCCGGTGAGCCTCGAGCTTCACCGGATCCACATAAATCATGATCTGCCGGACCTTGCCTCCGAAGGGCTGTGGAACGGACACGTCCGGCACTCTGGCAAGCTGATTCCGTATCGTATAATACGCGGTGTCGCGCAGAAGAGTCTCTCCGTGCCCCTTGCCCGTTACGGTGACGAGGCATACCGGCAGGCTCGACGCGTCGGAATTTAGCAGTATCGGAGGGAGCGTCCCGGGCGGGAGACGGCGCAGGTTGGCCATCGCCAGATTCGAAATCGTCGTCAGGGCGGCATTCGGATCGGTGCCCGGCTGGAAGAAGATTTCGATGACGCTGACGCCCGTAAGCGAACGGGACTCCATTCGGTCGATCCCGCTTCCCAGCGTAAACCAGCGCTCATAGCGGGTGGTGATGTCACCCTCGATCTGTTCGGGGGGCATCCCGGAGTAGAAAGTTGCAACTGAAACGACGGGGATGTTGATGGAAGGGAAGAGATCGACCGGCATGCGCAGCAGGCTGGTGATGCCGACGACAGCGATGAAGAGGCAGATGACTATGACGAAATACGGGTTCTGAATGGCGAAACGGGACATTACGATCCCTCTGCGCCTGACTGAACCGGTATCTCTTTGGGAGTGACCTTCTGCCCTGGTTGGAAATGGCTTCGGCTCCCGACGATGACCAGGTCATTCTCCCTGATACCGGATGTAATCTCGGTTTTTTCCGGGGTCTGAATTCCGAGCGATACCTCCCGCTCTTCAAGCCGGTTTTCCTGATTAACGACCATGACGGTCGCCCGCTCTCCTTCCCGGAATACGGCCTGCACCGGGACTGTAAGCGCCGCCGTCCTGACGGTCAGCGGCAGATCGACAAAAGCATACATGCCGGGTTTGAGAATAAGATCCGGGTTTGCCACGTCGACTTCCGTTTCCATCGTGCGGGTGGAAGAATTCACTCTGTTTGAGTAGCGTGAAATTCTTCCTTCGAACGCACGTGCCAGGACCGGTACCCGTACCTTCAGCAGATGACCGGTGCTGATGTTCGGGATCGCCGATTCTGGGACGTACAGAGTCAGACGCAGATGACTGACTTCGGTCAGGCGCACGATTGCCGCTTCCGAGGAGGTTCCTGCCTGGATCATCGCGCCTTCATCGGCATAGCGCGCCGTGATCACGCCGCTGAACGGTGCCCTGATTACCGTGTATTCGGCCATCGTTCTGGCACGTGCTTCATTCGCGTTCTGAACGCTCACCTGCTCTTCAGCCACCGTGAGGCCTGCGCGAGCCCTGTCGTACTGGGCTTCGGCGACTTCCAGTTTCGCCAGTGCGTCGTCTACTTCCTGCCGGGCGAGAAGTTTCGGCCGTGATTCAGCTACGCTGGCCAGCCGGTTATAGACGAGCCGTGCCGCGTCCATCATCGCCTTAGTCCGCTCGACCTCGCTGCGGGCCTGCCTTACTTCATTCTCGCTGCTTTTCCTGGACGCTGCCGCGCCCGCAAGGTCGCTGGTGAATTCCGGGATTTCCAGCGAGGCGATCAATTCCCCTTCCTCGACTTTGTCGCCGATATCGACGCGGATCTCCTTGAGATAGCCGGCCACCTTGGCGTGCAGATCGATTTCGCGGTACGGCCGGAACTCGGCCGAAAGTTCAAGTTGTTGTCCCAGATCTTCCCGTCCGGCCTTCGCCACCGCCACTACGGTGTCCGGCTCCTCCGGTACTTCCGCCTGTACCGCCGTACCTGAGTAGTTGCACGATACGACCGGCAGGATCCCACAGATAACAAGGATTATCGCGATAGTCGGCGTGCCAATGACATGTCCTGAAAGCATAACTTCCATCACTGGTGCGCTTCTCTGAAGGTCGTGGGGGACAATACCCGCGGTCACCGCGGCCCGTCCAGGCCTCACGGAGTCTCTCACCAGTCAAATAATTGCTTTGGAGGGGGTTCAGACTAATGATACCAGAACCGTAGTGCCTTACAGGCCGCTCATGATTAGGATCATGACGGCATTCCAAGCCATGGACGGCCCAACGGGTGACGGTACAGGTCTGCGGCAATTGCTGCGGCACCGACTCAGGTCAACGGACCGGGTTGAAACCAAGCCCATCCGCTTCCGGCCGGCGCGGCGGCGCGGAAAAACCACGAAGAAGGAGAAGCGTGATGATCAGGAAAAAAACAGTTCCCGCGAACGGGCCCCATGTCTCCAGCTTCAGCAGCTTCTGCGCGATGGAGAACGACAGCAAAACCGACATGAGGATACACACCCAGGCGTAGAAATTTGCCACGCCGCGGATCATCCGTATGCGATCCGCGTTCGTCTGGAGCGGATCTTTCTTTTTGCCGTAGTGCAATTTCACAACAACCGCACCCAGCAGTATATACATCAGCGAGACGCCGCCGATGTTGGCGAAGGCACCGCCAAATCCCGGAAAAGGATGCCGTGCGGCATAGAATATGACTGCGGCGTACTGGAGATAGGCCAGGACGACAAGCAAAACGGTAGACGGGGAGATAAGATCGAACAGCCCACGACGTTGCAGGACGGCCTTGCGCTTCGGTTCCCGCAACAAGCGCCTGTGTACCTTGTTGAACCTGTGTGTGAACCAGGCAATCACCTTACAGGTCGCTCATGATAGGATGGCGGGCTATGATTCTGCTGATATGGCTTCTCTCGATCGTTCACGGCGGCCTGTTCATCCTTTCCACTCCGCAGTGGGAGGGCATTGATGAGGCGTTCCACTACGGGTACGTACAGCATCTTGCAGAGTCCGGCACGTTGCCCGTATTCGGCCGCACCGCCGTTTCGAAGGAACTGGTAACCTCCTTCCGGTTCGCGCCGGTTTCCACGGTGGTGAACGCAAACCTCGGCAATCTGTACACGTCCTTTCCCGATTATTGGAGCCTTCCTGAAGCCGAAAGGAAAGCACGGGAAAACGCACTGAGAAAGATTCCCTCGTCTTACAGAGCGATACCGGACGATTCAGCGAATCCTTTGATGAATTATGAGGCCCAACATCCGCCTCTTTACTATTTCCTTTGCGCCGGCATCTACCGGCTCTTTTCAGATTCAGACCAGCCGACGCTGACCTTGCTGCTGCGCTGGTTTTCGCTGCTTATCGGATCCCTGACGATCCCGATAGCATACGGTGTCGCAAAGGAGGGACGGTTTCCCTGGAGCCCGCATTTCGTCCCTCTCCTGATCGCTCTTCTCCCGATGTTCATTTCCACTGTTTCCCGTATCTCCAACGACTGCCTCGGTGTGACGCTTTTCAGCTGTCTGATCCTGCTGGTCTGCCGGTACATCAATTCCGGTTTTTCGCGGAAATATGCCGTCTGGATCGGCGTCATAGCCGGGCTCGGACTTCTGACCAAAGCATATTTCCTTGCCGCTATACCGCCGATTGCCGCGGTTGTTCTCTTCGCCGGCTTCAAAAGAAGAAGCTTTGCCCTGTCGGCCCGGCACATGCTGTTCGTCGGCTTTGTCTGTCTTGCGCTATCCGGATTGTGGTATGCCCGGAACTACATTCATTACGGGACGATTTCCGGCCTGTTCGTTCTTGCATCGGAAAGGGCCGTTTTGCCGGGAGAGTACCTGGGAAAGCTGTTCGAAATCCCGTGGCAGGCCGGTCTCGAAATCATCTTCAGGCAGCAGATCTGGACGGGCAACAGCAGTTTCATCGGTCTTTCAAGGGCGATCTACAGATCGGCATACCTGCTGTTCTTTCTGGCCTTTCTGGGAATCGGAAGAATCTATTGGTGCAGAATCAGGAAGAAAGAGCTTGGAGTCTGCCGTGACACGGAACCGCCGGATGCAATGGTTCTGTTCTATCTCTGTTTCGTTCTGGGGATGCTTTACCAGATGTTTTCAACCTATGTGGCCACGGGCCGGATCGTGACAGGCGGCTGGTATCTGAATGCGGTTGTCATTCCGGGCGTGACGATCCTCGTGCTGGGTTTGAGTGCTCTCCGGCCGCGGTCGGGCGGGCGCATCCGTGCGCTGCTGGTTGCGTATGTTCTTCTGATAAACTTCCTCGCCTACTTCTGTAAAGCGATTCCGTATTATTCGGGATTCATCATTGCGAGATTCCATCTGAGTCATTTCTTCGAGCTGTACTCACCCGCAAACATAGGAAATATTCTTGATCGGCTGTCACTGAACAAGCCCGAGTTCATTACCCCGGGCGTTATCGGCGTCTGGATTCTGCTTTACGTGATGATGGTTGCAGCGGTGTTGATCGCGCCCGGAGCACGCCGCCGGCTGAGTGCGGAAAGGACAAACCTGCTCAGGCGAATCCCTGGTGTTTGACCTCGTGGCCATGGCGCACTTCGCGCCCTTCGACGAGATAGATCACTTCCTCGGCTATATTGGTTGCATGATCGCCGACCCGTTCGAGATTGCGGGACATAAGGATGAGGGCGATGGCGCGTTCGATCGTTCCCGGATCCGCCATCATGTAGGTAAGAAGGACCCGGAAAATATGATCGCGCAGGAGGTCGACTTCCTGCTCATCCTCAAAGACGACACGGGCGAGAGCGCAGTCTCTCGTCACCAGTGCCTCGAGGCTTTTTCTCACCATCGTTTCCGCCAGTTCCCCCAGGCGTGGAAGATCGACCAGCGGCTTGAGCGGCGGAGACTTCAGAACATAGTGCGCATTCTGGCAGACATTGACAGCCTGGTCGGCTATCCGTTCCAGTTCCGTCGCAATTCGTGAGGCCATGAAGAGGAAACGCACATCGCTTCCGACCGGCTGCTGCAGCGCCGTCAGTTTCACCGCGCGGTCATCGATTTCCAGCTGAAGTCTGTTCACCTCCTGCTCTTTGCGCAGCACGTCTCCACGAGAGACTCGTTGCGCTCGATCAGGACTCTCAGGGCAAGCTGGATCATCGATTCCGCCACTCGTCCCATGAGTACGAGTTTTTCCAGCAGGTCCTGGATCTGTTCATCGAAATGGCGTTGCATCTGTTATCCGAACCTCCCTGATATATATTGCTCTGTTCTGGGATCCGATTGCAGGGTAAAGATCGTCTGGGTTTCACCCGTCTCGACGAGCTCTCCGAGCAGCATGAATGCCGTGTGATCCGAGATCCGTGCCGCCTGCTGCATGTTATGTGTGACGATGACGATAGTATAGTTTTTTTTGAGCGCAATCAGGAGTTCTTCGATATGGGCGGTGGCAATGGGATCGAGCGCCGAGGTCGGTTCGTCCATCAGCAGCACATCCGGCTCGACGGCGAGCAGCCGTGAGATGCAGATCCTCTGCTGCTGTTCAGGCGCCAGCGAAAGAGCCGAGGCATTAAGCTTGTCTTTCAGGGCATTCCACAGTCCCGTCTGCCTAAGCGCCTTCTCCACGCGCTCGTCAAGGTCCCCTTCGGAGAGCCCGTGGATTTTCGGCCCATAGGCCACGTTCTCATAGACGGACAGGGGAAAGGGATTCGGCCGCTGGAAAACCATTCCCACGCGCTTGCGCAGCTGTCTGAGATCTTTCCTGTTGCCGTAGATCGACTGTCCTTCAAGCAGCACGTCGCCGGAGATCCGGATTCCACGGATGGAATCGTTCATCCGGTTGAACACGCGAATGAGCGTGGATTTCCCGCAGCCCGAAGGCCCGATGATCGCCGTGATCGTATTTGGCCTGATAGCAAGCGAGACGTTGATCAGTGCGTGGAAGCTGCCGTACCAGAGATTGAGCGATCGTGTCTCGAGTTTCATCTGCATTGCGGGACTATCCATAATCATGCCGCAGCCGGACTAGCCGAACCTGCCCGAAATGTAGTCTGCGGTCTCTTTCTTCCCCGGAGTGGTGAAGAGAATCTCCGTGTCCTGCACTTCGATGAGTTCGCCGAAGAGGAAAAAGGCGGTCCTGTCGGAGGCGCGCGCCGCCTGCTTCACGTTGTTGGTTACGAGCACGATCGTCAGACTGTCCTTCAACTGCTGCAGCGCTTCTTCGATCCTGCGGGTCGAGATGGGATCAAGGCCCGAACAGGGTTCGTCGAGCAGAAGCACTGCCGGTTCGAGCGTCAGTGCTCTCGCAAGGCAGAGACGCTGTTGCTGTCCTCCTGAAAGATTCCCCGCCGGTTCCTGCATCCTGTCTTTGACCTCGTCCCAGAGGTACGCCTGCCGCAGTGCTCTCTCGATCTTGGCTGCGCGGTCGTTTCTCCCGTTCCTGGTCATGGTCATGCCGAACGTGAGATTCTCATAGATGCTCATGGGCAGAGTTATCGGGACTGAAAAGACCATCCCTACCTTGCGGCGCAGCGTCGCTACCGGGATTTCGCGGGCATATACGGGCTGGTCGTGCAGCAGTACCGACCCTGAGATTTTCCAGTCGGGGTCCATGTCCAGCATCCGGTTGAGGCACCGCAGATATGTGGTCTTACCTGCGCCGGCAGGCCCGATAATCGACAGGATCTCTCCCTGGTGAGCTTCCAGTGTGATTCCCTTCAGGACAGCCTGTCCTGCATAACTGACCCGTAACCCCTCGGTTCGGATTCCCGGGATACTCCGGGTATAGCTTTGATGATTTGCGGCGACTTCAAGTTTAGCGGCCATTACGCAATCTCCTTCGAATACGTGCCCTGATCATGATTGCGGTGAAGTTCAGGGAGAAGGTGAGGAGCAGGAGAACGAGCACAGTCGAGTACAGCGCAGGTTTCGTTGCCTCGACATCGAACGCCTGCGTGCTCATTACATAAACGTGGTAACCGAGTTCCATGAACTGGTCATTCAGGCGCGAGGGGAGGTCCGGCAATGCGTAGGCCGCACCCGTGAACATGACCGGGGCGACTTCGCCCGATCCACGGCTTACCGCAAGGATTCCACCTGTAAGGATTCCGCCGGCGGCCTGAGGCAGAACCACCTTGCGTATCATCTGCCACTTGGTTGCGCCAAGCGAGTATGCCACTTCGCGGTAGCCTTGCGGAATCGCCCGCAGCGCCTCCTCCGTCGCAACCACGACCGTAGGAAGTGTGAGAAGCGCCATGGTCAGGGCCGCCCACAGAATGGCGGGCTGGCCATATACGAGTGCACCGCCGTACAGTCCACGGTCCAGACCGCGCCCGACAAACTCGATGAAGAAGCCGACACCGAAGAGCCCGAAGACGATTGCCGGCACACCTGCAAGATTCTGAATCGCGAGCCGCACCAGGTGAACGACACGCGACCGTTTTGATGCGTACTCGTGCATGTAGATGGCGGTTGCAACCCCGAGCGGAATCACTGCTATCGTCATCAGGATCACGAGTGCGGCCGTCCCGAAGATGGCAGGAAAGATGCCGCCCTCGGTGAAGTGCTTTCTTGGCGGCTCGGACAGGAATTCCCACGAAAGATTCCCGATTCCGTGATATACGATGTTGCCTACAATTACGGCGACAATCGCGATGATGATCACGCAGGCGAAGCCGGTCAGGCCGCGTAATGTTCCGCCCGTGAAGTCTGCTCGCGAGAATTTGCCGGTGTGCATGGCGTGCATTAAGATGCCCCCTGCAGTTTCTTCTGCAACCGGCCGACCCACCAACGGCCGGCCAGATTAATGATGAAGGTCAGGACAAAGAGGAAGGCGCCGATAAAGAACAACACGTGGTAATGCGGACTTCCCTGGACCAGTTCGCCGAGTTCCGCAGCGATGGTAGCGGAGAAGGTTCGGACCGAATCCGCGGGCGACCACGAAATTACCGCAGCGTTCCCGGAAGCCATCAGCACTATCATGGTCTCACCGATGGCACGCCCGAAACCGAGAATGCATGCGGCCAGCACTCCTGGCATTGCAGCAGGAAGGACCACACGTGAGGCCGTCTGCCAGGCGGAAGCTCCCATCGCGATCGATCCTTCGCGAAAAGCATGAGGCACGGATGAGAACGCGTCTTCACAGACTGTGTAAACGATCGGAATGACTGCCAGGCTGAGTCCGATGCCGGCAGTCACGGCGTTGAGCCGGAAGGTCCAGCCAAAGGCGGCCTGAAGCCAGCTGGCGATCACCATCAGGCAGAAGAACCCGACGACCACGCTGGGAATTCCCGCAAGTATCTCGATGCACGGCTTGATCACTTCCCGAACCCAGGAAGGGGCGAACTCGGAAGTGTAGAGCGCTGCGGCCACAGCCAGCGGAATCGCGATCAGGACAGCGATGACAGTCACCTTCAGCGTCCCGACGAAAAGCGGGAGGAGGGAATACTTCGGAGTATCCGATATCGGCTGCCAGTTGAACTCGGTCGTGTCCCCGGCGCGGTTCTGTTGTGGGAGAAAAAGCTGCGAAAGGCCGGCCTCCTCCTTGACTTCAGGGGAGGTGAGGACCGGAAGAGCCTCTTTCCCGATGAAGACGAATATAAGGACCAGCGAAGCGATCGCTATGAAGGCACTCCCTCGGATCAGGCCGGCCGCAATTTTATCGGCGGCATCCCCCGGCTGTCCAGCTTTGGGAACCGTCGTCAATTCAGCGCCACCGGATAATAGCCCACTGTTTCGCATAGCTTCTGACCCTCCGGCCCGAGCACCCATTCTATAAAGCGCTTCACGTTGCCCTCCGGTTCTCCGATCGTGTAGAAGAAGAGGTTCCGGGAGAGCGGGTACGCCCCGCTTCTAACCGTCTCCATTGAAGGAGAGACCGCCGGACTCATCTGGTCGCGGCTGACCGGGAGCACCCGTATTCCGGATGCGTAAGCGATTCCGCCATAGCCGATAGATTCGGCGTCTTTCGAGACCGCATTCACAATCGCTCCCGTCCCGGGCAGCGTCTGGACTTCCATGGCGAAGTCTTCTTTTTCCAGAACATGGTCCTTGAAAAACATGTACGTGCCGGAACTGTTCTCCCGGCTGTAGGGAACAATCCGGGCATTCCTGCCGCCGAGTTCGCGCCAGTTCGTTATCTTCCCCGTGTATATGGATTTAAGCTGCTCCTGAGTCAGGGATTTGATCGGATTCCGGTCGCTGACGTAAACTGCCACACCATCGAGGGCAACGGGAATCTCTTTTACATCTTTGCCACGACGCTTGCGTGCCAGATTCTTTTCTCGTTCCGACATGGGACGTGACGCTTTACATATGTCAGTGCCGCCGTTTATGAGGGAAGCAATACCCACGCCAGATCCCCCGCCCGTCACCTGGATCGTGATTCCCGGCGTTTCCTCCATAAAATGCTCGGCCCAGCTTTGTGCCAGGATCACCATCGTGTCGGAGCCTTTTACCGTCACCGACCTCTTGTGCCCGGAATCCGGCCTTCCGCATCCGGCCAGGAGGGCAACCGCAACGAGCAGGCAAACCATTGCAGCCGTTTTGTACTTGATGCCTTTCATGCAGCCTCCAGCGAAATGGCATTCTAGAGGCTGAATGTCAAAGTAATGCTACGTTCAGGTTAAGATTTGGTTAAGAAACCGGGGGCAGGAAAGATCGAGTTCTTCGCGACCGGCGAATTCAATGATATATGATGAAGTCTGGACACCCATCACAATGGGGATCTCGTTAAATGGAGAACAGGGGGGGCGCAATGCCTGACCGTACCGGGTTCAGGTTCCGAAACCGGCTTTTCTGGAAGATCGGAATTGTGTATCTCCTTCTGTTTCTCCTGGTGATGTCTGTACTCGACATCTATTTCGTCCGTGCCGTGAAACGGGAATACTCCGAAGCGGCATTCTCGCAACTCGAGTACATTTCGGCTCTTGCACTGAACAATCCCCCCTCTGCGTCGTCCCGTCCGGTGCTGGCCGAATGGTCCGGGCGTCTTTCCAAGGGGGGGGTCCGGTTGACTCTGCTGACGATGAGCGGGGAGGTCTTGGCCGATTCCGAGGAGAGTCCGAGCGGCATGGGGAACCATGAGGAGCGGCCGGAAATACGGGATGCCATCGCTTCCGGAACCGGCCGTGCCCTCCGCTACAGTACGACTCAGAAGCGAGAACTGGCATACCTTGCCCGTACGGTTGAACTGAACGGCCGCAAGATCGTTATGCGCTTCTCGCTGCCGCTATACAGGCTTGATGAAGGGGTTGCGGATTTCAGGAAGCGCCTCTGGGGAATTTCGCTCCTGATCGTGACGCTGGCGGGAGGAATCACTCTTGCGTTTTTCCGTTCCGTTTCCGACCGCATCGGCCGCCTTTCGGAGTTCTCCCGGATGGTTGCCGAGGGGAATTTCCGTCCGATGCCGATTGACCTGAACAACGATGAACTGGCAGAACTCGCCGGCACGCTCAACGAGACCGCCCTGAAGCTGGACCAGACCATCAGTACTTTGAAGCAGGAGAGGAATCAGTCGGCCGCGATACTCGCCAGCATGGAAGAAGGGGTGGCGGTGATCGATACCGACCGGCGTGTGATCTTCTGCAACAATGCGTTTCGGGAAGCTGCCGGGATTGCGCCGATGAAGTGGGAAGGGCGTCCGGTCGTGGAATTGATCCGCCATTCGGATCTGCTGTCTCTCATCCAGAAGGCCGCAACCGACAACGAGGTGGTTCACGGCGACGTAGTCGTAGGGTCGGTGCGGACCCGGAGTTTCGACGTTACCTGTGCACCTGTCCGTTCCAGCAGCACGCCGGCCGGCATTGTCATGGTGCTGCACGATATCACGGAAATCCGCAGACTCGAGCGCGTGCGGCGGGACTTCGTGGCCAACGTATCGCACGAGCTGAGGACGCCGCTGACCGCCATACGAGGCTTTGCCGAGACGCTGCTCGAGGGAGGTCTGGATGACGACACGAACAGGCGCGGTTTTGTCGAGATCATCCACCAGCATGCGCTGCGCCTCAGCCGCCTCACGGATGACCTTCTCCGGCTGGCCCGGATTGAAGCGGGGAAGCTTTCTCTCGAGTTCACGCCTGTTGCAGTGGACGACATAGTCGCAGCCTGCGTCGAAACCGCAGATGTCAAAGCCAGGCAGAAGGGACTCGTGCTGGAGGTTGTGCCTGTCTCGAATCTGCCGCTTCTCACTGGCGACCTCCCGTCGCTTCAGAGCGTACTGCAGGAACTGCTGGACAACGCCATCAGGTACTCGAGTGAAGGGGGGCGAATCACGATAGCGGCGGCGGCTTCGGAGTCCGAAGTCGTCATTTCGGTCTCAGACACGGGTATCGGAATTCCGAAGACGGATCAATACAGGATATTCGAACGGTTTTACCGGACAGATCCCGCGAGGTCGAGGGAATCGGGTGGGACGGGTCTGGGACTCTCGATAGCGAAGCACCTAGTTGAGGCGCACGGCGGTCGAATCAGAGTCGAGAGTGCAGTCGGGGCGGGATCGACCTTCTACATCCATCTCCCGGTCCAGGGTGCTCATCAGCTTCTGAACCGATAGCCGAAACCGCGTACCGTTTCGATCAACTCGCCGCAAGGTCCCAGCTTCTTGCGCACTCCGGTGATGTGCACGTCGATTGTACGGTCCACTACGGTGACGTCTCTTCCCATGGCGCCGTCGATCAGTTCCGAGCGCGAGAAAACCTGGCCGGGATGAACCGCAAGGAAGTGGAGGATGCGAAATTCCGATGCCGTGAGCTGAATCGGATCCCCTTCGCAACTCACCTCGCGTCGTGTCATGTCGATCACGAGATTCCCGTGCCGGATCACGCTCGGCGCAACTGTCCGGGGGGCGGCGCGCCGCAGTACCGCCTTGACTCTTGCCGCGACCTCGCGGGGGCTGAAGGGCTTCGTAACGTAGTCGTCGGCTCCAAGTTCGAGTCCAAGAACCCGGTCGGATTCGCCCGACTTGGCAGTCAGCATGATAATCGGAATCGAGGCGGTCCTGCTCTCGGAGCGGAGACGCCGGCACACCTCGAAACCGTCCATTCCGGGGAGCATCAGGTCCACCAGGATCAGATCCGGCAGATCGTCTCTTGCAGCCGCAAGCCCGGATTCACCATCAAGCGCTCCCCTGACCACGAATCCTTCCTTCTCGAGATTGTAGCTGATGAGTTCGTAGAGGTCCTTCTCGTCATCGATTACAAGGACGGTACTCCTTGCCATAGTGATCTCCCCAAGCGCTTCAACTAGATACCATAGAACAGTGAAGCTTGCCACAAAGCGGTAACGGGAGCAAAAGGCCGCGACTACCGCGCGGCCCGGCACTTAAGTTCCATAGCATGCTCCGGGTAATGTTTTCTAACCTTAAACAATGGTTATCGTTTTTGTATCCCCCATTTGAGATCAAGAGAGGTGGAAAATGGGCAGATCAACGGCAAGCAACTGGATTCGGGGCGCCCTCGTTGGCGCAGGTGTGACATACCTGATGGACGGGGCACTTGGCAGCCGCCGGCGGGCCCTGATCCGGGACAAAGTCGGCAGGCTGGCGCACGACGTAGAACGTTCCATCGGGCCCGCCGCAAGGGATCTCAGCAATCGCATAGGTGGGATTGCCTCGCAGGTGAGATATGGGACCGAGGAAATTCCGGACCACCAAGTCCTGGAAGCCCGGATACGCTCGGCCCTCGGGCGCTGTGTCTCTTATCCGCACGCCATCCAGGTAGTTGCGTGTGAGGGGCGGGTGAGACTTTCCGGTCCGATACTGGCTGCTGAGGAGAAAAAAGCGATCCGTCATGTCGAACGTGTCAGGGGCGTGATACAGGTTGAAAATCGCCTCGAACCGCACGATAAACCTGAAGACATCCCCGGGCTCAGGGGAAGGCCCCGCAGATCCGAGCCGCGTTTTGCGTTCATGCAGACGCAGTGGGCTCCCACTCACAGATTCCTCGCAGGGGCGGCCGGGGCGGGGATGGCGCTCCTGGGGATCAGCAGGCGCGGGGGGCTGATCGGTACGGGATTTGTGGTAGCCGGATCAGCGCTGCTGGCACGGGCCATTTCCAACAAAGAGCTGACGCGGCTGGCCGGAATTCGTACAATGGAAAACTCCGTCGATATCCAGAAGACAATCAATATCAATGCCCCTCCCGAGCAGGTATTCTCTTTCTGGTCGAATCTGGAGAATTTGCCCAGGTTCATGTCGCATGTGAAGAAGATCGAAGACCGCGGAAACGGCATGTCGCACTGGACAATCAGCGGCGCGGCCGGAATACCAGCTGAATTCACGGCCCGGATTACGGAAATGGTGCCAAACCGGGCACTCGCCTGGAGAACGGAGCCGGGCTCGCGGGTTCGGCACGAAGGCAAAGTGCGATTCGATCCAAGCAACGGAGGGACCCGCGTTCACGTTCACCTTGCGTACACTCCTCCCGGAGGATACCTGGGTCACCTTTTCGCATCGGTGATCGGCTCCGATCCGAAAAAGCTGATGGACGAGGATTTTACGAGGATCAAAACCTACATGGAAACCGGCTCCGCGCCGCGCGATATTCGGGTAGAATCGTAGTAGAGTCAAATTCGGGACAGACCGCAGTTCGTTCCGGGTTTACTCCGGAGGAGACGATGTCGGACCCGAGTGCGGACAAGGCGGCGATTTTTGAAGTGGTGAACAACTGGGTGCTGTGGCGCGATGCGGGGGACTGGGATCACTTCGCCACCGTTTGGCATCCGGAAGGATGGATGACGGCAACGTGGTTTCAGGGGCGCGCGGAGGATTTCATCCGGGTGAGCAGGGCAGGGTTTGAGAAGGGGGTGAATATTCTTCATTTCCTGGGTGGCTGGACCTGTGAACTAGCAGGCGACCGGGCCGTCTCTCAGGTCAAAATGACAATCCACCAGAGGGCGACCCTGGACGGAGTCGCTGTCGATGTCGCCTGCATCGGCAGATTTTATGACTTCTTCGAAAAGCGCCGGGGAAAATGGGCCATTGTCAGACGGCAGCCCATTTACGAGAAGGACCGGCTTGATCCGGTAGATCCTGCTGTCGTGCCAAGGATTGACAGAGACGCTCTGATGCGCTTTCCTGAAGGGTATCGTCACCTCGGCTACCTGCAAGAAAAGAACGGGTTCAAGGTGAAGTTGGGGCTTCCCGGGCTGCATGGGCCGGGAGTCGAGAAGCTCTATCGGGAAGGAAAGGAATGGCTGGCCGGATCCGCTCAGCCGGGCACCCCGCTGTAGCTTGATAGCTTGCCTGCGGAGAAAGCCGTCCGGGATTATGAAGACTATTCGGGTTCTGCTCGTCGATGATCACACAATCGTCCGCAGAGGGCTGGCCGGTTTGCTGAGATCTGAAGACGACCTGGAAATCATAGGTGAGACGGGCGACGGCGAGTCGGCGGTGGCCCTGACCGGCGAACTACGCCCGGATGTCGTAATTATGGACATCGGGCTCCCTGGAATGGATGGGATTGAAGCAACGAGGATAATTCACCGGGAGTTCCCCGATGTCCGGGTCATCGGGTTTTCGATGTTCCGGAAATCAGAGCAGGAAAAGGCCATGCGGGAAGCGGGAGTGGCGGCGTATGTTGAAAAGAGCGCGCCGGCCGACGCCGTGATCGAGGCGATACGGACCTGTGTTCACTGACAGCCCGGCGCCCAAGGCGCGGCGTCGGGCTGTCTCCAATCTATTACACAATCAATAGCGGTAGTGTTCGGGCTTGTAAGGACCTTCCACCGGCACCCCGATATAGCCGGCCTGTTTTTGCGTAAGGGTCGTGAGCTTCACTCCGATCTTTTCCAGATGCAGGCGCGCCACCTCTTCGTCGAGTTTCTTGGGGAGGCGGTAAACGGCCGGCTTGTATTCGGCGCGGTGATTCCAGAGATCGATCTGAGCCAGGCACTGGTTCGTGAATGAGTTGGACATCACAAAGCTTGGGTGGCCCTCCGCGCAGCCGAGATTGACCAGCCTTCCTTCGGCAAGAAGATAGATACTGCGTCCGCCCGGCAAGTCATAGCGGTCGACCTGCGGCTTGATGTTCACCTTCTGTACGCCTGGCGCCAGGTTGAGCCGTTCCACCTGTATTTCATTGTCGAAATGTCCGATGTTGCAGACGATCGCCTGGTCTTTCATCGCAAGCATGTGCTCGAGCGTGATCACGTCGCAGTTGCCGGTGCATGTGACATAAATGTCACCTTCGCCCAAGGTCTCTTCGACGCGCGTTACTTCGAATCCTTCCATGGCGGCCTGCAAGGCGTTGATCGGATCGATTTCGGTGACGATGACCCGGGCTCCGAAACCGCGCAGCGAGTGGGCGCTCCCTTTGCCGACGTCGCCGTAGCCGCAGACGACGGCTGTCTTGCCGGCGATCATGACGCCGAGGGCGCGTTTGAGTCCGTCGGCCAGCGATTCCCGGCAGCCGTAGAGATTGTCAAACTTCGATTTGGTCACGGAATCGTTGACGTTGATGGCGGGAACGAGAAGTCTGCCGGCTTCGAGCATCTGGTAGAGACGGTGAACGCCCGTGGTGGTCTCTTCGCTTACCCCTTTCCAGTCGGCGACGGCTTTGGTGAACCATCCGGGGCATTCCTGCGCGCATTTCTTGAGCAGGTTCTTGACCACTTGTTCTTCATGGGTGTCGCCGGGCTTGTCGACCCAGTCACTGCCATGTTCCATTTCGTAGCCTTTGTGCAGAAGCAGGGTGGCATCGCCTCCGTCGTCGACGACGAGCTCAGGGCCCTTGCCGCCGGGGTGAGTGAGGGCGGAGAGGGTGAACTCCCAGTATTGCTCCAGCGATTCTCCCTTGAATGCGAACACCGGTATTCCGGCGGCTGCGATGGCGGCGGCGGCATGGTCTTGTGTGCTGAAGATATTGCAGCTGGCCCAGCGCACCGACGCACCGAGCTGAACGAGTGTTTCTATGAGGACCGCCGTCTCGATGGTCATGTGGAGTGATCCGGAGACGCGAACGCCGGCCAGCGGCTTCTCCTGTCCATATTTGGCTCGCACGGCCATGAGACCCGGCATCTCCTGTTCCGCGACTGCGATTTCCTTCCGGCCCCATTCGGCGAGACTGATGTCGCTGATCCTGTAATCTGTATTGAGCTCCGTGGTTTTTGACATACCGCCTTCCTTTTCTTCTGATTTCTGCGTGTGAACCCGAATTACACATATCGACAAATCAAGATAGGTTGATATATTATACCGATGCGAGGTCGACGTCAATCGGTGATATCCGGGGGGAATGTTGAAGATGTCTTCTATTTTGAAATCGCTGCGGGCGCTGTCGGATCCGACGCGGATAAGGATACTGGCCCTGCTGGAGAGCGAGGAGTTGTCGGTGCATGAGCTGCAGGAAGTCACCGGGATGGGGCAGTCACGGATATCGACGCAGCTTGGGGTGTTGCAGGATTCGGGGCTCGTATCTTCACGGCGCGAGGGGAAGCGTATCTTCTATCGGCTCAATGGCACCGGGGATGACGAAGACGCTTTTGTGAAGCTGGCGATACGTGGGGCACGGGAGTTGCCCGACCGTGGGGCGGATCAGATCAATTTGAAGCGGATACTTGCACGGAGGCGCGAGCAGGCGCAGATGTACTTCAACGAAGTGGCGGGGCGATTTGACCGGGTGTACGGGCCGGGCCGATCCTGGCAGGGGTTTGGACACCTGCTGCTGCGAATAATTCCTCCTCTCGTGGTGGCGGATCTGGGTTCGGGGGAGGGGCTGCTGAGCGAACTGCTCGCGCGCCGCGGCAAAAAGGTGATTGCTGTGGACAATTCGAAGAAGATCGTGGAATTCGGTGCCAGGAAAGCAAGAAAGAACGGGCTGAAGAACCTCGAGTTCCGGCTGGGTGATCTGCAGAATCCGCCGATTGAGCCCAAGAGTGTGGATGTTGTGATTCTGAGCCAGGCGCTGCATCATGCGGAAGATCCGGCGGCCGCAATTGCCGCCGCTCATCGGTTGCTGCGCTCGCCCGGTCAGATCCTCATACTTGACCTGCTCCGGCACAGCTTTGAGAAGGCGCACGAATCCTATGGCGACCGCTGGCTCGGCTTTGCCCAGAGCGACCTGCACCGCTGGCTGGAGACGGCCGGGTTCAGGCGGATCGAGATAAGTGTAGTGGCCCGCGAAGAAGACCCTCCCCACTTCCAGACCCTGCTCGCCGCCGGCGAGAAGTAAAACCCTCCTTTGTACAGCAGCTAAATAAATCTGCAATCTGCTGCCGCCCGGGACGGACTTGTCCGAAGCAAACAACTGTAAAGCAGGCAAGCATTTTCGACGATAGAGCGGGGAGTGACACGTTCAGCGCCCAATTCCGGGAGTTGAAAACCACTGAGTGAGTGAACAAATATAATGCCGACAAAGGAAGCGCCAAGCCTGTATCTCCAGTCGCCCAGGTTGAACCAGTTGAACATCCTGCGAGAGATTGCCGCCAATCCGACGATCACGCAGGCGGAGCTGGCAAGGCTCTGTCTGCTTTCAGTCGCGATGGTGAACAACTACATGAAAGAGCTCTGCTGCTCGGGGTTGATTGAATACCGTCGAAAGACCACGAAGAGCGTCACTTATCATTTGACGTCTTCCGGAGCGGATCATCTGAAGAGGCTTCAGAGTGATCTGATTGACGAGATGGTGAATATGTTCGTAACCGCCAAGGAGCAGATACGGGCGCGCATCATGAGTCAGGCCCCGTCGGGGTTTCAGCGAGTTCTGCTGTACGGAAGCGGACATCTGGCGCAGATCGTGTTTCACGCACTCGAGGTCGCCGGTGTGAAGATACTCGGGATTTGCGACTACGATATCGAGAAGATCGGCAGTGACTTCTGCGGCCGCGTGGTGCTCAGCCCTTCCCAGATCCGTTTTCTTGATCCGGATGCGGTGATCATCGCCGACCCCGCCAGAACTTCAGCAGTTTGCCGGAAGCTCGAACTGGATTGCGGACAAAGGATAGGGATCATCCGGCTGGACGGACTTCCAATCGATGAAAGCTTCTCCACAGCTTCGGGCGTCGAATTCGGGGACTTGGCTATGAAGCCGGATCAGCCGGCAATTTGCTCGTCAAGCAGCAATCGCAGCTGAGTTGCACGTGAACGGGCTGCAATGGGCCGCATGTCTTCAGCCTGAAGGAGGACCGCGTCTTGACGGAGAAATTTGCCGCAACCTCTGAAAAATGGGGATCTGATGAGCACTCCTTCAAAAACACCGTCGCAAGAGCCTGGGTTGGTTCGCCCATCGTCCTGAAATACAAGGCGCGCATGATTACGGGTTCAGATGACGGCAATCCCAGCCTGTTGCTCATGAACCATCTCGCTCCCGAGTGCAGGAACGGCACTCTGCTCGTTCTGGGTTGTGGCCAGGCATACACCGAACACTGGCTCGTTGCGTCGGGGGTGGCAATGTCCGCGCATGCGATTGACGTGTCTGCCGGTGCCATCGACAAGGCACGTGCCGAAGTGAAAGCGCAGGGGTTGACGGGCAGGATCACTCATGAAGTAATGGACATAAACCAACTGAAGCTTGCACCTGACAATTACGATGGCCTGATTATCTCGCAAGCCATGCACCATTTCGAAGAGCTGGAGCATATATGCAACGAGATTGCCCATGGACTGAAGCCTCACGCTCCGATCGTTATAGATGATTTCGTCGGGCCGACCCGTTTTCAATACAGCGATGAGCGGCTGAAGCTGATGAATCGCCTGCTCTCGTGCCTTCCTCCCCATATGCAAAAGCCGCCAATAGAGCGCATTCCCCTTGAAGCTTTTCTGCTTCACGATCCCTCCGAAGGCGTGCGTTGCGGCGAAATTACGGGCATTCTCCGGACGTTCTTCCCCATCGAACGGGAGTTGCCTTACGGCGGAAGCGTTCTGTATCAGGTGCTTCAGGATGTGGTCCCGAAAATCCGGCATGACGATCCGTGCGATCGCGCGATCGTGGATCTTCTCGTAGCCGTTGAAGAATATCTTGTTACAAACGGGATCATCGAATCGGATTTCGTGCTGTTCCTTGCCAGGAACCGAAAACCTGCCCATCACATTTGATCGGTTGACTCTCACAGGACTTCTGCAACTGCTCATAAAGTAAATGAATTAAAACCTAAACTCACTGAATTCCTGCGACGATAAGAGGCTTGGTGTACAAAGCTTGATATGTGTAATCACTCAATAAATGGAAACGACGCGGGCGGTTGCATGAATCTCCGACGGCCGTCTGAACGAGCTGCGACAGAAATGGACTGATATATGCGAGCAGCATTCATTTTTCCTCCGGCGTGGGCACCCTGGGCGCCAAGCTATGCGATGGCACTGCTGCGTGCTCAGGCTCTGAAGGCGGGACACGAATTCATCGGCTTCGATCTGAACATCGATCTGTATCACGCGGTGTCTTCCAGTGAAAAGAATCTCTGGTTGGATGAAAACGTGGTTTTCTGGTTGGATGAACGGCGTGTCGCGGGTTTGATTGAGACCTATGGTGAATTCCTGGACAAGTATGTTGAGAGAATCGTTGCCACCGGTGCCGGTGTATACGCCTTCAGCGTCCAGGCCGCTTCTTCCGTATTTGCGGTTCTCATCGCCCGCAGAGTCAAGCGACTTGATCCCGATGGTTATGTGCTTTTTGGCGGCCCGGACTGCTTCCGCGCCGAAAGGGGAGCCGATTTCCTCAAGGAGCCATGTATCGATGGTATCTGCGTCGGAGAGGGGGATCTCTTCTGGCCCGAGTTCCTCGACCGTTGCGAGCACAATGGCACCGGAAACGGCGCCGTTGCCGGGCTGGTGTTCCGCAATTCCGACGGTACAATCACTGACTGTGGCGATCCCAGAATACCGACAAGCCTGGACGAACTCCCGTTTGCAGATTACTCAGGTGTGGATTTCAACCTCTACAGCCTGAACAACAGGGCCTGCCTGATGATGAGCCGCGGATGCATCAATCGTTGCAGCTATTGCAGCGAATCGCCCAATTTCAGGAAGTACCGGCGTCGTTCTGCGCGCAGCCTGTTCGAAGAGGTGAAGTCACTGAGTGAACTCATGCACAAATCCTCCGGTTTCATCCCTTTCATTAATTTCAGCGACTCGTTGATCAACGGTGTGCCTGAGGTTCTGATGGAGTTTTCCCGCCTGATCATCGATGCGGGACTGCAATTCAACTGGGGCGGAATGGCGCTGCTGCGCACGGAAATGGATCGGGAACTCCTGAGCACAATGAAAAGGGCCGGTTTCATTGAGGTTATGTGGGGGCTGGAGAGCGGCAGCGATGATGTCCTCAGGCTGATGCGCAAGAACAGGTACTCCGCGAAACTTGCAGAAGAGATCATCCGGACTGCACATGATCTGGGCATTTCGCAGTGTGCCAATTTCATCGTCGGGTTTCCCGGAGAAACGGAGAAGATGTTTCTGGAAAGTGCGATGTTTCTTTTCAGGAACAAGAGATACTTCAAAAATTTCGGAATTCCATTGATGGAGATTAAGAGGAACTCGGCGGTGTACGCCCGGTTCCAGGAATACGGAATCGCCGATCCGGATGAGCCCGTCTTCTGGAAGACGACCGACGGGCTGAACAACTATGAACTCAGAAAGGCGCGGCGGGACCTGCTTTCTGCAATCCTAGGCGATAGGCTGTTCGATCAGGGCCGATATGATTCCGAGTTCACCTTGAAATCAAAATGGCGGGAGCCATGCGAACGGCTCGCGAAGCGCCTGGTAAGTTCAGGAACGAATGAAGTTATTGCGTATGGCGCCGGCGAGGTGGGGCGGTCGCTCGTGACCGCGGCTCCCAAAGCGGGGCTGTCCATACGGTGTGTTGTTGACCGGAACCAGGCCTTATGGGGGCAGGCCATAGAGGGAGTGCCAATCTGCAGTCTGCAACAGGCAATGAGTCAGGACCTGCACCGGTATCTTATCGCCTCCTTTTCGTTCATCGACGAGATCAAAAAGCAAATCGAATTCAGCTATCAAGCGACGGGTATTCGGCCGACGATTTTCTGGGAGACACTGTGATGGTACAGGAGAACGACAGGGGAGGACGGTTTTGAATCCGCCGCAAGAGCCGATGACGCTGCTGGCCAATGGAATCGCAGCCGAACGGACACTGGCTGTCGCCGAGGCGATGTGCTATTACCGTGCCGCTCTTGCGCTGCTGCCGGTGCAATGCACTGAGCAAAGGGTGGAACTCTCCTATCGCATCGGATCACTCGAAACCCGGATGGGAAACAACAACGAGGCACTTTCAGCCTTTTCGCTTCTGGATTCGGCATGTCCCACCGCTGCGACCACTGCCTTTTTCGCAAACAGGCATTACTATCAGGGAGTTATTGCCATCCGCCGCGGAGAACTGGATCACGCTGCGCGGGAATTGGGCTGCTGTCTTGAGCTGATGCCGGAACAAACAAAGGCAAGAGAACTGCGGCGACGGCTCGGCACGGCGGAGGCAAAAGCCGGCGGTCGTGTTTCCACCTACTTCGCCGCTCCGGCTCAAACGACCGTATACGACCTTTTTCCGGAAATCGACAGGTATCGGGCGCAATCGCTTCCAGATGTGCGTGACAAGTATTTCAACCACGTCTGGGAATCAATAAAGCCGTACACTCTGTTGCCGATCGAACGCATTTACAGCATCTTCCTATCCTGCCGTTACATCGCCCAGAGCCGCATTCCCGGCGATTTCGTGGAATGCGGCGTTTACCTTGGGGGCAGCATCATCGCGGCAGCGCTCTTCTGCGAGTATTTCGGCGTCGATGACCGACGGTTCTATATCTTCGATACCTTCTGCGGATTTCCGGATAGCATGGAAGACGTGGACCTGACGGGGCGAAAAACAGTCTTCTCCGCTATGCCCCATTTCTTCGACACTCATTTTCGTAATATCGTTGAGAAAAACATCCAGAACTCGGGCGTCGATCCGGAACATTTCATCCTGTTGGAAGGATTGGTTGAAGAGACACTTTCGGAGAGCAGCGTCCCCGATGTGCTGGCATATGCCAGGCTGGACACTGACTATTACCGTTCAACTATTCATGAGTTGAACGTGCTCTGGCCGCGACTGCAGCCCGGCGGAGTCCTCATCATAGACGACTATGGTCACTTCGAGGGTGCTCGGACAGCGGTCGACGAGTTTTTTTCCGAACCAGGACGACCCGTTCTGCTGCACCGGATCGATTATTCTTCCCGGAGCGCAGTCAAATGTACGCAGTCAGGAGTGAAAGCAATATGATTCCCATGGCGGAGGCGCAGCCAAGCCTGACGAGCGGGCAGTGCCGCTACGGTACGATGACCTGGCCGGTGGAGGACGCATTTATCGGCCGCAGTCTGGCTCTTTACGGTGAGTGGGCGCAGAATGAAATCGATTTTTCGGCTCAGTTCATTAAGCCCGATTCCGTAGTACTGGACGTCGGAAGCAATATTGGTACGCACGCGGTCGCTTTCTCGCATCTGGCGCCGCATGGAAAGGTGATAGCCGTAGAGCCGCAGCCGCAACTCTTCCAGATTCTCTCTCAAAACATCAGGACGTGCGCTGCTGGAAACGTCGAATTGATCCAGGCGGCCGCTGCGCAACGCCGCCGGCAGATCTTCATGCAGAAGATCGAGGGTGGCGGGAAAGTCAACTTCGGTGGCCTCAGTGTCCTGACTCGGGTACCTGAGAACATGGAAGAACGGTTCGATCGAGTTCCCTGTATCACGATAGACTCGCTCAGACTGAAGCAACTGGATTTCGCGAAGATCGATGTCGAGGGGTTTGAGTTGTCGACACTGCGCGGCATGACCGGTTCCCTTGGGCGTTGCCGACCCGCGGTGCTGTGTGAAACACTCAGTTTGAAATCAGGGATGGAACTGATTGAATGGTTCTCTCCGTTGGGATATGCCGCCTGGTTCGTTGCATTCAGCCCCTTTTCCAGCTGCAATTTCAAGCGGAATCCCAGGAACGAATTTCAACTGACTCTCGAGCGGGGATTGCTGTTTCTGCCCGAAGGGCATCCTGACCCGAAGCCGGATGGGGCCGATTCCCTCGAAAGAGTCGACTCGGTCGAAGCATTTGCGGGCGCTTATCTTGCCAGCGTCGATTCTTCCCGACGTATCGCCTGCCGTATTTACTGGGGCGCAGGGAACCATTTCTCGGAATCGGATGTGGTACGGTTCGGTCTGAACGAGGACCGGCTCGGCGGGGAGATCGACCTCACCGTTTCTTTTCCCACAGAAATGACGTTCAGCGAACTCTGCCTGGCGCCGGCCGATCGTCGATGCATCGTCCGGCTCATAGATTCCTGGGTTGAAACAGACTCCGGTGAAAGGAAGAAGCTCGAGCCGGCCTGCTCCAACGAAGACGACCGGCGCGGGGATGTCTACTATTGGTCCAGGAGTGATCCGCAGCTCGTGTTTCGGGATGCTTCCCTTTCCGGCTGTCGTTCTGTGGGATTCCGCATTCTTTATCATCAACACGGCGGCAGAATCGACGTCTCCTTCAATCCCCTCGCCGCGGCGCTTGCTCCGGCTCCACTGATCTCTCAGCTTTATTTCGCTACAGACCATGGTTTCAATGAGGAAGAATCGGTGTTGCTGCACTGGACGGCAGGACAGGACGGTGTCGCGTCCCTGCTCAAATTTCAATTGCCCGCGGAGAAAAGCATCTCCTCCCTTTACCTGGCGGTTGCGAAGACTCGATGCGCCATCCGGATTGAGCAGTCCTGGCTGGAAGATGACTTAGGAGATATGATTGATCTTAGGAGCTCCTGCTCGAATGAACGCCTGCGGGTGGGAAATACCTATTACTGGCTCGAGACGGATCCCCAGATGCACTTCCTCGATTTCCCAGCGGGCCGATATCGGCTGGCGTGCTTCCGCGTGACTCCCCTGCTTCACGGTCCGAACGTGGAAGCGGCACTTCGCTACCTGATTGATGTGGATCAGAAACGAAAGATTGTGCCCACTGACGCCGAGGAACGCCGGGATCACGGTCCCGCTGTCTGCGACAACAGCCAGGAGTGGGATTTCGAGAAAATCAGCAGGGCGATTGCGGCGGATTTCGACAAGAACTTCTACCTGGACAACAACCCGGATGTACTGGCGAGCGGGATAGATCCGGTGGACCATTATGTCCGGATCGGATGGAGGGAAGGGCGAGATCCTCATCCTGAATTCTCGACCGCTTATTACCTGGAGCTCCACCCTTCCGTGGGAGAAGCCATGATGAACCCGTTTTATCATTGGATTCTCTCGGGTAAGCCGTCCGGCGTCGCCAGCCCGGGAACATATATGCAGCAGATCCTGATAAAGAACTCGTTCCTTGAGCCTGCGGACAACCGCGCATGGGACGGTTTTGAATGTATGCCTTCGGAGGCGTTGTCCGGCACTATAGCTGACCGGCTCGACACCGTTGCGCCCAGACTGGTGATAGCGTTCGGCCACGACAACTACAGAAGCGTGGTTGGCGGCATCCAGCTATGCACGGCCCTCGAACAGAAGGCCTTTGAAGCCCGACGTGTTACGTATCTGCAGGTCCACCCGGCCGTGCCTGCTGCCACCTTGCTGCCGCACGAGTCGTCACGACGGTACGTGATGGGAATCGTGGTAGGCGGCGAATTTGTCGGTCTCTGCAGTGCGGGCGGTGTTCTTGCCGCTCTGCGGTTACTGCAGCAGCGCGTCCCGAAACTTGATCTGAAGCTTGTTGTCCACGCGCTGCTCGGCCATAGCACCGGCTTCCTGACCGAGCTTTGCGAGGCGGTGCCGAATTCCGGAGCCTGGTTCTGGGTTCACGACTACTATTCGATCTGTCCCATGTACAATCTCCTGCGAAACAACATCCTGTACTGCAATGCACCGGCGGAAGGAAGCCCTGCATGCTCTACCTGTATTCATGGCGAAGAGCGCAAGCGGCACCGTGCTTTGATGAGGGACCTTTTCCGTTGCTGCAACTTCGAAATCATCGCACCTTCCCGTGCCGCATTGAAGCTCTGGGAAGAGAAAGCGGGGCTTCCTTACAAGAGCTGTTCGATTCATGAACATGCAAGCCTGATTGTGACAGGGTCGCGTGTTAAGAAACGATCGCGCAAGGTGCGGGTAGCTTTTGCCGGACTGCCTCGCTATCACAAAGGCTGGCAGACATACGCAAGGCTGGTTACCTGCCTGCGGGACGACCCGCGCTATGAGTTCTATCTCTTTGGCAAGGAGCAAAAGCTCTATCCTCCGGTCGAGTGGCGCGAAGTATCGGTGAGCTTGGACAAGCCGAGCGCAATGACGGAAGCCCTGCGACGGGAAGACATCGACGTGACAGTCCTCTGGTCAGGGTGGCCCGAAACGTTCTGCATAGCCGCCTATGAATCAATAGCTGCAGGGACTTTCATTGTCGCCTCCCATGGAAGCGGCAATGTCGCAGCCCTTGCATGCGACCAGTCTCGCGGACTGGTATTCAACGGGGAGGACACCTTAATCGACGGATTTCGCAGCGGCAGAGTCGCTGCAGCCGCCGGCGCAGCTTTGAAAAAGGGACTGCCCACTGGATATCTGCACTTCAGTGGGATGACCGCGGATGTTGTGGATAAAGCAGGTTGGGAGTGATCGATGACCCGAATACAGTGCTTCACAAGCATCAGCTTCAGCTATCTCGCAAAGGCGCGTGTCCTGGCCTGGAGCATGAAGCGCTTCCACCCCGACTGGACCTTCTGGGTGTGCATCACTGATCGGGAACCGCCGGGATTCGAGTTCAATCTTGAGGAAGAGCCTTTCGATAAAGTGATCTGGAGCGCTGAACTGCCCATCGACGGCATGCCGGGATGGCTGTTCAGGCACGACGTTGTCGAGGCGTGCACCGCAGTCAAAGGACCCGGGCTGGCCAGGCTGGCGGAACAATCCGGAGCCGACATCCTTTTTTACTTCGATCCGGACATAGCTGTTTTCGGCCCACTGGATTCGCTGGTCGCCGAGCTTGATAACCACGACATCCTGCTTACACCTCATCAGATTGTCCATGACGTAAGCTCGGATGCTGTCGTCGACAACGAGATATCATCGCTGCAGCACGGTGTGTACAATCTTGGCTTCATAGGAATCAGGACTTCCGGCGAAGGACTCAGATTCGCCCATTGGTGGAGCGAAAGACTCAAGCGGTACTGCTACAACGATATACCATCCGGACTTTTCGTGGATCAGCGATGGTGCGACCTAATACCCGCTTTCTTTGACAGGGTCAAGGTGTCTCGGAACGCTGGATATAACGTGGCCAGCTGGAACCTGAGTAACCGGAAGATTCACATCAGCGAATCCGGCGAAATACTGGCCAATAGTGATCTTCTGAGGTTTTATCATTTCACCAAAATTGAGGGGATAGGCCTCAATATGATCAACAAGTATGCCGGCGGCAATATTCATGTTTACGAATTGGTTTCCTGGTACAAACACTGGCTGCGCCGATTTGCCGCTCCGCAGATTCCCCGGAACTGGTGGTTCTATGGTTATTATGAAAACGGCGAGCCTGTTCTGAAGGAACACCGCCTCGTTTACCGGGGGTGGGCCGATCTGCAGGAATCCTATTTGGATCCGTTTGCCTCGGGCGAGGGGAGCTTTCAGGAATGGCTGCGTGAGCATGAAGACGAGTGGAAGAAGACATGTGCGCCTGGCGATCCGCCGGTATCCGTTGCTGGAGCCGGGCAGGAAGGGAGCTGGCGCCTGCCGAGACTGGCAACCCGGCACTCGCGCTGGCTTTTGCCCTGCCGGCAACTCGTCAGCGACATTCTCGGCAGGGGCATAAAAGAGGTGATCGTTTATGGCGCCGGTGACGTTGGTCATGCGTTTGTGCCGGAAGCAAGGGCATCGGGACTGGGGATTCGCTGCATGGTGGATCGCAACCCGATTTTGTGGGGAACGTCTGTGGACGGCGCCGTCGTGATGAGCCTGAAAGAGGCAATGATGACCGGGCTGCATACTTATGCGATTGCCTCGATGTCGTTTGTGGACGAGATCGCCGGCCAGATCAGGAAAAGCTATGAAGGAGCGAGTGAGATTCCCGTCATTCTGCATCGGCGAGTCTGAACACGGGAACGAGACATGAGGCCCAACGTCGTCAATCCAACATGTGATGTCGTGATTCCGGCGCACAATGCCGAGAAGTACATCGCAGACGCAATCAGCAGCGTGTTCGCTCAGGATTTTGCCGTGGATCAGATTATCGTGGTGGACGACGCGTCCACTGATGGTACCGCGGCATCGGCGGCGGCAACGGGCAGCCGGCTTCGAATCCTAAAAACCGGGGCCGGCAGGGCGGGCGTTGCCAGGAATCTCGGTGTGCGCCACTCGCGAAGCGAGTTGATCGCTTTCCTTGATGCCGACGATATCTGCCTGCCCGGGCGACTGCGTCTGCAGGCGGAAATGTTGGCTGCTTCTCCGGAAGCGGCGATGGTTTTTTGTGATGCCGAATACGCTGATTCCGCGGGTTGGCCCACCGGTGCCGTGTTTACGTGCCCGGACTTCAGGCGGGAGATCTTTTCGGGGCAGTTGTTCGAAAGAAATCGAATCCTCACAACATCGGTAGCCATGGTCCGCCGAACTGCATTCGAAGCCGCCGGCGGCTTCGATGAGACCCTGGTCCAGTGCGAGGATTACGACCTTTGGATTCGCCTGGCCCGCTCCGGTTCTGTCGAACACATCCCTCGGCCGCTTGTCCGATACCGCTTGCACAGTTCCAACATCAGCTCGGACCGGAAAGGATCACGTTTCTGGGAGAAGGCAATCCTCAATAAATACGAACTGAACGAGATACGCAGTGCACTCCTCGCAGTTCATCGCGATTCACAAAAAGCAGACCTGAGATTGTCCTGTGTGATGTTCAGGATGGGACGCTACGATGAAGGAGAACGGCTTCTTTTACGTGTCACGCCGAGTGAGGGTGAAGAATGGCTGCGTTATTTCGGGCTCGCAAATTACGCCTTCAGCCGCGGCGATGAACTGGCGGCCGAAAAGAATTACGTCCTTGCGCTGGAATGCAATCCCGAGTGCGCCGAATGCATCAATAACCTGGGCGTTATTGCGGCAGGGCAGGGCGGGCTGGACCAGGCGATGCGGCACTTTCTCAAGGCGGCGGCGCTTCGCCCGGGTTATTCCGATGCAAGGCGCAATGCAGAAGCACTCAAACGAAAGAGTATTTCGGAACTATGTCTCACCCTGGTTCCCCTGCGACCCGTTCTCAGGCCGGATTTGACCGATGCTCAAGAAGTCGGGGGCATGAACCATAACCTGATGCAGATACTTCGTGATGAATCAGCTTGATTTCAAACTTGAACGCGCCCTCCGGATCCCGCAGCTCAGGGATGCAGGGCCGCTACACACGATCCTCTCGGATCCGGACGGCAACATCTATTATACGGATCCTGTTCAGTCCGCCCTGACGGCAGTCGGATGTGACGGGAAGACGTTGTGGCGAAAAGAGACGAGAGGGTTTGGAACGGGGCAGTTGTGGTATCCAACAGGGATCGGGTTCGGCCTCATTGAATGCAACAACAGCTTTTTGCGCTGCCTGGGTGTTGCCGATTCATGGAACAACCGTGTTCAGTTTTTCAGCCTGGACGGGGCGTTCCTTGCCCAATGGGACAAGGCGGGCACAAAGAGCTTTGGCGAAGTCGCGGACATTAGGTTCATCGGCGACCTTTCCACCGGAGGTTTCTGGCTGGTGCTTGATCGAGGCAACCACCGTCTTTGTGGACTGGATGCCAAAGGAGAGCAGCTCTTTCAAATCGGAAGATGTTTGCCTTCTACATTGGAGGTAAAGTGGCACAAAGCGGGAATCAGTTCGGGCGAAGACCCTCTGAAAGAGGGCCTTGTACGGGAGCCTCTCGATTTCGATCCGACCTTCCATCCGCAGCGCATCCTGGGCAATACCTCAAATGGTCTTTTCCTTTGGGAACCAACCAGCAGGAGCTTGAAGCAAGTGCTCCTTGGCAACTTACTCCCTGTTTGGATTGACATACCCAGCGGAGGTGAGTGGATTTGCGCCGATGCAGACGGGTTGCTGAGTTGGAACAAAACGGATGCGGTGCTGAGCTATTACGACGCATCGAACCGTTCCTGGCTTAGTACCCGAATTGAAGGAATTCCGATATCCGCGGGAATGCATTGCAGTGAAATCTGGATCCGGAGTGAGGATCACCTGGAACAAAGACGCAGGATTAAGCCGGATTTCTCCACTGACAATGCTTCCTGTACGGCTCCGGTTTTGCTGAGGAGCACTCAGGGAATCGGGCAACATCTTTCGGATGCGGTCCGTCCCGCAGCTGTCGAATATCTTCAGGAACTCGCCGAACGTCTGGAGCAAATCAGCCGCAGGATTGTGAAAGAAGTGGTCTGTGAGGACGGCAATTTGAGATTTTTTGACGAACAACTGTCTGATCTCCGAAAAGCCTTCTTCGAGCCCGTCCCCGATATTCACGGTTCCATGCACAAGCTGTTTCTAGGGTTTCTCAACCTGCGCCTGCTTCAATACGTCTGGCCGCAGGCGCGGAATGATGAGACGTTCGCCCGCAGCCGTGAGCTGCTCGAGGAAGTTACGCGGCCGCTGGCGGACAGCTTCGTACGATTGGCCCGTTGTCTGGGGGATTCAATTCACTCCCGTGTCGTTGAGGATATCGGCAGACCGCATCAAAAAGAGAAGATCCTGGAGGTCGAGATGCTCCTGATGAAGGCCATGGATGTTTTATCTCGATGGTCTGGCCTCCTTCCCCCATGCGGAAAAGTCTATTCTCTATCCACCGCCGAAGGTGCGGTGTCGTCACATCACTGGGTAGCCCGTCCCCTTATCGCTCATGCCGGGCACGGATCCAATCAAATCAGGGAGACAGATCGGATTCTTCTTGGCAATCCTCGGCAGCCAACCCCGGTGGGGCCGGCATGTCTCACGCATTCCCGTGATGGAGGAATCCTGGTCACGTTGTTCAGGGAGGGCACCGTACTGCAGCTGGATGCGCAGGGGAACATCAAGTGCAGATTGGCAGAAAACGTCCCCGGCTTCGAGGGCTTTACAACACCATTTGGAGTCGTAGTCGATGACAACGGAGCTATCTGGGTTTCCGAAACGTCCCGGCACAGCATCAAGGTCTACGATCCGGAGACCCGGACGGTGCGGGTTGCGGATACGCCAGGCGCAGGAAACGACCCGCTCTGTTACCCTCACGGTTTATGCCGCGGTGCCGGAGGATCCATTCTGGTTGCCGATACCGGCAATCACAGGATTCTGTCGTATGGGAGTTCAGGCAGAAACGGAACCCTGTGTGGAGGTTTTGGGGCAGGATCCGGCGAGTTCAGATATCCGAAAATGCTGGGCAGCGCGAACCGGAATGGCGATATCTGGGCGGTTGATCATGGCAATCACCGGATCCAGCGTTTGAATCAACAAGGCATTGTCGTAGGACAGGCAGGGCGCTGCGGCCCGGGCCGAGGCATGTTCGTGTTTCCCGAATCGGTAGCGCAGTTTGACGACGGCGTGCTGGCTGTCGTGCAAATTACGTCGCCCAAGGCGCTCATCCTTCTGACAGAGGATGGAGTTGAAATTGATCGTGTACTGCTGGACTACGACGCCCGTGGAATGCTGGTTCACCAGGGCCGTCTCCTGATAGCAGATCTGAGTGGCAATCACGTACGCGTCTATTCACGCAGAGATGTCTCTGCCTCATGATTCGCCGTCTTGCCGAGCCGGGCCCACGCAGGCGGGGCCGGATAGAGGAGCGCGGAGCGGAGCATGATGCGCCGGATCTCGGCACGGCTGACCTTTATCTGCACACTGGCGTCAAGCACGTTGAGGTGGCGGAGCAGCTCGAGCGTCCGCATCCCGATCAGAATCGGCCAGGCGCAGGCCAGGCGGATGCGGACATGGCGGAATGGGAGAGATGCCGTGTACCGCCAGCCGGCGGCGAGATGATCTTCCGCCGTATCCAGGTAGCTGTCGTACAGCGGCCGCAATCTCAGGATTGCCGAAGCATCAATCAAATCCTGTGGTGACAGATCGTGTTGTGAAAGCCGCTGCTCGGGCAGGTAGCACCTGCCGGCTCGAAGGTCCTTCGGCAGGTCCCGCAGGATGTTGACCAGTTGCAGGCCCTTGCCGAACCTGACCGCGTCGGCCATCAGTCGTTTCCGGTCGAGCCCGGCCCGCGGAAACACATGAACGCAGCACATCTCGGTCCAGAACTCGCCGACGCATCCCGCTACCTGATAGGTATACCTGTCCAGATCTTCATCGCTCTGGAAGGCAACGATGCAGTCTGGAGACGCATTGCCGAACTTCTCCAGATCATTTTCCTGTCCCGCCGTTATCGTATCGAGTAGTCTGCTGATCCGGATGCGATCTTCAGAAGGAAGCAGCATGAGCGCATCGAACACGTCCTGCAGGCGCCGCAGGAGCTCCCCTTCAGCCTCGGTTCCGCCTGAGGCCTGGAAGGCATTCCCGTCATCGGCAACCCTCACTTCCTTTCCCAGAGAGGCGTCACGTATCTTCCCTCTCAGACGTGTCAGCACTTCGCGCCTGCGGGCAACCTCAACCAGTGCCGTGTCTGCTATCGTATCGGTTGCGCGCGCCAGCAGATACGCAAGGCTCAGCGGCGCCCTGATCGATCCCGGCAGAATATGCAGCGTGAGGTAGAACGAGCGAGAGACCCTCTTCAACAAAGCCTGTACTTCGCCGGATCCTGGTTTCATTATGGGATTGCATTGTAGCCACAGATTGCGAGGATTGCACGCATCGGGAGCAAAGAAATGAAGCCTTACAAGCAAATATCCCGGAAGATCATGTTCGGAAATCCCTGGTGGAAGTATTGCCTCGACGAGGTTGAGCTCCCTTCAGGGAAGCGGGGGGAATTCCACTACGTCCTTACCAACGGTTCATCGATGGTCGTTCCGATCGGCGATGACGGCAGGCTGCTCCTTGTACGTCAGTACCGCTATACCGGGAAACGCGACAGCATTGAGTTTCCGTGCGGTGGACTGAAAGGCGATTCAACTCACGAGGAAACGGCAGTCAACGAACTGGCGGAGGAAACCGGGTACGTGCCGGCCCAGCTCGATCATGCCGGGAGCTTCAATCCCTGTAACGGCCTCCTCGATGAGATCTGCCATGTTTACGTAGCACGCAGCCTCCGGTATGTCGGCGCGCGCCCCGACGAAACCGAAAGCTTTGAGCTCGTCCGGCTCACCGCTCAGGAAATCGATGCAAGTATCAGTGATGGAACTATTTGGGACGGCATGACCATCGCCGCCTGGGCGATCGCCGGGCCACAGATCGCGCGCATCTACAATTCACAAAAATCATAAAAATGGAAGCTGGTAATGTCATGGCTATCTGTTCAAAATGTTCCGGTGTCATGTGACAGGTTTTGGACATCATCAACAATTGTTTTGACGGATTGATACGTATGGATATTCCGCAACTGCTTGCTCAGGAACTCTCACTTGCTCCCTCTCAGATCGAAAACGCCCTGGCTCTCTTTGCCGAAGGCGGCACCGTTCCGTTTATCGCCCGCTATCGCAAGGAGAGGACAGGAGAGATGAACGAGGTGCAGCTCCGCACCCTCCTTGAACGACACACCTATCTCACGGAACTGGAAGAGCGGAAATCCGCAATCCTCAAGTCCATCGAAGAGCAGGGTAAACTCACGGACGAACTCAAGGCTAAGATCGAAGCATGCCTTCAGAAGACGGAACTCGAAGATCTCTACCTTCCGTTCAAACCAAAACGGCGCACGCGCGCGACTGTAGCCAAAGAAAAAGGGCTGGAGCCACTGGCCGAATTCATCAAGAGCCTCAACGTGCCGGACGCGACTGCGGCCGACATTGAGGCTGAAGCCGCGAAATACGTCTCGGAAGAGCTGAAGGTCGCAAGCGCCGCCGAAGCCCTCCAGGGCGCATCCGACATTCTGGCCGAAGAGGTCTCTGAAAAAGCCGAGCTGCGCCAGCACCTGCGCGAATACATGATGAACGAAGGATTCTTCACCTCGCGAATCAAAGAGGAATACCCGGAAGGAACGACTAAATTCGAGATGTATCGCGAGTACAAGGTGAAGGTCAAGGACATCGCTCCGCACAATATGCTTGCACTCCGGCGCGGAGAGACTGAGGGTGTATTGACGTTCACGATCGAGTTCGATCCTGTTGTCGTGTCCTCCTATCTTGAATCGAAGGAGATCCACACTACCGAACCGCGAGTTGCGGCCTTTTACAAGACAATGCTCGCCGATGCTTTCGAGCGGCTCATGAGAACCACGCTTATCGGTGAAGTCAGACTCGAGAAGAAGATCGCCGCCGACCGCGAGTCGGTCAGAACCTTCGAAGCGAACCTTCGCGAAGTGCTGCTCGCCAGCCCCGCCGGCATGAAGCCGACACTCGGGATAGATCCCGGCTTCCGGACGGGCTGCAAAGTCGCGGCCGTCGACAGGACCGGTAAGCTCCTGGAGTACCAGACAATTCAGCCGCACAAGTCGGACGGAGAACGCGCACAGGCCGCCGAGACGTTGAAAAACCTGATACTGAAGTACGGCATTGAATTGATCGCAATCGGGAATGGAACAGCGGGACGAGAGACTGATGCCTTCGTAAGCGAAGTCCTGACCCAACTCGAGCAGAAGCCCGTGAAGGTGATGGTGAGCGAAGCGGGCGCTTCGGTCTATTCCGCAAGCGAAGTGGCTATCGAGGAGTTCCCCGATCTCGATCTGACTGCCCGCGGCGCCATCAGTATCGCCCGGCGGCTGCAGGATCCGCTCGCAGAACTGGTAAAGATTGATCCCAAATCGATTGGAGTGGGCCAGTATCAGCATGATGTCGACCAGAAGATGCTCAGGGAGAAGCTCGACGACACGGTCGAGAGCTGCGTCAACTACGTCGGCGTCGATCTGAACCTTGCATCGAAGGAACTGCTGAGCTTTGTTGCCGGCCTTTCGTCGGCCACCGCCCGGAATGTGGTCGCGTACCGTAACGAACATGGAGCATTCCGCAACAGGAGGGAAGTGCTCAACGTACCGAAATTCGGTCCCAAGACTTTTGAACAGGCCGCAGGGTTCCTGAGGATACGCGGCGGAGATAATCCTCTGGATAATACCGCCGTGCATCCGGAGAGCTACTTCATAGTGGAGAAGATGGCCGGCGATCTTGGGATTCCGCTGGACAAGGTCACGGAAAATCCGGCGAAGTTCAGCACCATCGACCTGAGGAACTACATCACCGGTGAGATCGGAGAGCCGACGCTGCGCGACATACTTGCAGAGCTCGAGAAGCCGGGACGCGACCCGCGAGCTGAATTCCGCTATGCAACGTTCAAGGAAGATGTCAAAGAGATAAAGGACCTCGTGGTAGGAATGGAGCTTGAAGGCGTCGTCACGAACGTAGCCAATTTCGGCGCGTTTGTGGATATCGGGGTACACCAGGACGGGCTTGTGCATGTGTCTCAGATTGCGGACCGGTTCGTGGATGATCCCAAGAAGGTCGTGAAGGTGGGCCAGATCGTCAAGGTCCGGGTGCTCGAGGTAAACGAGGCGCTGAAACGCATCTCGCTGACGATGAGATCAGCCGGGCGTCCGACCAGACAGTCCACGTCCAAGGGAGAAAAGAAGTCCGCCCCGGCGCCGAAGCAGAAAAAACCTGCGTCTCTTCAGGACCTTATGGCCAAATTCAACCAGGGCAAACATCGGTAGCAACACGGTATGAATCTGCTGGTCGATACGCACGCGCATTTATGTGACCCTGTGTTCGACTCGGACCGCGCACAGGTGCTTGAACGGGCAAAAGCTGCGGGAGTCGAGGCCGTTATCGCAGTGGGCGAAACTCTGGAAGACGCCGAAAAGAACCTGCAACTGGCGGTCTCTTATCCGATGATTCTTCCTGCGGCGGGACTGTATCCGACTCACCTGGATCTCGAGTCGGCCGGGCGTATGCGCGAGCTGATCCGGAACAACAAGGACCGGCTCGCCGCCATCGGAGAAGTGGGGCTCGATTACTGGATGGTCAAAGATGAGCCCGGGAAGGAATTGCAGCGGGAGATCTTTCGCGGCTTCATCGAGTTGGGAAGTGAGCTTGAGCTTGTGCTCAACGTTCACTCCCGGTCCGCCGGGCGGCATGCGGTCGCCTTCCTGCTGGAGAACGGATCCCGCCGGGTACAGCTTCATGCCTTTGACGGCAAGGTTTCGGCGGCGTTGCCGGCAGTCGAAGCAGGGTTTTTCTTTTCCATACCTCCCTCGGTCGTGCGCTCGGAGCAGAAGCAGAAGCTCGTACGAAGACTGCCGCTGACGAGCCTTTTGATAGAAACTGACAGTCCCGTGCTCGGTCCGGTTTCCAAGGAGCGAAACGAGCCTGCCAATGCGCTGATTGCCGTGAAAGCGATAGCGGAACTGAAAGGGAAAAGTGAGGAGGAAGTGCTCGAATCGGTATCAGAAAACTGGCGCCGGCTGTACGGCAATCGCTTCCTTGCGCATCGCGACTAGTCCAGCGGAAGGTCCTTTCCGTAACCCGGATCAACCGGCTGGCCCGGCTGCAGCGCCGCCGCCTTGGCAAGCTCATCGCAGCGCTCATTTTCTTCCTGCCCCGCGTGTCCCCGAATCCAGCGGAACTCCACTTCGTGAATCTCGCACAGCTTCAGCAGCCTTTCCCAGAGATCCGGATTGAGGGCCTTTGCACCGTCGGGGCGCCTCCAGTTTCGAGTACGCCATTTTCGAGCCCATCCTTTTTCGATCGCATTGACCACGTATTGGGAATCGCTGAAGAGCGTTACGCGGCAGGGCTCTTTCAGGGCTTCGAGTCCGGCAATTGCGGCGTAGATCTCCATACGGTTGTTCGTCGTCAGGCGGAATCCGCCTGAGAGTTCCCTGCGGTGGGAGTTGTAGATGAGCACGACTCCATAGCCTCCCGGGCCGGGATTATTGAGACAGCCGCCGTCGGTGTACATCGTGACATGTTTCATGTATGCAGTTCCCGCCTTGAGGGTAAACCGGTCCGGCTTCGGATGGAATGGAAAAAAGCCGCTGGTTTACGTGCCGCCGCGGCTCTCGCTTCCTATGCCCGGGATTTTTCTATCGTCGGGGTCGGAGGCGCGGGAATGTCGCGGTTTCTCACCCAGTTTTCCACCGGCGGCGCGACGCGTGCGGCCCGCCGCTGCTTGCGGATACCGAAGGCGCGGACGAAAGCCTCCTTCTTGGCCAGCTGTATCGCGAGTGCGGGATCCACTCCCTTCGGGCATACCTGTGAACACGTGCCGGCAAAATGGCAGCGATAGACTCCATGACTTGAATACAGCTGCTCCGCGCGCTCTCCCGCTCCTTCATCCCGCGAATCTATCGTGTAGCGCCAGGCCTGGGTGAGGCTTTGCGGTCCAATGAACTTGTCCGATGTGGCCGCGGTGGGACAGGCGGCAAGGCAGAGACCGCATTTGATGCAGTAGGCAAACTGGATGTAATTGATCAGTTCCTGATGCGACTGAAAATACTCGCCCACCGGATGATGCTGCTCGTGGGAATCTTTCCTGATCAGGTAAGGCTTTACCGAGCGATGCCTGTCGAACAGGCTTTCCAGATCCGGAACGAGGTCGCGGATGATTTCGAAGTTCGGCAGAGGCTTGACCGAGATCCTGTCGGAGTGCAAGTGGGAGATCTGGTTGTTGCATGCGAGCCTGGGAACACCGTTGATGAACATGCCGCAGGAGCCGCATATCCCCATCCGGCATGAAGAGCGCCATACCAGAGTACTGTCGATGTGTTCTTTGATCCAGGTCAGGCCTTCGAGCACAGTCATGCCCCTTGTGACCGGAACAGAGTACTGCTGCAGATAGGGCGCCTTGTCCTTTTCCGGATGGAAGCGCAGCACTTCGAAGACGACGGTGGGTGCTGCCTTTGAATCACTCATGGCTGCACTCCGTGCATCCGGTACACGACGATGGCGACATAGGTTCCATATCCAAACAGGGCAAATCCGGCGAAGGCGCAAAGACCACCAATTGTTTTCTCCACAGATTTCGACAGTGACAGCTCAAACAACATGCTCCTCAGGCCGTACAGGCCGTGAAACAACGCGGAGCCGAGCAGCACGATGTAGGCGACCAGAAAGACGGGGCTGGCGCTTCGGCGGAATACTTCGACCGAGCCGACCGGATCTGCTGATCCGAGTCCCAGCGAGTTAAGAATCGTGTTCATATGCATGGTGCCCATGTGGGCGCCGAGCAGAAAGACAATGACTATGGCAGAGAGAATGTGCCAGAACCACAGCCTCGATTCGCGCATGACTCCCTCCTAATTGAGCATGAAATAAAAGTCGACGCCGCCGGTTATCATGAGCAGCGCGGCGAGGATCATGACGGCCACCACGAACGGTCTCTGGCGCATCGTCGAATTGGTATACGGGTACGCCGGTACGTGAGGTCGGCCGATGCCGCAGGCGAGTTCGACGATGACGAGGCGGATACCGTTGACGGCGTGAAAGATGAAGGCGAGAAAAACCAGGAATTCTCCGGCCTTGAAAACAGGGGCGTTGAAAAACGCCATCGTGCGCTCCCATTCCTCCTGGCCTCCAACGCGCATTCCGGTAACGAAGATGTGCATTATGAAATAGGCCAGGATGCCCAGTCCGGTCAGGCGATGGAACGCGTACGCATACCGGTCAACGCCGTAGCGTCCGCCTCCGAGCCATCCCCCCAAGCCCAGTCTGTTATTGAGGCGGTTTTTCATAGGTACTCCTTCTCATGCCTGGAATCAGTATTTCCTTTCTACAGGATGCCAGGTTGTCATCGTTACCGGCTTGTACTCCAGCCGTGGCCCCTCTTCGCTGAAGAAAGCGAGCGTGTGCTTCAGCCATTCCGCATCGTTGCGCTCGGGATAGTCGCGGCGGGCATGAGCGCCCCGTGACTCGGTTCGCTGCAGCGCGCCGGTTACCAGGACCTCGGCGAGGTCGAGCAGGTTTCCGGTTTCGAGCGCGTGATAAAGGTTGGTGTTGTATACGGTGCTCGGATCGCCGATGTTGATATCGGCATATCTCTTCCTGAGCGACTTGATCTTTTCGAGTCCTTCGTTCAGATCACTGCCGTTTCTGAACACTCCCACGCTGACATCCATGCATGTACGCAACTCGCGCCGTATCTCGTACAGGTTCTCCGATCCGCGTCTCGCGAGCAGATCGTCGAATATTCTCTTCTTTTCGGCCTCAACCCGGTCTTCGGGGACCGGTGCGGGAGCAGGGATTTCGCTGCAGTATGCGGCGGCCTGCGCCCCGGTTATCCCTCCCCAGACAAGGCACTCGGCAGTAGAATTGGCGCCGAGCCGGTTGGCGCCGTGAACGCTTACGCATCCCGCTTCGCCGGCCGCCCAGACTCCCTTGATTCGGGTGGCTCCGTGAATGTCGGTTTCGATACCTCCCATGGAGTAGTGCGCTACGGGACGGCAGGGAATAGGATCATTGATCGGATCAATGTCGTTGTAATCGATGCAGATCTCTCGAATGAGCGGAAGTTGCGCATTGATCCTGTCCGCGCCGAGGTGCCGGAGATCCAGGTGGATGTAGTCGAGCCCGTTCGGACCGGTGAAACCGCGTCCCTCTTCTATCTCGGTCATCTCCGATCGCGAAATCACGTCTCTTGGGGCCAGTTCCAGTTTTTCGGGAGCATACTTGTGCATGAACCGTTCGCCGCGACTGTTGATCAGGTGTCCCCCTTCACCGCGGCACGCTTCGGTCATCAGGATTCCCGAAGGAACAAGGCCGGTCGGGTGGAATTGGAGGAACTCCATGTCCTCCAGCGGCAGGCCCGCCCGGTATGCCAGTGCCATGCCGTCGCCGGTGACGGTCTGGGAGTACGTGGTGAATCCGAAAAGGGTTCCCGCGCCTCCGCTCGCAATGATCATCGATTTGGCCCGGATCACTTCGAAGGCTCCCGTGCTCATGTTCAGCGCGGTCACTCCGCAGAAGCTTTCATTTTCCACCAGGATCGAAGTGACGAAGTGCTCGTTGTAATGCCGGACGCTCTTGTACTGAAGAAGGGTGTCGTAAAGCGTCTGCATTTCGAAGAAGCCGGTCTTGTCCTGCGCCAGCACGGCTCGCGGATAGCTGTGCCCGCCGAACGGACGCTGTGCTATACGGCCGTCCTCCCGGCGCGACCATGGAATGCCCCAGTGATCCAGCTGCACTATCTCGCGGGGGATCGTCCGGACAAAGAGTTCGACCGCGTCCTGGTCCGCCAGAAAATCGCTTCCTTTAATGGTGTCCCAGGCATGAAGCTCGACGCTGTCGCCGTCTTCCGGGCGCATGCAGGCAGACGTACCTCCTTCGGCGGCGACCGAATGGGCGCGCATCAGATGGTTCTTGGATACTATGGCGATGTCGATCTTTCCACGCGAGACGCGCGAGGCTTCTATCGCTGCCCGCAGCCCTGCCAGACCTGCACCGAAAATCACCAGGTCATGAGTGATAACATCGGCCATTTAAAACGCCTCCTCTCTCGTTAAGCACGCTCGTGACGCCTCTCCGGCAGTGCCACGCCAGGTTTTCAGCCACCAGTCCTGTCTGGGATTCTGTTCAGATTACGGTTGCTGGCGGAGATATTGCAGAAGGCCTGCGGCAAGCACCTCGATCGCTGCCTCGATTTCGCTCTTCTTCAGGACGAAAGCGAACCGGGCTTTCTTCGTTCCCTGGGAATTCTGCATGTAGAAACCGGCTGCCGGCGCAATAAAGGTCGTTTTTCCGCCGCAGGAGAACTGAGACAGCAGGTACGTGGCAAACGCTTCGGCGTTGTCCACAGGGAGCTGCGCGATCGTGTAGAATGCACCCTTTGGTCTGTGCACCGTCACGTTGGGGATCTCTCTCAAAGCATAGTAGAGGGCATCACGGCGCGCCTGAAACTCATTTCTCGCATTTTCCAGATAGTCGTCCTTGATGTTGTACAGCATGTGTGCAGACGCAAACTGGTCGATAGTCGGAGCCGCCAGACGCGCCTGGGCAATGTGAAGCGCTGTCGACAAAACCTCTTCATTGGATGTCAGCAGGCATCCTATCCGGGCGCCGCAAAGGCTGAAGCGCTTGGAGAGACTGTCGACGACAATCACCCGGCGGTTGTTCGGTGCCAGGTGTAAGATCGACAAAGGTTCGAGCTCATCGTAGACGAACTCGCGATAAGTCTCGTCCACGATAAGAAAGATGTTATGTTCCTCGCACAGGTCGAGCACGAACTGCAATTCTCCCCGTCCGTAGACCGTTCCCGTCGGATTATTCGGGCTGCACAGCAGGATCGCTCTCGTGCGGTTGGTGATCTTCTGCTCTATCACGTTTTTCGCAGGGAGCGCGAAGTTGTCTTCCATGTTGCTGAGGATCGGCACGAGGGTGACGCCGGCCACCGCCGCAAAACCGAGGTAATTTGCGTAGGTGGGGTCAAAGATAATGACTTCGTCTCCGGGGTCGCAGCAGGTCATGAACAGGAATACCAGTGCTTCACTGGCGCCCATTGTAATGAGGAACTGCTCAGGGCTTGTCTGTACCTGCAGTGTTCTGTTCACGTACCTCGACCAGGCTTTGCACAGGTTCTCATTACCCTGGGACTGATCGTAAGCAACAATCTTCTGCTTGAATAGATTCAGGCCGTCGAAGAATTCCTGCGGAGACTCGATGTCGGGCTGGCCGATGTTCAGCGCGTAAACATGGGTCCCTGACCTCCTGGCGTTGTTCGCAAGATGGGCAAGCTTGCGGATCGGTGACGGAGGAGTATTACGAGCGCGATTCGATAATTTGATGTTCACCATACAATCTCCAATAGCCCATGCTAAATCAGGGAGATGGAAGACTAACCTTTTCTTTCCGGACGATCAAGACTATAAGAGACTCTTATGATTCCCGCCGGCCGATGGCTTTCCGGCGCAGAGTTCTGCAGCACAAGGCAGAAATTTTGCGGGACATCTGGTCGAACTCCTGATTTCGTCCTACACTTCTAGCACTACGGGTCAAGGACCGGCCTTATCACGACGGCCGGGGGTAGGATCAAGCTTTTCAGAATTCAGGTGAAGTGCTGTAAAACAGGAGGGATATCATGGCGTATCAGGCAATGAATTTCGAAAGACTGCTCGGCTCCGAGGGTTTCAGTAACCAGCTGCTGACAAATCATTTCACGCTCTACAACGGCTATGTAACCAATACCAACAAGTTGCTGGAAGAGTTCGCCGAGATGGAGAAGCAGGGGAAGATCGGGACCCCCCAGTTTGGTGAGCTCAAGCGCCGGTTCGGCTGGGAGTTCGACGGTATGAGACTTCACGAACTGTATTTCGGAAATATGGTCAAGGGAGGCATGGCGCCCGACAAAGGGGCTTCTCTCCAGGCGAAGATCAACCAGGATTTCGGGTCGTTCGACAACTGGGTGAAGATGTTCAAGGCGGTAGGTACGATCCGTGGCATCGGCTGGGCCGTCCTTTACTATGATCAGGTCGGCAAACAGCTGTTCAACACGTGGATCAATGAACACGATACGGGACACCTCGCAGGTGCGGTTCCAATCCTCATAATGGATGTTTTTGAACACGCCTTTATGACCGATTACGGGCTGAAGAGGCCCGACTACATCGAAGCCTTCTTCAAGGCGATCGACTGGTCGGTTGCACAGAAGAGATTCGAAGCAGCCCCCAAACAGGCGTAGTCCGTCTGCCAGGGACGGCCGGCCTTGCCGGTCGTCCCGGACTCACGCACCGGCTATAGCGTCGACGTGGGTCACGAGAAGATGCCCCAGTTCGAAAAGGCGGCAGAAGCCGTTGCGGACTTTCAGCGCCGGATCCCTGGTCTGATCCTCTTCCTTGAAGCGCGTCGCGATCTGGTTGATCTGGTCCGCCAGCTCCGAGTCGGTCAACAAAGCGACGATCTGCAGTATCTCGACAATGCGGTATAAAGCGTTGAGCAGGTGCTCCCATTCTGTTGCCGCCGCCGCGGATCCTGCCGCAAACCGTTGTTCCAACTGCCTTATCGCCCCGGTCATCACCTGGTTCTGATCGAGCGCGATGCTGATGAGCCCGAGAAGAGGGAAGCATGCGCGCAGCGCGCCGGCCGACATCTCGATGGGCTTCCCTGATTTCGTACTCAGGTGCACCTGTTCGTCCACCTTGGCGATCAGGGCGGAAGACTCCGGATTCCCTTCCGTGAACTGATGACTGAGGGTGTTGAGACTGTTGTAGATGGAAAAAGTGGCGTTGAGGATCCGGTCCTCATGATTCCGCGCCCGGCGGCTGCCTTCCCTGAAGATCAGGTGGCGCTGATCGATAAGCTTGCTGTAGCGGTCGTGACGGTCCAGCGTCCGGCTCAGTGAGGTCAAAATTTCGACGGCGTGGTTTGCAGCCACGACCGTCTGAGCCTCCACGTCTCCCTCCCGGTCTGCATACTGTTCCAGGTAATCGCGCCAGAGCTGCATCAGGAATGGGCCTGATTTTCCTTTTCCGGGTGGATAGATCATTTAATCGGTCTCGGTTGGTATAATCTGTTTCTCATAAGACAGATTACACAAATTGCAGAGATTTTGAGATGTTTAAAATTCGCGACGTTGTAATTGACCCGCCTCTTGTGCTCGCCCCGGTTGCCGGCCACACGGATTCTCTCTTTCGGCAGGCGATAAAAAGCCTTGGAGGATGCGGGCTGGTTGTCTCGGAGCTCGTGAGCACGGAGGGGATGACGCGGAATCCCGGGAACGCCGATCATCTGACCCATTTCGAGGAGATGGAACGTCCCATCTCGATCCAGATCTTCGGCCGCGATCCGGTCCGAATGGCGGAATCGGCCAGGATGGTCGAGGCCATGGGAGCGGACATCATCGACATCAATGTCGGCTGCCCGGTGAAGAAGGTAGTACGGCAGGGCGGCGGAAGCAATCTGCTGCGCGATCTTCCCCTGCTCGAGAAAATCTTCAAAGCGGTGCGGGCTGCGACTGCGAAACCGCTGACGGTCAAGATACGTTCGGGATGGGACCGGAATACGATCAACGCGATCGAGGTGTTGAAGCTGGCAGAAGCATCCGGAGTGGAAGCTCTGACAATCCACGGCAGGACCCGCTGCGACATGTTCTCCGGGCGGTCTGACTGGAGCATTATCGCCCGGGTAAAAAGACATGCCCGGATTCCGATCATTGGCAACGGAGACGTCCTTGCGCCGCAGGACGCCGACAGGATGTTTCGTGAAACAGGTGTCGACGGTGTAATGCTGGGACGTGGAGTGCTGACGAATCCATGGCTGATCAGGCAGTGCTGGGATTATCTGAACGGGACGGAAGTCAAGCAGGCGAGTCTGAGTGACCGGGCGGAGTTTATGACCGCCTTCCTGAGGAACGTGAACGACAGATTGCCGCCGCCGGTTGCGCTGGGCAAAATGAAGAAACTCGGCGGCTGCCTGTCCAAAGGATTTCCCGGCAGCGCGCATCTACGGGCACGTTTGCATTCTTCCAGTACGGCCGATGAGTTGTTCATGGCGCTCGAGGAGCATTTCGCCGGACAGCTCGGGGCGCACGGCCGGCGTCCTTAGCTGTCCGGTGGTATTGAAGCGAATCAGGCCTTTTCCTTCTTTTTGCGCCGCCATCCGAAAATTGCCGCGACCCCGATACTTATGACGTAAAGCAGCATCATCGGGGCAGCCCACATCATCAGGTTCAGGGCGTCGCCGGTCGGCGAAAGTACGGCGGCCAGAACGACAATGCCGATCATGGCATACTTGGACTTCTTCCACAGGAAACCCGCAGAAACCATGCCGAAAATCGAAAGGAAGGCTATCACTACCGGCATCTCGAACATCAGGCCGAAGCCGAGAAGCATCATATTCGTCAGGTCGAGATACTCATCTATCTTGATGACGGGTTCAAACGATGCACCCAGATCGAGGAGAAACTTGAACATGGCAGGAAGCACTATGTAATAGCAAAATGCCGCCCCCGAAAGGAAAAGGAAGAGCGAGCTCATCAGGAAGGGGATTACATAGCGTTTTTCCTTCTGGTAGAGTCCCGGTGCTATGAACTTCCACACCTCGTACAAGGTAAACGGGAGCGTCAAGAAGAAGCCTGCCAGCATGGCCACCTTCATATAGAGCGTAAACACATTGGTGACATTCGTGAAAGCGAGCTTCTTGCCGGGCGGCAGTAGTGTGGTTATCGGAAGTGCCAGAAAATCGTATATCTGGCGATGGAAGAACCAGCAGACCAGGAATCCGACTGCCACGTAAAGTGCAATGTGGAGCAAGCGCCTGCGAAGTTCATCGAGGTGCTCGAGAAAAGACATTTTGCCGGATTCATCCTGCAATTCCGAGGCATCGCCGTCAGCCGCAAATTCCTTGACTGCTTGACTCATTTAGTTTTCTTTTGATCCTGATGGGTCGTTGACGTCCCCGAGAACTTCTGACGTGGTTACGGTGCTGTCCTTGAAAATTTCAGCCATTGCTTCCTTTTCTTTGTCCATCCGCACTTCGTCTTCCCACGTCTGCTTGAGCTCATTGGAGGCTTTCTTGAATTCGGCCAGCCCCTTCCCCAGGGTTTTCCCGAGTTCCGGAAGCTTTCTCGGCCCAAAAATGAGTAGTGCAAGAACAAAGATGATTACGATTTCCTGCATCCCTAGCGAGCCCATAGCAACCACCTGCTTTCTCAGCTAATGTTGATAGCGTGGTTCAAGTCTAGATTAGGGGCTGTCGGAAGTCAAGAATGGCCCCGAGCCGCTCGGGGACCGGCGTTTCTGCTTCGGCCCCTTCAGAAACGGTCCCCGAAAAGCTACAATTACCGCTTAGTCTGAGGAGGCGGTATGGGTCCTCTACATTCAAAATCTTGTCTCTCCCGCGGGAGCCATGCTATACTCTCCCGGCAAGTGGTACCACTGGAGCCAACCCTTTATGAAACATAGATTTGCAGTTTTACTGACACTGGTGATCCTTTTGTCCTCCGTGATGGGAGGCTTACTTGGCGGCAATGCAGCCGCCAAATCGGGATCAGGCGGCCAGACTTCATCCAACGAATTTCTGGCGAACTTCACTGAAGCGGTCGACATAATTCAGCAGACTTATGTAGACAAGGTTGGCCCGGACAAGCTGGTCTATACAGCTATCAAGGGAATGCTGAGGACGCTCGATCCGCACTCGAGCTTTTTCGATCCGAAGGAATTCGCACGGCTGCGCGAAGAGCAGCACAGCAAGTATTTCGGTCTCGGGATACGGGTGCGGCCCCTTCTGCGGGACCGTGGGCGGGTTGTGATCGTGGAACCCCCTGCTATCGGTTCTCCTGCCGAGCGCAGGGGCCTGAGAGCGGGCGATGTGATTTCCCGTATCGAAGGTGAGCCGATCGACGACTGGACGTCGGACGAAGTGGTAAATCATCTGCGGGGTCCTAGAGGCACGTACGTCAATATCACCGTCGAGCGGCCGAATGTGCGGGAACCGCTTCAGTTCAGGGTGGAACGCGACGAGATCCCTCTTATTACCGTGCCTTATGCATTCGAAGTGAGGCCCGGCATCGCGTATCTGAAAATCGACAGGTTTTCCGAATCCACATCCGAGGAATTGCGCAAGAAACTCGATGCGATCGGTGAGAGCAAGCTGACGGGGCTTATCCTTGATTTGAGAGATAATCCTGGAGGGCTGCTCAACCAGGCAATTGAGGTTTCTGATTTCTTCCTGCCGCGCAACGATCTGGTCGTTTCGACCAAGGGCCGGGCCGATGGTTCAGCCAGATCTTACTCCGCGCCGACGGGCAACAGGATAAGACTCCCCGCCGTTGTCCTGATCAATCGCCATAGCGCCAGCGCTTCAGAAATCGTGGCAGGCGCTCTGCAGGATCATGATCGGGCCCTGATCGTGGGCGAAACGAGTTTTGGAAAAGGGTTGGTGCAGTCGGTGTATACGCTGCAGAACGACACCGGGATGGCCCTGACTACCGCGAAGTACTACACCCCGAGCGGCAGACTGATTCAGCGGGACTACTCGGGCTCGACTTTCGAGTACTTCTACGTGAACATTGGAGAAATCGCGCCTCCTGAAGATGTCGGACCCCGCGAAATCTTCACAACTGACAGTGGGCGGAAGGTGTATGGCGGAGGGGGGATCACTCCGGATATCATCGAGCCGATGCGTGAACTCAACCGCTTTGAGGCCCTGCTGAGTTCGAAAGACGTATTCTTCCAGTACGCACGGCGGCTGACTTCGGGCCAGGTTCCGACTGCTGAGAATTTCCGGCTTCGCGACAAGACCGGCGACTCACAGCGGAAGGCTGACGAACCGCTGCCGGCGCTGGAGATAACCGAGCCGATACTTGCCGATTTCAAGACGTTTCTTAGTGATCAGAACATCCAGTTTACCGATGAAGACATTCAGAAGAACGTCGATTTCATAAAGAGAAGGATACGACAAGAAGTCTTTATCTCTTCTTACGGTCTTCAGGAAGGATTCAGGATCGGGATCCAGGGTGATTCCCAGGTTTTGAAAGCCCTCGAAATGATGCCTGAAGCGAGGTTGCTCATGACGTCGGGCCAACTTAGCAGCCCGGCTGCGCAAAATCCCAGGAAGTAGGGCGGCACGTCCCGCCTGATCCGGGAAGAAGCTTTTCGAAACAGGGGAAACCGGTTCGCGTTTAGTGGTTTCCCCGCATACTGATTGCACGTTTCTCTCTCTGGTGACTATGAATAGGTTGAAAACCGTTCATGTGGCAGCAGCAGTGTGCGGCCTATTAGCTGCTATAACCTTAGTTGGTGCTCCCGCAGCGTATCCCTCGTCTTCAGGCGCCGCCGAAGCCTCGTCTTTGTTTATGGAGAGTCCGGCCACACCCAAACCGATACTGGACCTCATGAGGGAAGCGACGGCCAGGTATCTGGAAGGGTCCAATCTGATCAAGGCAGGGAATTCCGACGGCGCGCGGAAGGCCTTCAACCATGCCGTCGACCTGATACTGAAGTCAGAATGGGACATCAAGACCACACCTGTTCTCGACCGGTTCTTCGAGGATCTGATTTCGCGCATTGCCGATGACGAGTCGCAGTATCTGCTCGTGGCATCTGAGATTGCCGAGGAGACCGAGAGTGCAGTCGTCGACGAACTTGATGAGCTTGACCTCATACCGATCCAGATCAACACATCCCTTCAGCACGACCTTGTGTCGGATCTCGCGAAGACGAAATACGAGATTCCGATCACTATAAACGACATGGTGCTGAAATCGCTGAACTTCTGGTTGAACAGCGGTCGAAAGCATTTTGTCGACGGGCTGATACGTTCGGGGAAGTACCTGTCAATAATTGAAAAAGTCTTTCAGGAGGAGTCGATCCCCCTTGATTTGATGTATCTTGCGCAGGTTGAGAGCCTTTTCAAGACCAACGCTTATTCGAAAGCCAGGGCCAAGGGGATATGGCAGTTTGGCGAAGCCACGGCAAAACGGTATGGGCTGAAGGTCACCCGCGACGTGGACGAGCGTTCGGATCCCGAAAAATCGACACGGGCTGCGGCACGATATCTCAAGGATCTGTTCGCGATGTTCAAGGACTGGAACCTGGTGCTGGCTGCATACAACTGGGGAGAAGGGCGAGTCCAGCGACTGATCAAGACGACGGGGTTGAAGGACTTCTGGCAGCTGATCGATTTGAATCGAAAGGTGCCGAAAGAAACCAGGAATCACGTCCCGCTGATACAGGCAAGCGTGATACTTGCGCGCAATCCGGAGAAATACGGACTTCCGACCAAGCTCGATCCTCCGCTCAGGTACCATGAGGTGTCGGTTTCCAAGCCGATCGATCTGCGGATGGCGGCGAAAGTGCTCGGCACTTCAGTGGACGAGCTGAAGAAGCTGAATCCGGCGCTTAGGGGGAGCACGACGCCGGCGAATTACCCCGACTTCCGGCTCAAGGTACCCATTGATACCGATTCCGAGCAGCATGAAAAGCTGGCTTCACTTCCGGCGGTGAAAGTCCGGTTCACGGCGGACGCCTCCGGGCGTTACCGGATCCGCCGCGGTGACACTCTGTCGGGCATCGCGGCGCGGCATGGAGTCACGGTTGCGGAGCTGTGCAGAGAGAATAACCTCACCCCGCGGAGCAAGATTATAGCGGGCAAATGGCTTCAGATCCCCTCCAGACAGAGTTCGTCCAGCAGACGCGCGACAGCAGGTTCGGGGAGAAAGGCGAATTCGTAATAAATCAATCGAAGGCGCCTCAAAGTCAGAACATTTCCCGGTGGTCGAACGTATTAGTCAGAGTCGGCACAAGGAGTGTGAGCTGTGGGTATGGACTTGTCCAAACTCGATGCGTTGACTGGCCAGGGGCAGAAGAGGACCAGGCGTTCGTATGCGGCGCTCTGGGAAGCGTTTCTGATTGCGGTCGATTCAATCTGGACGCACAAGCTGCGTTCTTTCCTCACGCTGCTGGGCATCATCATCGGCGTCGCCTCGGTCGTGACCGTAGGGGGCGCAATAGGGGGGCTTGGCGAATATGTATCCGAGCGCCTCTCTTCCGCATTTGCAAGTAACACCTTCATTGTCTCGCGGTTTGCCAGGGTGAATGTCTCCGCCGAGGAGTGGGAGAAGCTGATCAAGCGCAATAAGAATATCTATCCGGAGGATATGCGCGCCGTAGAGGATAAATGTGACAGCTGTGAAGCCATTTCGCCGTTGATCCGGCAGACGGACGATGCAAAGCGCGGAAACCAGACCTTCTATGACGCCGCCATCTCCGGCGTAAATGAGGATATGCCAAGGATTCAAACCCTCGATCTTGCCGAGGGACGCTTTATCTCGGGCTTTGATGTCGCCCACGCCCGCAACTATGCCGTCATCGGTTCTCAGGTGCGCGAAGAACTCTTCGGCGCCGCGGATGCCCTCGGCAAAACGATAAAAATCGGCGGCGACAATTTCACCGTGGTTGGCGTGGAAGTCCAGAACGGCAACATGATGGGGCAGTCGCTGGACAACAACATATATATTCCTTACACCACATTTCTCAAGAAATATGGACTGCGCAGATCTATTCAGTTTCGTGTGAGGGCCCCGTCGGGGGATATGCTTGAGGCGACCCAGGACGAGGTCAGGCAGATACTGCGGGTGCGGCACAAACTGAAACCCAACCGGGAAGATGATTTCGACATACTTGCCAGCAGCGCCGTTCAGGATATGGTGGGCCAGCTCACCGGAACGATCGCCATGGTCGTTACCCCGATCACCCTCATTTCGCTGGTCGTCGGGGGGATCGTGGTCATGAATATCATGCTGGTCACCGTCACCGAGCGGACGGTGGAGGTGGGAACGCGCAAGGCCGTCGGTGCGAAACGGAGCGACATCCTGCTGCAATTCCTCGTTGAATCGGCTCTTCTTGCTTCAATCGGGGGAGTTATCGGTATTCTGCTTGCCTACCTGCTCAGTGCGGTAGTCGAATCGGTGACTCCGGTGCCCATGCACATCACCATCGGCTATATCATTATGGCCATTCTTACTTCGGGCGGAATCGGCGTCATATCCGGCCTGTATCCTGCGCATAAAGCTTCGAAGCTTAACCCTATCGTCGCGTTGATGAGAGAATAGCGGTATTCCGCTCGAAGGTGCGAACAGATGATCGACTATCGTGAGAATCTCAGCATGGCGTTGGAAACACTCCTCGCCCACAAATTCCGGTCGTTTCTGACCGTCCTTGGAATTGTGGTCGGGGTGTCGGTCGTCATCGTGATTGCATCCATTCTGACCGGGATGAGGGACAGCGTTGTTTCCCAGATAGAAGATCTGGGCGCCAACAATATTTTTGCCTTCCACCTCAACACCGGGGTCCAGATGGGACGCGCTTCGAGGGAGGAGATGCTGCGCAAGCCTCTCAAGGTTGAGGACGCGCTGGCGATAAAAGAAAACTGCCCTTCGGTGCAGGATGTGAGCTGGAGAGGACTGGTGGCCAGGAGCCGGATAACGATTCAGCATAAAGGAAGCACGCTGCGCGGCGCGGAGTTCATGGGCGTCTCCTCGAATTACGGAAATGTGGCGAACGTAAAGGTGGAAAACGGCAGGTTTTTCACGGCGTCGGAGGAGTTGCACCGGATACCTGTGGCCGTGATAGGACCCGACTCCGCGGAAGCCATGTTTTCAAATACAGATCCGATAGGAAAACGGATACTGATAAGGGATCATCCCTTCACGGTTATAGGAGTCACCGAGAAGAGCAAGTCGGGAGGGTTGATGTCCGGCGATTCGGACAATTTTGTGATCATACCGTACGCCACTTTCCGCAAAATGATGCCGTGGGAAGACTGGCATATCCTGTTCATCCAGGCGCAGTCCGGGAAGCGAGACATGGCTTTTGATGAAGTCGAGAGTCTGCTGCGCCACAGGAGGGGAATCAAGCCGAGTGAAGAGAGAGATTTCGATCTGACGACGGCAGACCGTGTCATCCAGCAGCTCGATTCCATCCTGGTGAGTATAGGAGTTATCGCGATAGCCATCTCCAGCGTCGGGCTGCTCGTCGGCGGAATCGGCGTCATGAACATAATGCTGGTTTCGGTGACGGAACGGACCAGGGAGATCGGAGTGCGAAAGGCGATAGGAGCCACAAAACGGGATATCGTACTGCAGTTTCTTTTCGAGGCCATGACTCTGACAGGGGTCGGGGGTATCTTCGGCATCATAATAGCTCTCCTGATAAGCTTTGTTGTCGTTGCTCTCGTCCCGGCTCTTCCGTCGGTCATCCCGCTATGGGCCGTTGTGACCGGTTTGACCGTGTCAATTGCAATCGGCCTCATCTTTGGTGTCTGGCCTGCGCGCAAAGCTGCACTGCTCGATCCTATAGAAGCTCTTCGCTACGAGTAGGTTGATCCCGCAGTGGACAATATCCGCCTCTGCAGGTTAAGTTTGGATTTATTGCAACTGAAGGAGCACTTTATGGGACAGATCAGGATTATGCCGTGCCTCGACATGAAGAACGGCCGCGTCGTGAAGGGAATTCGTTTTACTGATCTGAGAGACGCCGGCGATCCGGTGGGAAATGCTTCCTATTACCAGCATGAGGGGGCCGATGAACTCGCAATGCTGGATATCGCCGCAACCGTTGAAAACAGAAAGACCCGTGTTGAATGGGTGCGCAATGTGTCCTCGGTAATCAGCATTCCGCTGACAGTCGGAGGAGGCATTTCCGAGTTGGCCGACATCGAAATGCTGCTCGAGGCCGGCGCCTCCAAAGTATCGATGAACAGCGCCGCCGTGAGGAATCCTTCACTGATAAGCGACGCAGCGAAGAAGTTCGGCGCGGAATGCATTACCCTGGCTATCGATGCCCGTCGCAACCAGGCAGTGTCGTCCGGGTTCGAGCTCGTGGTCTCAGGCGGCATGAAGCCCACAGGGAAGGATGCCATCGAGTGGGCGAAGGAATGCGAGCGTCTCGGAGCCGGTGTCATCCTCCCCACCAGCATGGATGGCGACGGAACCCAGGAAGGATACGATTTGGAGTTTACCAGGGCTATAGCCGATGCGGTGAAACTCCCCGTCGTTGCTTCCGGGGGAGCCGGGAAACTGCAGGATTTCGCTGACGCCGTGACGAAGGGGAATGCAGGCATCCTGTTGGCCGCGTCCGTTTTCCATTTCAGAACCCTGAGCATCAGGCAGGTAAAAGAATACCTGCACGACCAGGGGATTTCCGTAGTGCTATAGCCGTAAAGCTGTCGCCTGACAGGCTGTGGGCCGTGTTCTCAGCACCAGGCAATGGCTTCGTCCGCCCGTTGCCGCCGCCCATCGTATCCAACATCTGTCGCTTGTCAATGACCGATTCGTGGCATAATGTCGGAACGTCCAAGTAACGCTCTCAGACCAGGAAGGAGAAAACACAATGGAGCAGAAGATCCAGTTTACGCTCAATGACCGTCCCGTGACCGTAACGACGGACGGGGAGCGGGCTCTCCTCTGGGTACTGCGCACCGATCTGGGACTGACCGGCGCGAAGTACGGCTGCGGACAGAGCCAGTGCGGCACCTGCACCGTAATCGTAAACAATGAAGCGATCAGGTCCTGTAATTATCCGGTGAAGAATGTAGCGGGGAAAAGGGTTCTCACGATTGAAGGGTTGGCCCTCAACGGCCGCCTCCACCCGCTGCAGAAAGCGTTCATGGAACATGGCGCGGTGCAGTGCGGATTCTGTACACCCGGCATGATTCTAAACAGCTACAGCCTCCTTCTGAAAAACCCCACACCCAGCCGCGAGCAGGTCGTCAAGAGCATGGAGTACAACCTGTGCCGCTGCGGATCCTACTCGCGCGTCGAACGCGCGGTCCTTGCAGCTGCTGCTGAAATGAAGGGAGGGGAGGCATGACGGAGCACGCGGGATTCCTGACTAGAAGAGAGTTCGTCAAAATCCTGGGACCGGGATTATACATCCTGGTTTCAGCACAGGATTTCCTCTCCGGCCAGGCGCCTAAAGGGTTCGGCCGGGGCTACCCGGAAGACTTCAATGCATATCTGAGAATTGCGGAAGATGGGCGGGTCACGTGCTACTCCGGCAAAGTCGAGCTCGGACAGGGTATCACGGCATCGCTGGCGCAGATGCTGGCCGAGGAGCTTGAAGTCCCGTATGAGTCCGTGAGCATGGTATTGGGCGATACGAAACTGTGCCCCTGGGACCCTGGGACCAACGGCTCGCGCAGCATCAAGTACTTCGGTCCGGCCTTGCGGGCCGCAGCCGCCGAGGCACGAGAGGTGTTGATCCAGCTGGCTTCCGAGCATCTCAGAGTGCCGGCTGAACGCCTGATCGCCGAAAACGGTTTCGTTTTCCAGCGGGACAATCCAGGGAACAAAGTGGATTATGGTTCCCTCGCGAAAGGAAAGACGATCGAGAGGCACCTGGAAACGAAGCCGCCGTTGAAAGCGGCCTCCGCTTTCCAGGTTTGCGGAAAATCGCTGCCGCGGGCGGATTTCCAGGACAAGGTCACAGGGAAAGCGCAGTTTGCCGGAGATATCCGGCTGCCCGAAATGCTCTACGGGAAAGTCTTTCGCCCGCCTGCCCACGGAGCCAAACTCAAGCGGGTCGATGTCTCGGCAGTGAAGCGTATCAAGGGTGCGCGTGTGCTGCAGGAAAAAGACTTTGTCGGCGTGGTCCATCCGCTTCCCGATGTGGCGGAAAAAGCTATTGCTCTCATAAAAGCCGACTATGAGCTGCCCGAAGCCACGATCAACGACGGCAACGTACACGAATACATCATCAAAACCCCCGCCAGGGATAGCGTGGTCGAAGAGAAAGGAGACCTGAAAGAAGGACGCAGCCGGGCTGTTGTGACTTTCGAGGAAACCTACCGCACCCCCTATGTCGCCCATGCCCCGACCGAGACCCACACCGCGGTCGTGCATGTCGAGGGAGACACCGCGACCGCGTGGATCGGAACCCAGAGGCCTTTCGGCGCAGATGCGGAAATTGCACGGGCAATAGGGATAAGTGATGACAGGGTCAGGGTTATCACGCCCTTTGTCGGCGGCGGCTTCGGCGGAAAGAGCCAGGTCGGACAGGCGGTACAGGCTGCCCGACTCTCAAAGCTTTCCGGGCACCCGGTCCAGGTGACGTGGAGTCGCGAAGAAGAATTCTTCTATGACACGTTCCAGCCCGCAGCCGTCGTCAGGATAAGCTCCGGCCTGGACAAATCAAACCGCATTGCCTTTTGGGACTATCACGTGTTCTTTGCCGGGGACAGGAGTTCGCAGAACATCTACGACGTTCCGAATGTGAGAACGACGTCCCGTGGCAGCGGGTTCGGTGGAGGCGGACCGCATCCCTTCCCGACCGGCGCCTGGCGAGGCCCGGGGAGCAACACCAACATCTTCAGCCGCGAGAGCCACATCGATATCATGGCGGCAAAGGCTGAAATGGATCCTTTGGAATTCCGCTGCCTGAATCTCGCGGATCAGAGAATGCTGCGGGTGATCGACGCAGCTGCAGCCAGATTCGGATGGAAGCCGGCCAAGGGGCCGAGTGGACAGGGCCGGGCAATGGTCTGTCTCGACTATCTGGGAACGTACGTAGCCGCGATGGCCGGCATAAGGGTGGACAAAGACAGCCGCATCAAGGTCGAACGGGTCGTCTGCGCTGTCGACATGGGGCCGGTGATAAATCCCGAGGGAGCGCGTCTCCAGATTGAAGGGTCGGTCATCATGGGACTTGGCTACTGCCTCACCGAGGAGATGCATTTCAGAGGCGGTGCAGTCCAAGACATCGATTTCGGCTCCTATAGCATCCCGCGCTTTTCCTGGGTGCCGGAGATCGAACCCGTGCTGGTGGAAAACCTCGAGAGTGCACCGTCAGGTTGCGGAGAGCCGCCGATAGTCGGGATGGGCGCGCTGCTTGCGAATGCCCTCTTCGATGCAACCGGTGCCAGGGTTACGCAACTCCCCTTGACGCCCGCGAGAATCAGGCAGGCGAAGGCGTAAGAGGTTCTCGTACAGTGGAGAGGCTCAAAATATACCTCGTGTCTTTGCTGGGTTACTGGATTATCCGTATCGTGTGCGCAACCCTGCGCTGGGAGGTGCAAGAGGCCAGAAATCTCGATTCGATCCGGCGTGAGGGGAAGAGACTGATAATTGCTTTCTGGCATGGACGCATGTTCATGTGCAGCTACTTCTTCCGCAACCAGGGGATAGTCGTCATGACGAGCCGGAACCGTGATGGCGAGTACATGGCGCGCGTCATCGAGCGTTTTGGCTACGGTCTGGCACGCGGATCGAGCACGAGAGGAAGCCACGGGGCGACCGTCGAGTGCCTGCGCGCCATGAAAAGCGGCAGAGACCTTGGGCTTGCGGCTGACGGCCCGCGCGGTCCCCGCTACGTAGCCAAACCCGGAGCTGCATACCTCGCCCGGAAAAGCGGCAATCCGGTCATCCCGATCCACATATCAGTTCAAAGGAAGTGGACGATTCACAGCTGGGATCACTTCCAGGTTCCTTTCCCTTTTTCACGCGCCGTGGCATTGACAGGCCAACCGATCTACATCCGCCCGGATACCAATGAAGAAGAAATCAGAATCGTGGAAGAACGGATTCAGGAGGCTCTCGACGACCTGCGCCTGCGCGGCGACAGCTGGTGGGACGGGCAAACGGGTCGATAACAGCACGCACAGACGTGTGACCTTACAGGACTGGTATATACTTGGGGCAGAGGTGATTGATGAATCTGCTAATCAGAGCCTGTATGGTGTTGGTCCTCTCAGCGGCAGCCGCGGAAATCCTGCCGGCCCAGAAGTCCCGGGTACAACAGAAGAAGACGGACAGCAAAGCGCTGGCCTCCGTCGACGGTGTCACGATCACCGAAAAACAAGCAAGGGATTACGTCGCCGATGATCTGTTTGAGCTTGAACTGCAGGATCTCAGGTCCAGGGCACAGGCGGCGCGGAATGAACGGCAACTCCTCCAGCGGGCGGTTGACAGCATCATAGAAGACAGGCTGCTGCAGGCCGAAGCTTCGAAGCGCGCGGTCTCATTAGAGGAGCTGATTTCCACGGAAATTGACCAGAAAGTTCCGGAGACCACCTCCGAAGAAATCGACCTGTTCTATCAGGTCAACAGAGATCGCATCCGCGGTTCAAAAGAGCAGCTTTCGACCCAGATCGGCAACTACATCAAAGAACAGAAAGAGAAGACGGTTCGGGCTGCTCTGGTCAGCAGGCTGGAGGGCGAGCACAAAGTGACCAGGAACATCGAGCCTTTCCGGGCCGTGGTGCAACCGGAGGGGCGTCCGTCTCTTGGGCCGTCTTCCGCCCCCGTCACCCTCATCCTGTTCTCTGATTTTCAATGTCCTTACTGCAGGAGCTTCAGCGCCACCCTTCACGAAATCGTTAGACGATATGGTGAAAAAGTGCGCCTCGTTTTCCGCCAGTATCCCCTGAATGACATACACCCTGATGCGCAGCATGCCGCGGAGGCCTCGCTTTGTGCAAACCGGCAGGGGAAGTTTTGGGAAATGCACGACCTTCTGTTTGAAGACCAGGAAGACCTCAGGGAAGAGAGCCTGAAGGCAAAGGCCGGACAACTCGGCCTCGACCAGACGGCTTTTGCCTCATGTCTCGCAGCCGGGCGTCATGCAGCCGACGTCATCGCGGATCTTCGCGCCGCTGCGAGCGCGGGTGTCGAAGGGACTCCGTCGGTGCTCGTCAACGGAAGATATCTCCACGGCAACGTCCCTTTCGAGCAGATTGCGGCGGTCATTGACGATGAGCTCAAGCGCAAAAAGTGATCTCAGCTCCCGACCTCGGGCGAATCCTGTTTCTGCGCGTGACGTTCGATCACAAACGCATCTATCAAGACCGACGCAAGAACCGCGGTGGGAACCGCCATCATCGCTCCGGGAATTCCGGCAAGCTGTGCCCCGATAAGTAGAGCGATCAACACAGCCGATGCTGAGAGGTGAACCTGGGACTGCATTATCTTGGGAGTGAAGAAAGCGTTTTCGACCTGTTGATAGGCAAAGTAGAAAACAAGCACCCCTATCAGTTTCCCCCATGAATCGAAGGCTGCTACCAGTCCGGCGAGAATCACCGTCAGGATCGGACCGAGAAACGGAATGAAATTCGCCAGTCCGGCAAATACTCCGAGCATGTAGAAGTACCTGATCCCGAGCATTCCGAACACTATCACGCTCGAGGCTCCCAGGATCAGCATCAGGAATGCCTGTCCCACCAGCCATCTGCGCATGCGCCCGGCGGCGGAGATCAGGACCGGCTTCAGTCGGTTTCTTTTATCCGGAGGGAGGAGCGCCAGCCCCCAGGAGAAGACGGACTCGCCCTCGAGAATCAGGTAAGCCGTAAGCACCGCAATCCCGAAGAACGATGCTACGCCGCTTGCTATACTGCCGAGGATTGCCGGAACTCCGGAGATGACTGAGGTCGTGTAAGCTTCTATCTTACCCTGATCGATCTTGTTCAGGAACGGGATGTGGCGTATCCGTTCACCGAACGAGCTCAGTTCCTGCGGCAGCCTGGTAAGCAGCTGCTGGATGTCGCTGATGACAGGAGGCAAGCCGAACAGAAACAGAATCGTGAATGCGAGGAAAGCCGCAGTAACAATGAGCAGGATGGCCGCTCCGCGGCTGGGATGCCAGCGGATGATCTTCAATCTGTGCACCCACTGCACGGACGGGCTCAAGACTATGGCGAAAATGCAGCTGACATAGATAATAAGAAGAGAGGTCCGGATCTCGTAGGCAATAAACAGGAGAATTGCGAGCAGGAACCCAAACAGTACTGATCGATTGCTCGTATCCATTCGGTGACCGCCCCGTGAAAAATATCAAAATTCCAAAGTCGATCAATTGCAATGTATCAGCAGAGCGGCTTTCAGAACAGAGCATTCTGCCTGAACATCCGTCCAAGCCTGACAACGGAGTCAAAGACTGCCCGTCCCCTCGTCCGTCTTCAGCAGGAGGCTTGCAAGTACCGAGCTCCCCACGATGACGATTATGATGGCAACCGAAAGCAGGGGATGCATGTGCATCCACTCGGAAAGCGTTATCTTGAGTGCGGCAAAGGCCAGTATGGCGGCAAGGCCGTAGTGCAGAAACCGGAGCCCGCTGATCAGCTGGGCTATCACGATGTAAAGCGAACGCAGGCCGAGTATCGCAAAGGCGTTGGAACTGTAGATAAGGAATTCGTTCCGGGTAACGGCAAAGGCCGCCGGTACGGAATCGACCGCAAACAGAACGTCTATCATCTCCAGTCCGATGATTGACACCAGAAGCGGAGTCGCCTGCCTGATGCCGTCTGTTTCCACAACGAGATGCCTGGAATGCACGTCGCGTGAAACCGGGAGTCGTTCCGAAAGCCACAGCACCAGGCGGCTTTCCTTTCGTTGCGACGGGTCTTCTCTGAGGGTCTGGATGGCGGCGGCCATCAGGATCGAACCGAAAACGTAGTTGACCCAGTCCCAGCGTTCCAGAGCGGCCGAACCCGCAAAGATGAAAAGGGCGCGTAAGACCAGCGCGCCGAAGATGCCCCACGTCAGTGCGGTCCGCTGGTTCTCTTTCGGGATGTCGAGCGTGTTGAAGATGACCAGGAAGACGAACATATTGTCGAGGCTGAGGCTTTTCTCGATCAGGTATGCCGCCAGATACTCGTTGGCCTCATGCGCTCCGATGGCGAGCCAGACGAATACCGTGAAAGCAAGCCCTACCCCGATCCAAATCACGCTCCAGGTGACCGCCCAACCGCGCGTCGTTTCCCTGCCGCCACGATGAGAAAAGAGGTCGAG
>Ga0123335_1000155_pt1 | contig 106879 bp, 95 predicted proteins | sample BiotimSIPDNA_2_FD_89707 | JGI IMG/M metagenome (GOLD analysis project Ga0123335, IMG submission 89707) | Anaerobic biogas reactor microbial communites from Washington, USA - Biogas_R2 time_0 SIP DNA | ecosystem: Engineered > Bioreactor > Anaerobic > Unclassified | place: Washington, USA... | reverse complement strand
GAAGTAGTCGGCTCCGCCTCCCCTGAATCCCCAGAAATGATCGTAACCGCTCTTGAGCGGTCCGAACTTCGGATACGCGCCCAAGTGCCATTTGCCGATCAGCATAGTTGAGTATCCTCTGTTCCGCAGCAGCGACGGCAACGTAGGATGCTCTGGAGGCAATCCGACATCTCTTATCCCGAGCGGTTCTTCCAGTCCGACCGGAAGACGATACTGGTAGCGTCCGGTAATGAGAGCCACACGTGTTGCGGAGCAGACCGACGAATTTGCGTAACACTGGGTCAGTTTCACTCCCTCGCGAGCCAGTCTGTCGATGTTGGGTGTCGTGTAGTCACGGCGGCCATAGCAGGAAAGGTCTGCGTATCCCATATCATCGACGACGATGAACAGGAAGTTGGGCGGGGAGTCCGCCGCTGAGAGAAACCGGCCCGCCAGTCCGGCGACCACGGGAGCAGCCGCCGCTTTCAGGATGTCACGCCGCGTAATCGAAGCTGGATTGATCACGGATCCTCCAAGTCGGTATGGCAATGAGTCTGAGATTTACTCCCGGGATTACAGCACAGCTGCTTCTCCAGTGCAACAAGCGAGTAGTGGACGAGACGCGGGCGGGAAGATTCAATCGTAGGATTCTGACGGCTGAAGCATGACCGTGGCAGGCTCCTCATCGGTGGTGTTCATCCGGATTCTGCCGTTGAATTCCCCTCCTTCGAGCACAAGGAATCTGCCGGTAATGATTTCCCCTTTTACTTTGCCTTTTGAGCGGATTTCGACCAGATCTTCCGCTCTCAAGATCCCCTCAACGTTCCCTGACACGAAGATTTTCTTGGCTATGACTTCGCCTTTGATAACGGCGGTACCGCTCAGGATTATCTGGTCTGCCTCGATCTTTCCCGTGACTGTTCCGTCCAGTCGCAAAATACCGTCGCTGGCCAGTTCGCCTTTGAACTCAGATTTGGCACCCAGAAAAGACTTCAGCTTTTCCGTCTCCTTGCCGAACATTACGATCTCCGCTTGAGATACTCGTACGGATTGATGCTTTTCCCGTCTTTCCAGACTTCGTAATGCACGTGTGGACCGGTCGATCTTCCGGTTGAACCCACATAGCCGATGATGTCGCCTCTTTTGACTGTTTGTCCGACCTTGACGGCGTTTGACTTGTTGTGGGCATACACCGTTGAGAAACCGCATCCATGCTCGATTACCACCACGTACCCGCTCTGATTTGCCCAGCCGGAGTGGCTCACGACCCCATCGGCCGTCGCCCTGATGTCGCTCCCCCTCCCGCAGGAGATGTCTATCCCGGAGTGAAATGCCATCAAACCGGTAATAGGATCTGTTCTCTTCCCATAGCCGGAGCTGATATTGCCGTCGGCGGGATATCCCAGGGGAGTGGCGGTGAAGATATCCTTCTGCACCGCCAGATACTCCTTTATCTCACCGACCGTTGCTATCGTCTTCTTCAGTTCATGCTCCAGGTCCGGGCTGTCGATGGATCCTATGAACAGATTGTCGACATCGACGGTTCTCAGGATGTCTTCCTTGGATTCCAGGGAGAAGATCTTGCGGAATTCACTTTCCACCTTCCTGAGTGCTGTCATGGTGGAATTCCATTGGGAAAACCTTTCTGAATAGAACTTTACTTTGTCGGCCATGGTCTGGTGCTCGTGCCGGTATTCCAGGCTGCTGATTGCAAGGCGAACGATGTATCCGCCGCCGACCATTGCCATCAGGAGACAGACAACCAATCCAACCACGGGTATTCTCAGGTTCAATGCGTTGAGATTGCCATGAGGGATCAGCATGATTGTTACAGGAGTGAATGCCTTTTTCACCAGAGCATGCACGATTCTTGTCATCAACCTGGGCCCTCCAGTCAAGATTCCGGCTAAAAGCTAACATTCAAAGGAAATTGAAACGGTGAGAATCGTCACGAAATCCGCTTTCCAGATAATCCTGATTCCCAGGTACTGTCTTTCCTAAAAAGATATAGAATGTTGCTTTGTGATCTTAGGATTACTGTATTGGTTTCATCGGAAGGTTAACGCGACTGAGGAGAAAGGTGCTGTGGACAACGAGACCGAGTGTTGCCCGAGATTCAATCCCGAGCCGTGGGACGACAAAATACTTGAGTGGAACAAAAAGAGATTCATCAGGGACACAGTCCGCACAGTTTTCCACATACCTCTGAATTTCGGCAGCGTAATGAGGAGACTCGATAGGAATGTGAGAAAAGCCGGAGCGGAAATGGAGCATAACTTGACCCTTTCCGACCATACGTCCAGGTGGAGCATGGATGTCTATCTCGCGGTTGACAGGGAAATACCGGGAGCAGAGAACACGGCTCTGAGCGGAAGGTTTTACAGCAAAGTATATGAAGGACCGTTCCGCGACACCGGCAAATGGTGCAGGGATTTCGAAAGCATCGTGACGTCGAAAGGCCTCAGCCTCCGGAAATGGTTCATGTGGTATACGACCTGTCCGAAATGCGCCAAGAAGTATGGGAAGAACTACGTCACGATAATATCAGAAGTTGGTACAGTCTGATCAGTCCCTGACGTGGTATGCCCCTTTGGCAATCCACTTGTATGTTGTCAATTCGCGCAACCCCATGGGGCCGCGAGAGTGCAGGCGCTGCGTCGAAATCGCCACCTCGGCTCCCAGCCCGAACTGGCCGCCGTCTGTGAACCGAGTGGATGCGTTGACATACACGGCCGCAGAATCGACTTCATTGATCCATTTCGCCGCATTGTCAGCGTCTTCAGTAAGAATAGAATCTGAGTGCCCCATGCTGTGTGCATTCGTGTGCGCTATCGCCTCATCCACCCCATCGACGACTTTCAACCCGAGTACGAGCGACATCCATTCCGTGTCGAAATCGGCAGATCCCGCAGGCTGAACCGATTCCGGGAGCGCTGCCTCTCGCTGGCGCAGGTAAGGTTCGGCTGATCGATGCGCCCTGAATGTGACTCCCGCCGGAGCAAGATGCTCGACAACGCGCGGGAGGAATGCCGCCGCAACCGACCGGTGCACAAGCAGGGTGTCGAGCGCGTTGCAAACCGACGGGCGCTGGGTCTTGGCATTGAATATGACCGGCAAAGCCTTTTCGAGATCGGCGGATTCATCCACGAAGATATGGCATATCCCTATTCCTCCGGTTATTACCGGGATCCGGCTGTTCTCGCGGCAGAAGCGATGCAGCCCTTCTCCGCCGCGCGGAATGACGATGTCCACATATTCATTCAGATGAAGAAGCTCAAGAACCAGCGCGCGGTCGGGATCGTCAATGAACTGCACGGCAGAGGCAGGGAGACCGCTCTGCGCCAGGGCCCTGCGTGCCAGATCAACCAGAATGCGGTTGGAGTGTATCACTTCCTTTCCGCCTCGCAGGATCGCCGCATTCCCCGTCTTGACCGCGAGTCCGGTCACGTCGATTGTAACGTTCGGGCGTGATTCGTAGATGATGCCGATGACACCCAGAGGGACACGGCGTTTGCACAATTCCATCCCGTTCGGCAGAACACTCCTGTCGAACGATTCTCCGACAGGATCGGGGAGCTCGACAAGCCGCCGCAGATCGGAGGAAAGCCCTTGCAGCCGCTTTTCTGTCAAAATCAATCTGTCGATCAGAGCTTCACTCAGTCCAGACTCTTGTGCGGCTGCAACATCAGCGCTGTTAGCTGCCAGGATCGACTCACGTTCCTGCTCAATGAGACCGGCAAGATTGCTCAATGCCGCGTCTTTTACTTGCGTGCCGGCATTCGCCATCAGCCTGGAAGCTTCGCGTGCCTTTTTCCCCAGTTCGATCAACATCTCAGTTCCGTCCTTAACGAGACCGTCTGCCGGCGGTTCCGCGGCCCCTGCGGCAGAACCCCTAGAGCAAAACCATGTTGTTATGATGAATCACTTCATCCCCGAAGTGATAGCCAAGAATTGCCTCGATCGCGTCCGAGGGGCAGCGTACGATCCTAACGAGATCGCTGCTGTCGTAATTGGCTATTCCCCTGGCAATTTCGGTGCCCGTTGGATCGCATACTCTCACGGTGTCACCACGGCCGAAAGTACCGCTCACCTCAGTCATTCCGATTGGAAGAAGACTGGCTCCTCGCCGTAGCGCACGGACGGCTCCGTCGTCCACTTTCAACACTCCAGGCGCCCGACGTGCGGACAAGATATACCGCTTCCGGCTCTCCATCGAGGATGCGACCGGTGTGAAATAGGTGCCTACCTTTTCCCCGTTAGCGAGGCGCAGCAGGATGTCGTGCTCTTTCCCTGATGCGATGATGCATGCCGCTCCTGATCTCCTTGCCAGATCAGCCGCCTGTAGCTTCGTCACCATCCCTCCAGTCCCCAAGCGCGAGTCGCTTCCTCCGGCTGCGTGCCACAACTCCTCAGGTATCTCGCCTGTCGATACTTCAGAGACAAGCTGCGCATCCGACTCCTTGCGCGGGTCTGCCGTGTAAAGCCCTGCCTGATCCGTCACCAGGATCAGAAGATCAGCATCGACGAGGTTGGCTACCAGGGCCGAGAGGTTGTCATTATCGCCGACGCGGATCTCTTCGGTAGCGACCGTGTCATTTTCGTTGACTATGGGAACTACCTTCTGCTCCACGAGAGCGATGAGGGCGTTGCGCGCATTCAGATAGCTCCTTCTCCTTTCGAGGTCTCTGCGGGTGAGAAGGATCTGCGCTACTGTCCGCCCATAAAGACCGAAGATCTGATCATAGACCGCCATCAGACGCGACTGTCCTATTGCCGCAAGCATCTGTTTTGCGGGGATGTCTTTGGGCAGCTGCGGGAATCCAAGCTTTTCCCGCCCCAGCGCAATAGCGCCGGAGGTGACAAGAAGCACCTGGTGTCCCGCATCGAGCAATTCTGACGTCTGACGCGCGAAATCGACCAGCAGCGGCGGAGCCAGGCATGAAGTGCCGTTGGTCAGCGTCGAAGTTCCTATTTTTGCGACAATCCGCATTCTGCAGAAATCCAATCGAGTGATGAGAGTAACAACCTGAATGCTCCGTACTACTTCTTGCCGGAGAACTCGAGGTAGATCACCTCGACGAGACTCGGGAAGCGCATTCCTCCGGGAGGGCCATCCTTGATCCCAAAAGCCTGTTTCACCTCATCCAGCGACTTCCCCTCGTTTATGAGCTGTTTCACCTTCTGCTGCCTGTCCTCGAGATTCTTCATTGCGCCTTCGATATCCGCCTTGGTAAGGACATCGCCGTGTCCGGGGACAAAGCGGTCCACGTCAAGGTTCAGCAGGGCCTTGAGCGTCTTGACTACCCCAGCCGAGGAACCTCCCTTGTGTCGGTGGATCAGAGGATCTCGGCCGATAAAGACCGGGTCTCCGACGAATGCCAGCTTGTGTGCCGGGAGGAAGACAACGATGTCGCCGCTGGTATGAGCTGGGCCGAAATGGCTAAGCTGGATCTTATCCGGCCCCGTACCGAGTTCGAGCTTTTCTGCGAAGGTTCGGGTGGGGAAGTAATCCTGCGCATTCGGGGCCTTGAACTCTTTGGCCATCTCCTCTTTCGCCCCGTTGCTCGATATGATCTCCAGTCCTTTGGGAAATCCGGTGATGCCGTTGACATGGTCTCCGTCGCTGTGCGTCAGGATTACCCGCGTGATGGGTTTGGACGTAGTCTTCTTGATCTCGGCAATCATCTTTTCCGCGTCACCCGCGGTCATCTGTGCATCGATCGCGGTGACGGACTCGCCGACGATGAATCCGGTATTGGCCAGTCCGCCCTTAACGAGGTAGACGTTTTCAGCGAGCTTTTCTGTCGTAAACGAGGCTGACCGCTGCTGTGAAAACCCGACGGCCGTACCCAGCAAGAATGAAACGATGACAAACGCGATAGAGAGAGATTTCTTCATGGCGCCTCCCGGTTTTTCTACGGTTCAAACCTCAGTATTTTAACCCTAAAACCGGGAAACACGAGTGTTAAGTTTACACGTGGCCGTGTTCCCAACCGTGGCTCCGGGAAGATGCCGGCCATGCGCGGCAGCCGGCGCATCGGTTGAATGTCATCTCGTGCTGGATCAAAATGTCTGAACGACGAGGTGGTGGCAGATGCCCGAGGAAAAGGTACGCATCTGGATTGCCAGGGGGTTCAGGACAGTCGAAGATGTCGTCTACACTGGACTGGGGCTGCTTCTCGCCGTCACGTCAATAGGCCTGCTGGCTATCGGTTTCATTGCAGTCATCAATAGCCTCTTGTCGGGCACACTCACTGATGATGTCGTGCTGCTGCTGGACCGCATACTGCTCGTTCTCCTGATCGTCGAAATCATGTACACGGTCCAGGTTTCCTTCAGGGAGCACGCCCTGGTTCCCGAACCTTTTCTACTTATCGGATTGATTGCCGTAACCCGGAGAGTGCTCGTCCTCACTGCAGAACTGCCGCGATGGATTCAAGACGGGGAGCTGTTTCGAAATGCCTTGATAGAGCTGGCCGTTCTGACTGCAATGATCATCGTCCTGGTTGCGGCCATTATGCTGCTGCGGAGGAAAGGCGTCGATTAAGGGCTCAGGTATTCTGTCCGGAAGCACAATGCCTGATGTTGTGCAGAGACTGCCTCATGGAACGTATATCCATGTTCTTGCGGGTGGCAATCAGTTCTGCGACGAAACTGACGGCGATCTCCTCCGCTGTTTCGGATCCTATGTCAAACCCGACCGGCACGTAAACACCGTCGAATCTTGACGCCGGGATTCCTTCTTTTTTCAGAAGATCGAACAGCGACTCCGTCTTCTTCGGACTCCCCAGAATTCCGATATATCGGGCAGGGGACTGCACGGCATATCTGAGGCAGAGCAGGTCCAGACGATGGCCGCGAGTGGCGATGAATAGATATGAGGAGCTGTTGACCGGCAGCCGGCTGAAAACCTTCTCCCAGGAATCGACGTGGAAATCATCCGCCTCCGGAAACTTCTCTGGATTGGCCTGTTCAATACGGTCGTCGACAACCGCAATCCTGAACCCTGCAAATCTTGCCACGTGCGCGACGGCCTTGCTTACAAACCCTGCTCCGAAGATGAAGAGCGTCGGGTCCGGAACGACCGGTTCCACATATACCTGCATAAACCCTCCGCAGACGAGGGCGCTCTCCTCATGATCGACGCCCGTAAGATCGTAGCTCAGCAGCCGCGGCCTTCCCGTCCTGAGTGACTCTAGAGCTTCACGGCATACCTCTGCCTCAGTGAAACCTCCGCCTATCGTCCCCGACCGGCGGCCGTCCTCGTACACCAGCATTTTGGCAGAGTCCTTGCGCGGAGTGGCGCCTCTGGTCACGATGATTGTCGCCAGAGCGGCTCTGAGGCCTCTCGATCGCAGCTCGACTATTTCTTTGTATATGTCCGGGACCATCGCAAAAAGCTAGCACAGTGGCGCCCGCGACTCAACATCGGGCGCACGTAATGTCAGCGGCCGCAGCAGCGTTTGAATTTCTTTCCGCTGCCGCAAGGACAGGGATCATTTCTTCCCGCTTCAGCCATTTCCCGCTGGCGCAGCCACAGCATGACATTGGCCGGCGGCCGCTTTTCGCGCAGCTCTGCAGCCATAAAATCCATGTACGGCTTCACGTGCGTGAAGAAAGCCTTGTAGCCGCGGCACAGGTAATTCAGATCTCCTCCGCCCTTGCCGGCCTTAACGAAACGGTGTTTTGGGCATTCCCCGTTGCAGACAAACCGTACCCCGCAGTCGAGGCATTGCCGCGGCAGGCTGTCCAGTTTCTTCTTTCCAAACTGCGCCTGGCGAGCAGAACGAACCATTGATTCAAGCGGCTGATCCATGATGTTCCCAAGCCTGTTTTCGGGATAAACATAGTGGTCGCATGAGTAGATGTCGCCGTTGTGCTCGATGACGGCCGAGGAGCCGCAGGTCTTCTGAAACACGCACAGGGCCGGTTCCATTCCCACCCATGCCGCCAGAGTCACGTCAAAGATCTGTATGTAGACCTTTCCGACGTCGCTGCGCACCCAGTCGTCAAAAATCGCTGAAAGGAATCTGCCGTACTGCAACGGGTCTACCGACCACTCTGATACCTTGGCGGGTGTTTCCGAATCGGGAGACACCAACAACAGCCCTTCCGGCGTCGCTTCCGCGGCCGCGCGTTCCACGATCGGGATAAATTGCATGAAACCGTGGCCGATCTCCCTCAGAAATCGGTAGATCTCCAGAGGATAGTCCGCGTTATGTCTCGGCACCACCGTGAGGGTATTGAACTCGACTCCATGCTTCTTCAGCGCCTTCACACCCAACATAACCCTGTCAAACGACGGCGCGCCTCCCTTGTCCATACGGTAGCGGTCGTGCAGGTGCTGCGGCCCGTCCAGCGAGAGTCCGACAAGGAAGTCGTTTTCGGCGAGAAACTCGCACCAGGTATCGTCGAGCAGGATGCCGTTTGTCTGAATGGTGTTTTCGATCCTCACACCGTTCGCATGTTTCTTCTGAAGCTCGACGGCCTTGCGGAAATAGTCGACCCCGAGCATTGTCGGTTCTCCGCCCTGCCAGGCGAAATTTACCACGGGAGCGTCCTGCGATTTTATGTACTGCCGTATGAACTCCTCCAGGATTTCATCCGGCATAACCCAGTCCCAGATGCCGGTTTTGGCCGGATAGAGCGCTTCCTTCTCGAGGTAGAAACAGTACCTGCAGCCGAGGTTGCAGACGGGGCCGATCGGTTTTGCCAATATGTGAAAACCAGAGTCCTGCTGTTGCATATAGCCGAGTTTTAATGGATTCCTGTCTCCCAGTCCAGACAATAACAGCCGGAGGAAGCGCAAATCCTCTCTTTGTAAGCAGACATGCCGGATTCAGCCCGCGATGCAGAATGCAAAAAAACATCGGCTCGGCGCCGGCGGGGCCGATAAGTAGTGAAGCTAAAGCGCGGGATGTGTCTGTCCGGTCTTCCGGTTGAGACTGAAGGCATTGCGGAGTGAACATGGGTTGTCCGGAGCAGGAACAATACAAAATTAGGTGTCTGCAACTTGAGAGGGCCCTGCAGCAGAGCGAGGAGCGCTTTCAAAGGATCTTTCACGCTTCATCCAATGCGATGGCAATCACCACCATCAAGGAGGGGCGATTCGTCGATGTCAACGAGGCGGATGCTTCCCTGGGCGGATTCAAGCGCGAGGAGCTCATAGGCCGCACTCTGGCAGAACGCGGACTTCTCGCCGATGCAGAACAGCACACCAGAATACTGGAAGAACTGTCGAAGACCGGCAAGGTCCGCAACCGCGAAGTCCTGATCAAGACGAAGGAGGGCGATGTTCTCACAGTACTTCTCTCCCTGGATCCCATCGTCGTTAATGATGCGCCTTGCCTGCTCGGCGTCTCGGTCGACATTACTGCGAGGGAAAGGGAAGCCAATGCCCTGAGGGAATCGGAAGAGAAATACCGAATGCTGGTTGAGAATTCTCTGCAGGGGATCGTGATAATCCAGGATTCCCGGGTTATCTTCTGCAACCACAGGCTCGCCGAGATATCCGGCTATTCGGAAGAGGAACTGCGGTCGTTCGCGCCCGCCGGTACTAATGAGCTCATCGGGATCACCGAGAAAGTCCTCCGGGAAGCGCCCGCCGCAAAACAGGGGCCTGTCAGATACGAGTGCCGCGGTGTGAGAAAAGACGGCAGCGAAATGTGGCTGGAACTGTCCGCGACTCTCATAAAGTACAATGGGAGACCCGCCGTTCAGGCTGCGTTTATTGACATCACCGACCGTAAGCTTACGTCCGGAGAGCTGCAGAAAGCGCTGGAATGGCAGAAGGCCATATTTGAAGGATCGCGGGACGCTATCATCATCAGCGACGAGAATTCAAGGTTTATGGATGTGAATAAGGCTGCCTGCAGCCTGACGGGATACTCGAGAGAAGAACTCCTTCAGATGAGCGCCTGGGATCTGAACAGAGATGTCGATCCTGCATTGCTCGAGAAGATGAAGGCGAGAGTTCTGAGCGGCGAGGACATTCTGGGTGAAACCGAGATCTTCACGAAAGACGGGCGCCGCGTCGACGTCGAATTCACGCACCGCCGTGTGATGATTTCCGGCGAACCTTATATGCACAGCACCGCCAGGGACATCACCAATCGGAAGCGCCTTGAAGCCCAGTTCCTGCAGGCTCAGAAAATGGAGGCCGTTGGATCTCTTGCGGGCGGCGTGGCTCACGACTTCAACAACCTGCTTTCGGTGATAAAAGGCTATGCCGAGCTGTTGCTGGAAGATCTCCCTCCGGAAGATCGAAACCGGCCGGATCTCGAGCAGATCGAAAAAGCCGCGCAGCAGGCGGCATCCCTGATCGCCCAACTGCTGGCCTTCAGCCGTAAGCAGATACTTCAGCCTGAGTTCATAAATCTGAACGATACAGTCACTGAAACGAGCATAATGCTCAGCCGCCTGATCGGAGAACACATTGAGCTGATCGCGAAAAAAGCGCCGGAACTGCACTCCGTCTATGCGGATCCCGGTCAGATACGACAGGTGATCATGAACCTTGCCGTCAACGCACGAGACGCCATGCCGCACGGAGGCCAGCTCATCATAGAAACCTCGAATTGTGTTCTGAATGAACACTATGTCAAGGGCCGTCCGCTCGTTAAACCCGGCCCGTATGTGATGCTGACGGTGAGCGACAACGGTACCGGCATGGAAGCCGCCATCCAGGAGCGCATTTTCGAGCCCTTTTTCACGACAAAAGGGAAGGGAAAGGGAACGGGTCTGGGACTGTCCACTGTCTACGGGATCGTCAAGCAGAGCAACGGTTTCATCTGGGTGTACAGCGAGCCAGGTAAGGGGACTTCCTTCAAAATCTATTTCCCTGCGGCAGTGGACGGCGAGGTCACCAAATCAGCCGCCGAAAAGGAAGAGAAAGAGCAGATGGACGCCGAGGGGGCTGAGAACGTGCTTGTCGTCGAGGATGACGCTGCGGTTCGGTCTCTGGCCATCCGGATACTGCGGGATAGAGGCTACAACGTCCTTGAAGCTTCAAACGGGATAGAAGCGCTCAACGTCGCGCGCCTTACCGATACCTCCCTGGACCTCGTTATCACTGATGTGGTGATGCCGGAAATGGGAGGGAAAGAACTGGTCTCAAGTCTTGAATCCATTCTACCTGCCGTCAAAGTGCTCTACATTTCCGGATACACGGATGACGCGATAGTCCATCATGGAATCCTCGATCCAGGCGTTGCTTTCCTTCAGAAACCGTTCACTGGTGAGAGTCTCGCGCGCAAAGTCCGGGAAGTTCTCGATAATGGCACTCGCCGGCGCCTGGCGGATCCCGAGTAGGAACTTCATCCCCTCCCCGGGGTGTTGCTCCTGGCATCTGGCGCGCGATCGTGATATATAAATCCGCGAGAGGAACACCCATGAGGAAGTAACGACAACATCCAGAAGAACGGTGACCGTCGGGCCTGCCTTCCAGGCGCCGGCGCGCGTGTTCCTGTGCTGTTGGCGTTTGAGTGTTGCTCGCCCACCTCTTTTCATAATTCCATCCAGACAGCAGACGCCGGCAGACCGAGCTATGGAGAGTGGAAGTGTCATTAAACTACCTCTGTTTCAAGAATGTATCTCATCGCTACGATTCGATGCAAAAACCCTTGCTGCAGGATGTCGATTTCACTGTTTCTGCAGGCTGGACCGGGGTCGTAGGTTCCAACGGCGCCGGGAAGACGACAGTCCTGAAGTTGGCGTCCGGAATCCTGGAACCGTCCGAAGGTTCCGTACAGCTGCCCGGACATGCCGTCTACTGCGACCAGCGCACAGACGATGTCCCGGATTTGCTCGAAAGCCTGATTGATGCGCGAGACAGGCTGGCGTCGGCGATCAAGGGAGAACTGAGAATTCAGGATGACTGGTGCAGCAGGTGGGACGTGCTGAGCCATGGTGAACGAAAACGCGCGCAGATTGCGGTCGCGCTCTGGCAGGAGCCGGTTGTGCTGTCTCTGGATGAACCTACGAATCACATTGACGCCGATGCGCGGGCCCTTCTTCTGAGGGCTCTGAGCAACTATCGCGGTATAGGCCTGCTGGTCAGTCATGATCGGGACCTGCTGGACACGATCTGCGAGCGCTGCCTCTTTGTCACTCCGCCCGAAGCTGTGCTGCGCCCGGGCAACTATTCCTCCGGAAAGCGTGAGTCGCTCAGGGAGGAGGAATATGCAAGGACACAAAAGGAAATAGCCAAGCTGAATTTCGTCCGACTGAAGCGGGAAGCTCAGCGACGGATATCAAAGGCCCGGAATCCTGATCGGCGTCATTCCAAACGGAGCCTCGCTGTCAAAGATCATGACGGACGCGCCCGGATTGATGGGGCACGATTGACCGGAGCGGATGGAAAGGCAGGAAGGCTTGCCGCACGGATGCAATCGCGCGTCGCACGTGCCCTCGAGGAAGTGGAGGGAATCAGAATCCGGAAGCAGTATGAACTCGGGATCTGGATCGGCGGTGAGTATTGCAGGCGGGATACGCTATTTCAACTCGCCGCCGGTAGTATACCGCTTGGGAGCGCAAGGCAACTCCGCCATCCCCAGCTCACGATGCTTCCCAAAGACCGGATTTCCCTGACCGGTTCGAACGGAAGCGGGAAGAGCACGCTTCTGCGCACTATAATCAACAATCTCAGCCTGCCGCCCGGACGGCTGACATATCTGCCGCAGGAAATCGATCTGCCGTCTTCATGCGCCATACTCGAGGAAGTCAGAAGGCAGCCCTCCGATGTTCTCGGAAAGATCATGAATGTGGTCAGCCGGCTCGGATCGCGGCCGGCAAACCTGCTGGAAAGCATTGAACCCAGCCCGGGCGAAGTAAGAAAGCTCTTACTGGCCCTTGGTATCGCCCGCGAGCCATATCTGATTATAATGGATGAACCGACAAATCACCTGGATCTTCCTTCTATAGAGTGTCTCGAGGCTGCGCTGGCCGATTGTCCATGCGGGCTGCTTCTTGTCAGTCACGATCGGCGCTTTCTGCAGAACCTTGCACAGAAACGCTGGCATATTGAGCCGGAGGACGACAGCATGGAGAGGATGATCGTATCTATACTTTGAGCTAAGGAGCCGGAACAGGCGAAATCATGATAGAATTGGAACCTCTCAGTTGAGTCTCGAGGGCTGAACCAGATGCTGAATCGACAAGCAAGGCTCCTGATCTGTTCGATACTCTACATACTGCTTGCAGCAGGCTGTGGCGCTCCGGCAAATTCAAAATCGAAGAGTGCCGAAGCAAGGTTTTCCGCTACCGTGGTAAAGGTTTCCGACGGAGATACCCTTACCGTCCTGGTTGGTGGCAAAAGGGAAATCCGGGTGCGTCTCGACGGCATCGATTGCCCGGAATTGCGCCAGGCGTACGGAACAAAAGCAAAACAATACGCTTCAGCGAGGGCACACGGAAAGAAGGTGACCGTCATTGCTCATGGCGCAGACGATTACGGACGCACGATCGGCACCGTTCTCATCGAAGACTCCAGACTGAATGAAGAACTCGTCGCGCTGGGACTTGCATGGGCTTACGTCTATCACAGTACAGAGTATGCGTCCCTGGAAAAAGATGCGCGCCGTCGTCGCATCGGGCTCTGGTCGGATGACGATCCGGTGCCGCCATGGGAGTTCAGAAGCCGTCGAAACTCCAGAGACGCACGGCAAACGGCGTCACAGCCGCAGGAATCCCGACCGGACCGCTCAATCGTATATGTAAGCAGGAACGGAGGGAGGTATCACGCCAAGGGATGCAGAAGTCTGTCGGGTGGCGGAACAGCGGTCCCGGTCAGTGAGGCCGAAAGGCGCGGCCTTACCCCGTGCAGGCTGTGCAAACCTTAGGCCGACTTACGCCTTCTCGTACAGTACCCTCCCGGTCTCACGAATGTCGTAGCCTCCCATGCGGCATACATCGGATTTAAACTCCTCCGAGGCCAGTGATTTGCAGAGTACACTGATCGCTTCTGTTGAGCAGAGTCCGGCGGGGATAACCAGATCGAACCTTTCGGTGGTGACTGGAACAAAGTCAAGGTTCAGCAGTCTCGCAGCGGCACGGATCCCCATGCCGACATCGGCAGAACCTCGCATGACCGCAAGAGCCACTTCCATATGGGTGTGTACGGTCGTGTCATAGCCGGAAATCTCCGAGGGATCTATTTGGCTTTCCTTCAGTTTGAAATCAAGGAGCAGCCTGGTTCCGGAACCTTCCTGGCGATTGATCAGGACGGCCTTTTTTTTCGCAATATCCTGTAACGTCTTGATCCCGAGCGGGTTACCTCTTCGAAGGAGAAATCCCTGCTCCCGGTGTGCAAGATTCACGACTCTGAGTCCGGAACCCGGCAGTCTCTTCTTGACAAAAGGGGTGTTGTATTCGCCGCTCCTGACGTCGAGCAGGTGAACCGCGGCGATGTGGCAGGTCCCTTTTCCCAGAGCCTGAAGCCCGGCGGCGCTCCCGAGATTCGAAAGAGACACGGTAAAATTCCTGTTCCACGAGTGAACATATTTGGTCAAAGACTCAAGCGCAATATCGTTGCTTCCTGCAATTACGACCCGGTTTGACGTCTCGACCGGCGTCAGGCCGACCATCTTCCTTGCGCTGTCCTGGATCCATTGGTCGACCAGTTGTTTCGGAAAAAGCCATTTGCCCGTGATCCGCGTAGCCGGCAGCCTCTTTTCCTTGATGAGACGGTAGATCTGGTTCTTATGAATATGCAGGTATTCCGCAAGATCATCCGAGGTGAGCATGTCTCTGCCCATAGCCGTTGCTCCGAGTCAAATTGCAGCCCGCGATTATAGCAGAGGCCGGCGGGGTCCGGACACAGTCCGCTTTCTGTGTTTCTTCACGCGAGCATAATTTCGCCCCATTTTGTCAGTTTTTGTAATAATATGACGCAATATTTCAGGTCGCGCACCTGACAGCAGGCTGAAATAACAACAGGCAACAAGGATGGGAATATGAAACTGAAGAGAATGAGCTTGACGATTAACGGCGTCGAGAGGTTTGTCGTCTGTGACCCCGACAAGGACAGTCTGACAACGGTCATTCGCCGTATGGGGCTTACCGGTACCAAGATGGGGTGCGGTACTGGTGTGTGCGGCTCCTGCTCTGTGATCCTGAACGGCAAGGTAATCCGCTCATGCAACCGGAAAATGAAAAGCATTCCTGAGTTCAGCGAAGTCATCACGATCGAGGGAATCGGCACTCCACAGAACCTTCATCCCCTGCAGCAGGCGTGGATAACCTATGGCGGAGTCCAGTGCGGTTTCTGCTCTCCCGGCTTCATTGTTTCGGCTTACGGCCTGCTCAGTGAGAATCTTTCCCCCACGCGCGAGCAAGTGCGTGACTGGTTCAAGAAACATCAGAACATCTGCCGTTGCACCGGCTATAAACCCCTGGTCGATGCCGTAATGGCGGCCGCCAAAGTCATGCGCGGCGAGGCGTCGATAAAAGATATCACCTATGACTTCGCCGCTGAAAAGGATATCTACGGTTCGCGCCGCCCGAGGCCCACGGCACTGCCGAAAGTCACCGGCCTTGCAGACTACGGTGACGATATCAAGCTCAAGATGCCGGAAGGGACTGCTCATCTTGCGGTGGTTATTTCCGAAGTTCACCATGCCAACATCATCAGCATCGATACTTCGGAAGCCGAGAAAATGCCAGGCGTCTTTAAGGTCATGACGGCAGAAGATGTCAACGGAACCAATAACATGGCTTCTCCGGCAGTGATTCCGCGCCAGAAGGGGAAAGGAATCACCGAATTCCCGATCATAGCCGGCAAGAAGATCTGCCGGCGTGGCGATGTGGTGGCTTTGGTTGCCGCCGATACCGAGGAACATGCGCGTGCCGCAGCAAAGAAGGTGAAACAGAATCTGGAAATCCTTCCGGCGTACATGACCTTCCCGGAAGCGGTCATGCCCAATGCAATTCAGCTTCATGAGAGCCTGCCCAACTTCTATATGGAACAGCCGGTGTTCAAGGGGAGAGATACGGCCGAGATCTTCGAAGAAGCGCCGTTTGTCGCTGAAGGGAGCTTCCATTCGCAGCACGAACCCCATCTTCCGATCGAACCTGATGTTGTTCAGGGCTACTGGGATGTCGACGGCATGCTTACGATCCAGTGCAAGTCACAGTCCATCGACGAATGCCGCGATGCACTTGCGATGGCCTGCGGGATCCCGAAAGAAAAAATCCGAATGCTGCTGAACTTCGTTGGAGGATCTTTCGGCTACTCCACCAGCTCCAATACCTATGCGCTTGTTGCGACGGCAGTGCAGAATTTGAACATCCCCTGTACTCTGACGTTGAGCTATGAAGAGTTCATGCACATGACAGGCAAGAGATCCGCGACCTTCACGAACGGCAGAATCGCGTGCGACCAGGAAGGCAAGATTCTTGCAGCCGAATACGATGTCGCTCTCGACCACGGAGCCTACGCCGTCGTTGCGGGACATATCTTCAACAATCTTGTCTCTGTCGGATTCCATGGCTACAACATCCCGAATTTCAAAGCGCTTGCCCGCGGCGGTTCTTCAAACCATGCCTTCAATACGGCATACCGCGGATTCGGCTCTCCACAGATCTACACATGCACTGAAGCGCTGATAGATATGATCGCGGAAAAGGCGGGGATAGATCCATGGGAGTTCCGCTACAAGAACGCCGCACGGCCGGGCGATCTTACGGTCAACAGCCGCCCCTATCATGATTACATTTATCCGCAGCTGCTCGAGAAGGCCAAGCCGATATATGACCAGTACAAAGCGGAAGCTGAAGCAGCCAAGGCTCAAGGGAGACATTTAGGAGTCGGAATGAGCCTGGGCGGATTCATCATCACGGTCGGTATGTTCGACAAGGCCGAGGTGGCTCTCGAACTCAATCCTGACGGAACGATCACGCACTACAACACATGGGAAGAGATGGGACAGGGAGGCGATATCGGCACCCTCACCCATACCGTGAAGGCGCTGGCTCCTCTGGGCATCACCGCCGACCAGGTGCGTCTGGTGATGAACGACAGCAAAACCTGCCCCGATACCGGACTGGCAGCGGCCAGCAGGTCACACTATATGGCCGGCAACGCGACAATCGATGCCGCCAACAAACTGATGAACGCGATGCGCAAGCCTGACGGTTCTTATCGCACATATAAAGAAATGGTCGCCGAAAAGATACCGACCAAGTACATCGGGCATTACGACCAGTTCAACATTGGGCTTCCTCCCGGACTCGATCCCGATACGGGCCAGGGTGAAAAGAATCCCACGTACATGTATGGCGTCAATCTCGCCCTGGTTGAGGTTGATGTGAAGACCGGCAAAACCAAGGTTCTGAGATTCACCTGGGTCGGCGATGTCGGGGTTGTCGGAAACCAGCTTGCCGTTGAAGGCCAGGGGTACGGCGGCATATCTCACAGCATCGGATTCGCGCTTAGTGAACAGTACGAAGCCACTGAGAAACACAACAACATCATCAGCTGCGGTGTGCCTACCATCGATATGATCCCGGATGATTTCAATCTCTTATTCCTCGAAACCCCGCGTGCAAACGGGCCCCATGGTTCATGCGGCTGTTCAGAGGTTTTTCAGAGCTCAAACCATATGGCCGTCATCAATGCAATCAACAATGCGTGCGGCGTCCGGATCTATTCGCTCCCTGCAACTCCGGACAAAATCAAGGCAGGCTGGGAGGCGAAGCAGCGTGGTGAAGATCTGACTCCTCCGAAGTACTTCCTCGGTTCCGATTTCGAGGAGGAATTGGAGTATATAAAAGCCCATCCCATGACGGCGGCCAGGTCAGCAGGCAGCTAGGATTCACAGCCGTGGGTTGCGCCGAAGTCTCAGCGCAACCCGCGGCCGAAGGAAAGAAGAAGTATGAAACTAGAGGACGCCACCCGCTATACCGCCAGGTGTTTTCATGGCGAGCCCGCGTCATGCTCTTTTGCCTGCCCTTTCCATCTGGACATCCGGTCATTTCTCGAAAAGGCGTCCAAAGGAAGATGGGGACCCGCGTACAAAACTCTGCGCAATGGCGTTGTCTTCCCCGCTATCGTCAGCGCCCTGTGCGACCAGCCCTGCCGTGCTCACTGCCAGCGTACGTTGGTCGGCGATGAACCGTTGGCTCTGCGGGACGTAGAAGCGGCCTGCGTCAGGTATGCCAAGAGTCGCAAGCCCGAGATGTATGTCATACCGCCCAAGGACAAACGTATTGCTGTTGTCGGAGCCGGGATTGCAGGCCTCTCCTGCGCGCTGAATCTCGCCCAGAAGAGATTCCCGATAACGGTGTTCGAGAGAGAGAACGGATGGGGCGGAGCCCTGCGGAGCCATTCAGATTTTGCGGCGTTTGAAGCGGATATCACATTGCAGTTTTCCGCCGTAAAGGCAGAGTTCCGCTACGGGACCGAAATAAAGGAACTTGCTGAACTGTCCGGTTTCGATGCCGTATACATCGCGACCGGATCCGGAGGCGACTCCTTCGGTCTCCTTCAGGCCTGGAACCACGACCTGCTCACGACGTCCGACCCGAAGGTTTTTCTGGGAGGGGCGCTCTGTGGCGTCACCGCGATGGAGGGGATTGCCCAGGGCATAGAAGCTTCAAAGACAATGGAAATTTTTCTGCAGACCGGCCGCGCCTCGACAACAAACGGGCGGTATGACAAGAGAAACTGCGAGCGATATCTCAATCATGAAGGCGCCGCCAGGGCGCAGTTGGTTGTCCCGTCGGGACCCGACGGCTATACGGAAGAGGAAGCGAAGACGGAAGCGGAACGCTGTCTTCAGTGCGACTGCGACAAGTGCATGGCGTCGTGTGAAATGCTGAAGAGCTTTCGCAAAGTGCCCCACAAGATCGCCGTCGAGGTCTTCAACGATATGGGGACAAATCCTCCCTTTTCAATCCGTACCGTCACCCGTGAAGTCTATTCCTGCAACATCTGCGGTCACTGCAAATCGGTCTGTCCCGTGGATGTGGACATAGGAGCGCTGATGCAGTTCTCCCGTGCGGCGAGAATGAGCGCCGGCATTCATCCGGCTGCTCTGCATGATTTCTGGCTGCGAGAAATGGATTTTTCCTCGTCCGAGGGATGTTTTGCAGCTGCGCCGAAAGGAAAAGCGAGCTGCGCATATGCATTCTACCCCGGTTGCCAGTTGGGCGCCTGCCGCCCCGCATATGTCCTGGAAACGTACGAGTTTCTGAAACAGGAATATGACGCGGGCGTCATTCTCGGCTGTTGCGGCGCGCCTGCCTACTGGGCCGGAGACGAAACGCGACTGTACAGCAATATAGAGCGAATCCGGAAGAGCTGGACTGAACTTGGGAAGCCGGCACTGGTCCTGGCATGCGCGACTTGTGACAGCCTTTTTAAGCTGTTTTTGCCGGAGGTGAGCACAGTATCGCTCTATGAGTTGCTGGCGGAATCCGACCGGATAATGCCCAGGCGTTCTTTCGCCGAGGCGACTGTGTTCGATCCGTGCGCGGCAAGGGACAATCGACAGATGCAGTCCGCGATCCGTGCCCTGGCTGGAAAAGCAGAGATCTCCCTCGAGGAACTCCGGGAACCGAACCGCTGCTGCGGCTACGGCGGCCACATAAAAGTAGCCAACCATCAGCTTTACCAGGAGATTACCCGGAATCGGGCCAACGCGGGCGAAAAGCCTTACATCGTTTATTGCGCCAACTGCCTGGAGGTCTTTCGTTCACTCGGCAAGGAAAGCGTGCATATCCTCGATATCGCCTTAGGCCTGGATTCTGTCCCCGCGATCCCAACTCTCCAGCAAAAGAGGGACAATAGTCTTGAGGTGAAAAGACGACTTATGAAAGACACAACAGGATCGCAGTTTAACCCGGAAAGACATAAGTGGGATGATCTCATTTTGGTTGTCAGTCCTGAACTACAGGCGAGCATGGACGAAAAGCTCATTTCAGCGGCCGATATCAAAGAGGCGATCTGGCTTGCGGAAGAATCCGGGGAGAAGTTCTACGATGAGCAGGACGGCATGACCATGTGCAGCATGGTGAAGCCGGTAATCACTTACTGGGTTCAGTACCGGAAAACCGCTCCCGAAACCTATGAAATATTCCGGGCGTATTACCACAGGATGCGCTTGAGCGAAGAGGGTCAGCCATCGTGAATGGTGAAAAGAGAACGTGGAAATGCGGAAAATGCAATGAAACGCTCGTTATGAAAAAGACGGTATTTTCCTACCTGGGGCATACCGTTGCGCACGAAGTGCCGACCTGTCCCAAATGTGGAAAGGTCTTCATCCCTGAAGAACTGGCGGAAGGGAAGATGGCCGAAGTCGAGGAGCAATTAGAGGACAAATGACCGTCAGTTCACACAAGGAATCAGCAAACACATCCAGTGTATGCCCCGTCTGCCTGAAGAGACTTCCGGCTGCAGTCGTAAGACGCGGCCTTACGTATTTTCTTGAAAAGGAGTGCAGCGACCATGGTCGCTTCTCGACTGTGGTCTGGCGGGGGGAGAACCCCCGTCTCGAGGATTGGGGCAACTACATGCCGCCGGATGAACCGGCGGAAGAACAGCCGGATTGTCCCAGCGGCTGCGGATTATGCGCAGGTCATCTGCAGAAGACGTGTTGCGTCGTGGTTGAAGTGACGCAACGGTGTGATCTCAAATGCGGCTACTGCTTTGCCCAAAGTGGAGACGGTTCAACTGATCCTTCCGTGGCGCAGCTCTCGGCATCGTTCCGTGCGCTGGTTGAGAACGGAAACACCTTTGTCCAGCTTTCCGGCGGCGAGCCGACCGTGAGAAACGACTTGCCCGAGATAGTCGCGGCCGCGAGGGACGCAGGCTGCGAGAACATACAGCTGAATTCCAACGGTGTCAGGTTGGGAAAGGACCGGGGGTTCGTGAAGGCCCTTGCGGAAGCTGGACTGTCCTTCGTGTTCATGCAGTTCGATGGACTTGATGACCGAATCTACGAGAGTCTGCGAGGCAGGCCGCTGAAAGCTGAGAAGTTGGCGGCAATCGATGCGTGTGCTGCGGAACTTCTCGGGGTGACGCTGGTTCCGACGATCGTGCCTGGAGTGAACGATCAGCATATCGGAGCCATACTCGATTTTGCGCTTTCGAAATCCCCGGCCGTCAGGGGCGTTCATTTTCAGCCGGTCAGTTATTTCGGCCGCTATCCCCAGCCTCCGCGGGATTCGAAACGCGTCACACTTCCTGAGGTGCTCAGCGCAATAGAAGAACAGACATCCGGAAAAATCAGGATCGCTGACCTGGTCCCGTCCGGGTGCGATCATCCACGCTGCGGATTTCATGGCGACTTCGTCATCCTGCCCGATTCTATTCTGCCTCTCACATCGAAAACCGGGAGCTCATGCTGTCAGGCTGAGGACTCTCACCTCAAGAACCGGAATTTTGTCGCACGCCGCTGGAAGCGCACGACTACGGCGTGTGAAGAATCGTGCTGCGGCGAAGACTACACGGAGATGGACACATTCCTGGCCAGGATCAAATCGCATGGGTTCACGATCACCGCGATGGCTTTCCAGGATGCGTACACACTCGACATCGAGCGTCTGCGCAGGTGCAGCCTGCACGTCTTTGACAACGGCAACCTGATACCGTTTTGTGCGAGATATCTGACTCCCAGCCAGGGGTGAGTGAGATGAACGACATTGCCAGAGAGATTCGAAGACTTGGAGCGGAAGGATACTGCTGCAGTCAGATCATGGTGAAAATGGGACTTGACGCTCAGGATGACGACAATCCCGAATTGCTCGACGCCGTGGCCGGATTGTGTGGAGGACTCTACTCCGGACTGTGCTGTGGAGCCCTGACAGGGGCCGCCTGCCTCCTCTCCCTCTATGACAAGGAAAGAGGGAGATTCATGATTCCGCAACTCGTGCGATGGTTCAGCGAGACCTGGACGTCCCGCTATGGCGGTGTCGATTGCGAAAAGATTATTGACGGCAACGAGGTCAACCGGGTGGAACGCTGTCCGGTGATAATGGTGGAAACTTTTCAGAAATGCCGGGAGCTTCTTCGCGAGTGTGAATACGAAGTGTGATCCAGTGGAAATTACGCCGCTCGAAAACTGGATGTCTCAGAGACTGCGGATTACCGGGCGGCCCCTTCCATCGCTGGTCCAAAGGTACCAGATTGCCAGGCTGAGGGAGACCATCGGGTACGTCAAAGCTCACAGCCGCTTCTATCGAGAGCATCTACGCGGCATGGATCCCGAAGCCATCCAGGGCATTGGAGATCTGGCAAAACTCCCGTTGATTGGATCCGGCATTCTCGCTGACCGGCCCCGCGATCTGTTCTGTGTTGCGCCATGCGACGTCTCGAGAATCGTGACACTGTCGAGCTCGGGAACCACCGGAAAACCCAAGCGGGTTGCTTTCACTCCTGAGGATCAGGAACTGATAATCGATTTTTTCCACCATGGAATGATGACGCTGGCGCGTCCTTGCGATCGCGTATTGATTTTTCTGCCGGGCAGAACCGAGGGAAGCGTCGGTGATCTTCTCACGAAGGCGTTGCGCCGCTTCGATTGTGAAGGTATCGTATTCGGCCCGATCAGCGACTACCCACGGGCGATGAAGACACTGTCGAATGTAGCGCCGGACTGCGCAGTCGGGATTCCCTCTCAGCTGCTGGCTCTTTCCCGATACGTGCGGAAGCGAATCAAGCTCAGGAGTGTTCTGCTTACCACCGACTACGTTCCGGAGGCGGTCGTTGAATCACTAGGCGTCGCCTGGGGATGCCGGGTGTACAACCATTACGGTATGACCGAGATGGGACTTGGCGGAGCAGTCGAGTGCAGCGCCCGCGAAGGCTATCATCTGCGTGAAGCCGATCTCCTGTTTGAGATCGTTGACCCGGCCGGACGGCAGGTAAAGGATGGAGAGTATGGGGAAGTCGTGTTTTCGACGCTGACCCGGAAGGGAATGCCGTTGATCAGATACAGGACCGGAGACGTTTCCCGGTTCCTCCCGGGACCCTGCCGCTGCGGATCGGTGCTGAGAAGGATGGAACGTGTTTCGGGGAGGCTCGAGGAACCGGTACGGCTCTGGGACGGATCCACGCTTTCGATCACACGGCTTGACGAGATCCTGTTTCGCAACCCCTCAATCGCTGCATACAGAGCGGAACTGCACAGGGGGGAAGGATGCGATTCCCTTATCCTGACTGCCACTCCAGTCGGGGAGAAGTTCGATGCGGATCCGGTGATTTCACAGCTCTGCAGGCAGCCCCATCTCGGGGATCTTGTGCGTCAGGGCCGGTTGCGGATTGAGGTACGCAGCGGAGATCCCGCGTTTACGACAGGAACAGCAAAACGCTCTATTACAGTATCGCGCCGCGCAGGTTCATCACCACTGAACTGAGGCCGCATTCCCTGATGAGTACCGGCGCCTGCGGTAGCCCGTGATACCTTCATTGAGCATTTCGAGCAAACCGCGAACTTTCACCTTAAGTTCATCTCCGCGGCACCCTATGAAGCTGTAGACAGTCTCTTCCGGCAGCGCGGCGGCTTCATCCAGACTCTTTCCTCTTACGAGCGCGCATAAAGCCTCCACTGCAACATTGGCAGTCGGCTCGCACGAGCAGACGTATCTGATGTTCTCGATTCGGTCTTCTTCCACGACGATATAGAGATGCATGTAATTGCCGGTGTTGCCGCAATGAATCATCTTCTCGCCGACCGCCTCCACAAAGATGGACGGGTTCTCAATTGCGCCGGAGTTCTCAAAATCGGTCTTAAGCAGGCGGCGATAGTGCCGTATTATCGCTTCTTCCACAACAAGCTGAATCCTATATGTAACAGCGTTCCTTGAACACTTCGTCGAGCGCCAGCAGGAATGCACGGCATTCCTCGAGCGTGTTGTAAAAATAGAGGGAAACGCGGTAGATCATCCTGTGGTCTTTATGAGATTTCGGCCTCATCCAGCCCTGTCCGTACCGTGCGTTGAAGTACGAGTGCACGCAGAAAACTCCGTCCCGTATCATGATGTTGCTCTTTCGATCCAGTTCGTCGGCAATTCCGACGGCATTGGGACGCCTCACTTCGAAGGAAAGAATTCCACCTCGCGCTGCCGCATCCTGCGGACCGATGATTCTGAACCATCCGAGATCACCGTAGCGCTTCATCAGTTCATCAGTCAGATACCTGTTCAGGGTAAGTTCGTGTGCAGCGATTTGGGCCATACCCAGATTCGATAGATACTCTATCGCGGCTCCGGCCGCAATCTGGCCGGGATAATTCTGGATCCCCGACTCGAAGCTTTCGGGTGCGTCCAGAAGGCTGAATGAGTCATATGATGAATCGGCCACCGTCCCTCCGCCCAGGACAACCGGAGTCAGACGATCGCTTCCTTTCCCGATCAGGAGTTCCCGCCTGGCATACAGAACGCCCACGCCGCGCGGGCCGCACATTTTGTGCAAAGAGAAAGCGAGAAAATCCGCATCCAGTTCCTGGACGTCGACAGCCTGGTGTGGAATGGTCTGGGCGCCGTCGAGCAGCACGCGCGCTCCATATCGATGCGCGATTTCTATGATTTCACGGGCGGGCAGCGTCTGCCCGGTTAGATTGGAACTGTAAGCCAGGCTCACCATCCTGACTCTGCCGGCGCGCAGTCTCTGTTCGAAGACGTCGAGATCAAATCCGCTGTCGGAGTTCGCAGCCGTTGTATCCACTCTGATCTGTCCGTTTTCCTGCAGCCTGAGCCACGGAATGAGGTTCGAATTGTGTTCTCTGTCGCTCACCAGCACCACGTCTGCCGGATGAAAATTAAAGCCGAGCGCCACCAGATTGATGGCGTGCGTCGTGTTTGATGTGAAGATAATTTCCTCGGGAGACGACGCATTGATGAATTCCGCAATCAGCCGCCGCGAGCCTTTGATGCGTCTGGCATCGTTTCCTTCGATGCGGTCTCTGACTTCATTGGCGAACCAATGATGGCTTCTCCTACCCCCGCATGCCGGATAGGATAAATAGTATTCATTGATGGAATCGATGACCTGCCGGGGAGCAAGTGTGGTGCAGGCGTTGTCGAGATAGACGGGAGGTTTGCTGTTACGTTCCGTGCTCAAAGCGGGAAAGTGAGCCCTGCAGGATTCCATCGTAGGTACGGTCGTAATCAATTTCATGGCGGAAACCCCCGAAGGGGATCAAACTTTCGAATTTCGAAGGCTTGATCCCCATGAGGATCAGTTTGCTGCGGTTGCGTCCTGGCTTTTCGGCAGGGCCGCCTTTACCTTCGCCGGAGTTGCCGGCAGGTTGAAAACCCTGGCGCCGCAGGCATTGTAGATGGCATTGATCACTGCAGGTGCAGTTGAGACCATGGTCATCTCACCAACTCCTGTGGCTCCCAGGGGCCCATTGTATCGAGGCGTCTGAAGCGGGATGATCTCGACTTCGAATCCATCCCGGACGGTGGGGAACTTGAAGGAGACGTAATCCTTCTGTTTGCCGAGCTGGTACTCTTCACGGAGTGCATACCCGACTCCCTGATCCATTCCGCCTTCAAGCTGTCCTTCGAAAGCATGAGGATTGATGATCGTCCCTCCGTCGACTGCAACAGTCATCTTGAGGACCCTGGTTGCGCCGGTTTTGGTGTCGACTTCCACCTCTGCCATTTGGATGTTGTGACATTCCGAAACCTGCGCATTCCCCTGGCCGGTTTTCGGGTCGAGGCCGGCGGGCGCCTGATTCTTGTGGAAGCCTTCGAATCGTGTCGGTTTTCCGGCTTTGGTCAGCGCTTCATAGGTCCTGCCGCCTGCCTCTTTCGCGGCAGCTTCCAGACTCTCGATGGCGTTGAGCAGCGTATTCCCAGCCATGAACGTCATCCGGCTGCCTGCCGCAGGTCCCATCAGCACGGTTTTGTCCGTGTCGCGGGTGTACAGGCGTACTTTATCCAGGGGGAGTCCCAGCCGATGTGCCGCTATCTGGACCAGCATCGCATCGTTTCCTTCGCCCGGGTCGGCGACTGCAGCGTAGATGGTAATGCCGTCATCCGGATCAAGTTCGATGGATAGCTTTGCCGAGTCTCCCGCACCGCCGACGCCGAATGAATGGGCGGCAATGCCGACTCCACGCTTGAGATGGCCGCCTTTGGCATTGAATTCCTGTGCCGCCTTCTTCGCCTTCTCGTAAGCCGGCTTGATGGCATCACAGACTTCAACGAAGGACCATTCCTTCACAGCCATTCCCGTCGATTTGGTCTGGCCGGGCTTAAGCGAGTTCATACGGCGGAACTCCAGCGGATCGATGTTCATTCTTTCCGCCAGCATGTCGACGGCGCATTCCGTGGCAAACGTCGTCTGCGGTGGGCCTGCGCCCCGGGCCGAACCGGTGTAGGCATTGTTTGTATAGACGGAGCGTCCCATGACCTCGAGATTCGGGATATGGTAGGAGCCCTGCAACATCATGATGGAGCGGCCGAGGAGAACAGGACCATTCAGTGTATAGGCGCCCTTGTTCATGAGCCAGTCACAGAACATCGCAGTCATATGCCCTTCCGCGTCTGCCGCCAGCTTTGTCTTGATCTTGTAAGCATGCCGCTTGTTGCAGATGAGGATGGATTCTTCCATGCTCGGGACGTACCGGATAGGGCGTTTGAAGTGGATTGCCGCCGCTGCAGCAATTGCTTCGGACGTAATCCAGGTCTTGATTCCGAACTGGCCGCCGGAGAACGGTTCTCTGTACCGCATCTTCGGGTATCCCAACGCTTCCTTCAGCTGGTTCAGATGGAAGTGGATATTGATGCTGCGGCCGACCACGACCAGTTCCTCCGCTTCCCCTTCGCCTTCGAAGTAGGCAACCGAAACCTCCGGTTCCAGCGGGGCCTGATGATTGGTCTGGGTCGAGAACTCGGCTTCTACAACAGCCGTGGCCTCTGCCAGTGCCTTTCGGGCATCGCCTTTGATGATTGGCTGCTTGCAGCAGACGTTATCCGGAGCGTGAGCATGGATTACCGGAGCTCCCGGCGCCAGCGCCTCTTCAGGTTCAAACACGGCCGGCAATGCCTCATATTCCACTCTCACCGCTGCTGCAGCCGCGTCTGCCTGTTCTTTTGTATCCGCCGCGACGATCACAATCGGATCCCCGAGTATCCGAACCCTGTCTTCGCAGAGCACGGGCTGGTCCGGATGAACCTGTCGGATTCGATTCGTGCCCTTGATGTCACTGGCCCGCACAACGCCGGCAACACCCGGCATCTTCTCGGCGACTGACGTATCCACCGATTTAATGTTCGCGTGGTATTCGGTGCTGCGGACGACTGCCACTTCGAGTGTGTTGGAAGGAAGCTCAATATCTGCGCCAAACTCCGCCACCCCGCACGCCTTGATCATTGAGGTCGGCCTGACGTGGGATACACCCACCATTGCGGGACCCAGCGCGCTCCGAACCTCTTCCGGAGTGGTTTCCTTGCGGATGAATTTTCCTGCGAGCTGAACCGCCTCGATGATCTTCTTGTAGCCTGTGCAGCGGCAAAGATTGTGAGCCAGCGCCTTCTTGATGGTCGCTTCGCTGGGATCGGGGTCTTTGTCCAGGATCCCTTTTGCGGCCATAATCATACCCGGTGTGCAGTATCCACACTGAATCGCCCCCGAAAGCACAAACGCTTCCTGAATCAGATGTGGATTGAGCGGCGTCCCGAGTCCTTCAACGCTGATGACCTCCGCACCTTCCAACTTGACCACTTTGGTAATACAGGAAAGGACCGCTTTCCCGTTGACGATGACTGTACAGGCGCCGCATTGTCCCTTTCGATCACAGGACTGCTTCGTACCTTTCAGATGCAGGTTCTTTCGCAGCAGATCGATCAGGACCATGTCGGGATTCGCCAGGACCTCCCGTCGAACACCGTTTATCGTAAGTGTTACCTTTTGCATCTTCTTCCCCTTTTTGATCTCCGCAGGCTCCCACGCGCCGGGCCGAGTTGATGCCTTGCCGCACAACCGGATTGTTCCTGGTGGAATTCACAGCGTGCTTTTGTCCTGCAGATCCAGTGGCGAATTCTCATTCGCGAGCCCGCATTATAATTCAACCGGGATGAAAAAGTGGAAAAATAATTACAAAAGAATGCAAATCATAACCGAGACAATCTAGTTCTTACCAAAAAGAAGCCGAATGTGTCAGAATGGGCGTCGATTTGGAAGGAAACAACGGAATGAAGACGGTAAAGGTGGTTTGCGAACACAATCGGGCGACTTCGATAGATCTGCAGGTGCCCGATGACAGCATCTGTTGCATTCAGTGTGGTCTGATTCAGATCTTTCTCGACCCGGCACAGGCGGAGGAAGTGCGCTACTATTGCCGATGCATGGAGTCGAAGTTGTACCCGCATCCTGACGATTCGAGCAGAATCACCATGACGATAGATCCGTCTCAGCTTGATCTCGGCGGAGAGTGGATGACTCCATGGATCGGGTAGAAGCCTCTACGGCGCCTTCCGCGGCAGCCGGTCCCGCAGAACAATCAATCTCTTCTGCAGTTCTTCGAGATCGGGTCTGAGCAGTACAGCCTGCTCGTAGTGCTCAACGGCCTCCTGCACCCTGCCTACCTGTTCCAGCGCGATGCCGAGGTTGTAGTGCGCCTCGGCCATTTCGGGCTTAATCTGCAGCGCCTGTCCATAATGCTCAATCGCTTGCTCGAAACTGAGTTCCCGCAAAAAAGCATTTGCCAGATTGTAGTGCGCCTCGGCCATTTCGGGTTTGATCTGCAGCGCCTGTTTCCAATGCTCTTTCGCTTTCGCGAGTTCGCCCTTATCGAACAGCAGGCTTCCAACTACGACGTGCACCTCGGCATATGCGGGTTCAATTCGCAGCGCCTGTTCAAAATGCCCCAGCGCTCTATCAGGTTGCCCGACTCTCATCAGGGCGATTCCAAGATTGTAATGCCCTTGTGCGTAATCGGGATCGATGCGCAACCCCTGCTCATAATGCCTGATCGCCCCATTGAGACGGTTCGTGTGCAGTAAAACGGTCGCAAGATTGAAGGACACGTCAGGGTAGGCAGGATCCAGTTCCAGCGCATGCCGGTAATGCCTGACCGCGTCCTGAAGCTTTCCCTCCTGGACGAAAGCATTGCCAAGATTATTGTGCGTATCTGCGCGGATCAGGGTCTCTGACATCATCGGCCGGTTGCAGAGGAGCGCGGCCACGACCGCTATGGCAACACCTGTTCCGAGAGGGCGCCATCGCTTCTCCTGGAAGGCTCCAAGCAGGAAGGCCAACCCGGCGGCGGCGAAGACAATCAGTGCCGGCACAAGCGGAAACCGGTATCTCGAAAACACATAAAACAGCGCCACACTCGCTGCATAGACGAACATCAGGGCATAGAGCAACCATACCTGCCTGCGTCGGTTCCAGGTCAGGCAGATCCCCAACGCCGCCAGTGGGCACAGTGTTCCGAAGTGCAGCAGGGGATTCAACGTGCGCAGCAATGATGACCAATCGCCGTAGGTGTACTGATCATCGCTGTCGCCCACTTCGCTGATGTTCCAGACCATCAGCCACTTCCTGACAACCAGACGCAGCCATCGCGGCACATCCGCGCCAATCTCTTCCAGGGTCTTTGCCGTCCAGTAACTCGACACTTCTGACGGCGTGAGTTTCCGTCCCATCGCCTCCTGGGCCAGGTTCGTGGCGTCCTCACGCTCGAAGAGGGCATGGCCGCGCCCCTCCCGGAGGGAGACATATGTGCCCGTCGCCGCCCTGTTGTTTCCGATGTAGAAATTCGTCCCAAATTGCGACGTGGTCAGATGAAACTCGCCGCCCCTTTGCAGGTTGCGAAACCCGACAGGTAACAGGACCGCGGCCAGCCCGGCGAGCAACAGTCCTGCCCGTACCATCCGGATCTTCCAGTGTTCGCCATTCCAGGTAACAAACAGCCAAATCAGCAGGATCGGCAGGAGAACAAGGGCATTCTCACGGGTCAGGATGAACAGACCCAGAACGATCCCAGATGCGAGCCACCGGCGATTACGCGAACGTTCACTCAATTCTCCCAGCACCGCCAGCAGAGCACACATGAAAAACAGATCAAGTACCGATTTCTGGATGGAGCAGTCGAAAAAAATCGCAGTCGGATGCACGGCAAGAAGAAGGCCGGCCGCAAGTCCCACCGCAGTTCGATTGAAGAAACTGCGCCCTGCGCGCATCAACAGCACACACGAACCGGCTCCTAGAGCTATCTGGACCAACCGGACGATCAGCAGATCCCTTCCGAAGATGGAGTAAAGCACGCCGAGAAAGTAGGGATACAAGGGTGCCTGGTAGAACACGCCCTGGCCAAGCCAGTCGCCATCGGCAATGCGGACGGCCCACGCGTCATAGGTAACCGCGTCTCCCACAAGCAGAGCCGACGCCGGCGTGTTCCCGACCTGCAACAGATAAATCAGGCGTGTGAGAAAGGCGACCCCGAATACGAAAAGAGAAGCGATCATCTCCCAATTCAAAGTTGCAGGTTGCTTCGAATGTGATTCCTTCAGTTTCCTGGTCATGTCACTCCACCTGCAATACTTTGCTTACATCCGCGAATTCGTCCGGATATGCTCGAGCACGGCCTCGGCGACAATCCGGTTTCCGGATTCGTTCCAGTGTACGTCACCCGTGATGAAGTAAGTGGCGTATACGGCTTCGGGCGGACGGGTGCCGATGAATGTAGGGAAGAGGTTGAGCAAATCGATGCGGTGCTCTTCCGTGAATGCTTTCCAGAATGTCACCGGGACGCCATTCAAATTGCTGCCGGTGAGTTGATACGGCGAAGGGTAGATAACGAGCGTCATCCGAATTTTGTGCCGGGTGCAGAGTTGCTGGAGTTGCGCCAGGTACCTGGCGCACAGCGAAAGTCCTTCCTGTCCCCACTCCTTCAATGCCGACGGCTTGTTCGGCCAGAGAAACCGGTCCTTTTCCGGATCGGAGCGACGCAGGTACTCCTTCAGATCCTGGACCCAGAACTGCGCATCGGCGGCTCCTTCGGCAGGAAAAAAGTTGCTGACCGCTTTCTGGCGATTCAGGCGCCGTCTGGCTGCAAGGTAGCTGTAGAGGAAGAAACGCCTCTGGAGGAACCCGTCAACGGCGCGTAAGGCTGAAGCGAAATTGCTTCCGTCCGACGGGTCCCAGTACTTGTAAATGATCTCATCGTGGGGATCGGAAATGTCCAGGAATACGTAGAGCTCGTCGAATGAGAGATGCTTCTGTTCAATAAGGTGGCGGATCTTGAGATAGTACAGCTTCGGGCTGTAGCTGACGGCGGCGGCATTCAGCACCTCAATTCCTTCCCCTTTCAGTGAATTGCCCAGGATACCCGCAACACTGTTGTCATAGTCCATCCCCATGCCTTCAATGAACGAGTCCCCGATTAACAGGATTCGTCTGCGCTCTGAGGCGAGTGGAACATCCCGGATGCTCCTGTCCCTGAAGCCCAGGGAATTGGTGAGGACAGAATATTTCTGTTGGCCCCATGCCGTCCTGGCATCCTGGTTGGGCAGAAAATCATGATGGTAGTATCGACTTGAGCACCGGAAGGAATCGCGTGCCGGATTGAAGGCGGCGCGGGCCAGCACGTCCACGATCAGGAATAACAACACCACCGTGAAGACGAGGGTCTTCCGGGGATTGCGTTCGAACAGCGTTTTGGGTTTTCCGCCGTTTGGCTCGACCATCGATTCAATCTAACCAACCTGAGAGTTGTTCCCGAAAAGCGTTTCACGCTGTCAGGTTCCCGGTCAGAATAGCGTATAGATAAAAGTTCCCGCTGCGCTCCCGCCAAGCATAGCGAGCCAGCCTATCAGAAGCAAGACGGCTATGATGGGGATAAGCCAGTACTTCTTGTTATGGGAGAGAAACTTCAGATACTCCACCACAAGCCCCTCCTCCTGCTGCGTTGCACCTTTCTCGAAATGCGTCTTGCGTTCGCTGTTCATCTTAAAGCCTCAGAATTGCCGGTAATAATCCCTGACGTCTTCGGTTTTTTCAACGTCCACCCAGTAACTCCGGGTCTGCCTGTCAAAGGACTTGGAGACTGACTGCCGTCCTGATGCGCGCATCACGGCTCCGATGGGCGTGACGATCAACAGATAAAACGCGGCCAGCAGCGCATTGCCCACAACGATTCCGATGCAGCAGGCCAGGAAATGCCACAGAAGGTAAAAGGGTCTTGCCACAGAAGGAAAGGCCACGAACAAAGCGCCTCCTGCCATGCCGCATCCGCCGAGCCACAGGAAAGGGGCCATGCGCCAGTTTCCACTCCACAGGCCTGAAGTCAGCAGCAGCGCGGTAGCCACTGACGGAAAACCGATGATCAGGCTCCAGCCGAAGCTGCGTCTCTCCGCCAGGCTGGGTCTCAGTTTGATTTCGCTGAAGGGATTGAGCATGTCTGTCCGCCTAGTCCGGTTGAAAACTTGCGCTATACTCGTACGCGATTCTGTGATCCTTCTTCGGCTGCTCATTCTTTACCAGAAGGCAGTTTTCCATCACCAGCACGTCCATTTCGGTCGCCATGAAGCAACGGTATGCATCCGCCGGGCTGCACACGATCGGCTCACCGCGGATGTTGAAGCTGGTGTTGATGACCACGGCGCAACCCGTCCGCTTCTTGAATTCCTTCAGCAGCCGCCAAAACCGGCCATGCCGCTGCTCGTCGACGGTCTGAATCCGTGCAGACATATCGACATGCGTGACGGCCGGAATGTCGGATCGCCTGACGCTCAGCCGCTTCTGCAGATCGGAATCGCGGTCGAGAGCGTTCTGTTCCTCGGTAAACGTGCTACGCCTCTCCTTCCGTACGTCCGCCACCAGCATCATGTACGGAGATTCGCTATCGAGTTCGAAATACTCGGCGACGTCCTCTGCCGGCACGCTCGGCGCAAACGGCCGGAAGGATTCGCGGTACTTGATACGGAGGTTTATTGTGGATTGCATGTTCTCGTTCCGCGCGTCGCCCAGGATGCTGCGCGATCCCAGCGCGCGTGGACCGAACTCCATCCGGTTCTGGAACCAGCCTACAACTTTCTGCGCCATGATCGCGTCCACGGTCGCGCTCAGAAGATCTTCTTCCGACTCGAAGAAGGAATAGGGAATACCCTGTTGATCGAGGAACGACCTCACCGAGTGATTGTCAAAACCGGGTCCCAGGAGAGATCCTTTCTGAAGGTCCGTGCCGCTGATCCTGCGCTTGTTCTCGAGCAACTGATGATGCACAAAAAGAGCCGCCCCGAGGGCACCGCCGGCGTCTCCCGAAGCAGGCTGGACCCAGATATCTTCGAAGAGGCCCGAGCGGAGCAGCCTGCCGTTGGCAACGCAGTTAAGCGCGACTCCGCCGCTCAGGCACAGCCTGCGGGCGCCTGTCAGCCTTCGGGCCGTGCGCCCCATGCGAAGTACGATCTCCTCCGTTACCTCCTGGATCGACGCGGCCATGTTCATCTCTCGCTGCGTCAGAAGTTCCTCCGGACGGCGCGGCGGACCGCCAAACAGCCGTTCAAAGCGCCTGTTCGTCATCGTCCAGCCCTGGCAGTAGTTGAAGTAGCGCATGTCCATCCGGAATGAGCCGTCATCCTTCAGGTCAATCAGTTTGTCGTAGATAAGCTCGGTATACTTCGGCTCGCCGTAGGGCGCCAGACCCATCAATTTGTATTCGCCTGAGTTCACCCTAAAGCCGCAGAAGTAGGTGAACGCGCTGTAGAGGAGTCCGAGAGAGTGAGGGAAGTTCATCGCCTTGAGCAATTCGATCCGGTTGTCCTTGCCGAAACCGACTGTTGCGGTGTGCCACTCCCCTACGCCGTCCATGGTGAGAATTGCAGCCTCATCATAAGGGGAAGGGAAGAACGCGCTCGCCGCATGGGATTCGTGGTGGCGGGTAAAGACAATTCTACGGCGGTAGCCGCTCCCCAGCTCTCTACGAATGATGCCCGGCAGGTGGAGCTTGATCTTCAGCCAGAGCGGGATTGCCTGCATGAACTGGCTCAGACCGGCGGGTGCATAGGCAAGATAGGTTTCCAGCAGGCGGTCGAACTTCAGAAGCGGCTTTTCGTAGAATGCGACGTAATCCAGATCCTCGGGTCTGACGCCGCCCGCATCCAGACAGTACCGAACCGCCGCGGCCGGGAAACGCTCGTCGTGCTTCCGTCGCGAGAATCGTTCCTCCTGCGCCGCCGCGATGATCTCCCCATCGATCGCAAGCGCGGCCGCGCTGTCATGGTAGAAAGCCGATATCCCGAGTATTGCTGCCATGCATTCTCTGATACAGCGGGACAGGTCAACCGAAAAGGTTAAACCGGAACAGGTAGTAAAAGGCGCTCAGCCCGTCCCAAAACGTTATCTTCTTGCCTTCTTCATAGGTCCGGCCATGATATGAGATAGGGACCTCGTAAATGCGGCACTTGAGTTTACTTATTCTAGCCGTGACCTCAATCTCAAAACCAAAACCGGATGAGGAAAACCTCATATTGCGAATGATGTCTCCCCTGAATGCTTTATATCCGGTTTCTACATCAGTCATGTTCAGGTCGGTGAGTATATTCGAACAGAATGTGAGGAAACGGTTCGCCAGGTAATGTCTGAAATAGAGGACGCGGGCCGCCCTCCGAACGAGAAAGCGCGATCCAAACACCACATCCGCTCTGCCGTCCTGAATAGGCTGAATGAGAGATGGAATATCCTCCGGATCGTATTCAAGATCCGCATCCTGGACAATCACGATGTCTCCGCGGCTTTCCCGGAACCCGGTGCTGACAGCTGCCGTTTTACCACGGTTCTTCTCGTGGCAGATCAGCCTTACCGAACTGTTGTTTCTCATATAGGCCGCAACGTTCTCTCGCGTCCGATCCGTGGATCCGTCGTCCACGACAATGACCTCAAAGGTTGCAGGCACTTTCTCCAGAACCGTATCAAGAACACGTACAATGGTTTTTTCCTCATTGTACGCGGGGACGACAACCGACAACACCGGATTCATTTCTCCGCTACAAAAAGCTTTTCGTCATAAGCATTGTTGAAAGCCCACTGGATCGCCTTGGCGGTCCACTTTGCAATGAATGAATGGCCTTGTCCCTCGACGGAATAATCAATAGTGTAGCTGTGCGGGAGCGTCAACTCACCGACTTTCCTGAAGTCGTCGAATTGTTCTACAAGTACGTAAATAGAGTCGGGGAGGCCGCCGCTGAGGGCATCAAAGTCGCCTGAGCTCTGCCCCGGCGCTTGAAATCTCCCTGTCCTGGTGGCGCCCCCTCCGGGTGCCGCGGACATGTCATCGCGAATGCGAACTCGATATTCCGTTTTGACATGACGGTTGGTTTCGGCATCGAAATAGAGTCTGATCTTCATGTCTCTGATAATCTGCTTCGGGCGATACTCAATCTCGTGTACCTGGCGGCCGTCTATTCTGGCTTTCCTGTATTTCAGTTCAGCCTGGGTTTCCTTCAGATGAAGCAAAGGCCATCCTCCCGAAAGCACGCCTCCCAGCAGTCCCTCCTTCATGATTCCGTTATAGCGGAAGACGAAATCCGCCAGAGGGGATCTCTGGCCGGGGCTGATGTTGCCCACCGAGACCTCTTTCCCATCGTAAGCCAGGTATTCTCCAGGGTAATTGATGTCGCCGTATTTCAGAACGATTCCCAGTTTGTTCCCGTCCGCAATGCACATGGACTGGCCGGTCATGTTTCCATGCATACCCTGAATAAACTCGACTGATGTTGTACCGACAAACGCCAGTGTCTTTACCGCCGCGATCGCCTCGGGAGTGCCCACGGATCTGAGATGGCCGGCAACGACATCCTGCGGAGTGACCTCATCCTTGGCGAAGGAGCCGCCGTTCCAGGAAACGCCCGCAAAGAGACAAAGAACCACTGCTGAGACAAGACAACTGATCTTTGACATGAGTTCCTCCTGCTTTGAGCCCGCTTCATGCGGCAGTTGTCGCGACGTGATCTGTGGAACACAGAATAGTAAATTGGAAAAGTTGCCTGTCGTCCGGAGCTGTCTTCTGCCGCACTTTAATCGCGACGCCACTGAGCCACTGATTAGACTGCTATGTCTTGATCCACGTATGACGGCATTCTACAGCCAGTCCGATCAGGAATCAATCTCGGGGACGCCCCGGCAGAAACCGCATTTTCGATTACGGGCAGCCGATCGGGACACCATTCATTCTCTTTGGATATCTCGATTCTTTTCTTGACACTCCGTGAATGTGCGCTAGGATGGGCCCACAATATCTCAAGGCGCAGACTGGTAGTTTGCTCAAGTCCCCGAGTCAGAACACAACGTTTCAGTAAATCAGGCAAACGAGTTCTTTGATGAGCGAAGGGCCATCAAAGAAGTGGGTGTTGAAAGGCGGCGATCTTCTTCCCTGGCGAAGTCGCATGCCCGGAACCGCTTATTCGAGGACAACGAACATATGAAGAAACCAAAGTCCTTTGGAAACAGAATTGTTTCCACTTTTGTGTTGCTGTCTTTTGTTCTGCTGTCTGCACAAGTGTTTGGCCAGAGCGCCAGCTTGAGCGGAACAGTAACGGATGAAACACAGGGGGTATTGCCCGGTGCGACCGTTACAGCGGTCAATGACAATACCGGTGTTAAAGCAACCGTTACAACGAACGATGCCGGTGTATACAATTTTGCCGCTCTTCAGCCCGGCACTTACAGAGTGACGGCGGAGATGCCCGGTTTTCAGCTCAGCACCAAGACGGACGTCAGGCTGACCGTGGGTACCCCTCTACGCCTCAACTTTGAAATGCTGGTATCCGGCGTGGCCACCGAAGTCGAGGTTTCCACCAGCGTCCAGGAGATGCTTCTGGAAGCGAGTCCCACCACGGGCGTGGTAATGAACCAGGAAACGGTCAAAGAGTTGCCGCTACTGGGCAACGACATGATGCAGCTCATCAACGTGATGGGCGGCGTTGTGAAGCAGGAAAACACGATATTCGGTGCCGACCAGCAGGCCCTTGCCGGTGTCACGGCTCAGAATGTCAATATCACCCGTGACGGAATCTCGGTCAGCGATGTGCGCTTCGCGTCTGGAATCACGTCGCCCGGTAAGCTCAATCCTGAAATGATCGGTGAATTCAAAATGGTTCTGTCGCCTGTCGACGCCGAGTTGGGTCGCGGCGCCGGTCAGATACAGGTGATGACGAAGTCCGGAGGTAATGAATTCCACGGATCGGGTGTATGGAGTGTTCTGAATAATGCTCTCGACGCCACCGACTGGAATGATAACCGCCTCGGGACTACTCGGGACTGGCAGAATGTCAATCAGTACACGTTAAGCCTCGGCGGCCCAATTAAAAAGAACAAGACGTTCTTCTTCGTGACATGGGATCAAAATATAGTCAAGAAGAGGACAAACGTAAACGGGCGTGCCCTTACTCCATGTGCCAGAAAAGGCATTTACCGCTATTTTCCTGGATGGAATAACGGCAATCTCAATCAGATAGCAAACCTCAGCGGTATTCCGATTACGGCGGTTGTCGACGCAATGGGTAATCCCAAACCGCCGGAAGGCATGACCATGGCCGATCTTCGCTGGGGAAGCGTGCTTGGCGAACTTACTCCTGAGGCGCAAGCACAAATAGCCGAAGATCCCATCAATTGTTCCAAGTACGGTTTCTCTTTTGCCAACCCCGGTATCGTACCCGACAGCAATTGGGACAGAGATTCCTACCCGGAAGTCCCCGGCGGCTATCGGAGAGGCGTGGATTCGACTGGATATATTGAAAAATTCACCAACCTGATGCCCCTGCCAAATTATTATGCTGTCGGCGATGGTTTGAATGTCGCTGCCTTCAGATGGACCCGAACGAATAATGGGTCGGACACGGTGTTCGGAACCGGATTTGACACCCCGCGAAAATCGATCACGACTAAGATCGATCACAACATAAACGACGCGCACAGGCTCAGCGGGACCTTATCCTATGAAGAAACCGTTGCCGATACTTCGGAGAAGGGCTGGCCCAACGGGTATGGCGGCGTCAACGACCGGAAGCCCATTACCTTCACGTCCAGTCTGACGTCAACTCTGCGACCGACCCTTCTCAACGAATTTCGCTTTGGGATGGCTTACAGTTCAGCCCACAACGTCGCTCCCCTTGATGGTCCAGATGCGGATCAGCTCAAGGCGGAATTGCAGAAGCTGATGCCCACTGACAGTTTTCCACTTTGGACCGGGCTGCCCTTCATACTGGGTCCGGGAAATGGAGATTTCAGGTTCCAGCCGTCCACCGACATGGGCGGCCACATCGTGGGTGGGCGTAACCCGTATGAGGATACATGGGGAAGCAGTGATTACCGGTATACGTTCGGGGATACGTTGACCTGGACAAGGGGTTCCCATTCGTTCAAATTCGGAGGCGAGTTCCGCTTGACGAAGGCGAATTCGGACAGGAACGGCGCCGGTGCCTGGGGTGAGAATTCGCCCAGCTGGTTCCCGGATATCATGGGAGGATGGACTTCAAATTCTCTACACGCCGGCCTGAGCAGTGATAGGGCGGCAGCCCAATTTCCGGGACTCGTTGGTACTGACGGTGGAGTCACTCTCACCGGCACTTATGGCGGAATCTACGGCCTCATGGACTATATGGTTGGGTCCATAGGTGCGATCCGCCAGTACTATTTCGTCAATGACGCATTCTCCAACTCCTGGAGCGATCCGACTACACCGGAGGGGCAGGTCAATAACCTGGCAATGAACCAGAGGGAGCTCGCCCTCTTTGTCAAGGATGACTGGAAGGTGACTCGTGATCTGACGCTCAATCTCGGCCTGCGCTATGAATACTACGGCGTGCCGTGGATGATAAGGGGAACTACGGTCGGAATTGCCGGAAGCGCCCTGAATTTGTTTGGAGGATCTGTCGGCGGCTTTGGTTCGTGGCTGCAAAGTGGCGCTCCCTACGATCCAAATAACCTGACACAGTATGAGTTTATTGGGCCGAATTCACCCAATCCGGGCAGGAATTTGTACAATAAAGACTTGAACAACTTCGGCCCTGCGATAGGGTTCGCCTGGCAGCTTCCCTGGTTGGGTAGGGGTAAGACCACCCTGCGCGGCGGATACCAGGTGAACTTTGTCCCGGTGGGCAGGTTGGATCCCAATGCCGGACCGATGGCGGCTGCGGGTAATCAGCCGGGCATGCAATTCCTCGACACGTACAGCGGTACACAAGAGCAGCATCCCTATATGAACATCGCGATGTTGCCGGAGTTGCTGCCCACCAACCGGCACTGGGTGCCTGATGTTACTCCAACACCTATTGGAGTAGACTTAATACCTGATACGAATCTTGCGGGCTCAACCTCGGCGTATGAACCCGACATCAAGACCCCGTACATCCAGAGTCTGACTCTGGCCTTGACGCGGCAGATCGGATCCAACCTGACGGTTGATGTCCGATATATCGGAACACTCAGCCGAAAGCAGATCGCCGCCATCAACATCAATGAGGCAAACTGGATCTCCAACGGTCTGAAGGATGCTTTCGACATCGTTGCCCGCGGCGGACAATCAGATTTGATTAACCAAATGATCGCCCCGGGAGTTCTTCTTGGGGCCCCGGGATTGTCCGGCTCAGATCAGTTGCGGCTTTACTACGGAACCGATTTGGCGACCGGGAACTATGAAAACCTTGCTATCTCACTAGGCAGGGTAAATGGTGCTGTCAGAGGGCTGCCTCCGGGTGTAAATGGCGGGGTCCTCGCCAGCAGTGGTCTGTTCCCAAGGAACTTCATTTATGCCAATCCGCAATTTGGGAGTGCGCTTCTCTACGGGAACCACAACCATGCGAATTATCACTCGATGCAGGCACAGGTCACCCTGCGTCCTACCCATGGACTCAACTTCCAGGCCACCTATACCTGGGGCAGGAATTTGGGCATGCTTGCAACGACTGACCCTCTCAATCGAGCGGCGGATTACGGGATCCTCGGCATTCACCGCTCCCATATGCTCCAGACGTACGGTACCTACAACTTGCCCCTTGGGCCGAACGGATATCTGTTCCGCGACAGTTCAGGCTGGGTGAGGAAACTCGCCGAAGGATGGCAGGTGAGCTGGATTTCGAGTATCACCAGCGGAATGCCTGCTTCTCTAACCTCCAACAATGCCTTCGGCACCGCCATGCCGACCATGTGGGATGGGTCCAGTATCGATCTGGTCAGGCCCGACTTGTTCGACACCAAAGGCGGACGCATAACTTGGGAACATGGTGCAGCCAGTGGGGCCTACTTCGGCGACAAGTACGTGCAGGTGCCTGATCCGCGGTGCCTTGTCGTTCAGGGCGACCAGCCCTCTGCGCAGTTCCCCAACGGCACGGGGCTTGTTGCCACATGCCGTCAGAACCTCAAAGCGATCGCGCTTGCAAGCGATCCGAGTGTGATCGTCTTCCAGAGAGCCGAACCGGGGAAAAGAGGCAACTTTGCTCCCAATTCGCTGACCGGGCCCGGACGCTGGAGTCTTGATATGGCCATGAGTAAGAACATCGAATTCATGGAAGGCAAGAGCATCAACTTCCGTGTAGATGTCAACAACATACTCAACCACCCGACTCCGACTGGAGCCAACCCGGCTATATCCGGAAACGCCACCTATAATTACCGCGATTACTGGTGGACTAACCCGAACTTCAACCTCAACGCCGGCGAGAAGTTCGGCGAAATCCGTTACAAAGCCGGACACCGAGTCTTCTCGGCAAAGATCCGGATAATTTTCTAAACCGCCAAACCGGCGCTGGACCGGTCGAGTCATCGGCCGGTCCAGCGACCACCAACCCCATCTCTCCCGTCTGATCCCGCCTCCCTTCCATTTCAGCAGAAGATGAAAACACATTAGGGTCATAATTTACTTCTTTTAGTTAGTTTTTGTAATAATATGGTAAAACAGCAGCACGAAAGATGAGGGAATGGTGATTGTGCCGCAGGCTCAGCGACCAAAGACCTCAACTGTACTGATCAAATCAGAGGAGGACTGCTCATGGCTGAATCAGAAAAGGCCGCAGGCAAAGAGAAAAGAGTGTTAAGACGTCAATTTCTGGTCGGCGGCGGCGCTGCGCTGGCTGCAGGGGCATTGTCAGTCGCCGTTCCCCAACCTTCATCGGCAGCCGAATGCAAGCCATCATACCCTTCGTCCACCGGCTATATAGTCTACGACAGCCGGCTCTGCTGGGGCTGTCAAAGCTGCATGTTCGCCTGCTCTGCAGTGCATTACGGCAACGCCAATCCGGCACTCTCCCGAATTCAGATCATCCGTGATGCACCATCATTTACGAAATACCCTCTTGACATCGTGATGGCCGTATGCCGCCAGTGCGTCACGCCGCTGTGCGTCCAGAATTGTCCCACCGGGGCAGCCCATGTTGCCGCCGAAAACGGCAATGTCCGTGTGATAGATGAAGAGAAATGCATCGGCTGCCGTATGTGCCTTCAGTCCTGTCCTCAGCGACCGCGCAGGGCGGTCTGGAACCCGTCGACACAGAAGTCTACTAAATGCGATCTGTGTCTTGACGCACCCTTCTGGGGCAGGAAAGGAGGGCCTGATGGCGAGCCGGCCTGTGTGACGATCTGTCCTTCCAAAGCGCTTAAGCTGGTCCACGAAGCACCTCCGCAGGAGGATGTTTCCGGATACGATGTCAATTTGGTTCCGCCGCAGCCCAAAACCAAACGCAAACCGGGAACTCCGGCAGCGCCGAAAGCATAGGAAAGGGAGGATCGAGATGGCGAACGGATATACAGGAAAGATAGCGCGGATCAATCTGACGACGAACGAGATTACTACTATTGACACGGCGAAATACGAGGAGTTCGGCGGCGGCTATGGCATTGGGGCCGCCATCTTCTGGGACCTCGCGGTTGCTCCCGGACAATGGGATCTGAAGGATCCTTACGACCCCCGTCACGTTCTCCCGATAATGGCAGGACCGTTGGCCGCAACCGGCGTTCCCGGGGCAGGCAGGACGAGCATATGCGGCATCTCTCCGGAGACGTTCCCCACGTGTGAGTTTTTCCGGGGCAACTTCGGCGGCCGCTTCGCCACGATGATGAAGCTTGCCGGCTGGGACGGCATCGTGGTGGAGGGTAAAGCGGAGAGGCCCGTGTGGATCAACGTTATCAACGATCAGATAAAGATCGAAAGCGCCAGAGAACTCTGGGGACTCGATACCTGGGAAACTCAGGACCGGATCGTCTCGATGGTAGGCGGGAGAACCCGCTTCGGCGAGGAATGGCAGAAGATCGGCGATTCTTATACCACCGGTATCCCGCAGATTGTCTGCATCGGTCCCGTGGGCGAGGCGAAGTCCAGACTTGCGGCACTGATTCAAGGCAGCGGCGTCAGTGCGCGCATAGGAGGCTACGGTGCCGTATTCGGAGCGAAAAACCTGAAGGCGATAAGTGTCACCGGTACCGGTACCATTGAGATGGCGGATCCCAAGGGCATGCTCGAAGCCAGGCTTTGGCAGATGGGGGGTGGCAGCCTTGTGACCGGGAGCTTTGCCCCCGCATTTACCGGAAGTGCTTCGTGTCATCCCTGCCTCCGTGCCGACCGGCGCCGGAACAACTATCACGGCGGCGAAACCATGTGCGTAGACCAGTTCTGGCTCAGCGACAAAGGGGACGCGGCCCGGGATCTGGCATCTGAAGCCCTGATGCGGTATGGCGCGAGCGGATGGGCCGCCCACTTTGTCGGATTATTTGTATCCGACATTCCGGGCGCCCCTGAGTTCTTCCATAAACAGGTGCCGGTCGAAACCGGGATAGGCTGGTATCTCCGGTACCTTCATGAGATCGGGGTTCTCGGGCCAGGCAAAGAGATCGACTCTGCGCCGCTCCCGATGGATCAATGGGGTGAACTGGCTTTCCGCGAAGCGTTTCTTGATGCAGTGTCACGGAGAGCCGGCATCGGTGACGCTCTGGCCGAAGGCTGCTGCAGAGCTGCCCAGAAGTGGGGGAGGCTGGAAAAAGATATGGAGAGCGGCGCCCTGCGCTTCCCGGCATGGGGAGCCACCGGGCACTGGACGCTCCCCAGTGTCGAATGGGCCTACAACTATATGCTCGGCGCAGGTGATCCAAGTTGGCATGGACTGGTGACCGCTGTCGGAGCTCCGCGCGGGGGAACCTTGGAAGAGTCCCTGCAAAGGCTGTCGAAAAAGACCATTCCGTACACGGACGACATCTTCATGTTCAACTACGCGTGGAAAGGAGAGGAGGCGTGGAAGACCGGCATCTATTCTCCGCATAAAGCCAAAGAGGTGGCGTGGAGCCGGCACTATGCATCTTTCTGGAACGAGAGCATAGCCTTCTGCGAGATGTTCCTGCCATCATTGGAAACCCTCACTCCCGAAATAGAGATGAAGTACTACAGGGCAGTGACCGGAAAGAAGGACTCTTTCGCCGACACGATGCGCATCGGGCAGAAGATCTGGACCCTGGAGCGCGCAATCCGCGTCATGCACGGGAGAAGCCGGAAGACAGAGGATTTCGCTCCGTTCATGTACAAGCCCGGAGCGTCCGGCATGACTTTCTGGGGCGGGGTGCCGATCTATGAAAACGGCAAGTGGCGTTCAGATGAGGCTCCCGAAATGTACCTGGACAGAAAGGGCGTGGATGACTTCAAGACTCACTACTACGCGCTCGAAGGATGGGATAAGGAGAACGGCTGGCCCACCAGGAAAACCCTGGAAGAATTCGGATTGAAGAAGGTGGCTGACGTCATGGCCGCCAGAGGGAGACTTGGCTCCTGATCTCAGACCAACATCAGTTTCAGAGGCGGGAGTACTCTTCTGCTCCCGCCTCTGGACCGGAGAGCGCAGTATGACGACCCTCGACGCATCTGAGCTGAGCCTATTGAGTGAACTAAACGGGGTGGTCCTCGAAGAGGGAGAACTCGCCAGAGTGCTTGCTGCCGCGAAACAAGCTTCCTATGAAGGGGAGGCCGACGACATGACCGGGATCATGACGACGGTTCAGCTGTATGACAATGACCCCGATAAAGCCAAGGCGATCATATTCAGGCTTCAGGCGCTGGCAAGAGTCATCGCGGAGTCTGATCTCGATGACTGGATCCTTGGCGACCGCACCGGCGTGATACCCGCGTTTACCATCGGAGCGCTGCTGTCAGCAGCCGCCGATCATCCTCTTTGCCTTGAAAAGGGCGAAGTCTCGTTTGAAAGACAATCCTTTCTGAGCAGGGCCCTGGAACGGGCGCAACCACAGGGGCGGGACATCAGTTAGCTCCCTTCCACGCAGCTCTCTTTCTGCCGGCGCGAATCCCGACAACCGCCTGCCAAGCCACCGAAAGCGATGCCAGTCCCGAGATGGTCGCCATCGACGGCCACAGCGTCCCTGGATAGATCCATTGCATGGTCGCGCCCATCAGGGGACCGAGGATCTGGCCCAGCCCGACCAGGGCTTCATGGTAGCCGCCATGTGCAGTGCTTCCATCACTCACAGCCATGCCGAAATAAAGGCTTCCCGAGTAGATTGTCCCGATTGAAATCCCCAGGGCTGTCTGGGCGAGGACCATTGCAATGAGCGCCTGCACCAGGCCTATCCCGGTTAAGGCACCGGGCACGATGGTCCCGATGAATGCAGTCACCATGACAACGCTCGCCAAAAACAGCAGTCCCGGCCGTTTGTGCCAGAAAGTCGTATTTCCCATAATCGCGAATGCAGCCGAGCGCGCAATCAGCCAAACGCTTCCGACCAGCGTCGCGGTTGTCGGGGTGAGCTGTCTGATGGCATGCAGAGAAGGCAATGCCGGAGCGATGCTGTAGACGATTACATACGTCGAAGGAAGAGCAATTCGTGACAGCCACAAAGCGAGGTGGTGACGCTGCAGAGTGGCTTCGTCAAGTTTTAGGTCTCCGACGCGGCCGGATTCAGGTTGTCCGGTGCTCTTTTGATTCGGCGACTGGACCGCAAACAGAACCAGCAGGGCCGCAAGCATGTGCCCGGTTGCGACGATTCCGAAAAAGCCCCAGGCTGAAGCGTGCTGGATTACGGCTCCGCTTGTTGCCACCGCCACGGCTCCGACGGCGGACCAGATGATGTTGTACCAGCCGAGTCTTTTCGACAGGCTGGCCGGTTCGCCGGCTGCAGAGACGAGGCTCTGCAGCATCGGCCATGAGGCTGCGACCATTCCCGTTTCTAGCACCGCCATGGCCGCGGTGGCAACGGTCCACCCCATCGTGGAACTTATGCCTGCTGCGACCGCGCATGCTGTCATGGCGGAATAGAGCCCTGTGAGCGACTTCTTGCGCCCCCAGCGCTGGGATATCTGCCTGGCCGAAAGAGCCCCGAGCATGTAGAAGATTCCCTGGAAGGCAGCCACAGAGAAGTTTTCCTTCGCGCCCCAGCCGAAGCGGTGACTTGTATAAAAGGACAACCCCACAGCCAGCAGGAGTGCTGCTATCGAATTTGCCGCTTCCGTTGCGTAGAGCGGAAGGAGGCGTTGGCCGGGAGACGCTACAGGAGAAAGTGTTCTGCTACTAGCCATATGCATACCTTAATCTCGGCAGTTCTGTCTTTCATTGCCAGGCCGTGTATATTAGCAGGCCGGCTTGCAGGATTGGATTTCTTTTCGCACATCCGAGGCAACTGAGGAGCGTGACGCAGCGGCGGCCCTGCATCCACCATCCCCCTGTCGAAACTTCCGTGGGATCCGGGCCCAGGAGGAATTCGATACCAGGAAGCTGACTTCATTGGTGCAATCGGCAAAGTACTGCTTGATGCGGCGAAGCGTCGGGTCTGGGAGACCATCGGATGATGAAAGTATTTGTTGGATTAAATAGGTGCTTTGAGGATGCGGTTTTGTATTAGAATGACCGTACTTCTTCAAGAGACACGGTCACGGGCTTTCTGATAACGGAGAACGGAATGATGAGACGAAGCGCATTGTTCATTGCCATAGCATGCATCTGTGCAGTTCTTGCGGCCTCAATCCTGATCTGCGTAGCTCAGGAGAAGAATGAGAAGCAGGCCCGGGAAGATTTCATTCCTTCCCCGATCTTTTCACCGCCCTATCCGCCGCTGCCGCACCATTTCAGCGATCTCCACACCATTCAGATACTGTGCCAGGCTCCGAAAGGAGCAATAAAGAAGGCACTCATGCCGCCGCTGGAACAAGGTGGCGAGGGTGACCTGTTCGTTATGATTCTGGGGTGGACTCCCGATGTCGAAGGACAGGGATACAATGTCCACGAGATCGCAATCAATGCCCCCGTGCGTTGGAAAGAGAGGACGGGCAACACCACCCTGATCGAGTACATCGACAGCGACATGGGATTGATAGCCGGCCGCGAAATCTACGGATGGCCCAAGAAGATGGCGGAGATAACGTGGACCAAGACGGCCACCGGCTGGAGCGTGACGGCCAACAAAATGAAGGATCAGGGGAACATACCGCTGATGAAGATCGAGTACACGATATCCGACTCGACCCCTTCGGCAAAATGGCCGGATATGGGGCCTACTCTCCTGGTAAGGCGCATCCCGAATGCTTCACCTTCGACTCCTTCCTTCAACCAGATCGTGTGTGTCGGCTGCAACGTTCCTCGAGCCGCGGCCGGGGGACCGCTGGTAGCGCCGACCGGCTCGAAGGCTAAAGAGACAAAGGGGACCGCAACAGTCCAGTTCTTTGACGGCCCTCACGACCCGCTTGCCTTCCTGGGTCCTGTCAAGGTGCTCGATGCAAAGATGAGCATCATGGAGGGTCCGATGCCTGGCGGTCTCGGCCTGGGTGAAGTACTGCACCAGTGGGAAGAGTGATCCTCAGCCGGAAGGAAGACCATTCCGTAGTTTCCCGCCGAGGCGGATCCAGAGTGATGTATACTGATGAGGATTGCTGCACTCCACTGGGAGGCGGATATGCTGGTCCAGGACATAATGACAAGCCCGGTGCAGTTCATTGCGCCCAATGTAACCCTACAGGACGCATATCAGATGATGCAGGAAAAAGGGATCCGGCACCTCCCGGTGCTGGATAACGGAAGACTCGTGGGCGTCATAACCGACCGCGATTTGCGGCTGGCGACCAGCGCCCTTTCGCCTGCGCCATTCTCTCCGGGTGCGAATGTCTCGGCAGTCATGTCCAGGACTCCTCTCACGGCAGCCCCATCCGATCCTGTGGAGGATGCCGCCAGGACGATGCGTGAAAGGAAAATCGGCTGCCTGCCGGTTGACGACAACGGCAGGCTGGTAGGAATTATCACCGGCCTCGACCTGCTTGATGCCCTGATGCGAATGACAGGCGCTGATAAGCCCTCCGGTCGGCTCGAAGTGCGGCTTGCCGACCGGCCAGGCGAGCTGGCACGGCTCGCCGGCTTCATGAGCGGGCTGGATCTGAACATCCACTCCATCCTCACATACCCCGAAGATTCGGAGAAGACCCGGGCCGTTCTACGGATCGGTTCCATTGAAGTGCGTCTGCTTGCAGAGGATCTGCGCCGCGCGGGATTTGACGTTCTTTGGCCTCCCGCAAGACCATGCCTTCCGTAATCTATCATCCTGCATACCGCAACTACGACTTCGGAAAACATCATCCATTCAGCCCGGTGCGCGTGGAAATGGCACTGGATCTTCTCGATGCCCTTGGATATACGGTGAATCCGGTCCAACCTGAACCCGCGACACGTGCTGATATCCTGAGTGTCCACGAAGAGAACTTCGTGAACTGCGTGGAAGCGCTCAGTTCAGAAGTGGACGTTCCTGACTCCGCACGGTACGGTCTGGGCACGCGCGATAATCCGGTTTTCCCCGGCATGGACGAAGCGGCCAGATGGATTGCGGGCGGCACTCTCCATGGGGCCCGGCTTATCGAGCAGGGAGAAAGAAGGGTTCTCCAGCTCGGTGGCGGCCTGCACCATGCACGCCGCGATGTTGCATCGGGTTTCTGCATCTACAATGACCTGGCGGTAGCGATCAGGTATCTCAGTCAGCGCGGATTCTGGGTCGCATACCTGGATGTCGATGTCCATCATGGTGACGGAGTTCAGCAGATCCTGTATGAAGATATGCACGTGATGACAGTCAGCCTTCATGAAAGCGGCAGATACCTGTTTCCCGGTACGGGCGATATCCACGAGCTCGGCTCCGGCCCGGGACGCGGCCTTAAGCTGAACATTCCGCTGGAACCGTTCACGGAAGGGGAGAGTTACCTCGAAACGTTTGAAAAGGTGATGTCGGCGGCGCTGGGACAGTTCCGGCCGGGCGTGTTTGTCGTCCAGGCAGGAGCGGATGCGCATTTTGATGATCCGCTGGCGGATCTGATGCTGACTACGCACGACTATGAAACGCTCTTCAACCGCATTCTCCACCTGGCAGATACATTCGCCGCCGGGAGAGTGCTGTTCACCCTCGGCGGCGGATATTCGCTTTGTGCCGCGCCACGCATATGGGCGATGCTTTACCTGATGATCCACGATCTGCCCGTGCCTGAACGGCTGCCGGCGGCGTGGTGCGACAGGTGGAGCAGAATCACGGGAGCCTGGATGCCGGAGGAATTCCATGATCCCGATTTGTGCTACCGTCCTGTTACGAATCGCGAAGAGATTATCCTTCGCAACCGGCACGTCGTCCGGCGCCTGCTGGATTCCGCGAGCCATTATTGGGTCTGAGAAGTTCTCTAATCAGCTTTCGCGGTAGTTGAGAAGCCACACTCCGATGAAGACGAGACAAACCGGCCACACCCATGACAGAATTCTTCTCGGTCCATCCTGAAGCCGCAACTCCAGCCAGCGGGACCAGCCTGCAATAATGCTCGCAATCGCAATCGGTATATGGCTGATTTCAGCAAACAATTCCTCCTTCACATTGTTCAGGGAATGGGTGTGAGTAAGGAGGATGGCTCCACCGAGAGCGCATACGATCGGAAACACCAATGCGGCTCGTGGAGACTGTGCCCGACCTGTCTGCACTTTCCATTCGAACCAGGCGAAGGCTCCAAGGAGCGGAAGGACCAGTCTGTGCTGCAGAACCTCGGAATCCATGAACCCTCGCCAGAATGGGATGTGGCCGACCGGCCAGTAATCCGCGTCGGCCATCAGCAGGACGAAAATCCCCAGCAGAAAGAAAACCCACGGCCAGTGGCGCAGCCATGCAATACCCGCTCTTGCGAAAACCGCCATCAGGCCGGCACAAAGCACGAAGATTCCCGCCCAGTGATGATTGAATTCCGACAGGGCGATTTCCTCGGAAGTGATCGGGGTGGACAACTGCCCGGGCACAAACGACTCCAGCCCGCGATCGCTCGAATCGGGCGCAGGGGTCGCCGAATTATAGACCTCGCCGGGGGGAGGAGTCGTCAGACGGGGCGGCATCGGAGTAAGTCTCTGAATGATCTCCGCCATTGACGGCTGCGTCGATAGCACGTCGATTGCAGGAGGCTGAGAAGTGAGGGAGCCGGCGACAAGAAGTACCGTGAATCCGATCCCGATCTCCGCTTCGCTGAAGCGACGAAGCCTCATGAGCGGGGTGGTGTCTCCGGCTTTGAGTCTTCTTACTATGAAGAAATTGGAGGCCCCGAGAACAAGGAGCAGGCAGAGGAGAACGATTTTGGCGGAAACCATGACTCCATAGGACGTTCCGATTAATGCTGAAGGGGTGTCCACGTAAAGCCAGGCAAGCCCTGCGCCGGCCGTAAGCAGAACCGCCACACTGATCTGGGCCAGGCGAGAGAAACGACGGCTCAGCGCCTGTGCCTCAGCAACATGCTTCGACAACGCGAGGCAGATCAGGAAATAGGGGAGCCCGCCGATCCAGGTAGCTGTTGCAGCCTGGTGCAGCGCCGTAAAGATGAGCGGGAGTGTGCGGTCGTCAACCCGTCCCGCGGCATGGCTTGTCACCACCGATGAGGCCAGAAGACCGGTTGAAATGATCAACATGAGTAAAAGGCTCCGGATTGTCTTCAGCTGACTCAGTATTACAGCCGCCGCAATCAGTATTGATGCGGCACCTGCAATGAAGAAATCAGCTCCGACCACTCCGGAGAACGGCATCCCGGTGGTTTCGATAAGAATTGCCGCATTGGCCGCCAAAAACGCTGACTGACTTATCAGGAGAGCAAAGGCGCTCCATACGATCATGCGGCGGCACGCCGCTGAGATATGCTTCGACCCGGAGGCGGCGGCGTGTGCGATCAGGTCAAATACGAGTCCTCCGATGATGAGGGATTGGAAAGAAAGATTCAATCCGCGGAGGACTACGGACAGGAATCCGAAGATATCCAGCAACTGGGCCAAGGGAATCCCTTACTTGACTGTGAATACGTACTCGCCGCGTGTGATGTGTCCGTCTGCGGCAAGCACCTGCCATCTGATCCTGTAGCTGCCCGATGTCAGTCCTGAAGCTTGCGCATGCAGGACTTCAAGGGATTCCTGCTTCTCCAGCGAGAGCGTGCGCACGCTCTTGTCAGGCAGAACCAGGTAGATCCTTGATCTTTCGCCGTCAACGCGAGAGTTGAACTTCAGCTGGATTGCAACATCGGGACCCTTGACGGTGGCATCCTGCGCAGGTACAGCCTCCACGAGTATGGCGTGAGCGTGGAGGACAGACTGTCCGGCGATCAATGCCAGCATGATCGCCGGTGCGAAAATCGAACGAAGGCAAGTTTTCATGCTCGATGAGTCTCCAGAAGGGAGGACAACGGGAGTGTTCCCTGAATTCTAGTCTCTCATCGTGCGTTCTTCAATATGGAACAGGCACAGCCCAAAAAACAGCTGCTTCTCATTTCGGTGCGTCGAGGCCCCACTTCTTAAAGTAATCCTGATAGAACGGCGGCTGCTGAAAATCGCCCTTCAGATCACGGCCGAAACTGCGGTATCCCATGCCCGCCTTTTCGTAGTGATATACCCCGTCCATGAACTCTTTCATGTTTCCTGCGGGAACCGTCAGAACCATCTCATCATCTCCGGCTCCGCCCCGTTCGAAATCGCCCGGATCGGGTACCGTTACCTCACACGTTCCTTTTGTGAGAGACGGCACGACCGAATGAACGCACGACCATATCGGATCGAGGGTGGATGTAACTCTCCGTCCGTTCTTCAGCATGTAGGCGAACAGCATGTGCCGGAGCTGCGAGGCATTGCAGTAAATCATTGTCAGGTCGGGAGAGAAGTTCGCCTTATGAAGCGGGGCAAGTACCATTCCGGCATATTTGCCATGCGGCAGAAGCGGTATTTCGCTGCTGCGCTTTTTTGCGCCCTCCCTGTTCTGGACGAAGAATGCACTGCCCGATCCTTCCAGGAAATCCTCAGGCGGTTCCACCAGCCCATAACCGATGATCGGCTCGAAACACCAGTGATCCTCGAGAAACATGGCCAGGGTCGTTCCCCGGCGTCGCACGATTCCGAAAGCCTGGCATGCGGCATAGTGCGTCTTGAGGTCTCGTTTTGGCCTGACTGCCCCCTTGGGAGTCTCGCTCTCGTCCTTCAGCATCTTTATGGCGATGGGGTAGGTTCTGAGGACCAGCATGTTCAGAAGATCCGAACCGTAAGCGTTTATCGTTTCCGTCTCGCCTCCTGATTTCTCGCTCGGGGCTGCCACGCTCGCGTGAAGCGCGTCGGCAAGTCCGGTTGATCCCGCCACGGCCGCCGCCGCGCCTGCCACGAAAGTCCTTCTGCTCAATAGCTCCGGTGCTGACTTTAAGATACACATGGTTGTTGCACTCCCTCCTGATCGGCATTGATACTGCGATCTTACTCCCGGCTACAGTTCGGGGCAACGAAAGTCGTACGGCAGAACTTTGTGTTTCGGCAAACAACTCGCTATCCGTTAAAGTAGGGGCATGCCGGACACGAAGATGAATGTTCGTAAGGAAGGATCCGTTGCAGGGGTGCAGCGTTATCGCTGGGCACAATGGGGGGATCTGAATTCTTTTTTCGGGCTCATGCTCGACAATGTCACCAATCTTGTCGTCCTCACCGGTATCCTGGTCGGCGTCTTCGGATATCCGGCCGACAAGATCTTCAGCCTCATGATTCCGGGTACCGCACTCGGCGTGCTCGTCGGTGATCTTGTGTACACATGGCTGGCGTTCCGTCTGGCCAGGCGCACCGGGAGGACCGACGTGACCGCCATGCCGCTCGGGCTCGACACCCCATCCACAATCGGTATTGCGACCGCGGTCCTCGGACCCGTGTACCTCGAGACGAAGGATGCCGTTCTGACGTGGCAGGTGGGAATGGCCACTCTCATGATCATCGGAGTCTTGAAGGTAGCCATGTCATTTTCCGGTGAATGGGTGCGCCGCCATGTTCCGCAGGCGGGGCTTCTCGGATCCCTTGCCGGGCTGGGGATTACGCTGCTTGCATTCTTTCCGGTGATGAAGATATTTTCAGCGCCCGTCGCGGGAATCGTCTCGCTTGGCACCATTCTCTATGCCATAGTCGCGGGAAGGCGGCTGCCTTTCCGCATGCCGGGCGCCTTTCTTGCAGTGGCAGCCGGCTGCCTCATTCATTACATCATGGGCGGATTCAATCTTCTGGGGACTCACGCGACGGTTCCTGCGCTCGAATTCCACCCCGCTTTTCCGCTGCCGACATTCGGATTCATCTTCGGCCTCGGTAAAGCAATTTCCTATTTGCCGATCGCATTCCCCTTCGCGCTGATGACCATTATCGGAGGCATCAACAATACCGAGAGCGCACGCGTTGCCGGAGATGAATACAGGACGCGCGACATTCTGCTGACCGAAGCCTTCGCTACTGTAGTCGCCGCCTTATTCGGAGGAGTTGCGCAGACTACGCCGTATATAGGCCACCCGGCTTACAAAGCAATGGGCGGCCGTGCCGCATACACGCTGGCAACGGGCCTTTTCATCGGGATCGGCGGAGCTCTGGGAGCTCTCTCCGTTGTGGTTGATGCTATTCCGGAGGCTGTAATCACCCCGATTCTTCTCTTCGTGGGAATCGAGATAGTCTCGCAGGCTTTTCTTGTGCCGCCGAGGAAGCATGCTCCTGCCGTGGCATTTGCCGCCGTTCCCGTTGTCGGATACCTGGTTCTCACTTACGCCGAAAGCGTTATCGGAAAGCTTGATCCCGGCACCGTTCTCCCCCAGTCCCTGACTGACGAACTGGACATCCTCCGCGCCATCGGGCATGGGTTTATCCTGACGGCAATTCTCTGGGGAGGCTTTCTCGCCGATCTTATTGACGGCAGAACCCGCCGCGCAGCGGCACTGATGATCGCGTGCGCGGCACTGACGCTCTTCGGTTTCATTCACTCGGTTACGCCGGCCGGAGAGATTTATCTGCCGTGGCATGTGTCCGGAACCCTCGCCTGGCAGATAGCTCTCGGGTATGCCGTCATCGGAATTCTGGTTCTGTTTCGTCGTTCCTGAAATGCGGCCGTCAGCCGGCGGGGAACGGATCCCTATCTCCCTGATCCCATGGTCCACCCATCGCCCAATCCGTACGGCAGTGTAACAAATGGGAAAGCTTCGACGTGGTGGATCAGGCCGTTGCGGATTGCGAATGTCTCCATAGTAACCAGGTTCAAAATCATTCCCGGAGGAGCGTCCGGGGCTGCACCTCGCCGTGTGCCGTCGTGCACGAAGAGCGGGAACGTTGCAACCAGTCCCTTCTGCTCATCAACGACCAGTGCACGTCTCGGCCTGATGCGTTTCATGTAGGAGAAAATCTTGGTATCGATCTGCTGTTCGCAGGTGAGCATGCTGAATTTCAGAGCTTCGCGTCCCTGTTCGGTGTCGGCGGTCGGCATCTCGGGTGCAGGCATCATGCGACCTCCTGGCGGCGGATTATTGACGGTCCTATAGCCGTTCTCATGACGCACACATTTGTCTGAGAACGCCCCGATCTTTCCGCTGTCTCCTTCGAGGGCGTCAAAATAGGAATTTGCCGCTCGAATCAGGATGTCGCGCGACATCCGCTCCTGAGGCGGCACGTCGGTGGTCAGAAGCGGTACAGGTTTCGTCAGCAGAGGGATTGCGGCCTCATGGATGTCGCGATCGTAAAGCTGCTCAATCTCCTGTATTTTCCCTCGATCGACCTTCAACCGGATTGCCGCCAGAGCGTTCTGGCCTCCCACCTTCAAGCGGGTCTGCAGTGCTATCTGACCCGCAACCGGGTCGACCACATAGATCTTGAAATCTGTCGGCTCGACTTTAGACCTCCACAGCAGTCCCTCTCCGACATCCATTGTTCCGGTGTTTTCCGTCATTCGCACATCGGGTGTCATGGCGGGCACGGCGCCGGGGTTACGTTGGAAAATGGCGTTCATGTAGCCGTCCATGATGGAGATCAGGCAGCCTCGGTCGCACTCTTTGATGGCGGCAGGATTCCATTCAGGCTCGCGTGCAACAGCCAGATTTATCGAGATAACAGCAAAGATCAGCCCGGTATAACTGATTCGCATAGACTCCTCCTCATCCTTGCCATAGTTTCGTTGTAAAGCCCTGTATCAGATCTGCACGATGAGACCTATTCTGAACCAGATTGGATAGAAATTGCATTAGAAGATCTTGCTGGACGCGCCGGTCACCCTGTCATACAGTGTGCCCCTGTTGACGGGTGATGAGGACAATATGGACCGTTTTTGTTATTGAAAATCGGCCGTTTTTGATACGTAATCTCCAATCAAGGCATCAACATAAACCAAGCACGGAGGAATCGCATGAAATTGCGTATCGCGTTGATTGCAGTTTTGTGCATAGGCCTTGTCTGCGGCGTCTCAATGCCAGGAAGCCGGACCTATGCACAGGGAAACAGGGCGGCCTCGACGGCCATGCCCAAAATTACGGTGCTCAACCCGATGGGCACGCCGCCGCCGATCACGTTGATACCGCAGGCGCCGCGCCTGGACACGCTGGACGGCAAGACCATCTATTTCATAAACACCGGATATATCGGAACCGATCGCCTGATGGCGGAAATGATGGATTGGTTCAAGGCCAATTATCCTAAGACTAACCTCGTGTATAAGGACAACCGCAGCGGAGCCGGATTGTCCGAGGTGAGCAAGGAACTGTGGGCTGAGATGTCGGAAAAAGGGGATGCCGCTATCGTCGGATTGGGCCATTGAAGCCTCTGTGCCCCGGGGGCGGTTCGCCTCTCTGTCGATATCGAGTCAAGGATGAAGAAACCCGCCGTGCCTCTTATTCTCAACGATTTTGAAAAGCAGGAGAAAGAGGTCGCTACGAACCTCGGCATGCCGAACTTCCGAATCCAGTATTTCCGGGGTCCGGTCTGGGGGAAAACCAGGGAGCAGCTCAGGAAGCAGATTATTCAGGGCAACAACCCGATCAGCGGAAAACCGGTGATGACGGAACTCGTGGGATTGCTCACCAAACCGCTGACCGCCGAAGAGCAGAAGACGGGAGAGATTCAGCGGGATCTGGGGCCCAGGACTTACACCGGGACTCATGACGAACTTCAGAAGCTGTTTCTGGAAAAGAGATACACGGACTTCCTGCCGGTGGTGCTCCCCACGGAAGACAAAGTCGCCGAGATGCTCAAATTCACCAGCCATCGCTCCGATGAGGTGCTTGGTAGGATGAATCCTGGATCTGAGGCCGGTGAAACCTGGACTTACACGGTCAAGGACGCTGCCGTGAACGCGGTGATGGCCGGAGCAAAACCGGAGTATTTCCCGGTCATTCTGGCCCTGGGTTCAACGGGCATGACGGCAGTCAATGTGTCCGACAACGGTTTTATGTCCGGTGCCGTAATCAATGGGAAGATCCGCGATGAGATCGGGCTCAATTACGAAGAAGGAGCCGTCGGTCCCTATGCGCACGCCAACACTACGATCGGAAGAGCATGGGGCCTGCTGTCGATCAACGGCGGAAATTGCGGCAAAGTCGGAACCACGTACATGGGCACGATAGGAAATCCGATGAATCTGATCGGAATTATCGTTGCCGAAAATGAGCAGAGATCTCCTTTCGCGCCGCTGTCTGTGAGACGAGGATTCAAGGAGGGAGAGAATGTAGTAACCCTGTTTATGGGATGGGGCATCCTTTCTGCGAAGAACTGGGCCGCGACTGTCTGGGGGCCAAACATGAACTATCCCGAGATCATCAAAGAGATCTACAACACACAGGACGGGCATTTGTTTGGCACCTGCGCCGTTTTGAGTCCGCCGATCGCCAATTTTGTCAAGGATGCCGGATTCGATACTGTGGAGAAGTTTACGGAATGGGTGACTGATCTGAAGCCAGGCGCCAAGCCCGCAGCGCGCGGACCGGAGATCAATATGGGCGTTCGCAAGACCGGCGGGGTCTTCACCGTCATTGTCACCGGCGGCTCCAACAACAACTATTTCAGCGTAGGCGGTATGGTACCCGCCCAGTCCGTACAGATCGACAAGTGGAGATAAAGTTGGAAGGGCGGCGCGCCTCTCCTGGATGGATGCCGCCGCCCCTCTCATTGTGCAATTATCCCTTTGCCGGCACCTGTATGCCGAGCGGCACGGTCCAGGCTGGTAGTGTTGACGGATTTTTGGTCGGGGCACCCAGATTTGAACTGGGGACCTCCTGCGCCCAAGGCAGGCGCGCTACCAGGCTACGCTATGCCCCGACCTTTTGAAGTGGACGTATTGTATCTCAAAACCATTTGTGTCGCCAGCGGGAGAACGTCCCTTTACTGCAGTTCCCGAAGAAGAGAGGCGACGGCCCGCGCACGATGGCTGTATATGTCCTTTTCCGCTTCGCTCAACTCAGCGTAGGTCCTGCCGAGATCAGGAAACAGGAAAACAGGATCGTAGCCGAAACCGTTGTTCCCGCGAGGCTGGTCTGTTATCACTCCCCGGGAGTGGCCCTCTGCTTCCAGCAGCAGAACGCCCTGCCGGGCCAGCGCGAGAGCACAGACAAAACGTGCCTCGCGTCCTCCGCCCCTGCGGGCCAGTTCATCAAGAAGCTTATGGTTGCGGTCCTGATCTGTCGCTCCGGGCCCGGCATACCGTGCAGAGTGGATTCCGGGTTGTCCGCCGAGCGACTCAACCTCGAGTCCGGAATCGTCAGCCAGCACAGGGAAGGGAGTCATGCGGGAGTATCCGATTGCCTTCAGGCGGGCGTTCTCAGCAAATGTTTCCCCCGTCTCCTCTATTTCCGTTTCGATGCGAAGGTCGGCCAGGCATAGTATTTCGCTCTTCAGCGGCCGGAGCAGACTGCTGAACTCCTTCAGTTTTCCGCGATTGCGTGTTGCTATCACTATGGTCTCGGCGGCGGTCATTCCACTCTCCGGATTACTTATACAACAGCGGGAACAGCCGCTTGAGGTCGATACGTGGTTCCAGAACAGACTTCTGTAATTCCACCAGCCGGCGTATCCCGGCTGCCCCGAGTTGTTGCAGTTGGTCGAGCTGCTCCTGTGAGAAAGGCGTCTTTTCGGCCGTTCCCTGCAGCTCGACATACCGCCCCTGGCCGGTCATTACGAGGTTCATGTCGACTTCCGCCTTGGAATCCTCCCTGTAGTCGAGGTCAAGGCAGGTCATGCCGTTGACTATGCCGACGCTCGTCGCCGCCACGTAGTCCTGCAGTGGGGAATAGGGGAGCAGTTTCCTGTCCATAAGCTTGATGACCGCCGAAGCCATGGCCAGAAACCCTCCTGTAATCGATGCCGTCCTGGTTCCTCCGTCAGCCTGTATAACGTCGCAATCGATAATCAGCGTGCGCGTTCCCAGGAGCGACAGATTGACGACCGAACGGAGCGAACGCCCAATCAGACGCTGGATCTCGACAGTGCGACCCGACTGCTTTCCGCGCGCCGCCTCGCGTGCGGACCTGGTGGTAGTGGCGCTGGGAAGCATTCCGTATTCCGCCGTAATCCACCCCTGGTTCATGTGATTCAGAAATGGAGGCACCTTATCCTCCACTGTGCAGGTACACAGAACCCTGGTGTCTCCCACCGCGATCTGGACGGATCCATCTGCATGCCTGGTATAATCCATGTCGACATGCGTTTCCCGCATCTGGTCGTGACTGCGCCCGCTCGATCTCATCGAAGCCCCTTTCTTCTCCATAGTAAGATGAGAAAACGCATTCTACCAGCGGCCGGCTGAGAAAGAAATGCGCCTGCGCGAGGAATCAACGGCGGCGAGCATTGAATTTGCCCCGGGATTCTCCTAGCATAGGAAGAATGAACACGTACTTCTTCGGTGGGCCGATAACCCGGACAGTAAAGGCGCTGATCATCACCAACGTCGGTGTCTATCTCCTCCAGATCATCTCAAGCCTGTTTGACAGCAGAATCATCGAGTGGAACTTCGGACTCGTCCCGTTTCGGGTCACTCACGAACTCCTTATCTGGCAGTTCGTGACGTACATGTTCCTGCATGGCGGTGTTTTTCACATATTCTTCAATATGTTGACGCTGTTCATGTTCGGCAATGAGCTGGAGCGCTACTGGGGGACGCGGCGCTTTCTGAACTACTACTTCGTTACCGGCATCGGCGCGGGGATCTGTTCCTGGATCGTCTCGCCGAACAGCATTGCCGCGGTCATAGGCGCTTCAGGCGCCATCTACGGTCTCCTGCTTGCCTATGGGATCACGTATCCCAACAGGATCGTCTACGTCAATTTCCTTCTCCCGGTGAAAGTGAAATGGCTTGTGATCATCATGGGCTCGATGGCCTTTCTGTCCTCGCTAGGCGGGAGCAAGACGGGAGTTGCGAACATCGCCCACCTCGGCGGCATGGTAGTCGGGTTTATCTACCTGAAGGGGAAGGACTGGTGGGACAGGTATCAGTACTTTGCCCACGAGCGGCGGCGTGAGCAGCTGAAGCGTCAGTTCGAGGTTTATTACGGCGACGTCCGTCGCAAAATCGAGGAAGACAAGAAGAAAGGGCCTACCATTCACTGACCCAACAAGAGGCTATCGAGAGGCTCGGAATAAGAAAGCCGCGGATCATACGAGCCGCGGCTTTCTTACATCGGGTGGACGGAACCGCTAGAAGCGGTATCGTGCGTTGAAGAACCAGTTCCTTCCAGGCTCAGGATAACCGGCCGTGTAGTAATAGTTTCGGTCGAACAGGTTTTTGATACCCGCCTGAACGCTGAACCCGGAATGGATCGGGAAGACCGTTCCAAGATCCACCGTATGGTGAGACGAAGAGAACGGCAGATGCCTCCCCTGAAGGAGAGCTTCGGCATCCCGCCAAGTCGTATCGCGAAGGACTATGCCCCCTTCATACCTGTAATTGGCTATCGCCAGGACCTCACGAGGGAGTCGCAGCGTAGCATTTACGATCACCTTGTTCTTGGGATATGTCTTGAATTCCAGTTCGGATGTGAGGGAAAGGTCAACATCCGGGACATTCGTGTCGTAGACGGCTGTCCTGTTGATGTAGCTGTAGCTGACATCCGCGGTCAGTCGGGAATGGGGTGTGCTCCTAATGCTGATTTCCACCCCCTGGTAGACCTTCTTTGCGATATTGACGTTCTGGGTGCAATGGTCGAACAGAACCGAGTCTTCCGCATTGTCCGGGCACAGCACGTTACCTCGGTCCCAGACGGGAACAGACTCGATCGCGTTCCGGAGGCGATTGTAGAAGTACTCCACCTGTGCAACGGTTCTTGCCGCAAACGCATGTGAGTAACCGACGTTCAGGGTCGTGTTGTTCTCCGGCCCGAGTTCCGGGTTTGGCAGACCTCTTCCCAGGCTGTAGGAATAGCTTTCATTCAGCAGCGGGAAACGGCCACGGTCCGAGATCGTGAAGAAGACATTATCTCTCGAGGAGATTGTGTAGGAGATAGATCCCTGTGGATTGTAGGTCCACACGTCGGCTGTGCAGCCGGAGAAGGACTGGTTGTCCGGATTTGAAGGGCAGATGATCGGCATCACATCAGTCTTTTCTTCTGTCCACTGCTCGACTCTGATGCCCTTCATGTAGTCGGCGCTGAACCCGACTGTGGCGCGCAGCCGTTCGGTCAGGGTGATCACGTCCTGAACTCCGATTGACCAGGTCTGGACCCTCTGCTGCTCTGTGGCGGTGAGGAAACTCTGGGAGGGGTAATACTCGGTCTTCTTGTGAGTGTCATCTCTGAACGAGAGAGAGCCGCTCAGAAGGTTTCTCGCCAGACGCCTGGTCGTGAACTCCGCAGAGCCTCCCGCTGAATGATCATCGTACCTGCTGCTGTTTGTGTGCGACCGGTTCATTGTCGAGAAGGTGTCATCATCATAGAAACTCATCTCGTTGTTGAACTGATCGTAATAGGCGCGGAACTTTATAGAGCTTGCGTTGCCCAGTGCCGTGTCGGTCATAAGGGCATAGCCGTTATTGTTCCAGTAAGGCCACCTGCGAAAGCCGAATCGTCCCGGATTTACGTCCGCATTCGGGCCTGCGTACAGGGGAATGCCTTTTTCACCCTTTTGATTCCGGTAACTGAATACATATTGATCCGAGTCCGGAGTCCATGCGATGCGGCCGCTGTATTTTCCGTCGCGCATGTCTGAGTTTCTGCGCTCTTGATCCGGCTGATAACGTGCCGGGGTGAAGTTACCTGAAAGCGGGAAGAAATCGTTCTGCAGCCAGTCAATCGAACCCTGGATGTAGAAGTTCTCCCAGCGTGAACCGAGGTTCAACGATGAAAGGAGCGTATCCCCCGATCCTGTTCCCATGACGGCTTCCGCCTGCAGCTTCTTCTCGGGCTGTCTTGTGACCAGATTGATGGAGCCCCCCATACCATTGGGGCCTAGCAGTGGAGAAGAGAATCCCTTCGCCACCTGCACTTCCGCGATGTCGCTGGACAGAATCCGGTTAAAGTCGATCGTGCCGTCATAGGGCATGCTGACCGGGATGCCGTCGAGGTATAGCGGAACCTGTCCGCGTGAAGAGAAGCCGCGGATCATGATGGACGCTTCGTTTCTCCCGGAAGTGGCGTGATCGATGGCGACGCCGGGAATGTAGTCAAGCGCCGTGGCGGCATTGACCGCCTGCCGGTTGATTATTTCATCCCTGCCGAAGCTGTCGGCAACAGCTGAAAGCGGAGACGCTTCCGCAGTCACGCTTACTGCCGTGACTCCCAGGTCAAAAGGACGGCCTGACTCTTCCTTGATGATGGTCTCCACCGCCTGAAGTAATACCGAAACCTGGTTTCTGATCTCCTCGGTTCCCCATGGCTGGTCGGCTGCCGGTGCCAGCTCTATTCGGGAATCCGGATGGAGTTTCAGCCAGAATTCGACACCGTTACGAATCTGGACAACCGCCGCCCGGTTTTCCATCAGTTCGTCACCGGTCGCATTCCTGAGGAATTTCAGATCGTTCTGCCACTGCATCAACTGCTTCGTCTGTGCCTGAACAGCGGTACTTGCCACCGCAACACACAGGACGAGCAGCATCGTGTGCAACGCTGCTTTTCTGCTGACTTCCATAGAGACCCCCCTGTTAAGTGCGAACCACGATATAACCTGAAGCAACTCAAAATAACAAATAATCGTTTGGAGTCAACAATAATCAGTAGAGGGTCGAGTTGTTTCACTCTATCGCGCCTAGTGTCTTGATCCTGCCATGCCTGAACAGGCGCGCCGCAAGTTCTCTCATGGCCGGAGAACAATCTGCGGCGGCATAGTCGCGTCCTCTAGTGGCTTCCTTCCAGAAGGTCGGGAGAAATCTCATCCTGTGAACCATTCCCCCCTCAGGGTCTGGTGCGGCATAGTACATCTTAACCACACCGGAATTTATGATCCTGGTGAGACACATAGGGCAGGGTTCTACCGAGGTATAGAGCACGAGTCCCGCCCTCTGGCGTGGATTCCCGGAACCCTTGACAGTCCTGAGGGAGTCCTCATATCGGTTCAACAGGTCCATTTCCGCGTGCATGTCGCTGCGGAAGTAGGGGGCATACTGGCGATTTCGACCACGTGCGACGATTTCTCCTGTCGATTCCCTCACGAGGCATGCGCCGATGCCTCCGCCTCCCTCCTGTTTCGCTGCCAGTGCCTCCTGCAAGGCGACAAGTATGAATGGATCGTGCCGGAACCTGGAGTCCGGTTTCATTGACCTGACAGCCGACTCGAGTTCGGATGAGTCGTCTGCAGGGCTCAGGAGGGGAACTGCAAACATCAGCAGGACAGGCAGCAGTGCAAAGCGATATTTCATTCTGACCTCGAACAAATCTCTCTTCTTCGGGAACAGGATTACAATAAATAACAGAATATTCCGCATTCGCAACAAAAACAACCATGGTAGAGTCTTGCATGGAGGAAGAGTCCGCATGTGGCGCATCTATGATGATTTAATCGCTGCGGTTCCGGACGGTCCTGTGGTGGCTGAATGCCTGATTGGAATCCATTGGACCCTCGTTCGTTCTGAAGCGACGGGAATGGCGTTGACGCCGTTTGATCGCGGAAAAGGCCACGGATCAGGAGGGTTTGCGACGTCAGGGATCGGGCGCCGGATTGCCGGCATGCCGGTGCGTGAACTCGCCGGATTCGTCAAGTCGTGGAATCCATTCGAAGCGTCCCTCGGTCTTGCCGCGATAAATTCCGTGCTCAACGCGCCCGCCAGAGTGGAAAAGATGCTCGATGGGCTCTTGCCTGTCCAGTCGCAGTCAAATGCGTTTCTTCAGTACCGCGACTCTTTGCGCGGAAAAAGAGTGGCGGTAATAGGCCGCTTCCCGGACCTGGAGCAACTGGGCAGCATCTGCCGGCTGACGGTTCTCGAACGGATGCCGGGAAACGACGACCTGCCTGACCCTGCGTGCGAGTACGTGCTTCCCGAACAGGATTTCGTCTTCATCACAGCGACTGCTCTCATCAACAAGACTCTGCCGCGACTTCTTGAATTGAGCCGCAACGCATTCACGTTCCTCGTCGGGCCGAGCACCCCGTTTGCTCCTGCACTTTATGGTCACGGCATCGACGTGCTTGCCGGGACCGTTGTGATCGACCAGAGTTCGCTCTGGCAGGCGGTGAAGGAAGGCGCCACCTGGGGTATTTTTGACCATGGAGCGCAGATGGTACAGGCTCGGAATTTCACGCTTTAGAATCAAGGGAGAGTGTCTTATGAACCCGAAATTCGTACGTGGCGGAGGAATCGTCTTTGCCACTCTGGCCCTCGTGAGTCTCTTTGCCTACGGGGCAGGCAAGACGAGATCCTTCAAAGACATGCTGGGGAATGACGTGGTAGTGCCGGTTCCGCTGAAACGGGTTGCGCTGCTGGGCGGACCCACAGGCCAGATGGCGTATATACTCGGCGCTCGGGGGCAGCTGTGTGCGGTGACCAAATCTCTCAAGTCTTCTGAACTGGTCAATCTGATGGACCCTTCGATCAAGAATCTTGCCGCCCCGCGCAGCACCAGCGGCCAGGTGAATGTTGAGGAGCTGATTCTTTCGGATCCGCAGCTCGTAATCGCCGGCGATCTTGACGGTTCGATAGTCGCAAGAAAGACCCGGGTCCCCGTGGCCTATTTTGGCAGTTCGATGAGCCAGACAGTCGAATCGATGAAGGAAGAGGTCCGGTTTTACGGCAGGGCATTCGGCAGGGAGTCGCAGGCCGAGAAATATGTCACATATCTTCAGAAAACCGTTGATCTGATCAAATCACGTACGGCAGGCATTCCGAGAGAGAAGCGCAAGGTGGTCTTCAACGGATACAGTTCCAGCCGCCTTGTGACGCTAGGTGGCGACACGTTCATGCAAAACCAAATTGAACTCTCCGGGTGCCGCAATGCGGCAGAGACGATTCGTACCGCCGGGAGCAAGGAAGGCCTGCATATCGGTCTGGCGGAAGTCTCGATGGAGAAGGTGCTGGGTTGGAATCCGGACATCCTGGTGATCGACTTCGGATCCCCTTCGGATGTATATGCGGATCCGAGATGGAAGAACATCATCGCGGTCAAGAACCGCGCTGTGTACAAGCAGCCGATCGGCATATTCATCTGGGACCGTCCGACTGCCGAGTCCGCCGTTCTCCACCCGCTCTGGCTGGCCAAGACCGCCTATCCCGACCGTTTCAGAGACATAGACATGAAACAGGAGATCAAGCGTTTCTACCGTGAAATAATGTCCTTCAATCTTACCGATGAACATGCCGAAGCGGTTCTCTCGGCGAAGTACACTCTGAGCGTCATGACGGGAGCAGGAAAATGAAAGCGGACCTGCCGGCCGGCTATTCCGCGGCGCGTCTCCAGCTTTTCTTGCTTCTGGCTCTGGTGTTTGTCGCGGTTCTTTCGCTGATGTCCGGCCAGATGGGTATCGAGCCGAACACTATTGTCAGAATCCTTCTGTCCCGGGTGGTCTCGCTTGAGCCCGACTGGCCGGCGACCGTGGAGTCTGTGGTAATGGACGTCCGACTGCCTCGCCTGCTTGCCGGCCTTCTGGTCGGTGCGGGGCTGTCGATCTCGGGTGCCTCGTTCCAGGGTCTTTTTCGTAATCCTCTTGTTTCTCCGCACATCCTTGGCGTATCCGCCGGGGCCGGTTTTGGCGCTGCCGTAGCAATCCTGTTTTTCGGGAATATCCTCATGGTTCAGCTCCTGTCGTTTTCGTTCGGCCTCATCTCAGTGCTGATGACATATGGCTTGAGCCGGACCTATAGGAGCACGCCGGTTCTGATGCTGGTGCTTTCCGGGATTATCGTGGGCGCGCTGTTTTCGTCCGCGACTTCTCTCCTGAAATATGTGGCCGACCCGGTCAACCAGATGCCTTCGATCGTCTTCTGGCTGCTTGGGTCGCTCAATAACGTATCCAATGCCGACCTTGCCGTTGTAGGGCCGATTATTCTTGCCGGCACCGCAGGGCTGTTGTTGATCCGTTGGAGAATCAACCTTCTGACGATGGGAGAGGAGGATGCCAGGGCTCTCGGAATCGACACGGGAAAGGTCAGGGCGATAATCATAGTGTGTGCGACGTTCATCTCTGCCGCCGCCGTATGCGTCAGCGGCATCATTGGTTGGGTCGGACTGGTTATTCCTCATATCGGACGGCTCCTGGTTGGTCCGGACAACAGGTATCTGTTGCCAGTCTCGGCCCTGGCCGGTGCGATCTACCTGGTTGCCGTCGATGTCGTGGCCAGGACGGCGATGGAAGCGGAAATCCCCATCGGCATCCTGACCGCGATTGCAGGAGCCCCGATATTCGCATACCTTTTGCGGAAGAACCGTCCCGGGTGGTGATGCATGAGTATTCGAATTCAGGCCGATAACATCTCCTTCAGTTACTCGCAGGATCGTGCCATTCCGGTGTTCCGGAACGTTTCGTTCAGCGTCAGGTCTGGAGAAGTGTTCTGCCTGCTTGGCCCGAACGGTACGGGCAAATCGACACTGCTGAAGTGCCTTGATGGTGTGCTGCGTATTCAGCATGGCAGGATAACGGTCGGCGGGAAGGACTTGTTCGACTATCGCGTGTCCGAAATCGCGCGTACGATAGGGTACGTGCCGCAGGGGCTGATGTCTGCGTTTCCATTCAGGATTAAAGACATTGTCGTGATGGGCCGCGCACCTCATCTGAGCGTTCTCGCTTCCCCTTCCCGGCATGACATGGAAATCGCATATCGCGCGATGGAGCGCGTGGGGGTGATCCATCTGGCGGAAAGGTCGTGTATTTCCGTCAGTGGCGGCGAGTGGCAACTGGCGCTGATTGCCCGGGCGCTGGTGCAGGAACCAGAGATGCTTCTGCTCGACGAACCGACTTCCCATCTCGATATGGGGAATCAGATGAGAATCCTCCATGTGATAAAGGAACTGGCGAATGGCGGGATTACCGTCATCATGGCGTCTCACTTCCCTGATCACGCCTTTCTTGTTGCCGATTCGGCCGCCATTCTGAACGGCGGCACGTTGCGAGGGATCGGGACTCCGGATGAGGTAATCACCGAGGAGAGCATGAGAGAAACATATGGCGTCAACGTCAAGATCGTCAGTGACGGGGTGTCGCGGAAAGTCTGCTTTCCTGAGCTTCGGCACAGTGTGTTACCGGGTTAATCACTCTGGAGAGATCAGAAGGCGGGGCCGAGAGAGATATAGAAGTTGAATCTGCCCCCTTCGCCCCAGGCGACGGTGGCCCGAACAGGGCCGATCACCGAATCCAGTGCCGCTCCGACGCCGAAGCCGTTGAACAGCTTCAAGTCGTATGGTGTAGTCTCCCTGGGGCTGGAATAGATGCCGTTGTACGTCCCCGTCAGGAATCCACGCCTGAAGAAACCAAACGCGTTGGAGAAGATCTGCCGCCGGTAGCTCGCGCCGAAAATAGCCATCTGGCGTGCAGTCAGCTCGTCACGTTCAAGCCCCAGAAACGGACGGGAGCCTATCTCGGAAAAATAGTATCCTCCGATGAAGAATTGATCGTAGAAGGGAACGGATCCCCGTGAGTGACCTGCGGTGCCGAACAACTGCAGAGTCGCTCTTTCGGTCAAAGGGAGAAAATGCCTGTAGTCAGCGGTCCATTTTGAATAATCCAAGACTCCGCCCAGCGCCCTGGTCCGCTTGTCGCCCACGAATCGCAGGTTTGCACCCCGGCGGGGAAACTCCTGATCGTCAAGCGAATCGTGATTGAGCCGAAAGAGAAGACCTGTAAGGAAATTGGAGCCGGCCAGAACGTTGGGAAAAGAGCCGCCGGATATCCTGACCCGTTCCGCCTGTACACCGGCACTCATTTCGATATGCCTCGACAGCGATCCTCCGATGACCAGCCGCAAGCCTTCCCGCCTGTCGATGAATCTATCGACAGTCGTCTTGTCTCGTATATCGAGTCGTTCCAGTCTGTAAGCATCGGCTCTCGGTTCCACGAAGAAGAAGGGGACATGAGACGGCACGTAACGGAACGCAGTGAAATAATTTTCGATGCCGCCGAACTGGATCGACAGGGCCGCGCTCGAAGGAGTCTTGAACAGCTGCCGCGCGGTGAATTCACCGAGTGCGACGAAGTCGTATTCATTATCGTAACGAAGACTCACCCCCAGGGTTTGCAGCGCGGCCTCTTTCAGAATGAAGACAAGCTGATACTGACTTCTGCCGATGGGGACGAGATCATACCTGACGCTGTCAAAGAGCCGTGTCGCGTACAGCCGGGCTACATCCGCCTCAATCAGTTCCGGATCGACGGCCTGTCCGGCTGAGATCTTCAGGCTTGATTCCAGCTGTTCGGCAGCTATCCGGTTTAGCCCGCGGAATGAGATGTAGCCTATAACCGGTCTTGCGTTCCCGGCAGAAGGCAATTCAGGACGGGTTTTGATTTGACCGACGAGCAACCTGATCTTGTCCAAATACCTGTCGGCCTCCTCTTCTCCCCGCCTTACGATCAGGGGAAGGCGGTCGTAATCCGTGTTGCTGATCTTGTCCAGGTGCGGCGTGAGCACCATGGTTGCCAGTCTCCTGTTCTCCTCAACGTTCCTTTCCATCTGCAGGCTGATCGACTGGTCGATGACGTCGACAAAATTGTTGATTTCGTCCTTCTCCAGAAGAGGGGAGGTAGCGTCGACCGCAATTACGATATCGGCGCCGAGTGAGCGCGCGACATCGACAGGCAGGTTATTTACGAGCCCGCCGTCGACCAGAAGCATTCCGTCCTTTTCCAGGGGGGTGAACAGAAAGGGGACCGCAATGGAGGCCCGTAGCGCCTCAGTCATCGATCCCTCCTTGAAGATGAAAGGCTTCCCGTCGATCAGATTGGTCGAGATGGCCCTGAACTGGATCGGCAGATTGTCGAAGTCGAAATTCGCCTGGAGCATCCTGCTGGTTGTCAGTACATCAAGCGCCTGCGTCAGCCGCTGTCCTCCGAGAAGTCCGGTCGGCAATTCCGGCTCCCAGCCTCTGAATGACACCTGCGCCTGATATCTGGCGATCCTGCGTTCCATCAAAGGGGTCAGGTGCCTCTGGGGGGCGCCGCTGAAAATGGTGTTCCAGTCCTGGCCAAGGAGAATTCGTTCGAGCTCCTGCGCAGAATAGCCTGCCGAGAACAATCCTCCTGCAAGCGCCCCGAAACTCGTGCCGGTGATACAGTCGATCGGAATCCCTTCCCGCTCAAGAACTTTCAGTACCCCAATGTGGGCGGCGGCGCGAGCCCCGCCTCCGCTCAGCGCCAGCCCGATCTTGGGTCTCGTCTGCCGGTCTGCGGACGACGCCGGTTGTACGGTGAGAGGGTTCAGAAGCAGCGTGCAGACAAGGCTCAGGATTAATGGGCGCATAAACGGTACCGATGCTGAGGACGGGCCCCAGTGTACATCATTTTGCCGTTCAAGGTTCAGGCGTTCGAGGCAGAAGGCTTCAGGTAACAGAAATCATCGCGTTGCGTACTAATAGGCAATTGGATTGGGTCCACAAGTTTTCCATAACGACGGAGGTAAGCTTATCTCATGAAAATCAAATCGTTGTCAATCGCGGCGGTCCTTCTGGCTGCCACAGCCACAGTGGCTCTTGCCGCCGATGTAACGGGTAAGTGGGTTGCTCAAATGCAGGGGCGTCAGGGAACCACCGAGATCACTTTCAATCTGAAGGCTGAAGGCGACACTCTGACCGGGAACATCACCGACGCCCGGGGCGAGACTCCCATAACAGAAGGGAAGATCGAAGGGGATAACATCTCATTCGTGATTGTCCGGACTTTCGGAGAGAACGAAATGAAGACGCTCTGGAAGGGAGTTGTCTCCGGAGATGAAATCAAGTTCACGCGGGAATTCCAGATGCCTCCCGGAGGCTTTGGCGGACAGGGGGGTATGGGGAAACCGGCACCGGGAGCGGGCGGCGGCCCGGGCGGCCCTGGACGAAAACCACAGGAGATCATAGCAAAAAAGGTTCAATAACCGGATAGCTCCACGGGCAGGCGGCAGTACCCTGCGTGCAGCCGTGGGGGAGGTGCTCTGTGGGAAAGTTCTCGTTTGCCGTGCTTTTTCTGTCCGTTCTTGCGCTGGGGGGGCCAATGGAACAGACTGATGCCCGCATCCGGCGAGTGATTGACGGCCATCGTTCCTCCTGGGGCGGGATGAATGTCCCGGAGGCAGATGGAAAGGCGCTCTACGACCTGATCATCAGGAACGGGTACAAGAACGCTTTGGAGATAGGCACCTCGAATGGGTACTCAGGTCTTTGGATTGCCTGGGCTTTATCCAAGACCGGCGGCAGACTGATCACCATAGAGATCGATCAGGGCCGGCACAGGGAAGCTCTGAACTATTTCAGGGAAGCGGGACTGGAGAAGTATGTCGACGCCAGACTTGGAAACGCTCATGATCTGGTGCCGGCCCTCCCCGGGCCTTTCGACTTCGTCTTCTGCGATGCCGACAAAGACTGGTATGAGAATTACTTGAAAGCCGTCTTGCCGAAGCTGTCTCCTGGCGGCTGTTTTGCGGCCCACAATGTGTCGGAGTATTCGGGATGGGGAAGGCGCAGGAGTGGGCAATCAGGCGGCTTCCTGCAATATGCCAGAAGCATTCCGGAACTTGAAACCCGCATTTTGGACATTCCGGGTTCAGCCGGGTTATCGGTCAGCTATAAGAAAAAATGACGTGGAAAGCCGGCAGCGGCGCCGCTGCCGGCTTTCGCTCCTGCTACTCAGCACGGCGGCGGCGGAACGCAGGTTCATCGAGGTTGTCTTTGATCGATTCGAGCTGATAATCGATCGACGCCTTGCCTGGGTCCGATGAACTGAGCGGGATTACGTTGTTGACGCTCCGCAGGTGATCGTTCACCGCTTTGGCCCTTTCGCTGCTGCTTTGGTTGAAGCCGGTCGCGATAACGGTAATCTTGATGCAGTCGCCCATGCTTTCATCATAGACCGCGCCAAATATCGTATCTTCCGCGCCCGCGATTTCTTCGATCACTTTTGCCGCCGCATCGACCTCGTGCAGCCGGAGGCTGTCGTGCGTGGCAGTGATGTTTATGAGAACTCCCCGTGCGCCGCGGATTGAAGTCTCCTCGAGGAGCGGGCTTGAGATGGCGCGCTGCGCGGCTTCGACGGCGCGGTTCTGACCCTCGGCCATCCCGGTTCCCATCAAAGCCATTCCTTTGCCCGACATGATGGTCCGCACGTCTGCGAAGTCTACATTGACAATCCCGGGCATGGTGATGATGTCCGAGATTCCCTGGACTGCCTGGCAGAGCACGTCGTCGGCATAGCGAAACGATTCTTCCAGCAAAGCCTCCGGCCCCATGGCGCAGAGCAGGCGTTCGTTCGGGATCGTAATAAGGGTATCGACGACTTCCTTCAGCTCGTGCAGCCCTTCCTCCGCATGCTGCTGGCGCCTCTTTCCCTCGAAATTGAAGGGCTTGGTGACCACTCCAACAGTCAGGGCGCCGAGTTCGGTTGCCAGACTTGCGATGATCGGGGCCGCTCCGGTTCCGGTTCCGCCTCCCATTCCCGCGGTTACGAATACCATGTCGGCACCATCCAGCAGTTCGATAATTCGCTCGGTGTCTTCGAGCGCCGCCTGTCTCCCTCTTTCCGGAACTGCGCCGCATCCCAGACCGTTCGTCAACTTCGAGCCGATCTGCAATTTGATCGGGGCGATCGAGTTGCGCAGCGCCTGGATGTCAGTATTGGCGGCAATGAATTCCACTCCTCCTATTTTTGCCTGGATCATGCGGTTTACCGCATTACCGCCGCCGCCTCCGACTCCGATTACTTTTATCTTGGCGGGAGGCTGCCGTCCTTCATCAAACCTGAATTTGAGTTCCTCATCTTCGAACCGCAGTTTCTCCGTTTGCATCGTGGTCTTCCCTTTCCCGTTTAGGTGCACTTCACTCATGCCCCACATTACCTGCCCATTGCAGAATCCTCGTGAATATCCACGGTGAGTTTCCCGTTTTACCCACGCTCTTTTTCCGGTTTCCGGCCTTACTCGCTCCCAGCAAAGTGAGTCCTATTGCGGTGGCATAGACCGGGTGCGACAGCTCATCGTTGAGTCCCTTGACGCCGATGGGCAATCCCTGTCGCACGGGCATGCCCATTGTTTCCTCCGTAAGTTCCATAAGACCGTCAAGCATGCTCCCGCCTCCCGTGAGCACCATCCCTGCAATCAAGGGGTCGCTTCCGAGCGCCTTTCGCAAGTGATCCCTGACAAGTTCCAGCATCTCTGCGGCCCTGTCGCGCAGAATGCCGCACACGAGTGTCCGCGAAATCGAGCGGGATGCGCGCGTCCCTATGCCCGGAACCTCTACAAGTTCGTCGTCCTGCACTCTTTCAGTCAAAACCGTTCCAGTCTCTTTCTTGATACGTTCCGCTTCTTCCATCGGGGTTTGCAGCCCGATGGCGAGGTCCCGCGTAAAATGGGCACCTCCGACCGGCAGCACTTTCGTGAAGTGAACTGCGTTCTTCATGAAAATGGCGATGTCAGTTGTTCCGCCGCCGATGTCGACGAGGGCAGTGCCGAGTTCGCGTTCGTCTTTCGTCAGGACGGCCTCGGCGCTGGCGAGCTGTTGAAGGATCACCCTCTTCACACGCATCTGGGCCCGGTTGACCGCGTTGATCAGGTTCTGATTCAAAGCGCTCTGGCAGGTTACGACGTGAATGTTCACATCCAGCCGTGATCCGTACAATCCGACGGGATTCTGAATGTCTCCGTGTTCATCGAGAAAAAACTCCTGCGGCAGGATATGGATGATTTCACGGTCAGGAGGAATCGCTACCGATTTTGCTGCATTGATTACCTGGGTCATGTGCTCGGCTGTGACTTCCTGGTGATTCCCCTCGATCGTGATCGCGCCGTGGGAATTGAAACTCTGGAAATGAGAACCTGCGGCTCCCACCGTTACCCAGTCGATCGAAAGGTTCGATTTCTGTTCCGCTTCGTCGGCTGCTTTCCGGATTGACGCGGCAGCTTGATCGAGGTCCACTATCACGCCTTTCTTCAGTCCGGCGGAATCAGCATACCCCGTGCTGACCAGTTCCAGACTTCCGTCCGGAAGAACCTGCGCGATCATCATGCAGATTTTCGTGGTTCCGACGTCAAGTCCACAAATAATGCGATTCTTCTTCACCTGTTTCCCTTCGAATTCCTTGCCTCTTTTGTGCGAATCGGAAGCCACACTATGCGGTCGTCGAAGCGCAGATCTATCGATCCGATGTCGCCGTACTCATCTTTCAATTGCCGGTACTGTCCCATGTTTTCCATGAGGGTGCGAAAACGGCTGCCGTAATCCTGGTTTCCGAGGTGTACTTCCGCAATGTCATCAACCATCAGAACCTTGAGATTCTTCCTGTCGGACAGATCGACTTCCGAGATTCTCATGGTGTCGTGCGGTGATTCGGCTTCGATTTCTGCCAGCATCTCAAGTCCCTGCGCGATGCGGGCTGCGTTCTCCTCCTGGTGCAGCCGGTATCCTTCGGCATCTTCTCCCGACAAACCTTTGAAGACCGGCCCGTCGAGCTTTCCGTATTTCGGATCATACCGGCAGAGGAGTACGCCGTCTCTGTCGACAAGCATCAACTCGTCCCTGATTTCAACGATTGCGGCAGGGGTGCGTTCCTGAACATATATCACCAGGTCGGAAGGGAGGATGCGACGGATTTCAACGCGTCTGGCCCATGTCTCCTTTTCAAGTCGATCCTTCAGGCTGCGTAGGTCTATGCGCAGAACACTGGCGGGAAACTCGCTGCGGATTATTCCCTCGAGTTCCTCCGGATCGAGTTCCCTGCAGCCGTAGAGCTCGACGGAGCGAAGATTGAACTTATCGGAACTGTACGCGTAGAGAAAGAAGGACAAAACTAGAATAAGAACCATGAACAGAGCGCCAAGCTTGCCCAGAAGCTTCAGGGCCGAGAGAAGGCGACGCCCGGCGATCTGGCCCTTGCCGAGCTTGTTCTCGGCCTTCCTGCGGACGCGCCCCCCCTTGTCCGGCGGGGGGACGATCCGGCTGCCCGCTGTTTCTCTCATTCTGCCGGCAGTGGTCTTGATTTCCATCACTTCTCAACTCTCAAAAACTGTTCACCCACTTTCCATACGTCCCCGGCTCCCAGGGTTATGAGCAGGTCTCCTTTACGCGTTTTTTCCTCCAGAACCTGCAGCACGCTCGCGGCGTCGGGCGCGAAGCTGACGTCGCGGTGTCCGTATCTTTTTATGAGTTCGACAAGCCTTTCTGCAGTGATTCCAGGTATCGGTTCTTCTCCCGCAGGATAAATCGGCATTACTATGAGGGCATCAGCATGGTAAAAGGCGCGCGCGAAATCCTCTTCCAGTGCCTGAATCCTCGTATACCGGTGCGGTTGAAATACCGTCAGGATTCTCCGGTCGCAGGCGTTTCTCGCAGCGCTGAGGGTAGCGATGATCTCAGTGGGATGGTGGCCGTAGTCGTCGACGACAAGTATGTCATCCCGTTTCCCTTTCAGCTGGAACCTGCGGTCGGCGTTCTGGAACGAGGAGAGGGCGGCAGCCGTCTTCTCAAACGGAATTTCCAGTTCGAGTCCCGTGGCGACTGCCGCCAGGGCGTTGAGCACTCCGTGTTTGCCCGGCACTCCGAGCCGTAGGGTTCCGAGCAAATCTCCTTTGTAGCGTATGGTGCAGCTTGTTCCGAAGTCCGCATGCTCCAGATGCGACGCCACCAGGTCCGCCTGGCTGCTCGTCCCGTACGTGATAATCCGCCGCTCGACACGGGGGATGACAGCCTGGATGTTGGGATCATCGAGACATAGAATCGCGGCCCCGTAAAACGGCACCCTGTTCACGAAGGCGACAAAGGCAGACTGTATCTCTTGCAGATCGGCGTAGTGGTCCAGGTGTTCACGATCGATGTTGGTGACAACCGCAATTGTTGGGGTCAGCTTCAGAAACGACCCGTCGCTTTCATCAGCCTCGGCCACCAGAAAATCGCCTTTGCCGAGTTTTGCGTTGCTCCCGAACGCATTCAGTCTCCCCCCTATGACGGCCGTCGGATCAAAGCCGCCGGCTACCAGCACCGTTGCGATCATGGATGTGGTGGTGGTTTTTCCATGAGAACCGGCAACCGCAACCCCGTATTTCAGCCTCATAAGTTCGGCGAGCATTTCCGCCCTTGGAATTACCGGAATCTGCAGCCGCTTGGCTTCAGCGACCTCGATATTGTCAGGACGGACTGCAGATGAGATGATTACGACGTCCGTCCCTTCGACGTTGTCCGCGCGGTGTCCGATGCAAATCCTTCCGCCGAGAGCGGCCAGTCTTTCTGTTACAGGGCTCGGCCTCAAATCAGATCCGGAGACGCGGTATCCAAGGTTGAGAAGGAGCTCGGCAATACCGCTCATCCCGATGCCTCCGATGCCGACAAAATGCAGTTTCTGGATCTTTCTGAACATGACTACTCCGCCGCCTCATGCAGGCCGTGATGCGAGAGATTAAGCAGCACTCCCGTTGCAATGAGGTTCATCAGGAGCGAACTCCCCCCCTGGCTCATGAACGGCAACGCGATCCCCTTGGTGGGCATCATCGCAAGCACCATCGATATGTTGATGAATCCCTGTAGCACGACCATCAGGGTGATACCGAGACCCAAATAGAAACCAAAACGGTCGGGACACCGCAGGATGATGCGTATCCCGCGAAAGAAGAAGACAAGAAATCCGATTGCGACCAAAGACGTTCCGATCAATCCCAGTTCTTCGCCAATGACCGCAAATATGAAGTCACTGCTGGCCTCCGGAAGGAAGAAAAGCTTCTGTTTGCTGGCTCCGAGACCCACACCGGAAAATCCGCCGCTGCCGACGGCCGTCAGTGACTGCGAGATCTGCCAGCCCGATCCCAGCGGATCATGGAATGGATTCACGAATGACTTGATCCTCTCCCAACGGAAAGGAACTTTGACTACGAAGAAGTAGAAGACCCCGAGCGCAAGAACAGCCGCTCCTCCTATGTAGCGCCAGGAGAGACCTGCGATGAAGAGCAGAATCGCCGTGATCATGCAAATGATCACCGCCTGCCCCAGGTCCGGTTCGATCGCGATCAGACCGGCGAAAAAGGCGATAACCAACCCGAATGGGAGCAGCCGCCTCAGCGGCTGGTTGATCTGATCTTCGTACTTGTGCAGAAACGCGGCAATAAACATCAGGAGTATCAGCTTGGCTACCTCGGAAGGCTGAAAGGATATGAAGCCCCAACGCAGCCAGCGGTGAGCGCCGTTGATTTTCGGCTGTGTCAGGACAAATGCAAGCACGGCCGCGCAGCACAGAAGTAGTACTAACAGCACTTTCGGTTTCTGCCATACGTGATAGTCCTTGTTCATCACTACTATCAGAAAGGCGAATCCCAAGGCTGCGTGCACCAGTTGCCGCATGAAGAAATACGAAGACATCCCGTGCTGCGAAGAAGCGACGACGGAAGACGCGCTGTAAACCATCACGAGCCCGAAAATTGTGAGGAAAACAACGCTGAAGAACAGGATCCTGTCGTTTGTCGGTTTATAGGCCATAGTTCAGTGGCGCAAGCTCCTGACCGCGTTTTTGAAAACACGGCCACGAACTTCGTAGTCCTGAAACATATCGAAACTGGCGCAGGCTGGAGCAAGCAGGACAACGTCTCCAGGTTGCGCAATCCGTTTGCACGTCTGTACCGCGTCTTGCATGGAAGATGCTTCCGTCATGTCAACAGTCTCACCAAGCGCCTTCCTGATCTTCTCCGCGGCTTCGCCGATCAGGACCAGGTGTTTTACACGCTCACGGACGAGCGGCCTCAGGACCGTGAAATCCCCTGCCTTGTCGCGTCCTCCTGCAATCAGCAGGATATTGCGCGGAAAAGCCTCCAGTGCTTTGATCGCTGCGTCGATGTTTGTGGCTTTCGAGTCGTTATAGTACCGGACTCCTTCGATTTCGGAGACCCATTCGATTCGATGTTCGACTGCTTCGAATCTGCGGACGCTCTCCTCGAAGCTTTCAGGGGCTGCACCCGCCAAAATGGCCATCGCGCACGCTGCAAGCACATTCTCCAGATTGTGGGCCCCCACTAGTTTGATGGCTGAAACGGGGAACAGCTCGGTCTCGCCGTTTTCGTCCCGATAGATCACGCGTTCGTTGCGAATGAATGCCCCGAATCCCGCGTTTTTCAGGCGGCTGAAGATGATCGGCCTTGCCTGCACCCGGGCCGCCAGGGCCGCGGTTGCCATGTCATCGCCGTTGAGCACCGCAAAATCAGAATCTTTCTGATTCCGGAACACCCTCTGTTTCGCAGCACCGTAATCTTCGAACCTGCCATAGCGATCCATGTGGTCCGGGGTGATATTCAGCATTGAGGCGATGAACGGCCGGAACTGATCAATTGCTTCGAGCTGAAAGCTGGAGAGCTCCACAGCGTAAATGTCTTCCTCGGTCGATTCAGGAACGAGACTGATCAGCGGCGTCCCGATATTTCCGGCGGCGTGCCCCCTTAGTCCGGCGCCCGTAAGCAGGCGTTCGACCAGAGTCGTCGTAGTCGTTTTTCCATTAGAGCCGGTGATCCCGATGATTTTCCCCTTCAGATGACGGTATGCGAGCTCTACCTCGGCAATTACAGGAATGCCGGCTTTGCGGCTCGTCTCGAAAAACTCCAGTGAGAGCGGGACTCCCGGGCTGACGACCACGAGATCGCAGTTGCGGAATGCATCGTCCCTGTGGCCTCCGAGTTCAAGCACGAGGTTTTTTCGATGAATCAGGGATTCCAGCAATGGTTCCACAACTGTCTCGAGTGCCGCGAAGGTTTTCGTGTCGGTGAGGGTCACATGGGCTCCCGAATCGAGCAGAAAGCGGGCCGCCGCCAATCCGCTTCTCGCCGCTCCGACCACCAGTATCTTCTTGCCGTTGTACTCCATAGGAAAATGCTCAGAACTCCATTACTTCAAAACTTCATATTGCCTGCCCAGATCGCTTATGACTTTCTCCAGACGGACGCCCCTGGAGCCCTTTACCAGCACAAGATCTCCCTCCCGGACTTCGCTCCTGATCAGGTCCAGAGCATCTTCTGCGGCGGGAAAGAAGTATCCCTTCGCTCCCGACCCTCCTGACTCATCGAACCCTCTGACGATTTCGCTCGACGCTCCCTGGATCCCGACAAGCACATCAACTCCGCGCGCGGCCGCGATACGTCCGCATTCATAGTGAAGAGCACCGGAACTGCTTCCCAGTTCCAGCATCTCGCCGGCAATGACAATACGTCGCTTAAACAAAGGTACTTTCGACAGGACATCGATCATCTGTACGAGCGCGTTTGGATTGGAATTGTAGGAGTCGTCTATGACGACGAATCCCTGGGCAAAACGGATAACCTGACCGCGCATGGAAGCGTTCTCCAGCATCCCGATGCTCTGGACGATGCGCGGAAGAGTGATTCCGAACGACGCTCCGAGCGCCGCCCCTGCGAGCGCATTCATCACGTAGTGCACGCCTGCCAGCGCGATTTTCGCATCAGAGGAAATCCCGCGCCATGAGATCCGGAACGTGGTTTCGTCAAGGCTCAGAATCTTCACGTTGTCGGCGCGCACGTCTGCGGAATCGGAGAAGCCGAAGGAAACCTTCCGGCCCGGAAAGTCTGCTGCGATGTTGTTCACCAGCGGGTCATCTGCGTTATAGATGAGCGTGCCGTCAGGCGGAAGCGCTGCGGCGAGCTCTCCTTTGGCTCTGGCGATCTGCTCGAGTGAAGAGAAAAACTGCAGGTGAACGGGCGCGACGTTTGTGATTATCCCCACAGAGGGCGTGGCGATGCGGCACATTTCCTCTATCTCTCCGGGTGCGCTCATTCCCATTTCAAATATTCCAAGGTCATACTCGGAGCCAAGGCCGAACAGCGCGAGAGGAAGTCCGAAAAGGTTGTTGTAATTGCCGGGCGTTCGGTAGACGCTAAATTTGCTCCTCATTATGTTACATGCAAATTCCCGTGTGGTTGTCTTGCCCATGCTCCCGGTCACCGCGACCAGGATTCCGTGCCAGCGGTTTCTCATCCAGCGAGCGAGCTTTTTCAGGGCATCGTGCGTGTCGTCAACCTTGATCAGGACACGGTCGGCAGGGAACTCGTCCGGGTGCTCGTAATTCCGCTCCGCGACAATTCCTGCGGCTCCCTTCGACAGCGCCTCCGCTATAAAACGGTGTCCGTCCTGGTTCGGTCCGCGGATTGCGAAGAAGACGTCTCCTGCACGCACGGTACGGGTGTCGATCGAAACCCTGGAGAAAACTTTCTCCTTCGATCCTTTTACCAGGACTCCCCCCGTTCCGGTTTCTGAATCAGCTGCAGTCAGTGTTGACATCTTTTCTTTCAAGCTCACGCTTCCTGATCAATTCCTCCGCAATCCGTGCGTCGTCAAACGGGACGGTGCGGTCCTCCAGGATCTGGTAGTTCTCGTGTCCCTTCCCGGCGATTACCACGACATCTCCAGGAGCTGCCAGCGAGATTGCCGAGTCTATTGCTTTGCTGCGGTCAGGCTCCACCACATATTGAGCGGGTCCTTTGCTCAGCCCTGCTTCGATATCTCTCAGAATCTGCAGCGGGTCCTCGGATCTCGGGTTGTCGGAAGTCGCCACCACCAGATCTGACATACCTGCAGCAATCTCCCCCATGATCGGACGTTTACCCTTGTCCCGGTCCCCGCCGCAGCCGAACACGAGGATGAGCCTCGAGTGAGGAAGACCGGAGATTGTGTTAAGGAGGTTCTCGAGAGCGTCGGGAGAATGCGCATAATCGACGATGACACTGAAATCCTGGCCCGTCTTCACGCGTTCGACACGTCCCGGAACGCCCCGCAGCGCCTCCACCCCGTTGCGGATCTGCTCCGGCGCGAGGCCCTGGCAAAGGGCGGCTCCCGTTGCCGCCATTACGTTGTACACATTCGGCTTTCCGATCATGTGCGCATGGAACGTGATCTCGCCTGCAGGCGTCTTCAGTGTCAGATCCGTCGCATCCACGTGATTTTCGCAGCGAACCACATGAATTGCCGCCCCGGCGTCAAATCCGAAGCTCATCGCAGGACAGTCGGTTTCTGATACGAGGCGTCGTCCGTACGGGTTATCAATATTGATAACGGCGTGTTCCACCCGGTTTTCGTTTTCGGAGGAGAACAGAAGACGTTTCGCCTGGTAGTACGACTCCATGTCCCGGTGGAAATCGAGGTGGTCCTGCGTGAGATTGGTGAAGATTCCCACCTTGAAACGCGTGCCAAAAACGCGCTTCAGCACGAGTGCGTGCGAGGAGACTTCAAGAGCTCCGTGAGTGCAGCCTTGCTCTACCGCCTGCTTCAGGAATATCGTCAGGTCCGGAGCTTCCGGCGTCGTGTGCCTGGCCTCGCAGGAGCGGTCTCCGATCTTCATCCCGATCGTTCCGATGAGGCACGACCTGAGGCCGGCTGATTCGAAAATCGACTCCATCAGGTAAGAGGTTGTGGTCTTTCCGTTTGTTCCCGTGATTGCGGTGAGAGTCAGCTTTTCTGCAGGATCATCGAAAAACACCCGGGAGATTTCGGCGAGAAATCTGCGGGCATCCTCGACCAGGATGGCCGCGACCTTCTGCTGTGCAGCCCCGGTCATGTGTTCGGATGCGACGGCGGCGGCGCCGCTGCGGATCGCCTGTTGCACGAAACGGTTGCCATCGGTCTTTTCGCCCTTGACGGCCACGAAGAGGTGCCCTTCCCGGACAGAGCGGGAATCGTAGGAAATTCCGCTGATTCGGACACCGACATCCCCGAGGCAATCGATTACAGGGATTCGTTCGAGGGCATTACTCAATAACATCAAAACCTCTTCTATGGCCTGTCATTCCCGGATCGCTCGGCATCGGCCCGCTGAGCCGCGTAGTGTGCCTCGGCAGCGGCAAGCTGGCTTCTCCAGTTGGATTTTGCAAACGTCACGCTGCAGGTCGTGCCCGTTCGCACTTCGGTCCCCGGCATGGGTGACTGATAAACCGCCACGCCAGCGCCATTAGCCTGCAGGCGAATGCCGAGGTCGATGCAACGGGCAAGAACAGTTCTTTTGCCCATTCCCCTGAAATCAGGGAGTGTAACCGTTTCGCGCCCCGGTTGCATCGTGATTATCTCTCTCGTGCCGGTTTTGGGTTCTTTGCCGGCGGACCGGATCGGTTGGACAGGGTTCGGCAAGTAATCTTCCGAATCCGCATCCGCAAGAAGAGGGGTGAATGACGGCATCGGAAGATTCTTGTCCGGCGCCACGCGCAGCTGCAGGAGCACTTCCTGTGCAATGTTTCGGAAGATCGGCCCTGCGACTTCTCCCCCATAGTGGGAACCCCGGGGCTCGTCGATCTGAACAAGGACCGTGATGCGTGGCCGTGGAAGCGGGGCGAATCCTATGAAGGATGCGACATACTTGCTGTTGGAGTATCTGCCGTTGATGATTTTTTGGGCAGTTCCGGTTTTTCCCGCTGCCCGGTAGCCTTCCAGTGCGGCCCGCTTGCCGGTGCCGCGCACGACGACTCCTTCGAATGCCTCCGCCACGGCCTGTGCCGTCTTGGGGCTCATCAGTCGTACTCTCTCCTGTGAACGCACTCTGACGGCATCTCCATTTTCGTCTATGATACAGTCGACAACAGTAGGTTGGACCCTGTATCCGCCATTGGCGATGGCATTGATGGCTGTGAGGATCTGGACGGAAGTGACTCCTATCTCCTGTCCGAATGAGATGGCGCCTATCGACAGGCCGGACCAGTCCCGCCAGTGACGAACCAAACCCACTATCTCGCCCGGGAGATCGATTTTGGTTTTGGATCCGAAGCCGAAATTGCGCAACGCTTCATAAAGACCCTGCTCACCGAGGCGCAGCCCAAGTTTGGCCGCTCCGACATTTGAAGAGAATTCGAGAACCTGGCTGAAAGTCAGCAGGTCGTATGCCTTGTGGTCTCGGAAAACGTGCCTGCCGATTGTGATGGATCCCATCTGGCAGTCGATCAACTCGTCCGGTCGTGTCAGGCCTGCTTCCAGTGCTGCTGCGGCGACGACCACCTTGAATGTTGATCCCGGCTCGAAGGCGTCTGCAACAGCCCGGTTGCGCCAGTGGTCAGGCTTGCACTGGTTGTACAGGTTGCAGTTGTACTGGGGATAATTCGAGAGGGCCAGGATCCTCCCGGTATCGGATTCCATTACGATCGCAGTTCCGGCGCGCGCCCGTGCTTTTTCGGCACCTGCAGTCAATTCCCTGTCTGTGATGTACTGGATGGATTTGTCTATGCTGAGCACGAGCGAGTGCCCCTGGACCGGTGGCTTGTCAACTTTCAGGCGGAATGAGCGGCGGCGTGCATCGACATCAAAAGAGAAGACACCTTCCTGTCCTTTGAGATCCCTGTCGTACTGCAGTTCGAGTCCTTCGCCCCCGTCTCCGTCCATATTGACGAACCCGAGGACGTGGCAGGCAAGTTCCCGATTCGGATAGACGCGCATGCTCTCTTCGACCAGGTAGATTCCGTCGATTCCGAGCGCTTCTATCTGCTCCCCGGCCTGCGGGTCGATCCTGCGTTGGATCACCATGAAGGTTTTTCGCGCCGGGTCCGTCATTCGGGTCAGAAGTTCATGGGATTGGCGGGAATCCATCTCGAGAATGGTGGCGAGATTGCGGGCGGCCGATGGTATGTCTTCTATCCTGCGGGGTTCTGCCACTACCGTGCTGACACTGACGCTCGAGGCCAGTTCGTCCATGTGGCTGTCGTAGATGACTCCGCGGGGGGCGAAAATTGAGCGGGTAATCTGCTGCCGCTGCGTGGCGAGGCCTGCAAACGTCTCCTGCTGAAAGATCTGCAGTTGAATCAGCCGGATGATTATCAGGAGACTCCAGAGAGTGATCCCCAGTATCACTGCAGCGATTCGAGTGGTTTTGAATCCTTTGCCGGTCTCTGACATAACGATTTACGATAGACGATTACGATCGATGAGCATCCAATCGTCAATCATCAATCGTAAATCGTCGAATCAGCCCCACGTTTTCCCAACATCAGTTCGTCGGAATAATTTCCGCTCCCGGCGCAATCCGCCGCGCCAGCATAGGAGTCCCGGATCCCGACATCGCCATGTCGCCGGGGATGGCGTTAAGATCCCGGATTTCCGGCACTATGAGCTGATTGGGATGAAGCGGAGTCATTCCAAGGTCGACACGTGCTATGAGGTCAATGCGCTCCGGATTTCTGAGCGTTTCCTCTTCAAGAATCAACCGCTTCTGCGTCTGCTCAAGGGACTGCTCAAGAGTGAAGAGATTCTGGGTTTCGTAGCCGATGTTGATAATCTGGCTGCGAACCCAGGAGTAAAACAGCAGAGCTCCCGCAATCGCCACAAGGGGAATAATGGTTCGGAAGAGATCGGAGAGCATGTTCGCGTCGATCTCGCTCCTGATGCCATAGTTGCGTGTCTCAATTCCATCAGCCCAATCTGTCATTTCGATCTCCAGTTCATCGGCTCGGGCGTTGCATCTTCAAGCAGTCATCCTTATCTGCGCTCCAGCGACCTCAGGCGGGCGCTTCGCGAGCGCGGATTTGATGCGAGCTCCTCGGGCCTTGGGGTCATTGGACGGTGAGTGATCAGATTGGCCAGCGCCTGTCTGGGACAGGTGCAGAGTTCGGGCGGCGCCTCGCAGACGCACTGCCCGGCAAGCTTTCGGAAAACTCTCTTGACGATTCTGTCTTCAAGTGAATGGAAGGCGATGACAACGAGCCTTCCACCCGGTCTAAGGAAATCGAATGAGCGCGAGAGAAATCCTTCCAGTCCCTCCAGTTCCTCGTTCACTGCGATCCGCAACGCCTGGAAGGTCCGCGTTGCAGGGTGGATGGTCTGATGTCCCCGTGCTTTGAGGACCCTGCTGATCACCTCCGCCAGCTGTGAGCAGCGTGTTATGGGTGTCCTGGTCCGCTCCTGGACAATCGCCGCCGCAATCCTTCGTGAGAGACGCTCCTCTCCATAGCGGTAGATCAGGTCGGCCAGCTCTGTTTCCGGAAGGTTGTTCACAAGGTCGGCCGCCGTCCATTGTTGTGTCCGGTCCATGCGCATGTCCAGTTTTGCGTCCGACTGGAAACTGAAGCCGCGCTCCGGTGCCGTAAGCTGGTACGAAGAGACTCCAAGATCTACCAGGATGCCGTCCACCGGTCGGCTTGTCAGGTTGTTCAGAATCAGCGGAAGGTTTTTGAAGTTGTCATGAAGCAGCCGCAGACTCTCTGAATGCCGTCTGAGCCGGACCTGCGCCTTTTCCAGCGACTCCTTGTCGCGGTCTATCCCAATCAGCTGCCCGCCGGGCTGAATACACTCCAGGATGGCCTGACTGTGACCTCCAAGCCCCACGGTGGCGTCTACGTACGTGCCGCCGGGCCGGCATTGAAGGAGGTCAATCACCTCCTTCAGCATAACTGGAGTATGGCCTGGATCGCTGTTTCCCGTATATGTCATAAGTTTCCGGGCCGTGGCTCTCACTTGTTCTCCATCCGCGGTTCTGAAACTGCCGCCTGCTTCTGTTGATTGATACGCTCTGCCAGCCCCCCGAGCTCTTCGGTAGTGAGAGGATCATGAACGAATTGGTTTCGGAAGATCTCTTCATTCCAGACTTCCACGTGGTCGGTGGCCCCGATGACCACTACATCACCTGATATTTTAGCCGCTTCTCTCAGGGTCTGCGGGATCATGATCCTCCCCTGCGGATCCATCTGTGATACAAGCCCGAAATATCCGGTGATCCGCTGCAGCTTCTGCTGCACGGGGTCCATGCCCGCGTATTGCTGCAATTCCCGGGCGATCCTTTCCCAGACTTCTATGGGGAAAACCTTGGCGTGCTTCCCGTCATAACTGGTCACAAAATACGTGTCCTGATCATCACGCCGGAACTTCGCCGGCATCCGCAGACGGGATTTTTCATCGATTTTTGCCGAAAAGCTGCCCCAAAGCATATCAGACCCGCGCTACCTTCAGCTGCTGACTTTTTATGTCGTTCAAAGGGGAAAATGCGCTCTCTAGTGGCCCTTATCGACCACTACTGACCATACTCGACCACAACATAGTCCTATCGGACAATTTGTGTCAAGGGAATAGTGACTTTTGTCACTATAAGAATTAAGAATTGGCAATTTTCTGAAAGCGTGGGACTGAAAACTGGACACTCAAAGCTCGAAACCCGAGACTGCAACTGCTAACATGTCTCCCTTAATATTCCCTTTAATAGAGGATAGCGAATCATGAAAGTCGGGATCGTTGGGTTGCCTCAGGTCGGTAAGACCACCATCTTCAATCTGTTGACACAGGGACGTGTCGATACTTCTGCCTGGGGGGGCGGCGGCCGGGAAGCTCATGTCGGCATTGCTCATGTGCCTGACTGGCATGTGGACCGCCTGGCGAAAGTGGTGAAACCCAAGAAGGCCACCTATGCGACGGTCGAGTATGTCGATCTTCCCGGACTTTCGGTCGGGGAGGGGAGGGCCTCACTGGAAGGGCAATCAAGGGAGATGACTTCTTACCTGAACAGCCTGAAGAACATCGATACGTTGCTGCATGTGGTGCGCGGATTCGAGGATCCGAATATTCCTCACGTCCAGGGGACGGTCGATCCCTCCAGGGATATCGCTCTTTTCGAGCTTGAGATGATTTTTTCGGATCTTGCCATTGTCGAGAAGAGGCTTGAGCGTCTTGCCAAGGATCTGAAGAAGATGAAATCGCCTGAACTCGAACTGGAGAACGAGGTGCTCGAGCGGTACAGGGCGGCGCTGGAATCGGAACGTCCGCTGCGCGAACTGGAGTTAACGCCGGAAGAAGAGAAAAGGGTTCGGGGATTCACCTTTCTCTCGGCAAAGCCGATCCTGCTCGTGGTCAATGTCGGTGACGAAGATGCCCCCAAAATAGCGAATGTGGTCGAAGAGTTCGGACTTCAGAAAGAGGCGGCAATGCGCAATGTCGCGATTACGGCCGTCTGCGGCCGGATCGAATCCGAGATAGCGGCGCTGGCGCCGGAAGACGCCCGTATGTTCATGGACGACCTTGGGATCTCCGGGAGCGCACTCGATCGTATCATTCGGCACTCCTATGATCTCCTGGGAGTGTTTTCGTTCTACACGGCAGGCGAACCGGAAGTCCGCGCCTGGACAATACCACGTAACACCACTGCAGTTCAGGCGGCCAGGGTGATACACAGCGACATCGAGAAGGGGTTCATCAAAGCCGAGGTGGTGTCGTTTGAAGACATGGTCAAGCTCGGATCATTTCAGGCTGCAAAGGGCAAGGGAGTGATGCGCCTCGAGGGGAAGGAATACCGCGTCAGGGAGGGCGATGTCATCCTCTTCCGTTTCAACGTATAAGTCCGGCACCCGCTTTCGACGTTTTCTGTCATTTGTTATTGCCTTTTTAGCGGCTTCTTGGTTAAATCTTCTATTTCGCCCCAGGGAGGTGGACAGTGTACGCAGTGATAATGACCGGCGGAAAGCAGTATCGTGTTTCTGAAGGAGACCTCGTCCGGGTGGAGAAACTCGAATCCGAGCCGGGTGCTCAGGTGGAATTCAAAGATGTGCTCCTGGTGAAATCTGACGCGAAAACGTACATCGGCCAGCCGATGGTCGAAGGAGCGACGGTTACAGGAACCTTGGTTTCTCAAGGGAAGGACGACAAGATCCTGGTCTTCAAATATAAGAAAAAGAAGCAGTATCGCCGCACCCGAGGACATCGGCAGCAGCATTCGGAAGTGCGGATAGAAAAAATCAATGTGGCAGGGTAAGGGGTCTTATGGCACATAAAAAAGGAGTAGGGAGCTCCAGGAATGGAAGGGACAGCCAGTCCAAACGTCTTGGGGTGAAGCGTTTTGCCGGAGAGGTGGTCAACGGCGGAACGATCATCGTCCGGCAGCGGGGAACGCGGTTCAAGCCGGGTCTGAACGTGGGAATCGGCAGCGACGACACGCTGTTTGCCAAGACCACGGGCATCGTGCAATTCCAGGATAGAGGCCGTCTGGGGAAATTCGTACACGTTCATGAAAAGGCTTCATAGCCCATTCTTCGGATTATCCGCTTACGGGACCCCATACGGGGTCCTTTTTTTTTGGCGGATGGGAGTGTAGCCGGATAGCGCAAGTGGAGCCACGCAGTTGTTTATTGATCAGGCAAAAATCCAGGTAATAGCGGGCGATGGCGGCAACGGTTGTCTTGCCTTTCGCAGGGAGAAGTTCGTCCCCAGAGGCGGACCGAGCGGCGGTGACGGCGGGAAAGGAGGCGATGTCTACATCGAGTGCTCCGACCGTGTCAATACCCTCGTTCATTTCCAATACAAACGCATCTTCAAGGCTCAGCGTGGCCGTCACGGGGAAGGGGACAAACGCCACGGCAAAGACGGCTTTGATATCACGATCCTCGTGCCGCCGGGAACACAGGTCTATAAAGAGCCCGAGCATGTGCTGCTGCACGATTTCAGTACCCCGGGCGAACGCATCAGGGTGGCGGTCGGGGGCCGCGGCGGGAGAGGAAACGCGCGTTTTGCCACGTCGACCAACCAGGCGCCCAGGTACACCGAAAAAGGTGGCGAAGGGGAACAGGCGGAGCTTTCCCTGAGCCTGAAGCTGATCGCTGATGTGGGGCTCGTGGGATTTCCGAACGTAGGCAAGTCCACGCTCATCTCGCGAATCAGTTCAGCAAAACCGAAGATTGCAGATTATCCGTTCACGACTCTGGAGCCTCACCTGGGAGTGGTGAAGCTTGATGACTTCCGCAGCTTTGTGGTTGCCGATATCCCGGGTCTTATCGAAGGTGCCCACGAGGGTCACGGTCTTGGTGACCGGTTCTTGAAGCACATCGAGCGCACGAAGGTGCTCGTTCACCTGGTCGATGTGTCTCAACAGGAGCGGAATCCGCTCTCAGACTACAAGGCGATTGTCAAAGAACTCGGGCTTTTCAACGAAATGCTTCTCGAAAGGAAGCAGCTGGTGGTCGCCTCAAAGATCGATGCGCTCGTCGACAGGCGCAAGCTGTCCAGCCTGAAGGCCATGTGCACGCGCCGGCGACTCCCGTTCCTTGCAATCTCGGCCGTGACCGGGGAGGGGATCAGGGAACTCATATATACTCTTGACAAGATGCTCCGGTGAAGTTGCGACAGGGAGAACGACGATTGAGAGAACAGAAGATAGGGGTGCTTGGCGGGAGCTTCAACCCGATCCATGCAGGACACCTCCACATCGCGAGGGAAATCCAGAGACTCTTTGCGCTGTCGCAGGTGCACTTCGTCGTAGCAGCCACGCCCCCTCACAAGCAGCTCGAAAACCTGATTCCGCTGCCCCATCGTTATGCCATGGTCGCGCTGGCTACGGCGGGAAGCCCTTCCTTCATCCCCTCGCTCGTGGAGCTGGAACCTCCGGCAAGCCCGTTCTCTGTCGATACGATGGAAAAACTTGTCCGCAGTCTCGGCTGCAGAAAAGCTGACCTGTATTTCATTGCCGGGGGTGATTCACTGCATGACGTGAGTGCCTGGAAAGAAAGCGAAAAACTGCTGATCTCGTACAACTTCGTCTTCGTCGGACGGCCGGGGTTCAGAACTGCGAACGCGGAAGACCTCTTGCCGGGCAGGGCCGCAGCCCGCGTCAGGAGCTTTGTGGGAATGGGACAGACCTCTGTCAGGAAGCGCATCGAAGAAGCGGGGAGTGAACCCGGGATTTACATTCTGGATGTAAATGCCCCTGACGTCTCCGCCACCCGCATACGGGAGCTGGTTGCGACAGGAAAATCAATTCGGCGACTTGTTCCTGAGCCTGTTCTAGAATATATCAATAAACTCCATCTATATGGTGAATGATGATAGACGCTCTTAGAATTGCCGTGAATGCGGCCGACAACAAGAAAGCTCACGATCTTGTCGCCCTCGACATTTCAGGAATTGCTTCTTTTACGAATTACTTCCTCTTCTGCACGGGAGATTCCTCCAGGCAGATGCAGGCTATCGCCGACGAGGTTGAGAAGCGGCTCAAAGCCAGCGGCATACGGCCCTCTCATATAGAAGGCTATCAGAATTCCGAATGGATTTTGATGGACTACATCGACCTCGTGGTCCATATCTTTTCCAGGAGTGCGCGGGCTTACTACGATCTGGAGAGGCTGTGGCGAGACGGGAAGAAGCTTGATATTGAGAAGCTTCTGGAAGAAGCGAAACCGGCTCCAAGGAAAAGAAAAGTCCAGTGAGAGTCTGAACGTGCAGATCAAATTTCTCTGGGTAGGGAAAACAAAGAACCCGTCAATAAAGACTCTGGTGTCGGATTACTTCGACCGGATCCGGCGCCTGATTGCGTGTGAGATCACGGAAACACGCGATCTCTCAAAAAGGAAATCTCTGAAACCCGCGGAACTGATCGCCGGCGAGGGCGAAGATCTCGTGAAGCATCTGCCCGCTTCCGGCCGTCTCGTCGCGCTGGATGAATCAGGAAGGCAGTTCACATCCATGGATTTTGCCCGCTGGATCGAGGCGGAGCAGAACAGCGGGTCGCGCGCGATCACATTCGTCATTGGAGGCTCCGAGGGATTGAGCGACATGATTTCCCGGAGAGCGCATCTTATATTGTCGCTGGGTAAGATGACATGGACCCACGAGATGACGCGCGTGCTTCTGCTCGAGCAGGTGTATCGCGCGTTGTGCATTATTCGCAGGATTCCCTATCACCGGGATTGAAGCTTTCACGCAGGAGTAAGAGACAGAGACGATGGATGAGAAGAAGCTGGACTATTTCAAAGAAAAGCTGTTGCGCAAGCAGCTCTCCTTGACCGACATGGTGCAGAGAACCGAAAGCTATGGCCGCGAGAAGGATCAGAATATACAGGATATCGCGGACATGGCAGTCGAGTCTTACACCAGGGAGTTCAACTTCGGCAAGAGCTCGGGTGACCGTCACATTTTGCAGCTTATCCGCGAAGCCCTTGCCCGCATTGAAGACAGGACTTACGGGACATGCACACACTGTGAGACCGAAATTCTCCCCAAGAGGCTGGAAGCGGTGCCCTGGACGAGACTCTGCATCCGTTGTCAGGATCTCCTGGAAAAGGGCCTGCTCGAGTAAGGAGGAGTTCTGATTCCTGCGACTCAACCGCAAAGAGTCTTTTTTCCTGTCGGCAGGGATCTTCCTGTTTCGCGAACACAAAGACTGCTCGACAGCGTCTTGAATCTGATCTATCCGGAAGCGTGCTTTATCTGTTCTGTCCCGGTGGCGAGGCGGCAGGATTTCGGCGTGTGCGGGTCCTGCTGGGACCGGGCCCTTTCGATGAAGATAGCGCCCCCCCGCTGTTCTTCCTGCGGCATTCCGTTACAGATTCCTGACACCTCGGGGGAGCACCTCTGCGGTAACTGCCTGCTGCAGTTTCCCCCATATTCCGGAGCGAGGGCGTTCGGCTACTATGCCGGAGAAGTGAGCCGGCTCGTTCAAGGACTGAAGTTCGATTCCAGATGGAATCTGGTGGAACCGCTGGGAGCTCTCCTTGCTGCCACTTTTTACGAAACGTGGCAGCGTCGTGACTTCGACCTTCTCGTGCCCGTCCCTTTGCATCCGAGGCGGAGGCGTGCACGCGGCTACAATCAGTCGGAACTTCTGGCGCAGGCTCTGGCCCGCCGGACCGCTATTCGCTGCAGCCTGGAACTCGTGCGCACGCGTGCCACGCTCCCGCAGGTCGGGCTGAGCAATTCTCAGCGTGCGGCGAACGTACGCGGTGCCTTTATATGCCGCACCCCTGATGCCGTTCGGGATAAACGGATTCTCCTGATCGACGATGTGATGACAACGGGTGCGACTGTGTCGAGCGCTGCTGCGACACTCATTGCAGCTGGTGCATTGCGGGTGTCGGTCCTGACCATAGCACGGGCGGACAAATGGTGATCACGCAAGCTATGGCGTAGGCGGCGGCTGCATCGTGGCGGCCTTGAACTTCTCCAGGAAATCTTCGAACTTCTTCTTCTGTTCGGGATTGAGAATGTCGCGTATCTTCTGGTCGCTGCGGTTTCTGATCGAATCGAAGCGTGGTCGGTAGATCCGGTTCAACTCTTCATATTTCGGACCGTACTGCTTGTTCAGTATGTCGTACTTCGGACCGAACTCCTCATTCAGCCTTTGAAATTCCAGTGTTGTCTCGCGGAAAATCTCTTTCAGTTGGTCCTTCTGGCCCGAATCGAGATTCAATTCTCTCGCGATCCCTTCAATTACATCAGTGGGTTGAAACATGTTTTGAGGAGGATTGATATGTTCTCTGTACAGGGAGTTGGTGACAAAACCCGCTACTCCTCCCAGAAGGAACACCAGAATGCCGAGGGACACAATACCGAGCTTTGACTTCATCATCGGAACACCAACACCTGATTATCTCACGACGGCGGCTTCTCGTTCAGCGATCGCACTGAGGACAGTTTCGTGCGTGATTCTCTCCTGTTCAAACAGCAAGGCACGATGCGGCTGGTAGTGACTCACGAATGCTCTCTCGTACAGGCGGTAAAACTCGCTTTCAGTGACGCTCATCTGAAGATAGGCGAACACCGAAAGGAGAGCCAGCGTGACCCCGGCCAAAGCCGGAACCACCTTGCGGGCTGTGCCGAAGATGAACTGCCAGCTCGCTGCAGTGCGTGCCTCTTCTTCAATGCGCAATCGCACTTTCTGTAAGAAAAACGGCGACGCCGCCGGAGGCGGGCTGACCCGGGCAATTCTGCCGGGAAGGCTCAGTATCCCCATTTCCCGAAGGCACGTCGGGCATTCCGAAAGATGGACATCGAGTTCTGCGTTCTCTGCTGACGTCAGTTCGCGGTCGATTCTGCGTTCTATCCGCTCTCGAGCAAAGCCACATTCCATGAGAACACCTCTCCAAACCAAGAGAACTAATGGTATCTACGTCAGCGGTGCAAGGATATTTCATGTTCAGAGAGCAACAAACAACCAGGACTCTTTATCACAACGTGCTTCCCCGGATCAATAAGAAGTTGCGGAAAAAGCTCCGGCCGCCGGGGAGCAAAGCTTTGTATTCCCCGCATTTATACGATTAGATGATCAGCATGCAGTCTCCGTAGCTGTAAAAACGATAGTTTTCGGAGACTGCCTCCCGGTAGCAGTCCAGCAACAGTTCCCGGCCGGCAAAGGCGCTGGCGAGCATAAGAAGCGTGGATCTCGGCAGGTGAAAATTCGTCAGGAGCGCATCTATCATGCGGAACTCGAAACCCGGATGAATGAACAGATCGCATGCCCCTGCACTGGAGCTTTCAAGCCCGCCCTCCTGCCTGGCCACATACTCGAGACAACGGGTGGTTGTTGTTCCCACGGCAAGAAGGCGCCTTCCTTCGTTCTTGTATGCTCGTATTTGTGCCGCCGTCTCTTTGGAGATTTCATAGTGTTCCGGATCCATGCGATGTTGGCGTATGTCCTCTGAACGTACCGGTTTGAAGGTTCCGTATCCTACATGCAGGAGTATTTCACATATCGCTATACTTCGTTCCTCGAGCCGCCGGAGAACGTTTTCCGTGAAATGGAGTCCTGCCGTCGGGGCGGCGATCGATCCGCTGTGCCTGGCGAAAACGGTCTGGTATCTGTCGCGGTCCGAGGAGAGATCCTGATGCTTCTCCCTGTGAATGTAAGGAGGAATCGGAGGTTCTCCTATGGTTTCGAGGGCGTTTTTCACATCCGTCACGGAATCGAATTGCAGGACCCGGCTTCCGGATTCGGTTATATCTACAACAACGGCGGTCAGATCTCCGATTATGAGTCTTTGTCCGGGAGACGCCTTCCTCGATGGTTTCAACAGCGCTACCCACCGGTTCGGCCCCGATTCTTTCAGTAGCAGGACTTCGATCTCTTCCTCTTTTCCCGGACGGGAAGCGCGTACCCTCGCCGGGAAGACCTTAGTGTTGTTGATGACGAGAAAGTAGTTGCGGTCGATGATGGCGGGCAGTTCCCTGAAAACGTGGTGCTCGCGCGTGCCGGTTGCGCGCCGGACCACCATGAGTCTGGATTCATCCCGTTCCGGTGCGGGGGCTTGAGCTATCAAATGTTCAGGAAGAACAAAGTCGAACTGGTCGAGTTTCATCTTCAATCAGAGTGGAAAACGGCGCACCTTCGTGTCGAAAATCCCAAGCTCTGCCAGTTCCTGCTCGGTCTTCAGGGAATGGAAGCGGGAGGAAAAATTGGCGCCGAAGAGCATGATGAGATTGGAGGCATAGACCCAGGCGAGCAGCGCCACGACGGCCCCCATCTTGCCGTAGATCCTTTGGTAATCGAAGAAAGGAACGATCCGTGCGAAGAGATAGCTGCCTATCTCCCACATTATCGTGGTGACCGCGGCGCCGGCAAATGCCGCACTCCATAGCACTTTCCTGTGCGGCATCCATTTGAACACGAGTGTGAATACGAGCACCGCCAGGACAAACCCGGCCCCGAGCAGAACGAAATACCAGAACCAGCCCAGCAGTGCGTGAGCTCGCGCAAAGGAGGCGTTTGCGGTCGTCCGGGCACGCGCGGTATTGATGAACAAGGTGATGGCGGCCGAACTCAGCAGGCTGCATCCCCCCAGCATCATGAAGGCGACGTTACGCAGACGGCTTTCCCAGAAACTCTTCTGGCTTGAGATACCCCAGGCGCGGTTGACCGAACCTTCGAGAAACGTCAGGATCCAGGAGGAACACCAGATTACGACGACGAAACAGGACAGGATCACCGGCGTGGACGGATTGGTCAGCTCATTCAGGTTCGACCTGAGAAACTGCCGCGAGCCGGGGAATAAGGACATAATCCTCTGAAGCACGGTGCCGTGAAGATCAACCCATCCCAGCATCGCATCAACGAGTGATACCAGTACCAGGATGGAAGGCACCAACGCTATCAGGCCGAAATACGATATTCCGGCGGCGTCGCGTGCGACTTCGTGTCTCAGCATCACTCTCCCTGCAGATGCCAGAGACCTGACCAGCAGCGTAAAGAAACGATTGTTCGCAGCCATCCGTATAGCATTCCAGATTTCAGCTGCGGCTTCAAACGAGTTTTTGCAGATGGAATACCCTGAACGCCGAAATTCCCTATGGTAAAATACGCGATTCTGCCTCATCTTTTCGCGTCACCGGAGACGACGAAAGCGGAAGCACTCTCTGGGGCGGAACGCGGGTCCGGGAGACGGTTCGCGCTTGCATGCCGGAGTTTTGAACTTTGCCCGTTGCGGGCGTTGCGAGGGTTGATGAAGGAACTTATTCGAAAGGTTCTGGAGGATCTTGGTGAAGATCCGGACCGACAGGGATTGAGAGGGACGCCGCGTCGCGTCGAACAGGCGTTGCGGTTTCTTACCAAAGGATATACGCAAAATGCCGATGAACTGTTGAACAATGCACTGTTCGATGTTCAGTATGATGAGATGGTGATTGTCTCCAATATAGATTTCTTCAGCATGTGCGAGCATCACCTGCTTCCGTTTTTCGGTAAATGCCATGTGGGCTATCTTCCCGACAAGAAAGTTATCGGGATAAGTAAGATCGCCCGACTGGTCGAAATGTACAGCCGCCGGCTCCAGGTACAGGAACGCCTGACAACCCAAATCGCCAAGACCATTGAAGAGAAGATCAAACCACTTGGGGTAGGAGTCGTCATCGAAGCTCAGCACATGTGTATGCAGATGCGCGGAGTCGAGAAGCAGAACTCCCGCGCGATCACGAGTTCGATGCTGGGGAATTTCCGGCGTTCCGCCGAGACGCGCATGGAATTTCTGGATCTGATCTTTAAGAAGAATAACAAGTAGACGCCGACGGATCCGGGCAGGTGCGTGCCGCAGCGCGTCACCGGATCCGGATCGAAAAAGGCATTTCGAGCAGGATTCCCTGTGTCGCCAGTCTTTCCATTCTCTCGATGAGGTCGAGTGCCAGCAGCGGAGGACGCATTCCCGGCATCAGCCGCTCCCAGAGTTTGCGGTGACGGTAGTAGTGAACGACTCGCACCTTCGCATGTTCCGGGATTCGCGCCGATTCGCGTGCCCTCTGAACGGCTTCCATGAGCCCGCCCAGCTCGTCGACAAGTCGGTTTTCAACGGCGCGTTTTCCGGTCCAGACCCTGCCGCGGCCGGCCTCATCTACCTCCTGCTCGCTGATCCTCCGTCCCTCCGCGACTTTCTTCACGAAATCCTCCCGGTAGAATTCGCTGAGTTGCTGTCGAAGCTTCTCCTCCTCATCCGGAGTGAATTTCGTAAACGCCGAATCATAACCTGCGTGCTTCCCTCTGACGATTGCTTCCCTCCGGATCCCCAGGTTCTCGATCAGGCCGCGCGCTACGAACTTGCCCGCCAGCACCCCGATGGAGCCGGTGATGGAAGTCGGCTCTGCGATTATTCGTCCGGCAGGAGCGGCTATGTAGTAACCGCCTGATGCCGCCACGTCTCCGAAGCTGACCACGACCGGTTTTTTCTTGTTTACGATCGAGATTTTGCGCCAGATCAGGTCGGAGGCGATCCCTGATCCTCCCGGAGAATCGATGCGGATGATTATCGCACGGGTAATTTTGGAACGCTCCGCATGGTCCAGGAATTTCCGAATCGTGTCAGCTCCGGCCATCTCCCGTCCGGCCTGGTTGCGCCGGCTTTCTCCGGTTTCGATGTGTCCTGTCACATCGATGAACGCGATACGCGAGCGCCTGAAAGTCAGGATGCGTCTGACAAGCCCGTCTCCTGCCCGATATCGGGCGGCTGCCACCGCGCGGGCCTTCTTCCCGAGAATCTCTTCCATCTTCCCGGCAAGTTCATCCTGGTAGCAGATTCCGTCTACAAGCTTTCTGGCTAGAGCTTCGCGCGCCGTATATGGACCGTCGTCCATAAGCGCCGTGCTGTCTTCGCGGCTGAATCCTCGATCTTCCAAAGCGCGGCACAGTTCCTCAAAACTGTCATCAAGTATCCTCTCGAGCTGTTCCCGTGCGGGCTCCGACATGCCCATCCGGGTGAACATTTCGGCCGCGGATTTGTACTCCCCCATCGAAAAAAGCTCAGCTTCAATCCCAAACCTCTCCAGTACGTTACGGAAGAAGAATGTTTCCGCGGACAGCCCTACGAGGTGGAGGTGCGCAGCCGGAGGCATGAAGACGCGGTCCGACGCGCTGGCCAGGTAGTACTCCGCATTTCCTCCTTCCTGCAGGAAGCAGTAGACCTGTTTGCCGCTCCTGCGGAACTTCGAGATTGCGCGGCGAAGATCGCTCAGTCTCGCCCATCCGGTATTCAGCGGCTCTATGGAGAGCGCGAGCGCCGAGATGTCAGGATTCTTTGCGGCATGATGAAGCGCCTGAACGATTTCGTAGAGCGATGTCCTCGCCTTGCGCGAGATGAAGGGACGTTCGGCCACCCCTTCGACAATCTCGTCTTTAAGCAGCATTTCGAGATAGGCTTTCTTTTTCCTCACCGGGTTTTCTCCGTTCGGGCCAGATATCCAAAAGAGGGCGGCGTCGGCGTATTTCCCAGATCATCAGGGCATACATGGGGATGTATTGGACCAAAAGAACCCATGCAGGTTCATATACCGGATGCTGCGAATAAGCAAGATAGGAGAGGAAACAAGCTCCGGTCCAGTACACCATGAATGCATAAGGGAAAAACGGGAGCGCCAGCGCTGCCCATGACAGGTACCAGGGGTGCACTGTCGTGGCAAGGCAGAGGTCGGCGGTCATAAGCCAGAATCCGCCGTGCAGCAGGTCTCGTACATTCCGGACCGGGAACCTGTGCCAGATCCCGATGCAGATCAGGAGCAGCACCACGCCCAGATACGGGCCGATGAGTTTGTCCCACGACTCCTCAAAACCCCATCTCCCAATAAACCGGATGAAATAGTGAATGCCGGCATTGAATTCGAAGAGTCGGAAATACAGAGTTAGCGACTTTATATAGTTGATCCACGATGCCGGCGTGAAATAGAGAAGCACAAGCATCAATCCGGTCGCAAAACCCGCAAGCGCGGCTTTCCATCCTGTACGACGCAGAATGAGAGGGAACCACAGCGCCGGATGGAGCTTCGCCATGACCGCCCCCGCGTAGGCTACCAGCGACAGGCTCTCTTTTCCTCGTACGAGAAGATATATCGACAGGAGCAGTAGGAGAATCATCATGCTGTCGGAATGGCCCGAGGCGGAGAACTCGAAGACGAAGAAAGGGTGCCAGGCCATCAGGAGTAGAGGTTGACAGCTCTTTCCCCAGAGGACGAGCAGCCGCCATGCCACAATCACGGCCAGGAATTCAAAAAGGCTGAAGAATGCCTTCATTGCCGTGACATCTGCGCCAAAGAGGGAATACGAGAGCCTGAAGACAAGCTGCGACGATGGAGGGTAGGCGGTGATATACGGCTTCGAGTTGATCATCGGATACACCTGCGCGTCACGGAGGTGCCGAATCTCCGGAGCATCAGGCGGGTAGCCGTAGGGGCTTATTCCGTGTGACGCCACCTTTGCATCCCAGATATAGCGGTAGACGTCTTCGCTCTGGTGGGGTGGCGCCGCCACCAGAGTCACCCGGTAAAGGAGCGCGAAGGCGAGCACTATCCCGATTCCATACCGCCCTTTGACCGGGAGCAGGAAGAATGTGCCGAGACAGAGGGCAAGTTGGATAAAGATAAGGACGAGAAAGGATCCTGTATTCTCCCGAAGGGGACCCAGTGAGCACATCGCAATCCAGATGATCTCCTGCAGGATTCCGACGGATACTAAACCGATGACTTGCTTCAACATGGCGACACTATATGAGTTCGGATCCGAAGAATTCAATTCTTTATCTCCGGCGGGTTTGTCCCCGGGCGTCATGTGCAGAACCGAACGACAAATCTTCCGGGCTGTGCAATCTATTGATCTTTCAGAGTATACGGGTTTTTGCCCCGGCGATATCCCTTGACGGAAAGTCATCCCTGTGATAGCTTGACGCATTTCGAGGTAAAGGGACTCAATGCCTCTGTTGGAAAGGCTTACGGAAGAACTTCGGGGCGAAACATCAGATGCGGGGGGAGATCGGTGATGTCGTCTGCTGTCCTGTCGCGCTACGCCAGATCTCTGGCCGATATCGTATTCGAAAAAAAGATCGAGGGAAAGGTTACAAAGGATCTCCAGACGTGGCGTGAGATTTTTCTAACCTGCCCGGAACTCCTTGAAGCTTTCGATGCCCCTCAGGTTCCGGAAGACTCCAAGGAAAGGGTCCTGGATGAACTACTGGTGCGGTATCCCGCGCATCCGGTTACATCCAATTTCCTGCGGATAATGCTGCAGCGCAATCGAATCCGCTTCTTCAACCAGATTCTTGAGAACTACCTGAAGCTTGTCAATCACCGCAACGGGATAGTCACGGCGAGCGTGACAACGGTTGCACCGATTCCTGAAGAAGAAGCGAAACGACTGACCGAAACACTGTCGCGGATCACGGGAAAGAAGGTCAACGTGGACCTCAAGACTGACGAGAGCCTCATTGGAGGAGTTGTTATCCAGATGGGGAGCACGATATTCGACGGTTCGATTCGAACGCAGCTTGCCGAGATGAAACGGCGCCTCGTTGAATCCTAGACTACCCACTTTCATTGCTCAACAAAGAGGGGATGGGCATGCAGATCAGAGCTGACGAAATTAGCAAAATACTGAAGGAGCAGATCAGGGATTATCAGTCCGGCATGGTCGTGAGCGAAGTCGGCACGGTCCTCTCGGTGGGAGACGGCATAGCGCGCGTGCACGGCCTCGACAATGTCATGGCCGGCGAACTTCTCGATTTTCCCCACGACGTTAAAGGGATTGCGCTGAACCTCGAGGAAGACAACGTCGGTACGGTGCTCTTTGGCGAATACACGCAGATTCGCGAAGGTGACCTGGTGAAGCGCACCGGGCGGATCATGTCGGTACCGGTGGGAGAGGCCCTGGTCGGGCGCGTCGTCAACGCTCTCGGGGAGCCAATAGACGAAGGGGGGCCTATAGCGGTGACCGAATATGCGAACATCGAACGCCTGGCGCCGGGAGTTGTAGACAGACAGCCGGTCAAGGAACCGCTCCAGACGGGGCTGAAGGCGATCGATTCCATGATCCCGATCGGGCGCGGTCAGAGGGAGCTGATTATCGGCGACCGGCAGACCGGCAAGACAGCCATCGCCATTGACACGATCATCAATCAGAAGAACACTGACGTCGTCTGTATCTATGTCGCGATCGGACAGAAGCGTTCAACGGTCGCTCAGGTCGTGAAGACCCTCACTGACTACGGGGTCATGGACAAGACGATCGTGGTATCCGCTTCAGCGTCTGATCCTGCAACCATGCAGTACATCGCGCCGTACTCCGGATGCGCGATGGGTGAATACTTCAGGGACCGCGGGCAGCACGTTCTGGTCATCTATGATGACCTGTCAAAGCATGCGGCCGCGTACCGGGAGATCTCTCTGCTGCTGCGCCGTCCGCCTGGACGTGAAGCCTACCCTGGAGACGTTTTCTATTTGCATTCGCGTCTTCTCGAGCGTGCGGCCAAGATGAACGCCAGGCTTGGCGGCGGTTCTCTCACTGCTCTTCCGATAATCGAGACTCAGGCCGGCGACATCTCCGGATATATTCCGACCAATGTCATCTCGATTACGGATGGACAGATCTTCCTTGAAGCTGATCTGTTTCACGCCGGCATACGGCCGGCAATTCATGTCGGCAACTCGGTGTCGCGTGTCGGAGGCAACGCGCAGATCAAGGCGATCCGCCAGGTGGCAGGAACCCTTCGGCTCGAGCTGGCGCAGTATCGGGAACTGGCCGCCTTTGCGCAGTTCGGATCGGATCTGGACAAAGCGACTCAGGCCCAGCTTGCGCGTGGAGAAAGGCTGACCGAGATTCTGAAGCAGGATCAGTATCAGCCGCTTGATGTGGTGCACCAGGTGATCTCGATTTTTGCCGGCACACAGGGCTTTACCGACAATCTCAAAGTGGAAGAGATTCCACAGTTCCTCAAAGAGATGCTTCAGTTCATCGATTTGACGAAGAAACAGCTCGTCCAGAAGCTGTCGTCCGAGAAAGCGATCAGCGATCCGCTGCGGCAGGAACTGTTGGACGCGCTGAAGGAATTCAGTGAGAGCTGGCAGGCGAAGCACGCCGCAGCATAGCGACACCGGAAACTCATGGCTAATTTACGCGACATCAGGCGGCGCATCCGCAGCGCCGGAAACATCCAGCAGATAACGCGGGCGATGAAGTTTGTCTCGGCCGCACGTTTGCGCAAGGCACAGGAACGGGTGATAGCGGCGCGCCCCTATGCGCGCCAGATGGTTGCGGTGCTAAACAGCATTGCAACCAGGGTTCCTGAGCAGGCTCACCCTCTCCTGGCACAGCACGGCGACAGGAAGATCGAACTGGTGGTCATTACGGCAGACCGGGGACTCTGCGGGGCCTACAACACGAATATCATCCGGCAGACGCTCGAATTCATGGGCGAGCATTCCGGGCAGGAAATCGAACTCAACATACTCGGGAAGCGCGGCAGAGATTTCTTTCGACGCAGGGCTTTCCCTGTCAGGCATGAAGCGACAGGCGTCCTCCAGAAGCCGAGTTTCGCCGACGCCGCCGCTATTGCGAAGGATCTGATCGAGGATTTCGTCAATGGAGGGAAAGATCAGGTCTGGCTCGTCTACAACGAGTTCAAGTCGGTTGTGCAGCAGAGCGTCGTGATTGAGCCTCTGCTGCCGATTCAGCGTCTTGAACATACCGAAGACGGAAGCCGGCTCGACTATCTTTATGACCAGCCGCCCGCACAGATATTCGCCAATCTGCTTCCAAGGCACGTGGAGGCCCAGGTTTTCAGGGCGTTGCTCGAAGCCGCAGCTTCTGAACACGGAGCCCGCATGTCTGCGATGGAAGCCGCGACCAACAATGCCGCCGAGATGATTGAAGGACTGACGCTGTATGCAAACAAAGTGCGCCAGGCAGGAATCACCAAGGAGCTGATCGAGGTGGTCAGCGGGGCCGCCTCAACGGGATAGGGACAGGAGAGATTACGTCATGCCAAACACCGGAAAAGTAGTGCAGATCATTGGTCCCGTAGTGGACTGCGAATTCGACGAGAACAGTCTCCCTACCATTTACAATTGCGTGATCATCGAGGGAGAGGCTGCCGGCAATCCCATCCGTGTCAGCACCGAAGTGCAGCAGCATCTTGGTGAGAACCGCGTTCGCTGCGTCAGCATGCAGCCTACGGAGGGGATGGTTCGCGGCATGAAGGCGATTGATACCGGACAGCCGATCAGCGTTCCGGTGGGCCGCGAGACGCTCGGCCGTGTCCTGAACGTAATAGGTGAGCCCGTCGATGAACTCGGTGAACTCAAGGCGAAGAAGTACTACCCGATTCACCGTCCTGCTCCCAGTTTCGATCAGCAGAGCACAGAAACCAAAATGCTCGAGACCGGCATCAAAGTGATTGATCTGCTCGAACCCTATGTGCTTGGAGGGAAGATCGGCCTGTTCGGAGGGGCAGGGGTCGGCAAGACAGTCGTCATCATGGAGATGATTCACCGGATTGCGATGCATCACGGCGGTTTCTCGGTCTTCGCCGGAGTGGGAGAACGAACCCGCGAGGGGAACGACCTCTGGCTCGAGATGAAGGAATCGGGAGTCATTGAGAAGGCCGCACTCATCTACGGCCAGATGACCGAACCTCCAGGAGCGCGCCTCAGGGTGGGACTCACCGGCCTGACAGAAGCCGAGTACTTCCGCGATGAAGAGCACCAGGACGTGCTTCTCTTCATAGACAACATTTTCCGTTTCACCCAGGCGGGATCCGAGGTTTCGGCACTGCTCGGCCGCATGCCTTCCGCAGTCGGATACCAGCCCAACCTGGCGACTGAAATGGGAGAACTGCAGGAACGTATCACGTCGACCAAGCACGGCTCGATCACATCCATTCAGGCGATTTACGTGCCTGCCGACGACTACACCGATCCTGCGCCCGCGACAGCATTTGCTCACCTGGACGCGACTACTAACCTGGAGCGGAGAATTGTCGAGCTCGGGATCTATCCGGCGGTGGATCCTCTTGCTTCCACCTCGAGAATCCTGGATCCGAGAATCATCGGTGAAGATCACTACGCCGTTGCACGTGAAGTCAAACGAATACTCCAGCGCTACAAGGATCTCCAGGACATCATTGCAATTCTCGGGATAGACGAACTGCCGGAAGAAGACAAACTCACGGTGAGCCGTGCCAGGAAGATCCAGAAGTTTCTGTCGCAGCCCTTCTTTGTCGCCGAACAGTTTACCGGAATTCCGGGCAAGTACCTTCCGGTGAAGGAGACGATCGAAGGTTTCCGGGGCATCTGCGACGGGAAGTACGACCATGTGCCTGAGCAGGCTTTCTACATGGTAGGCGGCATCGAAGAAGTACTGGAAAAAGCCAAACAGATTGCGGCCGCCTAGACCAATCCAGGTTCGGAAATCTTAATTATGGCACTACCGGAAAAAATCCATCTTGAGATTGTTACTCCTGAAAAGCAGCTGTTCAGTGGCGATGTCGATTCATTGACGGTTCCCTCCGCCGGCGGATATATGGGCATACTGCCCGGGCACGCTCCGCTACTTGCCGAACTTGGTATAGGCGAAATCAGCTACACGGCGGGCGGACACACCGAGTACATGTTCTGTTCCTGGGGGTTTCTCGAAGTGCTTCCGGGGAGGGTAGTGATCCTTGCCCAGGCGGCTGAACTCGCTTCCGACATCGACATAAAGCGGGCTGAAGAAGCGAAAGTCCGGGCGGAAAAGATGCTGACTTCGGGGGATCCTGGTGTCGATTACGCCGCAGCTCAGCTTTCACTCATCCGCGCAATTTCCCGGATCGAAGCACATCGGCGCAAGAAGGTGTAAGCACCTGAAAGGAAGAATCCCGCAGGGAATCGTGAAATTCGCTGCGGGATTCTTTTTGTAAGGCTGGTGCCGGCTTGATTAATTCAGTCTGGCGTCGGAGACCTCTTCGTTCGCAAGCTCTTCCTTTGCCTGCTTGTACTTCTTGTCAATTCCGATTGTGGTGTCGTTGTGAAGCGCCTTATAGAGGAGTTCCAGCCGCTCCTTCGCTTTGGGAGCCAGCTCTCCTCCCTGCAACTCCGCCTTGGCGTATTCGACCATCGCTTCTTCCACCTTCTGCTGATTCTCCAGGCACTGACCTATCGAGAAGTAACCCACATCATATCTTTCCGACCTGAGTGCCTGCCTGAAGGCCCTGATCGCCTCTTCAAACTTGTCCTTTTCCATCAGGTCCATTCCGATGACATGATGGCAGGCCCTGTGCACCATCCGCAACGTCTCCTGAGTATTGGCATCGGGCTGTTTTACCAGCGCCGCCGATTTCAGGGTAAGCTGTGCGTATTCGGCTGCTTTTGGATAGTTGCCCGATTCCATGTATCTCTTGACGAAGTCCCAGCGGAGACCGAAGTCTGCGTCGAATTCGGGCATTTTGAACATCTTTTCCGCCCACTCTATCTGCTTGGCGAGATTGCTGGTCTTGACATAGTTGTTAAAGATGTCTCTGGCCAGCCCGGGATCCGGCTTCTGAAGGTAGATCTCTTCCATACACTCGACGCAGCGTTCCAGCTTCCCGAGGTTCTGCGTGGCCGCCGCAATGTAGAGGAGCGTGTTCATGTCCCCTGGATGAAGCTTCAACCAGCTTTCGGCGAGGGATTCGAGCTGATCGTATTTCTTTACCTCTGAGCATTCATGGAGGAGCTTGTTGTATTCCGCATTGATGTACGGCATGAGCTTCGATTCGGGATACTTCTCCACAAATGCGAGGAGCATTTCACCGCGTTTCAGGAGATCAGCTTCCTTAGTCGCGGCCTCGTATGCGTTGTATTCCTCTTCGGTATATTCCGGTTCAGCCTGCTCTTCCTGCTCCTGAGGCGTTGCCTGCACAGTTGCACCGACCAGACAGATCATGAAAAACAGAGCCATCCCCATCAGGGTAGTGACATACTTCTTAGAATAGCTTTTCATGGATAATGGTCCCCCTTTTTGATTCGCCGATTCAGCCGAATTCTATTTGTTGTCAAAGGCTAAATCAACTACAAAGGTCGCTCCCGACGCAAAACCGGCCGTGTTTTGTTCGGCTGGAAATCGGGCCTTACCTGCGTTCGCCTTACCGAGTCCGCGAGGTACACGCGCTTCGATCGAGTGTGGTATCATGCGGGGTTTACAGAAGAAACCATTGATCGAGAGAGGGTTATGGAAGTCCGCAACAGCAACAGGGATGACAGAGAGACCACGGATTTTGTCAGGGCGATTGTCAGGGAAGATCTGCAGGCGGGGAAGAACGGCGGACGGGTCGCGACACGTTTTCCCCCCGAGCCCAACGGTTATCTGCATATCGGGCATGCGAAGTCGATCTGTCTGAATTTTGGTATAGCCCGAGAGTATGGCGGGACCTGTAATCTCCGCTTCGATGACACCAATCCGGCGAAGGAAGAGGTCGAGTATGTGGAGGCGATAAAGGAAGACGTTCGCTGGCTTGGTTTCGACTGGGGAGATGGACTTTACTTCGCGTCAGACTATTTTGAACGGCTCTACGGCTACGCAGTGCAGCTCATCCGGCTTGGAAAGGCCTATGTCGACAGTCTGACTGCGGAAGAGATACGCGCTTACCGCGGCACCCTGACTGAGCCGGGGAAGGAGAGTCCGTATCGAAACAGATCGGTGGAAGAGAATCTCGACCTTTTTACGCGGATGCGCGCCGGGGAATTCGAAGACGGAAGCCATGTCCTGAGGGCAAGGATAGATATGGCTTCAGCCAATCTGAACATGAGGGACCCGACGCTTTACCGCATCCGCAGGATGGCTCACCATCGCACCGGCGACAAGTGGTGTATTTACCCGATGTACGACTTCGCACATTCTCTCTCGGATTCGCTGGAAGGGATCACGCACTCGATCTGTACACTGGAGTTCGAAGATCACAGGCCACTGTATGATTGGTTTCAGGAGACACTGAAGGTCGAGCGTCGGTCCAGGCAAATTGAGTTTGCGAGACTCAACCTGAACTACACGGTCATGAGCAAGAGGAAACTGCTTGAACTGGTCCAGGAAGGCCTTGTCCGCGGCTGGGACGATCCGCGCATGCCGACGATCTGCGGTTTGCGGCGGCGCGGGTATACTCCGGAGTCGATCCGGAATTTCTGCGAGCGCATCGGTGTCGCCAGACGGGACAACGTGATGGACGTGGCGCTGCTTGAGCACTCACTGCGGGAAGACCTGAACCTCAGGGCGCCGCGCGTTATGTGCGTCCTGCGTCCGCTGCGGCTCATAATCGACAACTACCCTGAAGGGCGAGTGGAAGAGCTTCAGGCCGTCAACAATCCTGAGGATCCGTCTGCGGGAACCAGGCCGGTGCCGTTTTCAAGGGAGCTGTACATTGAGCAGGAGGACTTTCTCGAGAATCCTCCGAAGAAGTTTTTCCGTCTTGCCCCCGGACGAACGGTACGGCTTCGCTACGGTTACCTGGTTACGTGCACGAACGCGGTGAAGAATGACAAGGGGGAAGTAACCGAAGTGCATTGCAGCTATGATCCCGATTCCCTGTCGGGAGAGGCGGGCGGCCCTAGGGCGAAGGCCACGCTGCACTGGGTTTCGGCGGCTCATTCCCTGCCTGCGGAAGTCCGGCTTTACGACCGGTTGTTCATGTCGGAAAACCCCGGGGAAGGAAAAGAGGATTTCAAGGCGGACCTGAATCCGGATTCACTGAAGGTGCTCCAGGCGTGCAGGATGGAGCCGAGTCTTGCCGGAGCGCAGCCTGGCGGGCGATATCAATTCGAGAGGCTCGGCTATTTCTGCGTGGATCCGGACTCGTGCCCCGGGTCGCTGGTCTTCAACCGGACCGTGACGCTGCGTGACCAGTGGGCGAAGATAGTGCGCGGCGGAGCGCTATAGCACGAAATATCAGCCTTTAGCCTTGAATCGGTCCGGCTCTTTTTCTAAAATACGCGGAGTAACGCTGGGAGATCGTCTAATGGTAAGACGGGTGGCTCTGGACCATCTGATCGGGGTTCGAATCCCTGTCTCCCAGCCATTTTTCTTTTTGGCATCCTTCCACAAGTGAATCAGGATTGGTATTTTACAGAACCTTGAGCGGGGTGGCTGGATTTCGCCTCCTCGTCAAACAGAGGGGGGAACCCAGCCTCCCTTGATAGAATAGCCCTACCGGGAACCGGCGAGTTTAACTACCTTGTTATAGAGTCCCATAATCAATAGCGTCGGAGCCCATTGCCCGACAAACAGACTGACATCTCTCTTTCCCATTACCTGCAGTGCGGCCGATCCGATCATGGATCCCACTGCCATCCAGAGAAAAGTATCGGAGGGGAGCTTCGCCGTCTGTGTTTCGATTGAGCGGGCAACCCGCCCTTCCTTGTGTTCGGGACGCGGTCCCCGGCTCCCTGCAACCGACTCAGGCCCCGGTATGTTTATGTTTTCTTTTCCATATTCAAAATCCTGCATATCTCCTCCTCAGACCAAGCCGACGCAAGTCGAGCACCAACTCCCCCGGCTGCCGTGGTAAAGGCTCTTCACGACTGAGCTTCTGCTCGACCCGAACCACAGACGTTTTTCGGCAGGGTGCGATGCAGGGGAATTTTTCCTGTCATCCCCTGCCGGCCGATTCCCATCCATCATTTGCAGAATTTCAGCACTATAAGTGCCGGTCTGTAGTAAGATTCGTACCCGGAAATTCAGCGGAAACTGAATCAGCAGGCTTTCAGGGCCGGAGTGCCGTCGAACCGCTTTCGTAATTTGATCACTCTGTCTGGCGCCGCTCGCTTTATCCGTGATCGAAGAGGACCGTCATCATAGAAGCGGCGAAGAGAATGAAAGGAAAAGGAGGCGCATTACAATGGCTGATCTTGCAGGAGTCAATGGGCAGAGGAAGGAGTTCAGGGTTGTCGGGAAACCGAATCTTCCAGGAGTGCTTTCCTGGTCGCAGGCGACGGGTGTCGCAAAATTCGGCGTCGATTACGTCGTTCCCGACATGCTCGAGGCCAGATTTCTCAGAAGCCCGCATGCTAATGCCCGTATTAAATCGATAGACATAACCAAAGCCAAGGCCATCCCCGGCGTCGTCGACATCGTTACCTGGGAAGATGCTGACGCCAGAACCTTTCTGAGCGACTACGCAGACCAGGAAGGAGCCGAAGTAGGCGCCATCGTCGTGGCGGAAAACGAAGACATTTGTGAAGAGGCGTTGCGCCAGATTGTCGTGGACTGGGAGGTCTTGCCTCATGTGGTAGATCTTCTCGAGGGAAGGAAGCCTGATGCGCCCGTCATCCGTCCGCCCGCCCCGGCGAAAAAAGCTGGAGGGGGTATGGGTATGGGGTTCGGCGGCGGTGGCGGGAACAACCCTCCCAAGAAGGGGAACGTCTCTTTTTCCAATATGAATGACGGCGACATTGAAGCCGGTTTCAAGGAAGCGGATCACATCGTCGAATTCGACGTCAACACGTCCGCCTTTGCCGGTCATATTCCCAATCCTCTGGGAACTGTCGCATGGTGGTTTGACGATCCACTCAGAGGCGAAGGGCAGAACCTGCAGATCGAAGGCGTCCCCTGGGGCCATGACCAGGTGGCAAGAATGAACCGGGTGGCTCCGGAGAAGGTCTTCCAGCACTGCATGTTCGTCGGGGGCAGGTATTGCGACTGGGGTATCCGAAAATCCCAGCAGATCACCCCGTTGCTTGCCAAGAGAGCTGGAAGGCCCGTTCGGTGCATCAACAGTCGCTATGACATGTACGACTTCAACTTGAATCAACGCTACGTGCACATGAAAGTCGGCTTTAAGAAGAACGGCCTGATTACGGCTATCGATGATTTCTCCATCGCCGACGGCGGAGTTCAGGGAAGCTCCAATTTCGGGAATACAATGGACCAGACTTACGGCCCCTACTTCACCACCCGGTGCAAGAACGTCAAACAAAGCATGGAGGTTGTCGACAGCAACCGCGGAAAGATGTACGTCAGCGGCCAGCACAATCCAATGAGCTGGGATTCTCTGATGGTGGCCCTGTACGTGATCGCCGAAAAGCTCGGGAAAGACCCGATCGAGATCGCCACCCTGAATCTGCATGGGCCGGAGTCACAGGACGATCCCAATCCCGTTCCCAGCTATGAAGCGTGTGTGGCGGCACTGAAGAAGATGATGAACTGGAACTGGCATCCGGCAGGCGCTCGAAAGCTCCCCGACGGCCGTTTGCACGGAGTAAGCTTCCGGTAT
>Ga0123335_1000152_pt1 | contig 107982 bp, 104 predicted proteins | sample BiotimSIPDNA_2_FD_89707 | JGI IMG/M metagenome (GOLD analysis project Ga0123335, IMG submission 89707) | Anaerobic biogas reactor microbial communites from Washington, USA - Biogas_R2 time_0 SIP DNA | ecosystem: Engineered > Bioreactor > Anaerobic > Unclassified | place: Washington, USA... | reverse complement strand
TTTGAGATCGGATGCACTTTCAAGAACACTGGTGATTTCCTCCCGGGAAAAATCCAGTAATGAAAGAATATCTTTTTTGGTTGCTACCATGATCTTTTCTCTCAATCCGTCTCTGGTTATGTAAAAAATATTAAAATAATTGTTTTGCACTGCATAACTGCAAGTATTTAAGAGATTTAAGCTCCATCGGGTTATTCAACTTATTACTAAATGCCGGTACTTTAAAAAAACGAGTCGCATAAAACTGTTTTCTCTGACTGATATTAAGACAAATTGCATTTTAATTCTGCTTCATTTTCTTAATACCTGCCTTTGCATCCGGGAAGAAACGAAGTGTGTATAGACCTAGTAGCAGAAAGGTTTGAATAAATCGCAGATGCTTCACACCGGTGGAACATCTGGGATTTGTGAAAGCCTTTATGCACAAGGGATAAGTGCAATTTGCCCTGATCCGGGTGTGTAAGTCAGGTAAAAGAGTTACTATCCGATACAGTTTTATTTCAGATATAGTGAGCCGATGTCAAAAGGATCTGTGGTTTTTCCATATCAGGAGGTGTGCTGTGGATATCACAAATGTAATATTGCATACACTCTTTTATTTTTCCTGTTCCTGAAATTATATTAAAAGATTGCCGTTTTTTTACTGGGGCGTCGACAAGCGGTAAGTCACGAGGTTTTGGTCCTCGCATTCGAGGGTTCGAATCCTTCCGCCCCAGCATTATGACTCTGATAATTCTTATTCCAGGAGGTATTTTGGACATAATAAAACTTAAAACGCGATCACGCAATGGATCGGGAAAATCCTATACCCGCAAAGCCCGCATGCAGGGATGGGTACCGGCGATCTATTATGGCCGCAATCATGAACCTGTTAATATTGAGGTAGACGGGAAAGAATTCGAGGCACTGGTTCGTACAAGAAAACTCACTCACCTTATCGATCTTGGGTTACAGGATAAGGATGAGTCGATTGCGGTTATCCGTGAGGTCCAGCGGCATGTTCTGAAAGACAACGTCTTTTTTCATATTGACTTTCAGAAAGTTGCCATGAACGAGAAAGTTACGATCCAGGTTCCTGTTGAAACTGTCGGTCTTCCTATCGGAGTTAAAGATAACGGCGGTGTACTGGGCAGCCCTGTGAAAAGGGTGAAAATCGAGTGTATGCCTTCTGATATTCCAGAGAAACTCAGTATTGATGTATCGGCTCTGGATGTTGGAGATTCTATTCACGTCAGGGATGTCGTTATTCCTAATATCGTTATCAAAGAATCTCCGGACGAAGTTCTGGCTGTTGTCACACTTCCTACTCGTGAGGAAGATGTGGCCAAGCCCGCCGCAGAAGGCGCAGTTGAAGCCGGTGCAGCAGCAGCAGCACCTGCAGCAGCACCTGCAGCAGAGAAAAAATAGTCCCGGCCCATGGGGTTGCTCTCTTTCATTCGGAAGCTGCTCCCCGGGACATCTGTACCCGACTCAGTCGATGCTGTTTTTGTTGGTTTGGGCAACCCCGGAAATTATGCCAGAACTCGGCATAATGTAGGTTTCAGGGTTGCCGATGCTCTTTCTCAGAAATTGAAGTTTCCAGTCGCCGGGCATTTTGCCGATTCTTTTTTTGTGTCCGGAGTTTTGGATTCAGATAAAAGAGTGTTAATAGCTAAGCCTCAGACTTTTATGAATTCTTCCGGAGTGGCTGTTGAGGCCCTGGTGAAGAGACTTAAAATTCCGCTTGGTATGACAATGGTAATAGTGGATGATATAAATCTTCCGCTTGGTGTTATACGGGCGAGAAGAGGGGGATCCCACGGCGGCCACAATGGACTCAAATCCATAATCGAATATGTCGGTTCCGATTTTCCCCGCCTTCGAATCGGGGTTGGTCCTGCGCCTGAAGGCCGGGACTTAAAAGAATTTGTTCTGGGGGAGTTCTCCAGCGAGGAAGAAGAAGTACTGAACCAGGTAATTACAAAATCAGTCGTTGCATCGATTCATTTTCTTACCGAAGGAATAGATGCGGTGATGAATAAATTTAACAATTGATCCTGCTCCGGCTTTCGGCAGCTCGGGGCCTTAGACCACAGGAGGTTTAATTTGAAACGGCCGTATGAATCAATGGTAGTTTTTGACGGGACTCTTCCCGATGATGTGCTTCAGAAAGAACAGCAGATGGTTGAAGACCTTCTGAAGCAGAGTGCAAGTTTCGAGAAGACGGATGTATGGGGAAAGCGTCAGCTTGCCTATACAATTAAAAAGAAAAAGACCGGTTATTATTGCCTTTTCCTCTATGAAGGCGAAGGAGACACGGTTATTGCTCTTGACAAATATATCAAGCTGAACGATCGCGTTCTTCGCCATCTTACTGTTCAGCGCAATGTCAAAAATGATATTGCCAGAGCTGCAGCCGCTGCCCGCCGGGAAAAATCTCCCGAAAGTGATCTGCCAATCCAAATCGATGATGAAAATGAATAATTGAGGAGAGAAAAAATGTATCAGAAAAGAATGGATAGAGGAGAACGGAACGGCTTTAATCAGAACGGTCCCAGAAGAAGGATCAAGAAAGTTTGCTGGTTTGAACAGAATAAGGTAGAACCCGACTATAAAGATATCCGAATCATTTACAGATATGTCACAGAACGTGGAAAAATTGTTCCGCGCCGTCTCTCAGGTGTCAGTTCTAAGAACCAGAGAAAATTGGCTGTCGCAATCAAACGTGCACGCCATCTGGCTCTTCTACCCTTTGTAGCGGAAAACATAAAATAAACTGATCTGAAATGAGAGGAGCGATTTAACTATGGAAGTGGTTCTGAAAAAAGATTATGATGGGCTGGGTAAAGCCATGGATGTCATTCCGGTAAAGGATGGCTATGCCCGGAATTTTCTTATTCCTCAGGGAATCGCTGTACCGGCGACTGAAGGAAATAAGAAAAATGTTGCTGAGGCAAAAAAGATAGCTGAACGCAAAGAAGGTAAGAAAGTCGAAGTGGCAAGAGAGCTTTCCAAGAAAATCGAGCAGATCCCCTGCACTATTCCGGTGAAGGTAGGGGAAGAAGAAAAAATCTACGGCTCTGTTTCTGCTCAGGAAATCTCTGATTTTCTGAAAAAGGAAGGCTTCGATGTCCAGAAGCGTGACGTAGATCTTGCTGAACCCATAAAGCAGCTTGGCGTATACAATATCAAGATCAATCTGTACAAAGATGTATCCGCAAGGTTGAAGGTCTGGGTAGTAAAAGAGGAAAAATAAAGCCCGGTGAATAAATAAAGATATATATGCCGGGCCGACTTAAAGACCCGGCATTTTTTTTATTGAAAGGAACTTGAATGATTTTCAAAGGATGTTACGTAGCTATCGTTACCCCTTTCAGGGATGATGGTTCCATTAATGAACAGGCTTTGCGCAGTAATATCGATTTTCTCATAAGCAAAGGTGTTGCCGGGCTTGTTCCATGCGGGACCACCGGTGAATCGGCTACTCTTTCCTGGGAAGAGCATAACAGGGTAGTGGATATCACAATAGATCAGGCCAAAGGCAAAGTGCAGATCATCGCAGGCGCAGGCTCAAATAATACTGAAGAGTCAATTGCTGCTGCCAGACATGCCCAGGATAAAGGCGCAGATGCACTTCTTTGTATAACACCTTATTACAATAAACCTACCCAGGAAGGTTTGTTCCAGCACTACAAGGCTATCTCTTCAAGTGTGGAAATCCCGATTGTAGTTTATAATGTCCCTGGCAGAACGAGTGTAAATCTGCTGCCGGAAACCCTTGAGAGGCTGTGCGCATTCAAAAACATTGAATGTGTCAAAGAGGCCAGTGGTAACGTAACCCAGATCTCTGAAATTCACCGCCGCTGTGGTGACCGTCTCACGATCCTTTCCGGTGACGATGCTCTGACACTGCCGATTCTGGCAATTGGTGGAAAAGGTGTAATTTCCGTGGTGGGAAACATTGTCCCTGACAGAATGGTTAAGCTGATTGATGAGTATTTTAAGGGGAACATGGATGTCGCGCTCAAAATTCATGAGGAGCTTCTTCCTTTGAATCAGGCGATGTTTGTGGAGACAAATCCAATACCTGTAAAAACCGCGATGAACCTTATTGGAATGAATGCCGGGACTTTACGTTTGCCGCTGGTGTCCATAAGCGAACGCAATAAACAGGAACTTATCTCCGTATTATGTAAGTACAACCTCGGCATTAAGGAGTAAACTAACTGTGGCCTTGAACATAGTTTTAAATGGTGCGCTGGGGAGAATGGGCGTGGAGATCGCTAATGTGGTGCTCTCAGATAACACGCTTAAACTGGCGGCTTGTGTTGAATATACAGGGCATCCCAAAGCCGGTCAGGACTACGGTACTCTGATCGGAAAAGGGCCTCTGAATGTGGAGTTGAAGGATTCCTTCGACGGGCTGGATATCTCCGGGGCTGTCATCATAGATTTCTCTTCTATCGAGTCATCCTGTGCCCTTTTACGTAAAGCTGCAGATTTAGGCGCCGGTCTGGTAGTTGGTACTACCGGACTGGGCCCTGAAGTTTATGAATTGGCACGGGTTGCTTCAAAAAAGATACCGGTTCTGGTCAGTCCGAACATGAGTCTTGGGGTAAACCTTCTCTTTTCCCTTACCGAAATTGTATCTTCAAGATTAAAGGACCTCTTCGATATCGAGATCATCGAAGCGCATCACCGGTTCAAAAAGGATTCTCCAAGCGGTACTGCGAAGCGTTTAGGCGAAATTGTTGCAGAGTCTCTGGGAGTTCCCTACGCCGATGCGGTGCAGAACGGAAGGTCAGGTCTTGCGCAGTCAACCCGTCCGCCAAGGGAAATAGGAATGCATGCGGTGCGCGGGGGAGATATTGTCGGGGATCATACTGTTCTGTTTGCAGGGATCGGTGAGCGAATCGAGTTAAGGCACATGGCTCACAGTCGAACGACTTTTGCCAAAGGAGCAGTTGTGGCCGCAAAATGGCTTGGGGACCACAAACCCGGTCAGTATACCATGAAGGATGTTCTGGGGTTGTAGTGACTCCATAAAATGGGAGTAATATGAAGTCTTCATTTTTCTTGCTGATTTTTTCCATCGCCTTTTTAGCTACTTCACAGGTTCAGTCAACTGATGGTGATAAAGAAGCTCAAATAGTTGATTCGCAAACCGTTGCAGAGCCTGTCAAAGATAAAGACAGCAGTTCTCAGATCGCAGAACCAGAAAAGAAAAAGGTAGAGATAATCGAAAGCGAAGAGGAACTGATTCTTGATGGTGGAGAGGAAGATCTTCTGGGATCTGTCAAACCTCAGGAGAAAGAGGCAGAAAAGGCAGATAGTGCAGCGATCAGTTCGGAGCAGGTAGGAAAAGCCGATTCTGCGGAAACCGTAACGGAACAGCTTCCTGAGGGCTCCTCTGATCAGGTAAAGAAACCGGCGCAGTCTGACAGTCCTGTGACTGAGGCTAATGCGCCTGTGCAGGAGAAGTCTGAACCTGTTGTTGCCAAAGTCGAGAAGATGCAACCAATCAATTTCGCCCGCAATTTAACAGAGTACAGATCTCCTAAGCTGGCGATCATGCTCTCGTTGCTGCTTCCAGGGCTTGGGCAGTCCTATGCTCACAACGGCAAAAAGGCTGTTCTTTACGGGGCAGTTGAAGCCGCCGTAATCGGCGTAGGGGTGGGTTTTGCGGTCAAGGGCAGAAGTGTGAAGGATGAAGCTAATAAATTTGCTGATAAGCACTACTCGGCCGGAAATTTTAAAAGTTATTTGGATAAACTGAAGAATCACTTTCCAGATTCTATTGTATATGATCACATTTTTCTGGGGTCTGATCCGGATACCTTTATAGAAGTCAATATCAAAAACAGGGATGATACCTATTACCGCACTATTCGTGATGCTGATCTTGCATTCGTTCACGGCTGGGATGATGCTGAGCCGGGGTTGGATACGAATTTTCAAATCAAGCCCGAATATGAAAGCATATATAGTAAATATGATGTTGATCCAGAGCAGGCGCAGGAATACCTTTTTTACAAAGAGGGGGCCGGTGATGACACCAGTAGTGCAATGTACGGGTTTTCAGAAAACCAGAAAAAATACAGTGAACAGATTTCCCGTTCTAACGGCCACTACCGGACATCTAAAGGGGTTTTGACTCTGCTTTTAGTGAATCATATAGTGAGTGCAATCGATGCCGGGATCACTGCTAAAGCATATAATGACAAGCTTCTTGGAAAGCAGAGTTTCTGGCAGAGAATAAATATTAAGGAGCAGAGCGTGGCTACTGGAAATGGAACGGCCCCGGGCTACGCCTTGCAGGTGAGATTTTGAAGAAACATACTCTCTCTATTGTTCTACCGTTGCTCTTGTGGAGCGGTCTTTCTGCCCAGGTCACTGTTCAGGATATTATTACCGACAGTGTAGATGTTTTTTCACGGCAGAGTGACAGGGCCATGAAATCATCAAACCTTGCCATGGCTGCATCACTTCTGATCCCCGGTCTGGGACATCATTATCTTGGCAAAGCTGAACCTGCGCTTGCGTTAATAAGTCTTGATGTGCTCTCGGTATTCGGCGCAATATTCTGCAACCAGCATTCAAAAGGTTTGCTGACGGATTCCCGTGGCTACGCTGGTACTTATGCGAGGATTGTGCAGGGGCGGGAGGATGAAAATTACTGGAACATGGTTGGTGAATTTGATGACATGGATTCTTACAATGAAGCCGTACGTCTTAACCGCCAGTCCGGTGATGAGATTACAGACAGCAGGCTGAGCTGGAAATGGGATTCTGATTACTACAAAGACGAATACAGGAAAATCAGAAAGAACTCACACAGATTCAAGACCGCAGCATCGCTTTGTCTGGGAGCCATGGTTCTTAACAGGCTTGTAGCTTTTGTGGACATAAGGGCAAAAACCCGTTACAAAGGGGTCACAAGCACATCATTTCATCTGCAGCCGTCTATTTCACCTGATTTTTCTTCGGCTGGAATTCTTATTTCAAAACAATTCTAAATTAGGCCTGACCCTGTATTGCACCTTTAAATCTCTGGTTGTATATTGTACTATATATGGTGTTGGTTCGTATATAATACACAACCCTTTCGATCTGGAGTGAACCGATGCGTTGTCCTTTCTGCAGTCATGGTGAAGATAAAGTAGTTGATTCCCGCTCAAGTAAAGAGGGGCAGGCGGTACGGAGGCGCAGGGAGTGCCTCCGTTGTGGTCAGAGATTCACTACATATGAGTATATTGAGAATGTGGCTTTGACTATAATAAAAAGTGATCAGCGACGTGAACCTTATGACCGGCAGAAGTTGATGCAGGGGATAATTGCCGCCTGCAAGAAAAGACCGGTAAGCATGAAGAAAATTGAAAGCATAGTTGACAAAATAGAGAACCAGATAGAAAAGTCAGGCAAAATGGAGGTGCCAAGTTATGATATAGGCCAGTTTGTTATGGCTGAGCTCTATGCTCTTGACGAAGTAGCCTACGTAAGATTTGCCTCTGTTTACCGTAAATTCAAGGATATCTGTGAGTTTATATCTGAAGTTAAGGATTTAGAATCAAAAGCAGAACCGGTTGTGAAGGGGAAGTGAATCCCCCTTCACATTTCCTCAATTCTCCTGCCTCTTGCAGTTGCCAATTGTTTCTGTATCTTGAACAATGTCCTCATCAAACTTCATTTTTAATGAACCATTAAGTCGTATTTGGGTAGAATAAAACACGGTGGTAAAAATCAAAGCCTGGTCACAACTGGAACATCATTTGTTTTCAGTTCCCCTGACCCCCTGGGAGCTGAAGCCCCTTCTTTATCTGCTGCTGTATGCGAATCTCAGCCAGATTCTGTGAGTGCTTTTATTTACCCGCGCATCGGGGTCTTGGGGTTGTTTCAATTGATAGTCATAGTCGTAGTCAAGAGTGACAGAACGGGCAAGCCGCCAGCTAAGAGTGGCTGAGATATCATAGTCCGGTTTTGTGATTCGCATTTCAGGAGCAACAGGTGCAAAGAGTTTCAGTTCGGCTCCGGCAGTTCCCAGTTTCCCTATCATGAGATTGCCGGTTATTGATCCCTGAGGTCCGAACTCAAAGATTCTGGTCTCATCCATAGATTGCAGTACTATACTGTTTTTCATGCGTAAATAATAAGGAGAGTCCGAATACAGCTCAGGGTTGATACTCTGGTATCTTGACGGAAAGCTGGAGAAAGAACTTCCTGCACCCAGCCTTATTTTCAGCTCAAAGAAGTTTGAATTGACAGCATCGAAGTTTGCTCCGCCCCCCACATCGACAGTAAATGGGGAGAAGGATGGGCTTATGTCGAAAATCTGATATTGTGTGCTGAAACTTTTGTCGGTAACAGATGAATCTTTGTGGAGAAAACAGAATTCACTTTTGTTGTAATCATCAAGCCTGACTCGTCTTGGAAGCAGGTTGGTTCTGAATTCAGCGCGGCCAAAGGGGCCAAACCACTTCAAAAATCGCCAGATGTAAAGGGAGTTGATGCGGAAATCGTCTACACCGCTGGTCAGGTCCAGTTCCGAAAGGCTGAGGCCTTCATCTAAACGTATTGCAGATTCCCACTCATGATGGTCATAGTTGTAAAGGAGCCAGATGCTTGAGCTTAGACTGAAGATAGAAGAAATTGCTTCTCTGTGCTGTTCCAGCCGGTCAATTTCACCGTTGAACTGCAGCATCCCGCCAACGTTTGCACCATATTTCCAGTGTGAGGCGATTCTGGTTCCGGGTGAGATATCGACCGTGCCGCCGCTGATGATTGCCATGTTATCGGGGCGCTGGACAAGGAGGAACTTGACGAGCTCACCGGGAAGAAGTCTCACGGTTACAAAATTTTTCAGGGTATTGAAACTTTCTCCTCTTCCAAGTATCTTGTAGGTGCCGGGTTTGAGAATCCATGTCTTTACGGACTCACCCAGGTTAAGGTCGGCCCCGAACCCTCTTCCGAATGACTCAAAATCATCCAGACGTACCAGTTCATATTCACCCCTGAACGAGGTGACATTCGTGTCAACGGTTTCGATGGTAAGGCCGGCCCATTCGGGCATCACAGGAGTAATTCTGGATTCTTTAACGTCAATGTTTTTCACGATGCGCTGGCGATGCGATCCGCTCCCAAGAACTAAATAGTAAGATCCCGGTTCTACGTTATAGGTTGTTCCTGTTTCCCCGGTGCCGATTGTATGCCCGTCAGGATTTATAATTTCCACATCAGGCTCATTTTTGGCATCTGTAAATCTTGGAATAAATATTCCCCCCTTACCGAGGGGGACATGTATTCTATCGGAGGACATCTGTTCAGATAGTGGCGGCGCTTCCCAGGTCTTTGCCACTTTATCGTACCAGGCAGTAGTGCGATTTGTTCCCTCTGATTCCTGCTGTTTAAGAGAGTCGGTGGGGATTTGCCAATTGATGTACTCCTGGGTAATCTCTTCTCCGGGAAGATCTGGCGGCAGCTCTCCCCTGGGGCAGATAAACAGAATGCTGATAAGCAGCACTGCTTTAAAATACAGCTGATTCCGGAGCATCAATTCCTGACCTCGATGATAGTCGTATCCTGAAACTCTGGTGTTTCTATTCCTGAAACAGGTGTTCCGATGCCCAAATCCTGTGCCAGTTTGATATCCATGTCATTAATCACCTGTGCCATGGATAATTCCATGATAGCTGACATCTCCCGGATCACAAATTCCGGTTCATGCTGATAGACCTTTTTGCGCAGATCGAACCTTTTGGTGTAAACGATACCACCGTCGCTGATCCTCACCAGGTTGATTCTGTATGCAAGATGGGCAAACCAGAGCTCATCACTATCGTATTCTTCAAGCGCTTCTATTATGCCGCTGAGCTCATAGTGTGGTTTGTGGCTCTCATCGAATCTCCTTACAACGTTGTTGACAAGACCTGATGAGGCAAGATGTTTGTGAACCAGGTCTGTAATCATGCGTGCAGGTTTAACGGCCCAGACGCGGTATACATAGTATTTCAGTTGAAAAGGACTCTGTCGGTATACAATCTGGGGGCGGTTGTATGCTTCCTCAATGTCAAATTCTCTGAGTCGGATTGTAACCGGATAAGGTGTCGGGCTCTGACGTTTTTGCATTTGAGACGGCATGTAATTGAGCATGTAATACTGCTTGACCGGCACAGTGCCGCATCCGGCTGCTATCAATGCGGAAAATGCCAACAGGTATAATATCCGCAAATTCATCGGACCTCCCTTCCCCTCTGTGATTCGCCTTTAAGCAGCAGTGATGGATTTTCAGCCAGTACTTTGGTCAGCTGATTGGCGTTTTCTGATGCCTCCCTGATATTTTCCATACTGACTGCAAAATCTTCCCTGCTCTGGCGGATCATGAGGGAAAGGTTCTCTGAGAGGCTCTTTAGAGATTGCACAGTGGAATCAACCATGGTGAATGTTCGGTTTACCAGATCCGGAGAGACACTGTTTTTAAAAGAACTGGTGAAGGTTTCTATATCACCGGCTGCTGCATCTATTTTGGATATTATGTTTCCGGTTGAGGCGGTCAGTTTTTCGATCTGTGGTCTTGTCTCACTTACAAAACCCTTGACATCATTTGATATGTAAGCCACATTGTCCAGAATCATCTTTATCGAACGCAGACTGTCCGGTTCGGTGATCTGATTGAGGTGATTGAGCAGAAGCTCCACTTTAGCGACAATCGATTCCGCTTTGCCTGTAATCGATGAGATCATTGAGACTCTGGTAGGTACCTCGGAGCCAGGCTTGAGAAGGTCTGATTCGTTTTTCCCACCGGAAATCTCAACGTATTTGAGTCCGGTAATCCCCATTGCCCCTGTGGTGGCCACCATGTCGACTTTCATAGGGAAATCCTGCTGGATTTTAAGATCGACTTTTACTCTGGAGAGGTTGTTGGGGTTGTAGGAGATTTTTTCTACTTTACCGATAGGTACTCCGTTGAACTTTACTACCGCACCCTGTTCCAGTCCGCTGAGCGATTCGCCTTCGAAGAATGCAATAAAAGTGTTGTATTTGTCACTAAGTCGCACGCCCAGGGGAATAGCCGCGAAAACCAGCAGAAGAGTTATGCCGGCAATTACAAACACTCCGAGTCGGGCGCGCTGTGACCTTGAAATGCTCATCCTGAAATCTCCAGATTGAAATCGCTATCACCGGATTTATCATGTGTACTGCCCGGTTCTTGCCGCTTGAAAAAGTCTGAAACAGGACCTTCTTTCATTTTCATTGCCTCTGACAAGGGACCATCAAAAAGCAACGATCCCTTATATAAAAATGTAATTTTGTCCGATATCTTTTCTATAGAAAAGAGCTCATGGGTTACAACCACAATTGTAATCCCCAGCATCTTTCGCAACCTCAACAACAGGTCATCAAGACCCGCCGATGTCACCGGATCAAGCCCGGCAGAGGGCTCATCACAAAACAACAGCGGCGGGTCCAATGCCAGAGCGCGGGCCAAAGCGGCCCTTTTTCTCATTCCCCCCGAGAGCTCTCCGGGATAGAGGTCTGCCGCATGAGGAAGATCGACCTGCGCAAGCTTAAGACGCACTATCTCTTTAATTATACTATCTGGTAAGTCGGTGTGCATCTGCAGAGGCAATGCAACATTCTCGCTTACAGTCATGGATCCCAGCAGCGCCCCGTTCTGAAAAAGAACACCGACTTTTTTAAGTACCTCCACGGTCCCGGGGTCATCCTGATCAGATATCTCGGTGCCGAAAATCCGGATACTTCCGGAAAATGGCTTCAGGAGTCCTATTATTGATCTTAGAAGTGTCGTCTTTCCGCGTCCTGATGTCCCGAGGATCACTCTAATTTCGGATGCAAGGAAACTTGTGGTTATATCTTTCAATATGACCCGCTCACCATACTTTGCCACCAGATTTTTTATTTCCACCACGGGTTTCAAGTTGCTCTGGTTCAATTCGGTTCCCTTAGAGAATAAAGGAGAAGATCGCGTCGGCAATTATGATAATAAAGATTCCGGTTACGACGCTTGCGGTAGTTTCTTTCCCCACGGCCTCAGCACCTCCGCGAACCCTGAAGCCATAAAATGAGCCAATCCAGATAATGAGCCAGGAAAAGACAAGCGATTTCACAAAACCTGCAAAGACATCTTTTATAGCCAGGCTTTTTCCCAGTTCGTTCCAGAAAAGACTCGATCCTAAATCAAGATAAAGTACTGCGACAAAATAGCCGCCCAGAATCCCCGCTGCGGTGCCAAATATTGAAAGTATGGGCATTGTGATGGATATGGCCCAGAACTTAGGTACCACTGTAAACTGAATAGGGTTGATTCCCATAGTCTGCAGCGCATCAAGCTCCTCTCCTACAACCATAGTGGCGATCTCAGCCGTTGTAGCGCTTCCAGTCCGCCCTGCCAGAATAATGGCTGTGAGCAGAGGACCCATTTCCCTGACCATTGTTATACCAAGAAGGGGTGCCAGGAAAACACCGGCTCCAAAGGTACGAAGCTGAATTGCAGTCTGAAGAGCAAGCACAATCCCTATAAGAAGTGAAAGCAGGCCTACTATGCCGAATGCCTTAAACCCAAGCTGATACATCTGCTCGCCAAGAACTCCCTTTTTGAAGTCTCTTTTTTTCAGGAGACCCAGGGTTCCCCAGTAAAGCATTTCAGTAAGAACTGAGATCGCACTTACAGCGTTGTCCTTGAATAAAAGAACTGTATCCCCGGTTTTGACCAGAAAATTCTCCTCTTTCTTCTTCTCAATATGCTGGCCTGCGGGAGAGGACCATGCCTGCAGATTTTTGAGCAGATCCGGTGACAGGTCCCGTAAAATCAGTTTACCGCCCGCTTTTTTATAAGCTGAGTGGAGCAGGCGGATAAAGGACATTCCGGCGGAATCGATCTTTTCGGTCTTTGAAAAATCGAGAATCAGAGTCTTGCTTTTTTCACCGGAAAGCAGATCGCATCTTGAAACCCAGTCAAGGTTAAGAAATACTGGAACAAGGATAGACTGTTTTTCTGCTGGATCTCTTGTAATTCGGGTTTTCATAAACTGGAAAGATGAATCAATATTAATTTAGGGCACGCGTACTTGATAAGTATAGTATCTGGACGTTAGAAATTCATCTATTATTGCCAGATTAGAGGAAAATAGTGCGCCGGGGAGGGGAAAAGCCGGAGACCTTGACGAAACGGGAGTCCTCGATGTCAATCGGGCGCGATAAAATAATTTTGTGGAACGGCTCTGTCAATATCTCTGTAAGTGATTGCAATAAAAGGAAATAGGTCCTATTTGGAAGGAAATCTCCGGTTTTAAAAATTAAAAATAAGTGAGAAACAAATTGCATTTCGGGACTTTTGGCCATATATTATAAGTGCCTCATGAAAAACAAATTAGCAAAAATATGAACAAATTTCCTCTAAATAAAATCCTTTTCTGAGTGTGGAGGGTTACACAACATGCAGCTACCTAAATCGCGGCGCCGTCAAAAGCTTCGGGAAAAGAAATGTCAGTATCCGGGATGCGGAAAGATCTTTTTTGGCATCCATATTTCAAAGTATTGTCCCGAACACCGCCAGGACAGATATCGTATCAGAAAGCGGACAAAGCCTGAAGATGTCAATATCAAGAATCAGACTTTCAAGCATAATTACACTGAAGTAGTAACCCTTGTAATGAACTGTGCACTTGAAGGATGTGATCATCAGTTTGAGGTCAAGATCTATCCTCGTCAGTATATCTATCCCAAATATTGTCCTGAACACCGTAACGAGTACAAAAGAATCCGTCATCTACAGTTGATCGGCAGAGAAGACCTGATCGAGCAGATGAAAAAGGAGAGCGAATGCTTTGAAATTGAGCATTCGGAAAGAGAAGATGGTGTGGATGTAGTAGGTAAAATGGAAGATGTAGCCTAAAATTTACGGGTTGCAGGTCAGGAAGTTAGGAAGTCACAAGTCGGAATGTCCGGGTTGTGACTTTCGTTTTTAAGCCAGATTCTTTATCTGGCATCTGAACTTAACTTTCGGCTTTTAACTTGTATCTATAATTTACCTTGGTTTTAATCTCTTCAAATCCTATTTTTCCAGTTTAATTTAACATTTATTGTTTTTAGGCAGGTATTTAGATGCACTCGTCTGATCAGGCAATCAGTAATGTAGGTGGAAGCGTACAGAGGTTCTTTGATACTGCTTTTTCCGGGGTAGAGATAAACGGTCCGGAGCTCAATCCACCGGAGATTCAGAAGAGTCCACTGATGCTTGTCAGCACTCATCGCAGCCATACGGATTATTTTCTGGTGGGGCATTATTTTTTCAGAAAAGGTTTCAGAGGATTAAGGTTTGCCGCAGGTGACAATCTCACCAATCTTCCCTATCTGGGCCCCCGTTTCAAGAACTGGGGAGCGTTTCCGGTTTCACGTGATACCGGTTTTGAACGCAACTACGTTCGTAACCTTTGTAAAAGTGTCAAATCTATGCTTCAGGGTGGGCAGGCGGTAATACTTTTTCCAGAGGGGGGGAGGAGTTACTCTGGTTCGATGCTTGACATAAAATACGGCATCCTGGGCGCCTCGGTGCTTCTGCAGGCTGAGAATCCTCAGAGTGATGTTTATCTTCTGCCGATTGCTGTTTCATATGAATACCCTCCGGACCTTCCCTATTTTAAAATGCTTCTGAAAGGCAAGTCGTACCGCAAACGTACAAATCCAGCATTTAAAAGAATATTGGGGAATATCATGTATTTTGGCGCCGATATACTTGCTTATGCTCCGGCGATGGCCGCAAAATACACCGGAAAAAAGAAGTACGGGAAAATTTACGTCGATTATGAAACCCCGGTTTCTGTCCGCGAGATGGTTGATGTTTCTGCAAACAGAATTGAAAATGCCCGTGACGATTTTTCATCACACAGGGCTTCCATGCAGAAGGTCAGTGATGTAATTCAGGCCAGGTTTATTAATCTTTTCAGGATTTTACCGGTTCATCTGGTTGCCTTTATACTAAAGAATGGAAAATTTACAGGCACAGATCAGATCTCTTCTGAGATCCCTTCGCTTCTCAAGAAACTGGCTGAAGTATCCCGCAACCTGAAGCAGGTAGATACGGAAACTCCAGAGTCGATTGTTAAAACCGGAATAGAACATCTTGTGAGGACAAAAGCGGTCAGTTTCAAAAACGGACGTTTATCAATAAAGAAACAGGAAATAATTGATTACTTTGCCCAATCGATAAAACTGTGAGGTGAATTTTGCTTTTTGAAGACTATCTTGTTCTACCAACAGTCGTTGAGCTGAGAGCTGAAGAGAAGGTGGAGGCCTTCAAGGAAATCACGCTTACATTATGTAAAGCACTCGATGTACGCAAACAGAAGACGTTACTGGATGAGATCCTGAAGAGGGAAGAATCCGCATCAACGTTCATAGGCCAGGGACTTGCCCTTCCTCATGCCCGCGGTCCGATTAAAGAAGAATTCGCGATAATTGTGGGCCGCAGTCTGGCTGGAATAAGTTACGATGCTGCGAGAGGAGCACTGGCTCACATAATTATTCTTCTGGTGGCCAGGGATGATGCAGACAACAATAAACAGCTGCAGATTCTCTCCGAGATCGCAGCGTTTATCAAGACCGATTCTGTGCGTGAGCAGATACTTTCTGTTGAGGGCACCACAGATCTAAGGATTATACTTGAATCCATGAAAAAAGGCATTCCTGAAGAAAAGCTGCAGAAATCAAAGAAAAGTGTCAATCCGCTGATAAATGCAGCAGTCGAACTCGCAAGAGATGTCAAGGCTTCGGCCTTGATGGTATTTGCAGATGCATCAAAAGACAACGACTTCCTCGATCAGCTTAAAAGTAAACCCAGGCTGATTATAGTTACCAGCAATAAAACCAGATTTGACCTGATAAAAGATAAGCGTATCTCCGGAATCCTTCAGGCACCATCAATACCGGGTTCCCGCACAGGACAGATGAAAATAGGAATACTGCTTGCACTCTCGCGCAGTCTGATCGGTAAAGAGGATACGGTGGTCTGCATATCCGGCAATTCTAAAAACGGTGTTTTTGATACGGTTGTCACAATCGATATTGCCCTGGAGTATGAATTCTATTTTACATCAGCACATAACATCATTCCACCGGATGTAAAGCCTGAGGTGCTGGAGCGGATAATAGGTCTGGCCGGTGAAATTGCGATTGAGGGGCGTGAGGGAAAGCCGGTAGGAACAATTTTTGTCCTGGGGGACACAAATTCAGTTAATGCCTATGTCAGGCAGCTTATAATAAACCCTTTCCGCGGCTACAGCGAGGCTGAAAGAAATATCCTGGATCCGGGGCTGGTTGAGACCTTGAAGGAATTTGCAAGCATCGATGGTGCATTCATAGTAACCGGTGATGGTATAGTTCTGTCGGCCGGAAGCTATCTGAGGCCCCAGATTACCGATGAACTTCCTTCGCTGCCCGGGGGGTATGGCTCAAGGCATGTGGCGGCAGCGGGAATCACCTCCTGTACAAATGCACTGGCTGTGACCATCTCTGAGTCGACCGGTACAGTAACGATTTTTAAAAGTGGTGTCATAATGATGTCAATTGCCAGGCCCGTGGTGAGGGAAAAAAGCCTGGTGCAGAGATTTTTGTAGGGCATTTCAGGGAGGTAGCAACTTCCTGGAGACTGCTGTATGAAAACATGCGCAACAAAAGTCGGCCTGATACTGTTCTTTATAACTGTTCTTAACTGTTTTTCACAGATCACCCTTCAAAACTATTATAAAAACTTCAGCAGGTATCACCTGAGCCAATCTTCCATGCTTAAAGACATAAAAAGGCTCGACAGCCTGTTCGGGACAGGTATTGCAGAGGATTCGCTTTTGTTAAGCAGGCTCGTCAGGCATCATAACTGGAGAGACGGGTATTTGAATTTTTACAGTCAATACGTGAGTAGTGAACAGCTGATAAGAGATGGCGGTAAATATGAAAATGTGAAGGAGATTTTTGATCAGGAGACAAAATACAAAAAAAGGTCCGGTTTATTTGCATTGATCGGCCTTCCGGGTGTGGTCTGGCTTGGAATAACTGTCATTGCATTTCCTGTGGCGGCATTGGGTTCAGGCGATACTGATTGGATCCGTTCGCCGGCCTGGATGATTCCTGGCATAACTTTGTGCAGTGTCACGATTCCTGCTGAGGTGATGTGTTGTTACTATTTACTTAAGGCCCAGTTTATTGTAAAGAGGCTTCCGCATGAATACAACGGCGCTGTCATAGTGAATTTCTCTAAACCTCAGGGAATCATCAAAGAATAAGTAAATGATTTTTCCGTTCCCCGGTTGCGCATTTCGTCTGTTACCAGCACACTTATATGTAATACTCAAATCAGTGTACCTTGAGAAGCTTCAGGAATATATTTTCTCTGAGACTTCGGGTTGGATCGGGATAATTATCTGTGTGTCAAATTCACAAAGGATTTCTCATGTCAAAAGCAAAAATAAGCTATAATGACAAGCTGCTCAGCGGCTTCATTAACAAAGATGAGCTGGAAAACTATAATCAGTCAATAGCATCAGCCGAAAAGATGCTCTCCGGACGCTCCGGTCCGGGTAATGATTTTCTGGGCTGGCTAGATCTCCCCAGGACCATTTCCCCGTCAGTCGTAGATTCCATTGCATCCAAAGCCTCTGAAATTAAAGAAAAGGCCGACATCCTGATTTGTGTGGGAATCGGCGGATCATACCTGGGCGCACGCGCGGCGATTGAATTTCTCTCTTCATCTTTTGAGGATATGAGAAAGCCCAGAGTCGTTTTTGCCGGCCACTCCATAAACTCCGATTACATCGCGGACCTGCTCGATATGGTCAAGGACCGCAGTGTGGCGGTTAATATGATATCCAAGAGCGGAACAACAACCGAACCCGGAGTTGCCTTCAGGGTCATTCGCCAGTTCATGGAAAAACGGTACGGAAAAAAAGAAGCCGCATCGCGCATTATCGCCACTACTGATCCTGCAAAAGGTGCCCTGCGCAAACTCGCCAGGGAAGAGGGGTACACTACTTTTGAGATCCCCTCCGATGTAGGCGGCAGGTTCTCTGTTCTCACTCCGGTGGGTCTTTTCCCTATCGCAGTCTCCGGAATTGACATCAGAAACCTCCTCACTGGCGCATCAGAATCGATGGATTTCTGCAGCGGAGACAACTACGAAAACAACCTCTCGGCCCACTACGCCGCTGTCAGGAACATCCTGTTCAGAAAAGGGTTTACCACCGAAGTCATGGCAGCTTTCCAGCCGCAGCTTCACTTCGTAAGTGAGTGGTGGAAGCAGCTTGCAGGGGAGAGCGAAGGCAAGTGCGGTACCGGAATCTTTCCGGCGGCACTGGACTACACAACCGATCTGCACTCATTAGGCCAGTGGATGCAGGAAGGTATAAGAAACGTATTTGAGACCTTCGTTTTGTTGAAGAAGACAAACCGCACCGTCGAGGTTCCCAAGTTTGATGATGACAGTGATGAACTGAATTATCTGGCATCAAGGAGCTTCGAGGAGATAAACCTCAATGCCTACAAAGGTACTTTACTGGCTCATGTCGATGGAGGGGTCCCGTCGGCTACAATTTCCCTTGAGGACCGCTCTGAGAAAACTCTGGGTCAGCTCTTCTACTTTTTCGAGAAAGCAATCGCGATCTCCGGTTACATGCTCAGGGTAAATCCTTTCGATCAGCCCGGAGTAGAGGCTTACAAGAAAAACATGTTTGCGCTTCTGGGCAAAGGCGGCTTTGAGAAACTCCGTGAACAGCTTTTATCGCGCACCGGCAGCATGCAGTTATGAAATCCTTCAGGAAGGTTCTTACCTTCAACTCACCTCACCGCAGGGATTATTTCAACATCACCGGTGAGGTTGAGGCTGCTCTTAAAGAGAGTGGAATCTCAGAAGGGTTGTGCCTTGTCAACGCGATGCATATCACAGCCAGTGTGTTTATCAATGATGACGAGCAGGGCTTAATCAGGGATTTTGATGAGTGGCTTGAGAATCTTGCCCCCCATGAGCCAGTTTCCAGCTACAGGCATAACGGAGCAGAGGATAACGGTGATGCTCACCTGAAGCGTCAGATCATGGGAAGGGAAGTCGTGGTGGCGGTAAGTGGCGCGAGGCTTGATTTCGGGCCATGGGAGCAGATTTTTTATGGGGAATTTGATGGAAGACGCCCTAAAAGGGTTCTGATTAAAATCATTGGTGAATAGATAATTCCGGGGGGAGATCTTGTTTCAGCAGAAACCGATTATCGGGGTTGTAGGTGGCAGTACTGCCACACCTGAGAACTATCAGCTTGCATATGAACTGGGTAGCCATATCGCTGTCAGGGGTGCCGTTCTGGTTTGCGGCGGACTTGGCGGTACCATGGAAGCAGTCAGCAAAGGTGCTTTCGAGAACGGGGGCAAAGTGCTGGGTTTTCTGCCCGGGAATGTTAAAAGTGATGCGAATCAGTTTGTCCATATCGCAGTTCCGACAGGAATGGGTGTAGCCAGGAATGTTCTGGTGGTCAATACGGCCGATGTTTTGATTGCTTTCCCCGGTGAATACGGTACTCTCAGTGAGATTGCGTTAGCGCTGGCCACAGGAAAGACAGTTATTTACTTTCCAGGCTCATGGGATCTTAAGAGAATTGGTGTGGTTGATATGTCCCGGTTTAAAGAAGCTTTTGATGCCAGACAGGCAATTGGACTGGCTCTGGATACTCTAAGTAAGATAAGGCATTAGAGGGCATTAAGGAAAAGATACTGGTGTTGCGGGTATAAGACAGGGGTGTACAGGCGATCAAATTTAAACGATTAAATAATTTTGAATCAAATTAGTTCAATTTGTGTAAGTCGTTGAAATGAAAAGGATTAAGCTACCCGTATGTAAAAGGCGGGTATAAAAAGGAATTGACTAAAGTAATTATTTGATATAAATTAATAAATATATTCTGTGCAGATCGTTAGACCTCTGTTCTAACTGCCCTCTGAAATTCATTTCAGCGGTTAACGGAATCCCTTAGGAGTTCTATTTTGATTACTCTATCAGATAATTTCAATTTTCATGATAGGAGTTTAGTTTGAAGAATCTCAAAAACGCTATCACCAAGCCGGGTCGGGAATCTCAACCCTGGGCGGTCTGGATCTGGAATCTCAACATCAATAAAGATGTTATGATTGAGCAGTTAAATTCTTTAATTGCGCAGGGTTTTGGCGGGATAGCGATCCGGCCGGGGCGCGATATGGAGCCGGCTTTTAACTCCGAAGAATTTGTTGAGCTCTTTGGAACTGTTCTTCAGATAGCCAGCGAGAAAAAGGTCGCAATTCGTCTTGCAGAAGACTTCTCACTCCCCTGGAGCCGTGCTTTAGCAAATGAGATGAATCAGTCCAGAAAACTTCGGGCTCAGCAGCTTAAACTCACCGATATTATTAATCCTGCCGGACAGAGTGTAATCGAGATTACTGATACGCAGGACTGTTATGTCCTTCTGGCTAAACTGCAGAATAACCTTCTGAATCTTGCTGATGTCAAAGAGCTTACATCAAAGAACGCCAATGCTCCGATAGTCTGGAAGGTGCAGGATGGGGAATGGAAAATTTTTGTATTCCGTAAAGAATATACCAGGGAGCCGGCAAAGGGATACATACCTAATGTCTTTAATCCCAGGACTGCACAGGTATACATTCAGAATGTTCTTGAAGCCCTTAAACCATTGTTTGTGAAATATGTGCCCACGACCTTTGAAGGCTTTTTAAATGAAATGCCAGCAGTGCTTCCTGCGGACAATACAATTCCGTGGGATGATGATCTTGTTGTAAAATTCCGTGGAAAGTATAAAAAAGAGCTCATAAAGCTGCTACCGGCTCTGTTTTATGAAAGCTGTACTCAGGCCTTTAAAACACGCCAGCAGATTTATACCTTTCTTCTGCAGTCTATGTATGAAAGGTTTGCTTCGCCTCTGGAGGCGTGGGCAAAGAAAAACCGTATATCGCAATGGGTTCTCTGTCCGGAGAGAAATCTATTGAGCAACGCAAACGGGCTAATTGATCCGGTTGTTCCATCCGAGATGGCGTATTCTTTTGTCGGGTTGCAGAACCTTGATGGAACAGATCAGAATTATCATTTACTGCGTACTGTTGCTGATACCAATGCCAATCAGTACCGCCGCGAGACAGTTTTGGTTGTCGGGCGTAACCGTGCCGGAAATGCCGGCACCGTACAGTCATTGAAGTGTGAATTTGATAAAGGAATGCTGGCCGGCACTTCTAAAGTTTTGATAGACGGCTGTTATTTCAACGTTGATCAGCGCAGCTACCTTAAGACTCCGTTTAATCCCGCATGGTATGCACCCGGATGGGAGCACATGAAGCCGCTTTGCGGATATATGTCAAGGGCACAGGAGATGCTGAAAGATCTTCACTGGAATCGTCAGGTGGCGGTTTTGTCGCCGTCTGCGCAGATGATCGCAGGCTATGTGCCTTCAAATAACGAAACTGTTATTAAAGGTAACCTCGTACTTCAGAAAGTACTTGGAAGTCTTGAGAGGTCAAGCATCTCTTATGATATAGTCAATGAAGAATTCCTGAATAGCTGCACTGTCCGTACAAACGGTGAATTCGGCACTGCGGATCGTATTCGAAAAGGAAATTACCAGCTTCTTCTGATCCCTTATCCACCCTTTATATCACGTGAAGTCTTATCCTTTGTTGAAAAACTCCTGCAGAAAGACGGGAATGTGATCTTTTTAGATGAGGCTCCAAAGGGGACAACAGAAGATGGCGTGACGGCGTCTGTAACTTCCCGCATTGAGAAGATTACCACTTCAAAAAAAGGTAGAGCCAGGGTGGTTTCTACTGCGGCACTGGAAGAATCACTGAATGTAAAGCCGATCGTAAAATTAACCGTTAACGGAAAAGCCGGAACAGATATCTACAGTGCCTGGGGTGCATCAGAGGGCTATGATGTGTATTTGATTCACAACACCTCTGATACCAAAGAATACACGGCCAGAATTGAGCTTCCTGAGAGTAAGCATTTTGCCGCTATAGATTGTGAAACCGGCGATATTGTTGAAATTGACGAGATTGAAAAAGAGGACTCTCGTTGTGCTTTTACGATTAATATTGCACCGATTAGCACCTTTTTTATCGTGAGCTCATCTACCCGTATTTCACAGCAGGGTTCATCGAAGCGTCAGCGTCAAGGGATAAACCCCTTTTCGATGCCTCAGCGCAGTTATAGAATTGTTTTTAAAGATCAGTGGGCTTTTGAGGCACAGTCTCTCAACGCTTTGCCAATGGCGACATGGAATTTGAGAATAGGGCTGAGTCGTGAATCTGGCGGGTTCTCTCATTTCTATGAGTCTAATTTTCAGGCTAAAATTATTCCGGAAAGCTGTTACTTTCTCCTGAACGGGCTTGGGGGGCTTAATGGGCTTCCTGTTGCCGAAAACCAGATAGAAGTAAGTGTGAATGGTGCGAGGGTAAACAGGCATACTGCAGCTGCTGCAGTAAAGATCCAGGCCGGTGACACCGTTTCAACGGATCCGATACCCGAGATTCCACTTTCAGTAAAACAGTTATTCGGGAAAAATACGATTCTTTATAATATCAAGAGCAGTCTGGTTAAGGGTTCCAACCGGATTTCAATCAGGACTACCGGTTTTGTTACCGACCCCAGTACAATTCTGTATCCACCGCTGATTTTGGGGAATTTCACTGTCAGCAAGGGGCAGACCGGCTGGACTATCGACAGCTCCGGTGCGCCGGTAAGTAATGATTCCTGGACCAGGCACGGGTATCCATACCTCAGTGGTACAGGTGTTTACAAGCAATCGTTTGAGGTTCCCAACGATTATAAAAAACTGGTACTGAGATTTTCTCAGGTTTCAGGCACAACGAGTGTCAGTGTTAATGACAAACCACTTCGTGTCTTCAACTGGCACCCCATGGAGATTGACATAACTTCGGTTTGTGAACCTAAACGCAACGAGCTGGCGATCGGGGTTCTTAACACCCTCGACAACATGCTAAGAATGAACGGCAGGCCATCGGGGCTGATTGGTGAAGTTTACCTTGATGTGTACTGATTCTGCAGGTTATTGAATTTCTGCAGGCCGTTGTGCCCTTTAAGAGGCACAACGGCCTTTTTTTCTCTCCCGGAGAGCCCCACATCTACCCCGCAAATGTGATTTGCGTCACAGATGTTTTTCTGGAAATCTTCTATATTAATCAATTTTTTCTATCAGGTGATGAAAAAGCAGGTATGCATATTGAAAAACCTGCGATAATCTGGTAAAATTATCAATCTGAACACAGTGTGTGGAGAAATCAAAAACAAAGAATGGAATCGGGAATGTACAGTGTGATCAAGAAACAGAATGTGGTCTGGCATCGGCTTTCAATGCTGCTAAGTCTGGCGTTCTTTTCGGTAACTTATTCTTCTGCAGAGGAGAATGTAGCCCGGGGCTCTCTGGAGCAGGATGTAAAATACCTGGATTATCTGCTCGATGTAAAGATATCATCCGGGTCATTCCTTGAGCTGGATATCGAAAAGAGTCCGGTCAGTATGACTGTGATTACAAAAGAGATGATTAAATATTCCGGAGCGCGGAACATGTCGGAGCTCCTTGAGATATTTGTTCCGGGATTCCAGTATATGTTTAACAAATGGAATGGAACACTGTGGGGCATGAGAGGTGTTGCAAATGACAGGAATACAAAAATCATCTATTTAGTAAACGGCCACAAGATGAATACTCAAGCCAGGGATGGGTTTCAGGGGGAAACAGTTCTCGGGCTTCTAAATGACATCGAAAGGGTTGAAATCCTGAGGGGACCCGCGGGGCTTGTATACGGTTCAGGAGCTATCGCCGGGATAATAAACGTTATCACCAGAAAAGCTGAAGAAAATCAGGTGGAGATCGGTTCTTCTTTTAGAACAGATGGTTCACAGGAGATTCAGGCGAACATTTATGCAATTCCGCAAACTGGTCAGAAGCTGTCACTGTCTGCCGGTTTCAGGAGAACTGACGGATTAAATGCTCATCAGTCCAGAATCTACGGTTTTGCTTCATGGCCCTACCCTCAGAATGGAGCGGATAAAAACGGTGTTCCCTCCGATGGTAATCACGGGTCGACTGATGGTAACTGGAGAGTTTCCGGTGACTGGGATGTGGAAAATTTCAATCTTTACTTTCGGGCCACACGTCAGAAAGAGAATGCCGGAGGGTGGTTTATTCAGGACCCCTGGCCGGAGATAATGTCGGAACCGGATTCAACATTTGCACCCAGAGTAATTGATGGAAAGAGCGTTACTTTTGCTGACAGCTTCTGGAGCCAGACCGAGTCATTCCGAAGTAACCGGCGACAGTATATATCAGATAATGTGATGATCGAGGGTAATTACAGGCTGCCGGTAGGGGTCAATGAAATCAGATTTACATTAGGCTATGACAGAAACACAACGAGAATAGGTACCGAGAAGAGACCGGGTTATGAAAGTGACTACTATGAAAGGCGTGTCGGGTTTGTCGAGGAGACATTCGGTGAAACCCGGTTGACTGCCAAATCAATGTTTCTTTTTAATCACGTACCGCGTCTGCAGGTTGCTGCTGGCCTTGAGTACCGGCTTGACCTGATCGGCGACGATATGTACGGGAGAAATGAGAAAAAAGAGAATCCTCTTCAATGGGCTGTAACCGAGATTAATTATAATACTTTTTCGCTTTTCACTGAAGGTATGTATGAAGTAAGTGAAAAGTTGAATTTTGATCTGGGCGGTCGTCTGGACTTTCACACAAGGGCCTTTATGGCCAACCCCAAAGTAGCGGTAACCTTCAAGCCCGCAGAACGTCACTCCGTAAAAGTGATTTGTCAAGCATCATCAAATAATGGGAGTGCCGATAATTATGAGTACAACCGGTTCCATCTAGGAGAAAACGGTGAGGTGCTGGATGAACCTTACTTTGAGCGGCCATACAGGGTCCCCTCAACAAAGATCGATCTGCTTCAACCTGCCCAGCCCCTGGACTCTCTGCACAACCTGAAGCCGGAAAAAGTTTACAGTGCAGAACTGGCTTATGCCGGGAGGCTCACTGATGACTTTGTTTTTACTCCATCGGTATCGCTGGGCTATGTTAAAGATCTGTTCGGATGGTCTCAGAAAATTTTCAGGGTGGTGAATGTCGGAAGCTATAAATATTTTAATCTGGACCTGGACGCCAGATATGAGAAAAAGGGGTTCACAATCGGCGCGAACCATACATTTCAAAGGCCCTTTGACACGGATGTAAAAGAGCAGGCGCAGAACTTTAAAATCTATTCACTTGACACAAACAGCATCTTCTATGACTCAATGCGGGTAGACGGAAAGTGGTACTACATGCCGGTTGTGGGTGATACAATGATCGACTATGAGATAAATCTGGTCAAAGATGCAGTCACCTCAGATGGCAGTGATTTTCTCAATCTCAACACTCATCTTACCAAATTATACATGACATACATGCCCTTTGATTGGATGGCACTTCATGCCGATCTGCGGATCTTCTGGGGGCTCTGGGGAAGGGATGCCATATATTCAAAAGACAAGGGTTTCCAATACTGGAATATCAGTAAAAGAAGATCGGATCAGGGATTCTCCAATTATCTAAAAGAAAGCGTGTCAAAGAAATTTAACGCCAGCATACATCTGTTTCTTCCAAAAGAGATTGAATTGTCACTTTTCGCATATGACATATTTGGCCTTGACAGACCAGCAGAGAAGAATATGGGAAAATATACAATCAACTCTCTGCGGTGGCAGCAGATGGCTGATCCGACACAAAAAGACATCTATTCCACAGATCAGCGTCTGTTTGGTATCAGAATGAGTAAGAATTTTTAGCAAATTTAAAAAACGGGTTGAAGGCTTTATGTATTTAGAAAAGTTGGAATCCAGGAAAAACATCCGCATTCTTGCTATAGAGGATGAGGAATTGATCCGGGAATATGTTTGTGATTTTCTTGAGGATATCGGCTTTACAACACTGCAGGCTCCCGATGGAAGGCGGGGACTTGAGATTATCCGATCTGAACATCCTGACCTTGTTTTTACTGATTTGAGAATGCCGGAAATGAACGGCCTTGATCTGCTTGCCGTGGTTCAGAAAGAATTTCCGGAGCTGCCGGTGATTGTCATATCGGGAACCGGAACATTGGCAGATGTTGTTCAGAGCATGAAAAACGGAGCATGGGATTACATACTCAAACCGATACACGACTACAGTGTTCTTGAGCTTTCAATAAGCCGGACGCTCGAACGCAAAAAGCTGCTCCAGGAAAACCACAGGTATAATGAACACCTCGAAGAGGAAGTGGTGAAACGCACCGAAGAGCTTGTGAAGAGTACAAGCCGCTTTAAAACTCTCTTTAATTTTGTTGCAGACGCAATTTTTATTCATGATCTGAGCGGAAATATCATCGATATCAATCAAAAAGCTGTGGACAGTTCCGGATATTCATATGAGCAGCTTCTGGGTATGAAGATGCAGAAGCTTTTTGCGAACGGGGAAGTGGAAACTTTTACAAACAGTCTCAGAAATATTTCAGCCGACTCGGGCACCATGTATGAATCGCTGCATATAAAGCAGGATGGAACTGAGGTCCCTGTGGAAGTTAACGCGTGTATGATTGTTATGGATTCCTCCCCGCAGATACTATCGGTATGCAGAAATATTTCTGAGCGCAAGAGGGCCGAAGAGGAGCGCAGGCAGCTTGAAAAGCAGATTTACACCGCTCAGAAGATGGAATCCTTGGGACTGCTGGCCAGCGGTATAGCGCATGATTTCAACAATATCCTTGCCGCGCTTCATGGGTACACGACACTTTTACGCCAGAAGGTGGAGTCTGGCGGTACAGAATCTGAATACCTTTATAAAATCAATGCAATTGTGTTGATGGGCCAAAACCTTACCAGAAGAATCACTACTTTTATCAGGAAAGAGGAAGAGGAACTGGAGAGCATTGATATTCATAAGGTACTCTCGGATACAGAGACGCTTATGCGTCCAAACTGCAGGGATGTAGACGTTAGTCTGGACCTTAAGGCCTCGGTGTCTTTTGTGCTGGGGGATGAAAATCAGTTGCAGAATGCTTTCCTGAATCTAGGAATCAATGCCCGTGATGCGATGCTGTCAGGAGGAAAACTGAAGTTCAGTACTATTAATGAACTGGATGAAAAGTCGGGAGATCTAATGGTATGTATCAGGGTGACTGATACCGGTACCGGAATGTCTAAAGAGACCATGGCAAAAATATTCGATCCATTATTTACAACTAAAGACCGCGAAAAAGGAACCGGTCTGGGTCTTACATCGGTATTATATTGTGTCAATAATCTGCACGGCAGTATTGATGTTGAAAGTGAGCTGGGGCAGGGCACAGAGTTTATAGTAAAGCTTCCGGCACTGATCTCTGAGTCGCAAAACAATGCGCCTGAGAATTGCTGAATCCTGATTTCAAAAAAGGATTTTGCGACCGGTAATCTGGATAAATAAAACGCAATGCAAAAAAAAGTAACTTGCTTTATATACGCAATTTTTCTGTTTTGTGGCTGTGCCTGTTCACAGGTTAAAGAGCTGCCGCTCAAAGCACTTTTCCTTGAGGCGGCGGTAAGATTTATTACCTGGCCCGCTGGATCAGACTCTCTCAAGACAGATTCAACCTTCAGGGTTGGAGTATTTCCTGATGACAGAATCGTCCCTCATCTTAAACAGGTATTTTCAGAGAAAAAGGTTAAAAACCGGAGTGTGGTCTTTCAGGACCTTGATACGCTGAATGAAGCTGTCAATTGCAACCTGATTGTCCTTCCGGAAATGAAGCCCGGTAAGCTGGCCACGATTCTCTCCTTAACCCGTGGAAAGCCGATTCTGACGGTAAGTGAGAGTCCCGAGTTGGCAAAAAAAGGGGTTATTCTCTGCATCGCATCAGTTAATCAGCAGATAAGCTGTATGATTAACGAAACGGAAGCTTCAAGATCAAATCTTAAAATCAGTCATCATCTGCTGAAAAAATCGAGAGTGATAACTACTCAGGAGAAAACACCTTGAAACGCTTATCACTCAGGTCACAACTCATACTGATTATTTTAGCAGTCACACTTTTTTCGACTCTTATGGCATTCTCATTCAGTGTGATTTACGACTACAAAAAATCTTATGGGGACTTGAAAAACGGGATGAGTTTCACTGCTCATGTGATATCTGAAAACTGTAAATCGCCACTTCTTTTCAATGATACACTCGGGGCGCAGGAACTGCTTTCATCCTTCGGGCAAATTCCTACTGTTCTTTATGCCGCGGTTTTTGATGTCAATGATTCCATATTCGCCTATTACTCAGCTGGCAGGATTTACAGATCTGAGGACTCCAGTGCTGATGCAAGTTATTTTGACAAAACCGGACTGTATTTATCAAAGTCGATAAAACAGGAAAATCAGTATTTCGGCCGTTTTGTGATGTACGTTTCAACTGATGAGATCAGCAAGAAAGCCAGGATTACTACAGGCATCTTTCTTCTGGTGTTTTTTATTATTATGGCGGTCTCATTTTTTGTTGCCCTGAGACTTCAGAGGATTATCTCCGGGCCTATTTTGCAGCTTAAAGACCTTGCTGAACAGATTACTCATAAATCCGATTATTCTATAAGAATACCGCATACAGTTCAGAATGAAATCGGGCTCCTGCAGATAAGTTTCAACACTATGGTGCAGAAGCTCAATAAAAACATTCTATCTCTGAAAGATGAGATCGATTACCGGAAAAAATCACAAAATGAAGCACTGCAGCTTCGCACTTACCTTAATAGCATAATAGATTCCATCTCCTCTGTAATTATCTCTGTAGACTCAAAGGAACAGATAAAGCAGGTCAACCAGGAAGCATTGAGATTTTTTTCAAAGAGCCCCGAAGACCTTCTTCATTATCCAGTCACAGGTGTTCTTCCGGCCCTTCAAGACAAAGATAACTGCATACATGACTGCATCAAGAATAACCTGTCCAGGAAATTCTCTATTATTTACACTCATCCGGAACGCCTGCATCAGATGTACCTCAATATAGCGATATCTCCGCTTTCACAAACTGAAAGACTGGGTGTTGTCATACTGATTGATGATGTGACAGATAAGACACATCTGGAAAACATGATGATTCAGAATGAGAAGATGATGTCTCTTGGAGGGCTGGCTGCAGGGATGGCGCATGAGATAAATAATCCGCTTGGGATCATAAGCCAGGGTATTCAGAACATATTGCGCCACGTTTCTCCCGATCATGAGATAAACAAAACAATAGCTGATGAGTTGAATATTGACCTAAGGAGTATGCAGAATTATCTGGAAAGAAGAAAAGTCACTCACTATCTGGAAGGTATGCTTTCAGCATCAAAGAGAGCCAGTGAAATCGTTTCAAATATGCTTCAGTTCAGCAGGATGAGCAATCACTCCAAGAATAAATCAAATGTCAAGGATATCATCGATAAAACATTAGAACTGGCACAGAATGAATATGAACTGAAGAAAAAGTTTGACTTTCGTCAGGTTAAAATATGTAAAGAATATGATGACTTTGTGCCTGACCTGCTCTGCAATGTCACAGAAATTCAGCAGGTTATATTAAATCTGCTGAAAAATGCGGCATATGCGCTTTATACCAAAAAAGAGGATAACTTTGTTCCTTTAATTACAATCCGGGTAAAAAACGAGATATCGAATGTGAAAATCGAAATCGAGGATAATGGGCCCGGTATTCCGGAGGAGACCAGAAAGAGAATCTTTGAACCGTTCTTTACAACAAAGGAGGTTGGGGTAGGGACCGGACTTGGGTTGTCTGTTTCATTCTTCATTATAACAAAAAACCACAACGGTTCGATAGTATTTGAATCCGAAACAGGAAAACGGACCTGTTTTATTATTCGTTTACCTTATAAAATGTAAACGGAAAATCTCAGGTCTCTGAGGTTAGATTCTCAATTTTTTCGCAGAATTTCATGATTTGATCTTCAAGAACCTCAATGTGCTGTTCAATAAGATTGTGCATGGTGCTTTTGCTGCAGATAAATTCCAGTTCCTTTGCGGCATTTGAAAGCTGCCAGGCACACAGGTTCGCTGCCCCGCCTTTAATCGAGTGTGCTTCTTTTTGGATACTGAGGATCTTATCAGATCCAAGCGCTTCCTTTAAAAATAGGATCTGATTTTTCAGAACAGAGCTGAATTTTACAAGCAGGTCTCTGAGAAGCGGCTCATCTCCCCCGAATTCTTCAAGAGCCCGTTCATAGTCAAAAATGCGGCTGTTCTTTTCAGAAGAACTGGCGGAGTCGTTGCATGTGGTTCGGGTTGATGTGTTTTGAAAGTAGGTACTGCCAAGTTCACATAATTTCTCAGCAGTAATTTCACTTTTGGGCACAACGTCATTCATGCCGGCATCGATACATTTCTCTATTTCAGATGTGTTATCCGATCCTGTAGTACCGATAATGACGATGTTTTTCCATTCCGGTGTTGACCTGATTGCTTTTGTTGTTTCTATTCCGTTCATTTCCGGCATGTGAAGATCCATCAAAATCAGGTCAACCGGATGCTTGCCCAGCACCTGAAGGCAATCGAGGCCGTTATCAGCAGTAAAGGCCTGAGCCCCTGAGGCTTTCACAAAAAAGCTGTATAATTCTCTGTTGATCTGATAATCATCTACTATTAAAATTCCCCTGTCTTGTATTGGAGACATAGTATAAACCTTTACTGCTCGGATTTGAACTTCTCGAGAATATCGATGAACTGCTGTTCACAGCGGAGGAATGCGTCGATAACAAGCGGGTCAAAATGTTTTCCTCTTTCTGTGATAATAATGGACTTTGCCGTATCGTGGGGCATTGCACTTTTGTAGACTCTTCTGCTGGACAGTGCGTCGTACACATCAGCCAGAGCAACAATTCTTGCTGAAAGAGGGATCTCTTCTCCTTTTTTTCCAAAAGGATATCCGGTACCGTCGTACTTTTCGTGGTGATAAAGCGCAATGTCAGCGCTCATTTTAAGGTAATCGGCATTGGGGTATTTTTCTGTTGCTGCATTTAGTGCCTCGAAGCCGATGGTTGTATGCTTTTTCATGATGTCATACTCTTTTTCGTCGAGGCGACCCGGCTTGAGGAGTACAAAATCGGGAATTCCGATTTTACCGATATCATGAAGGGGGCTGGTCATGAGGATGTTGTCAATGAAAAGCGGAGTGAGTTCTTCAATTGATGTTGTCTCGGCAAGGTTTTGAGCCAACACTTTTGAATAATATCTGACACGTTCAAGGTGGTTTCCGGTATCATCATCTCTGGCATCTGCAAGGCAGGCCATCGAGAAGATCACAATGTCCCTGCTTTCAAATGAGAGAATCCGCTGGGCAGATTTGAGTTTCATAGCCAGTACTTCTTTGACAAATGGTTTTGTCATGTAATCATCTGCTCCGGCTTCTATTCCCGCGACAAGGTGTTCCTTATCATCCAGAGAAGTTATCAGGATGACATAGCAGTACTGGCTTCCCTGGTGTTTCTTAATCTCCTTTACCAGCTCATATCCGCTCATCTCGGGCATGACCCAGTCTGTCACAACCATCCTTGGTCTGTACTGCTCCCAGATTGCGAGTGCCTCTTTGCCATTGAGGGCAATCAGAGGCTCGTGACCAAGTTCTTCGATCAGCTTTACAAGCTTTGTCCTGCTCACCAGTTCGTCATCAGCTATCAATATTTTCATGCTTACCACTGTTTTAAAGTATTTAAACTATCTTTTAATTTTGAAAGAATACCTGAGTTTACAGAAAAATTCTCTGCCCTGAGCTGGAATGGGGGCCTCAAATCCATCATAAGGCTGAATAAAGGGATATTTCTGGTTGAATAAATCCGAAACGCGTTTGGAACATAAAAAATTATACCACATTTGAGCACTCATAGGGAGAAATATTTAGAGGTGCCCTCAATAATATGTTTACCTGGTATGCCTGTTTGTCTCACCCATAGAGACTGATATCCTGTTTTGCTCAACTTATGCATCCGGATCAGGGCGAATTGCACTTATCCTTTGTGCATAAAGGCTTTCACAAATCTTTCTGCTACAAGGTCAGCACTCACTCCTTTCCCGGGTGCGTAAGCTGGTTTATACATTATAAAAGTAGAATTTGACCGAAAATTGAGGTATATTCATTTCAGTTATTATTCTGTTTCCCAATTCGATCCGGGTTTAAATGCAACTGAAAAGACTCTCTATATACCTGCTGCTTTCAGCGGCTGCACAGATAAATGCAGCTGAATCGGTCATTAATTATTCCTCACCCAAATCAGTTAATGATTTTCAGTTTAAGGGAGATACTGTTCTGGTGGCCACAAGCGGAGGACTGTATTCAATCGCCAGTCCTTATACCGAAGGAACGCTCAGCGCTTCAACAGTTTCCTCACCAGACCCGTCCATTACTGCTTTATGCCGTGATACTGAAGGAAATCTCTGGACTGGCTCCTCTCAGGGCTATCTCACCAGGAGAGGCAGGGGAGGTAAGATAACATCTTCAAAGTCTTACTTTTCCGCAGGCTGGGGCATAACAAGTTTGCTCTCAAGAGGGAAATTCCTTATTGTGGGGTCAAATAACGGGCTGAGCCTTTTCAATACCGAAACAATGAGTGTGGAAAAGAATGCCACAAGGTTCGGCAGCTTTTCCGGTTCAAAAGTAAACGTTATCAGGGTTGTTAAAGATACTCTGTTTGCAGGTCTTGATGAAGGTGTTGCCAGGCTTTTAATCAGCGGTGACAGATTGATAGCTTCGAACTTTTATGATCCATCCATCTGGGATGTAAAGGTTACAGACGATCCGGTAAAGGCTCTGGTACAGGTTTCCGGCCGGCTGAAGAGTTACAGCAAACCAGCAGCTCTTTTTAAAGACAAACTTCTTCATACAGACAGCACTAATCTTTACTATGGTACTGAATTAGTAGGTTCTTTTCCAAGTCATATTACCGTTATAGGAGCCAGAGATAAGCAAACCTGCTGGATCGGCACCGAGCACGATTTCTTTTATTCATGGGATGGGGCTCAGCTGAAGAATTATACCATCGGTGGAATGTCATTGACTTATGCAAACAAGATACTTGTTACCAGAACTGGCAACCTTTGGGTAATGCCCAGAATAGGCGGATTGAACATGCCCTGGTGGAGAGGTTTCAATTCTTTGACAGGGAATACCTGGAATGTTTACAGTCCCGCAAATATCCCGCAGATGGGCTATTATGGGGACAATATGGATCATAGAGGTATAGCTGAAAGCAGTGATGGACGTATCTGGCTTGGAACATCAGGCGGGCAGATAAAATGCTTTAATCCCGCATTGAATGACTGGTCGAGATATTGCAACTTTGCAAAAAACTTTGGCGATGGAAAGTTTTATCACAGCTATACCACCTGCCCTGATCCCGACTGGGCAAAGTGTGATGCAATCGCTCAGGATTCATCGGGGTACATGTGGTTTGCTTCCTGGCAGAGTGTTCATGGATGCCTGATCTGTTATGATCCAAGATTTGAGCCTGATGCCCTGCAGGCTGATCCTTCAAATGCGCATTACCGCAGGTTTTTTCCGCAGGATCATGCTAATTATTCACATATTCCCAGATCCCTGATAGTTGACAAAAGCGGCAACATCATTCTGGGAGGTGAGGAGGGTAAAATCACTGTTTTCAGGCACAATGGAGATCCGCTGAAAAACGGTATCACTGTTCTCAATACTTTCACCGATAAGGGTATTGTAAATGACATGTCTACAACAGATGATCTGATAACCAGAATTGCAACCTCTGATGGGATCTTTGAGTACGACCCCCAGGCAAACAAGCTCACTGAAATGGAAGAACTCGGTGCGGCTGTAAGTGCGATTGAGCATGAAAATCAGCATATCCTGTGGATGGGAGTTCCTGGAGAGGGAGTGATCAGGCTCAATCTGACAAATGAAAGCAGGTCCACATTTTCCACAACTCAGGGCCTGGTCTCAAATGATGTAACAGACCTGGAGATTGACAGAGGAAATGGTTTTCTCTGGGTGGGTACGGCTCTTGGGGTTTCCCGCCTCGCACTGGGGTATAAGCTTACCACAAACAGTCCATCCGATGTAAATGTCTTCCCGAACCCTTTCTGCCGAAGCAGGCATGATGAGATAAAATTCAGAAATCTGCCCCCGGGAAGCAAGGTCATTATCTACTCATCAGGGGGCAACATGATTTCCAGAGCCGAACAGATTAGAGACGGCATCGAAGGTGCATTTTGTATCTGGAAACCATCAACGAAACTGGCTCCCGGGACTTACTTTTATTCTGTGCAATCCGCAGGTAAATCTTCCCGCAAGGGTAAGATACTCATTACACCCTGACCTTCTTTTCACGAGGGGCACAGAGATGGCTCAAGTCAGTGTCGTAATACCTACCAGAAACAGGGTCGAGCTGCTCCAGAGGGCAATTGACAGTGTCAGAAAACAGAGAGATTCTGAACAGGAGATAATCGTTGTTGACGATGGTGACCTGGAGAATGAATCTCTGGCAGAAGAACTGTTTCAAAAACAGATTCGCTATATTTACAGTGGGGGAAACAAGGGCGGAGGTTACAGTCGCAATCTTGGTGTAGAGCATGCCAGAGGAGAATTTATCGCTTTCCTTGATGATGATGATGAGTGGGAAGAGAGTAAACTCAGTGATCAGTTTCTTGCGATCAGCCGCACAGATTCCGGCTTGTGCTATACAGGAATTTCTGTAGTGGATAAAGCTGGCAGAAAAGGCAGGTATATTTTCCGCAAACCCGGTGCCGATCCTTTTAAAGCCATAATGAAAAAAAATTTTATCGGAACGACATCCTCTGTGATGCTCTGCAGGGAAACATTTGAGCAGACGGGAGGGTTCGATCCATCGCTGAGGGCTCTTCAGGATTACGACCTTTACATTCGAATACTCAAAAGTTCAAAAATAACCGGAATAGATAAACCATTGACCATTTATCATGACCATGGTCTTTGGGATAAAGTGTCAGGAAGCAGGAAAAATTACATTCAGGCGGCCGCTCACCTTCGTGAGAAATACAGTTCTGAGCGCTATTACGGCATGCTTAAATGGTCGCTTCTGAAAATTGGTTTCATGAAGATGGTTCGTTCAAAGCAGTTTTTGAAAGAAACCCTGAAGAGCACATTATGAAACGCTTGAAAGTGGCTCATGTCGTACATTCTTTTCTTCCGGTCACTCAAAACTGGATCTACAATCAGTTGCTCTTTAATACTGATATCGATCATACAATTATATGCCAGTTCAGGCAGAATACAGAACAATTCCCTTTTGATAATGTTTATCCGGTTCTCTGCGGTCCGGCGATACTTGACAAGATAAAACTTCAGCTGACCAGGCTTCTCCCCAGGCTCAGTGAGCCGGTATTTCACAAAATTATCGAGCGAAAGCCGCCGCATATTCTTCATGGACATTTCTCAACAGAGTCATGGAGAATTCTGAGAGTAGCTCAAAACAGGGGTATTCCCCTTGTCACCACTTTTTATGGCCTTGACATAAACAAGCTGCCGAAACGCTTTGTCTGGAAAATGAGATATAAAGAGCTGTTTAAATACGGAAGTGTGTTTATTGTTGAGGGAAAATTCATGGCAGGGAAGCTGCAGGCGCTTGGATGCGATCCGGGAAAAATAAGGGTGAATAAAATTGGTATTGACCTCAGGCGCATCGAGGATGCGGCTGTAAATTGGAGACCTGATAGAGACGGGAAAAAGAGGGTGCTTTTTGTGGGGCTGGAGAGGGAGAAGAAAGGAGCTCTGGATGCAGCAGAGGCATTCTGCAGGGCAGTTCAGCAGTACACTGATACAGAGCTGCATCTTGTAGGGGAGGGGTATTACAGAAACAGGGTTGAGAAGATCCTCCGGGATAATAATTGCTCTGGTAAAGCAGTGTTTCATGGGAATGTAAATGTGGAAAAGTACAGAAAACTGCTTGTCAACTCAGACATAGTATTGACTCCATCCTGCACGGCATCGGATGGTGATACTGAAGGAGGGGCTCCTGTTGTCTGCATAGAGGCCCAGGCTGCCGGAAAACCTGTTATAGGCACGACTCACTGTGATATACCTAATGTGGTAATTGACGGAGAAACCGGGCTGCTTTGTCCTGAACATAACATAGATTCTCTTGCAGATAATCTTAAATGTCTTTTGGGAAATGAGGAATTGAGGAAAAAAATGGGGACCCGGGGACAAAAAAATGCACTGGAGAACCACGATATAAAAACTCAGTCGAAAATGATTTACAGTGTTTACCAATCGATTTACAGGGGAAGAAGAGAAGAACTGTGAGCGGCGGTGATCTGAAGATAGTTTGTGAATCGAAAGCGACCAGAGATCAGTGGCTCACTATCTGTAAAGAGACTCCCTTTGCCACTTTTTTTCATACCCCCATGTGGCCGGAAATATTCAGCGGACGCAGAGTCAGGCCGGAAGGATTAATTCTGAAGTTTAATGACGGAACAGAGGTGCTTTTTCCCTGTGCGGTCAAAAGCGGCCCTGCAAAATTATTCAAAGTGATACTTTCCATGCCGGCAGCCACTTTCGGGGGGTGGGTATCCCGATCCAGTTTGACCCCTGAGCACCATAAAGCTATTCTGGAATATTTCCGCAAATTCAGGGATTTAATACTAAGAGAAAACCCGTACGATCCAGTGCTGCAGAAAGTTGACATAGACGGATCAGAGGAAGATTTTACTCAGAGCGTAGATCTCAGTGAGGGTTATGAGGCCGCTTTTGACAGGGCAGGATGCAACCATCGCAATGCTGTCCGCAATGCAATGCGCAAGGGTGTCACAGTGAAGCAGGCTGCCTCACAGGGTGACTGGGATCAGTATTACAGCATCTACCTTTCATCGATACAGAGATGGAAACGAGGTCAGAAGTTTACAGGGGTAAGTTACGGCCCGGAGGTGTTTAACTCGATCCGTGATCTTCCTGATGAAAACCGGAAACTCTGGGTTGCTGAAATAGATGGAAAGATCATTGCCGGAATACTTTGTTTTTACTGGAACAGCCACGCAGTTGTATGGCATGGTGCGGGACTGGAAGAGTACTTTAAATACCGGGCAAGTAACCTCCTTTACGATCATGCGATCAAACAGGCGTGTCTGGGAAAACTGAGATGGCTGGACTGCAACCCAAGCGGCGGAATTTCGGGTGTAGCTGATTTTAAAGATTCCCTGGGTGCACTAAGGCTCAGAAGCAGGATTATCAACCGGATGTCATGGATCAGAAGGTTAAGAAAAGTCGCAAGTCACAAGTCACAAGTTGCAAGTAAAGAGTAAGATTTAGGAGTTAAGAAACAAGAGTTTTAGCAATATTATCTCACAACTCTGTTAAATAGTGTCCTCTTATACCTGAGCAATTAGAAAACGGGCCGAAGGTTTCTTAACAGCCTGAAAGGCTGAATTAATCCAGCGAAGGGCAACACCCTGGAAATGGAAAGTCAAAAACAACATTACGTTCCGTCAATCCCCGAACGCGCCTAAAGAATCGAGTGAATCAAACGCAAGGGCAAGGAGCGAATCCGGAATCAGTGCCCCGGCAATGTCTATGTAATCCGAGAAGATATCATCTACATTTATGTTTCCAAATGACCTGAATGCTGCAAGAAAGTCCTGCCGATTGAATGCTGAATTAGTAAAATTTATTGTCAAATAAGCGGTGACATCGTTTATTGAGTACTTGTTTCCGGATGCCTGCCGGACTCTCAGGTCAAGAAGCATTACAACCTGTGCTCCTTTATTATAAACAAGGGGATGAACATTCTGAGGGAACATATTTTCCCTCAGCCACTGGTCGGAAAGGGCGAGATTGAATCTGGATGAATCTGTGTAAGCGAAACGTGCGGTCAGTCTGCCTTTCAGAGATTCCTTGTTGTAAAGATTAAGTCTGGTAGCAAGAACCGCTCCCAGATAATTGGTTGTAGCCTCTTTCCACCAGGGATCATCATACTCTCCGCAGCGGATCCCGATAAAATTATGCAGAGCCTCATGGGCCAGGACCTCATGGAACTGGAAGTTTGTGTCAAGGCTGGGCCGCAGAACAGAAAACCCGTAAGTAGCTTCCAGACCACCTCTGATTACTTGAAACGCAACTGTGTAATTTTCCGGAAAGCTGCCGTATACGGCCGCGATTTCATCAAGGATAAGAGAAAAGTTACTGGAAACAGCCTGCATCATCCCCGGTTCAAAACTCTCTTCCCGGAGATTTAGAAAAGTAAAGTCTGTCCCGCCGCCTGTTCCCTGTGCAATTACGGGGTCTCCCGAAAAGATCTGAAGAAAAAGCAGTTCGTATATATTGGCGCATCTGAATGATTTTTCGGGAATGCCGTATACTTGTATCCCGGTTCTGAAATCTATCTCTAAATCAAGGGGCTTACGCCACATCTGTGCGATAGAACCCTCAATAAACGGGATGATAAAGCATGATGCTCCGGTGATTGAGAGCCGCGAAGTGCTAAGAGCTACAGGGGGAAGAAGGTTCATCGCTGTATCTGAAAATGCTTCAGGATTGAGTTTCCAGCGGATTGTCACCGGGAATTTTACATTTGAGGAAAAACCTATAACCTGATTGTAAATCGGACCGATCTTTTCCAGCATCAATAAAGTATCTGCCGGAGCTCCATCGGAATCAAAAACCTGCAGGTCACGGACAATCTCAGAAGAAAAAGAGTCAACCGGGTTATCGAAAAAATGAAAGGGCAAAACAAACCGCCCGGCTTGACTGGCAACAAGAGAAATGGAGAGCGAGTCGGGGTGGAGCGCAGGTAAACTGAATGTATAAGAATAGGACGGACGCTCAGAATTCTGATCGGTGGGCAACTGGGAGCAGGAGACAAGAATTACTGCGAGCAATGCAGGAAGAAACAGTTTTTTCATTTACGATTTCTTTGTTTGAGTTTGAATAATAAAGAATATAGTATTATAAATTTAGAGGATGCGAGTAAAGCTGGTGGGGGGGGTATGTTGAAAAATATCTATGCCGGGTTCAGTGCTAAAAATGTTTCAACTTTGCACATTTATAATCTGTCCAGGGATATCATTGAAGGCTGGTTAAATAAAGCTCCTGCCGTGATTAATTCCGACTGACAATGAAAACCCCATTTGTTTCTAAGCATTCCTGGGCCAATAATATAAATCAACATTCAATAAATCAGTATTTTGGAAAATTTGTGAAACAAATGGCACAATCGGCAATGATCTTACATCGAATAATACAAGAATCTTCTCTGCTGTTCCTGGAGGACAGATATACCAATGGAATTTTCGGGAGCCGAGGTCTCTTGTGTCACTGTTGTCTTCAACCCCGGCATATGTATCAAGAGTATTCTCGTATTCCTTACCTATGAGGGTCAGGCGATGACTGTTTATAATTAGCAGAAAACAAAAGGACTTGTTGTGAGAATTCTAAGGGATAAGTGAAATTAATCAATTCGATAAATCAATCTGCTGCAGCTTTTCAAATATTTTTTCAGTGAACAACAGCGCACTCTCTTCAGATAAATGAATCCTGTCGCTGAAATTCCATTGTTTTTCTGACTGTGCAGACCCAAAGTCCCAGTAGCTCAACCCCAGAGAATCACAAATGGATCTGAATGCGGAATCTGCACACATAAAATAGCTGTTTTTTCTCAATTCCATATCGCAAGGAGGATATGGTGGACGAATAAATAGCAGCTTAGTACCATTCTTTTCAGCGAGATACACCAGGTCAGCAAAAAAATGTGAACCATTGAGGAAATCCGGAGATTTAATAGATGCTGTGTCTCTGATACTCTCTCTTGACCGGTCTCTCATAATCTCGAAAGCATCTTTGTGCATTGCATATGGATTTTCTTTTTCTTTGATAAGATTCTTAAAACGAATACCGATTTTTTCAGCAATTACCTCTTGTAAGTGCATCCGGTTATGATAAAAATAGCTGTGTTTGTGGAAAAAAAATTCAATTGAATTTAACAGACCAGGGAAACCACCGCAAACGAATCTGTAATCGTCATAAGTCATGAGTTCCGGAGCAATCAGGTCCCATCTTTTGCCGTTTATTACGGGGCGGATCGGTTTTTTACAATACTGAAAAGGAATGTCCCGAATTTCAATCACTATAATACGTGGCTTACCTTTTGCAAATATCCAGTTTTTACATATCAGATATGAATAGATATCATTTGAGATTTCGGCCAGCGCGAGATTGTAAGCTTTCAGATTGATTGATGACTTAAAAAAAAGTGAATCGAGAAGTCTTGCATTCACCCCAGCATCAGTAAGAGAACTCCCCAGAAAGACGACCTGCCCCGTTGAATCTGGGGTATACCTGTTCAGAATCTGAATTGGTAAACTTGTATGAATAGTACGGAGACTGAATGTGGTGACAAAGGTAATTGACAAGACCAATGCTGTTATAAATGAAATATAGCGCATGACTAAAACTGGAAATAGATGAACGGGACATTTTGTACCGAATAAATAAATGCCAAAGGAATCGCACCACCAAGAGCCGCACATTTTACCAGATTAAGTTTTTGCATGTTTACAACTCCTTTTTCTGATAGAAATGAGAGTATTTCAAAGGTAAAAAACAGGATCAGTGCGAAAGAAAGAATCGCAGCACTGTAATCAAATGCAAATGTCCCTTTGCACAAGGAACCAAAGATCCCCATCACAGATTTTAGACTTTCTGCCCGGAAAAATATCCAGCCAATACAGATCAGGTTAAAAATTGCGAAATTCCGCACAATCAGAATAAAGAGAGAACTTTTTTCTTTGGTATGAGCCATTGAGAAAAACGTAAACTTTTCAAGTGCCAGAAGAATTCCGTGGTACAGACCCCAGATCACAAATGTCCATTGGGCGCCATGCCATAATCCGCCAAGAAACATGGTTAGTACAAGATTTCTCATCACTATAAACTTCCCACCTCTATTGCCTCCCAGTGGAATATAAAGATAATCTTTGAGCCAGGATGAGAGTGTTATATGCCATCGCTGCCAGAACATTTTCAAACTTGTCGCAATATAAGGGTGATTAAAATTAAGAGGCAACTGAAAACCAAACATCTTTGCCACACCTGTAGCCATATCTGTATATCCGCAAAAATCATAATAGATCTGAAATGCAAATCCATACACTGCCAGAGCACACTCTATTGAGCTGTAGTGCCCTGGAGAACTGAATACAGGATCGACATATCGCGCAAGCAAATCTGCAAACAGAACTTTTTTTACAAAACCCTGCAAAAACAGCATGACTCCATCAATAATATTTTTCCACTTGAAAATGACTGGCATGTCAAGCTGTGGGAGAAATTCTCTTGCCCGTACTATGGGACCGGCAATGATCTGCGGAAAAAAAGTTATGAAAAGAAAAAAATCAATCGCTTTTGTTACAGGATCGATATCCTTTCTATAAATATCAATCGTATAGCTCATACTCTGAAATGTATAAAATGATATTCCAACCGGGAGGACAATATTAAATAGAACTGGATTGGATACTCCAATAAGATGCTGAAGAGATTCAGCAAAAAAGTTGAAATACTTGAAAAAACCTAGAACCGCTAAATTGCACACTACACTTGTTATCAGATACCATTTTCGCACTTTTAAATTTTCAGTGAGATATATTTTTCTGCCGCAGACATAATCAACAGCAGCCGAGAAAATCATAAGCGATAAAAATCGATAATCCCATACCGCGTAGAAATAACAACTTCCGACAAACAGAAGAATTTTCCGGTATTTTTGAGGCATCAGGGCTGTTGTTGTAAGTGCTAAAAATAAAAACAGGATAAAATGAATCGAATTAAACTGCATAGAATCCTCAGACACAATTTATTTAGCAGTAGAATGTACCTTAGTATTATACTGATGTTGTATATTTTTAACAAGCTGACCCTAAAAATGTAGTGAATCATAAAACAATTGCGAATGTACTGTTTTTACCTATATGGATCTGTCATTATTTTAATATTGGCAATCCTCAACGAGTAAGTATCAATTTGAATATTGTAACTCGAAATAAAAAAAACGTACCCGGAAATTTCCGAATACGGTTTTTGTGCTATGGTCCCGGAAAATGATTAATAATTACTTATCAGTGTGAAAACGCTTCACATTAGCTTCACACTTAGGTCGTATTTGGTAGTATTGTAAAGGAAAGGAACAGAAAAAGGGGTAGAAATAAAAATGCCCTAAAAATGCCACTTTTATGGAGAAAAGAGACAATTTCAGGGCTTATTTTAAGCTGGTCAGGAGGGATTTGAACCCCCGACCCGGTGGTTAACAGCCACCTGCTCTTTTTAAAATATTGCCTTAAATCGCTCAATTTCAGCACTTTTAACTTCCCTGCTTCTCAATGGTGTTCACAACTGGTTCACAGTTAGATTTTTTGAACTGTACCAGCCCTAAAGATTTCTTATTATTTCGGTGGTAGTAGTTGGCCAGCATATTTGTATTCCAGCCTGCTACATCCATCACAGCCCTTTCAGGAGTTCCGGCATCAACCATGTCAGTTGCTGATATGTGCCTTGTATCATGGAAACGAATATCAGGCCGTCCAGCATCTTCCTTGACTGTCTGCCATGCTCTCTTAAAGTCCCCCAGGGATACAACCTTGTAATTTTCCCCGGTCCGGTTTTTGCGGTCCCCTTTTATGATCCTGCAGAAAACCGGATCCTCTGGTTTCCCTTCCTTTTTGCGCTTCATAAAAAAATCGATCATATCCGGGGGAATCGGTTTATCGGTTCCTTTATCGTTTTTGGTTTCTCCATTGTGTACCCGGATACACTTTGAAAACAAGTCTATGTCCTTTACCCGCATATTTACAAGCTCCGATTTTCTAACCGGCACTTGCAATGCGAAATTCAGGGCATCGGCAATGTGTACAGTTCTGGGATTGTTCCGGGCTGTTTCAACCAGATTGTTTTTTTCCTCCAGTGATAAAGAAATATCTCTGGGGATCTCCTTAATTTCTGGAAATCTGGTTTTGGTAATCGGATTTCCCTTTACCATTCCCAAAGAATAAGCCACTTGAAAAGCCGCTCTTACAATCTCTATCGGCCTGTTAATAGTTGCCGCTGATTTCTTTGCATTCCTGAGAAGCTTTATATATGCCTCAAATCGATCTGCAAAGCCAACCAGTGACACGCTGTTAAATTCATCACGCAACCGGATAACCTTCTTGTCATATTCAGGACTGAAGGGTGCTTTAGGGGATTTATCCCGGTAAAATTCAATCAGCTCTTTAAAGGTGCTTATGTCAGTAGATTTCAAAGAGCTTTCAAGCGGCCTGCCTGCCCGGATCTCCGCTTTTATTTCCTCCAGCCGTGCCTTTGCCTGCTCTTTTGAACATGCTATGGTTTCGCGCCGGTGAACGATCTTTCCGTCTTTGCGAATACGGGCATCAATACAGTATTTGCCGCTTTTGGTTCTAAAGATCATAAGACCCCCTGAACCGTAACGCGATAATAGTATACTATTTTGCCCGTTCTCATGCTACCTTATACCTTTTCGGGCAATAAAAATTCACCAATTGCCAGCCGCTTTTCAATATCGATCTTCTTAAACCTCCAGAGGCGACCAACCCGGACCGCACCGGGAAGCCTTTTTGTCGCAATGTGCTTGTCAATAAACTTCTTTGATACATTCAGGTATTCCGCAAGTTCACCGGGACTGAAATACTCCTGATTTTCTACCACTATTTACCCCCTTTTACATGGTTCATAATTAAACCCCGCCCCTCCTACTGTTTGGCGGTTTGATGACTTATTACTTGTAATAAGTCGTGAGTTAATTCGAGATATATAGCCCTGAGTCACTCCTGACTTTCTAAAAACAGATTCACGCTTTCCGTTTTCCAGTACTGGCATTTCCGATTTATGCGGCTGTCTGGTCTGGGAAACTTGCCTGCCCTGATCCACTTCAGGAGCGTATCAACTTTCACGTCCAGAAGCCCCGCCGTCTGCTTGAGTGATAAGAATTTTTTGTTTTCCATCCGGTTATACCCTCTAATATCGGTCAATTTACTTTTATAAAATTCTATGAAAACGAATACTGCCTAATCACAATGAATCTTTGTACATCTCCGTTTATCTTCCCCGATCTTTTGCATTCAGCCTTCCCCCGGTTCAGGGAATAGGAAAGTGCTACTTTTTAAAAATTTTGTGACACGAATACCGAGCTCCCCGCCACCTCATTATTAAAGGATTCCCAGGAGTACCTAAGGGGGGGGGGAGTCCGGTTCCTTGCTCCTGAATTTTGTCTTTGGCCTGCCTTCCTTCGATCTTCTTCTGATCCATACCCCTGCACCCCTTCACCCTTGCCGCCCGCTATCGGCCTTGTATTGCGTCCTGCCCTGTTGCTCATCCATCCGCCGCAATACCTTCTTTGCCCATTGCCTAAATCTTTCTTTTCGGGCCTGTTCCCTCTGCTCTGATTGTTTGTTTCTCTTTAACAAGTGCATACCTTTATAGCCTGCTTCCGATGGTGCATTCCCGTCAAGAACTTTCTTTAACAAATATTCTCTTGATCTCTGCAAACGGCATCCAACCCGTAACAATCCCCCGGTTCCTCTGCCGGATCTCCCTGAAGCTGTTCAGATTGTTTGCATAGTTCATACTCATGGTGTACCCCTTCGATTGGGTTTAAAGTTTAGGATACTCTAAATACCTTCCGGTCATTGGTTTATAGTATAGCTTCACTACTCCCGGATACCCGTAATACCTGAACCGTACTTTCAGAACATGAATGTATGTACACCCTTCATCAAAATCCCGCTGTACTGTGATTCCGATATCTGCCTTGTTTGCCCAATGCTGAGAGCCGCTGATGTCGTATAGTCCAGGCACTGGCAGAGTCCCATTGTCCAGCTTCCTAAGCTTTGTGGGATGAGCGACAATGAAGAAAGCAACATCATTCTTTCTTGCAAACCGTCTGCATCTTGCGAGTGTCGCTCCTATCCAGTCTGTTTCTGATAAGCCGGAAGGTCTTGTGCTTTCAAGTTCATTGAAAGGATCAATCAGGATACCTTGAACAGGATTTACTTGTTGCAAACGTTCGACAGTAAGCAGGATCGTTTCAATGTCGTATGCTTCCTCTGAAGCTTCAAATATGACAAAATGGTCATTGATAAACCGTACTGCTTGTTCCCGCTCTGCTTCTGACATTCCATCCTTGCCATGCAATGGCTTCCCCGTTATTATTTCACTTAATGCTTGAACATAGAACGAAAGCGGGTAATCTTCAGGGCAATATAGGGCCCATCTCCAGTTATGAATTTTTGCACTATGAACGATAAAAGACTTCATAAAGGATGACTTACCGTGTGAAGGAATCCCGGTCACTATGTAAAGCAGGCCCGTGATCAGGTTCATATACTCATCTATCAATGGCCAGCCAGTGGTAAGTCCTTTCTTTACTCCCTGACATTTTGCGCTATTCATGGCTTCAGAGATTGCCGAATATTGCACTATGGATGCAGGCCCGATATTGCTATCCCGCCGCATCATATCGGCAATCTTGAGACTTGAAACCGTTGTATTATTCATGATGTGCAACCTCTTTTGAGAACTCCTGAACCGCACCTTGTAGTGATCGCTGTTCCTTTGCCCGGTCCCTTATCCGGTCTATATCCCATGTGAATACTTCGCCTGCAATCAATGGAATTTTATACAACCCGGACTTACCGTTTATCGTATTCGGCAAACGCCAGATTCTGCACCTGTCGTATGGTGTGGGATCGAAACTGTTGAACCCCTCTGCCATGCTTGAACAGATTCCCTTTATTCTCTCTGGGATGTCTACCGCTCCAGCGCTTTCTGAGATTGCTTGATCACTTATGAATACAGAAAACCCCTTTGCTCCTGTGAACCAGATTTGCATTGCATCGATCAGAACATCATAACCAGAGCAAACCCGCTCAATAAATTGCCGTACATCTTCAAGGGCTATTCCCGGATTCTCTTTGCAGTCAAAATCAAAATGCAGAACACTTGCTTTGCAGGCCTGATCATATCCGCTGATGCTCTGGTTCGCTTCTGCGTACCTTGGTAAATCTTCTGAGTGCCAGTATATGCTGTGATAAACGTCAACCAGTCCAGGGTGACCATGTGCATCTAATTCTGAAATTGATTTTATCTGCCTGAACTCGCCCGGTCTGTTGAATGCGCCATCGCTTACGATCTCGACAACATTGTAAACCTTTTCAGGTTCATCTCGACATATCTCTGGTAATCGGCATTCTGTTTTATGGGATGTGACTGTTTTATTCCCTGTGAACTTTCCTGTGTATCCGCATTGTCTGGCCATGTGTACGACCGTTCCCAGCGTGACATTTTTCAGCCGCTTGTTGTATTTGCGGAGATACTCGCCTGTGTGCTCCTCTGGCATCAAGCTGTTTAGTATCGGGAAACTTTCATCAAACCCGAATTCAGACCAGACACCAGAACAGATTTTTAACCACGTTGTATAATCCGGCCTGCCGTGCTTGCCGATAATTGCTTCCAACAGGGGAGACAACTCATTCAGTTGCATTGGCGGCCTCCTGCTGTGCTTCACGTCTGATTTTAGCCCACGGGTTCTGTTCTATAACTGGCTTTATGGGTTCCGGGTTCTCTTCTGGTTTGTTTGTCTTCAGGTTATCAAGCTTCCCTGAATTCCATTTTTCCCTGAAGGTGCTTGCGCTTCGGATCTGCTTTTTCCAGAAGTCATTTTTAAAAACAGCTTCTATTTTCTCCCGGATCTGTTCAAAGGTTCTTTTATCCTGTTCAACCATCAGCCTGAATTCATTTGACCAGTTATCAAGATCTGATTCCTTGAACAGTGCATCAGTGCCTTGCTCCTGAATTTTTGTCCTGAGAAGTTCAGAAAGAGGATGAAATGTCTTATTCTTTTCTTTTTCTTTTACTTTTACTTTCCCCCCTTTTCCAGAAGTTTTCCGGTTATTTTCCAAAGGTTTTCCAGCCGGAAAACTATTTCCCTTCCTTTCTCTCTCCGAAGCCCTTATTTTATTGACCTTTTCTAATCTCTTCCTAATTCCTGAGCTGGTTAAAATGCCGTTTTTGTATGCTTCGGCATCCAATAAACCGACCTCCAAACAGGTATGAATTATTGAATCTTGTTTTTCCAGAGTGATATCCGCACGTTTTGCCAGAATTTTCCGGGAGTATTCCGCCCGGAAAACAATTTCCCCATTTTCGGTACGGTATGCAGATTGCCAGAACTTAATTAACCATGCAAAGCCGCTATTGCCGTGTTCCGCTTCCAGTGCTTCCACGTTGTCATCCATAACAGTATCCAAAGGAAAGTAAGACAACCCTGTTTTAATTGGTCTTGCCATTGTTAACCTCTCGGCCTCATTGTTCCATTGCATTTGGTATTGATCATTTCTTCTATCTGCTGGCGTGCGGTCGCGGGTAATGGTGAAAACCCATTTAGCCAGCTATTCACAACTGAATATCTCCTGCCGAGCTGGTTTGCACAATCACGGTAGGTAATACCAGCCTTTCTCAGTTTTTCCTTCAGTTCGGTTTCAGGTTCGCAGATCACTATTACCCCCTTGAACAATTGATTAGTAATAATATTAAGAGACAAAAACAAAAAGAATCACCATAGACACCTGATAAAGATAGCGTCTCAATTGCGTAATGACAACCCCTATTTGCATAAGATACTTTTGATTTTTATTTGACTTTTGACCATGCAATATATTATGCATTTTATACCCCAAGTCTCTTTGACATGTTCATAATCATCTGCCCATCTCCTGTATAGCAATATTAATCATTAGTAGTATTAACCGATAAGTAAAAAAACAGTACTCTAAAGATAGCTAATCATAACAGAAAAATCTATAGAAAAAATTGATTTTTGCGTCTCATTTGTATATATCGTATATATCGTATATCCAAAATTTAACCCTTTAAATAAATATCGCATCTATCAAATTTTCGGTATAAATATAGCGTCATGGCAAAAACTTTCAAGTATTATTTTAATAATTTTCAAATCGCCTGAAACCCCTATAAACATTGACTTAAAGCTCCATTGGTATTGACAAGCAAAATTATTAATGTTTACATTTAGATAATGCTTAACAATCGCATTACCCATAATTACCCATAATTTATTATTATTTGCTTATTGCAATATTTGAAGCGTAATATCACGTATGAAGACCTAAACTTGGTTATGGCTTTTTGCGCAGTGCTGAATTGTGAGTAAAAAGGGGTAATTTAGGGTAAACGGGAAGGGGAGACTTTACAAATAAAAAAGCCGGATTTCTCCGGCTGTTGTGTTATTTCTTCATTGAAGGATGATCCATGTGGTATGGTTTATCTGTTTTCCATACACATTTTGGTTTTGCCTCTGGTGGAAGCATTAGAATAAATTCTTTTTCATTTCTGCCAGTGTGGTAACCGTAAACCCATTCTAAGGGTGCTGTGATTTTATAGACTGCCGGTTTTGTGGCATTCCAAAACATTCCCCTTAAAGCAAACCATTTTGCAATTTCAAAATCACTTGTCCACGATATGCCCTTTATCCTTCGCCTTGCACCATTGCCATTTACACCACGGTATAATTCAAATGGCCCGTTGTGGGGTAGTTTGTTAGATGCTTTGAGTAGATTTTCACGGCCCGCATGGTCTATCATGAGTTTCAAAGCCGGAATAGGGTACATGCTATTATTAGTTTTTGCGCTTATCAGTGCTTCAAGCAATGTCTTTGCAAGTTTACCATGCTTTTCTAATACAAATAGATTGTTCCACACAAAATTTAAATATGCTTCGTTGCTCATATAACAAAGCACGCCAAAGGGATCGCTCTTTTTTAACCACGATTCTCTTGCTTTCTCAATATTAAAGGGGTGCACCCCTTCATAATTTAAATCTTCTGTTGCTCTTGGCATTCTTCCCGCCTTTCTGCTGTGAATCCTGTTATCTCTCCAACCATGCTTTAAAGGTAAATTTATTTCAAGTATAAAAAATTGTGTCCAGATCGTTGCAGACATCAACCGGCCCTCTGGCTCTCCGATCCCTAAGAATATCGGCTATTATGCTTTCAAGCTCTGCCCTTGTGAAGCACTCCCATGATGAAGGCAATTGGTCTGCCCGTTGCCCCTTGCCCTGAAGATACTTATCAAGCTGGATCATTTCTGCCCCTCCGTGCCCTGCGCTTTGCATCCTCTCCCCGGTATCATACCGGAATTTATTATTAACAGGTCAATATTGCGGGTTACATCAAGCTTCGAGTAAGTAAAGCGGCCCGTCCTGTCCTCTGAAAGCTTCCGGCACATTGCTTCTATGCTTCCGGGTTCACAGTCTGGCGCCGTTGTCTCTTCTTTCTCCGGTTCCTGTTCCTTGGATACTGCTTTCGAGAGATTGTCTGTTTTTTCCTTCTTTAAAGCTCTGTATTTGCCAAGCAGATCAGTATACTCTTCCAGCAAATTTAAATAGCGGTTGCTATCTTTTCTATTCATCTTGAACTCATTATCATATTGCTCTTTGTAATAATTTAAATCTGTTTTGCAATGCCCTAAGTCCTTTTCAACCGCATTGTATTGGTTCTGCAAATCCCTGCATTTTCGCCAATACTCTTCATACTGACATTCCCAATAAAAACAGTACTTACTTACAAGATCATAAACTTCCTCATAGTCCTGGCATTTTTTAAAGACATTCCAGAAGGCCCGTTTATTCTGTCTGTCCCCCTGAACTGCCCCTAAAGTCATAAACCATTTTCCTAAGCAGGCAGTACCCTTGTAAAGCCCTATACCGAATTCTCCGGAAGGCAATTGCTCTCTTTTGGCTGAGTACTTGTCCCGGTCTCTAAGCCTTTCGCCTGTCCTTTCAATGCGGTATAGAAAAGTCTGGTAATCTCTCCGGTTCAACCCTTCTGGTAATGGGTTATTGTACTTAGGCATAAGCCCCTCCTGTTGTTATTGGTTTGTATTATACCACTACTGGAACAATACAGGCAAAAAATATATTACCTTCTATATCTCTTGTCTCTAATGTCAATCTTTGCATCTTCTGGAATGATCCATCTGCCGCCCACTTGCTCAGCTCCTTTGATACGCCCTTCCATGCAAAGCTTTCGCACCCGCCTTCCAGAAATAGCAGGTTTTTGTTTTTCTCCGAATTGATCAGGTGTTAAACTCCCCATGCCTATAATATACCACTTCTGGAACAATATGTCAAATTAAATCACATCCGGCGCTTGATAGTGCTTGCCGATCTTGGCAGTGTTCATTGTGTAAACCGTGCCGTTGCGCTCTACCTTGCGTTCGGTTATCTGTGTACGGTACACAGATGTTGGGCGTACATTTGAAACAAACCGATTGCCTACACAACACTTTTCAGCAATCTCCCGATCAGACCACTTACTCCATTCCTCATCATTGAGCATGGTCATTACAGCTTTATGCTTATCTGCATTTGTCCTGCGCTTGCCGTGCATAAAGGTCGGAAGTAATTAAATAACTTTAAAGAGAGGAATTGTAAGGGGTGGAAGGTACATTCGTGAGGTTATGTTGTAAACAAATTCTCTGAAAAATGGCCAAATACTTGTAATTAAATTTAGTTGCTTGTAAACTTCAAAAAAGTCATCGGTGATTTTGTATTCAGTTTTGAACACCAATTCATATTCACATTTAACCCTGATAACAGGATTATCCTGTTTAGTTCCAGCAGTAAGGTTAAGAGTGCAATTAATTGTAAAAAACTGATCTTCTTTTTGAATATAGTTCGATCTAACTTCAGTTTCTACGGGTAATTCACCATCAAACGTTGCTTTTCTATAAGCTTCTGTACTTGTGAGCACTATATTCTCAATTTCAATACCTTTTAAAATCTTACGGTATTCATCCGGAGAAATCTTCGGCTTTTCAATTGTTTTTTGATTTGTCATTGAGGTCACCCTTAAATTCAAGCTACATCTGCTTGGCTATAAATAGAGAATCTGTTTTTTAATTGTGTTCCTTCTGGCTTAAACAAATACTTGACATTTTCAATATCTTCACCTATAACAGAAATTCTCTTTTCAACCTTTGACAATGTGGCATTGTAGGTAAGCAAATAAATACAGTATTGGTTCAAAGTCGTTTCATTTCTCTTAGCTTCTTCTGCCAGCATTTTGTGTAATTCTTTTGGTAGGCGCAATAAAAATTTTCCACTATATTTATCTTCCGCTTTTGGTTCTGGAATGCTAATTTTCCTACTTACGTACTTTTCAAACAAATCTCGCTTGCGAGTGTCAAGGTTATTTACAGCTTCCTCAATAGTTTCCCCTTCAGCACAGAAGGCGTAACTTCCCAACATTGGAATACTCGCCTCATAACCACCGCCCAAAGAATCTTCTATTTTAACAACCTGTATGGGATAACTGAGACTCATGTAATGGTCAATACTTTTATTCATTTTGGCCTTCCTTAATTATTTCAATGGCTTCCAATATTCGTGCCAAATAAAATCCCTTAACATGCCTGCCATTTTTCAAAGGAATACAAAATTCCCCTAATTGACCGTATTTTGATTTTCCACAAAGACTGGGATGAGATATAACTGCGTGTGAGCCGCTTTTTTGATCAATATCCATTCCGTACCTGATGAGCATACTTTTAATTTCCTCCCAATCAACTTCGGTTGGCTTTGATTTCCATTTTGAGAGGATCTTTTCAACTTTGGACATTGCTTGTCCTTTATTAATATACTACCTGTAGTATCACTTTTCAACAAAAAAGTAGAATTACACTAAAAGTAAAAGGTTTTAGGAAAATATATTCTAACTTGTAAATGCCTTATTAAAATAAACCGAAGTACATTAAAGAATAAATTAAGATAGGAAATATAAATATCTTTCAAAAGGGTATTATACAATTTCAGAAGCCGGGGAGGCATTAGAAACAATAAATTTCTTTTAAGTGATCCAATTGGCTCGGCCATTTTTGTAGTTCTTCCGATTATCCATTGGTTAAGCAATTTCAGAGGGTTCCTTTTCTGCTGAAAGCTCCTTTCCGCAATGCTTGCAGATTATTGCCTCTTTTTTAACCGTTTCTGCACAATATGGACATTTCTTATCTTGGTCTACTTTCATTGCCAATGGCAAATCTGCTGGAATCATATCCCTATTGTTGCACGTTGGACAAATAGCGAGTCTTTTTCTGGAAGTACGCCAGAGTGTGTATATCAAGCCGGGAATAATGAAAAATAGCCAAAGCACTAATTCAATTAATCCTGATCCCTGGTATCTCCTTTTTGCTTTTCCCGTATAGCCGCAATGGGTACACCTATATTGTATTTTACTTTCTGCGATACTCTTTTTGATTAAAAGAAATCCAATAAAGAGAAAAAATAAGATAAGAATAAAACTAACGGAATCAGCGTTCACAATACCCCCCCCCCCTTATTGGTAGGAAAAGATTATCTCTTTACATAAATTAAATATATTCTGGGAATGCTACAAACAAGAATATCTTAACTCTTCCAGAAAAGCTTATTCGTATCCCTGTTAAGAATAAATCTGATTTTGCTCTGTATAAATAGTTAAAAGCCCACCCCCCTCAGAGAGAAAAGCAGGCTTTACAACAGGAAATTAAAACACGATCATTTTGTCAGGACATGGTTCCGTATCTTTGCATAAAATCCCTTATAAAGCCGTCCGCCTCACAATTGTAATCTGACAAATTTTAGTCAATCCGTTATCGGTAAAGAAATACTGCTTCCCGCCCTCTTTCGGTAGTTCTGGCAATCTAAGGAAATCGGATTCCCAACCGATTAAAAACAGGTTCAAATATTCTATGTAAAGTAAACCTGCTTCCTGCTGAAGCAGTGCCTTCTTAGTGTTTGCCTCCGGTGTATCTATTCTCTCAAGCGGTTCATTTTGAGAAAGTATTTTCCGATAGCTTAAACTGATTTCCTCAAAGTCTTTTAGCATCTTCTCACCATGAAGGTAAGAGAAAATAAAGGTAATACCGGATTCAGTATCATAGTGTCTGTAAAGCATTCTCTCTGCCATTGTTCACCCCATAACCCTTGAAGTAAACCGCACATCTCTTGCCCTGGCCTCAGATCCATAACGCAAAAATAAGCGGTCAAGTCTTTGCCTGAATCCTTCCGGTTCCTGTATACTGCCGGTGAGAATGTTTGCGAGTCTGTCCGGGCTTATCTGCAAATTCTGGAAACGTCCCCCGGAGTTCTGCCGAAGTGCTGAAGCTTATCTGTGAAGTTCTTAAGATTGTTCATAGTTCCCCCGCAAAAAGGAAAAGCGCACCCCTGAGAGTGCGCTTAATTTGATTAACCTGCTGTTGCGCCATCATTGAAAATAATGCCTCTGAAGTCTTCAAAGACATAACCCCAATCGGAGTATATTTCAAAAGTGATACCCTGCGCCGCTCCGATTCTGGAAGGTTCCTGCCTGACAATAGGCTCCCTTGAGCCAGACAGATAGCAGATTGTCAAAGAAGGAAGCATTTCTTTATCTGCCGCAATATAGAAAGCATTTGCTTTGCCTGCCGCCGTAAGCTTTGCCTGTAAATAGGCATCGACAACCGGGATTATTGCGCCTGCTGAATAGGGATTAAATACCCCTGAAATTGAAGCGTTGGGATCAATACCAGAAAAAAGAAGCTGGTTTATGGTGATCTTGTTCGCCGCGCCTGCAATGAGATAGCGAGCCGGAAGGTTCATAAAAGAATCACTGTCCCCCGGTTCAGCTTTCAAGGCAGGCATCTCCATGAGCTTTCTTTCAGCCGCACCTATAGAAGATACTGAAGGAGTCCCGGAATTTTCGATAAGGTTTGAATGATCTGCATGAAATACCGCTTTCCCGTCCTCATTTGTCAAAGGCCCTGCAAGGTTATTGAAAGTGAGAAGATCATAAGCATCCTGATTTCTTCTGCGTGCTACTGCCGCACCCATAAGCCGGGGGATCTGTGAAAGAGAATCAGTATCATCATTGATCATTGCCTGTCTTGTCACTGTACAAACATTTCCTTTTGTGCTTACCTGTATGCTTTCGTACTTGTCGGAAAGCTTCTTATTCTTAAACGGTGTTCCTTCCGGCAGATCGTCAATGTCGCTGAAATTTGACATCTTGATAAGCTTTTTCGGATTGAAATTCTCTGTTTCATCCTCTTTGGTAAAGGCAAGGAAAGAAGGGGCGGCTTCATTGTATCCGACAGATACGGCCTTGTTTATTGTGTTTTCAAGTACAGCCGGAAGGTCACTTGAACCAATACTCATAGAATAAAGCTCATGCCCTGATAAGCCGATAGGATCACGGCCCATCTGCCGGATACAGTATGCCATAAGCTGGTGAAGATTGCGGGGCCCCGGATTTTTCTGTACATCGGCGATCACAGCCAGATCTTTTTCAATTCTTAAGGCAACCGCTAAACTTCTGGAAGCGTGTGCCCTGAATTTATCTTGCTCATCAAACCTGAGAATCATTTTCAATACTCCTGTATAGTAGGGTTAAACTGGTTGACCATTGCGAATTTTAGCGGATATACTATCTACATTTAAGTCCCAATAATACCAACGCCTTTCTGAGCCCGGCCCTCTCTGATTTTCTGGCAGCTCTTCACCCTCTGACCCCTTAATAAAAACAACAGGTATTCTGCTTAAAGCATGAAGTGCATTATTGATCAACCCTTGCCCGCAATAAACGGATCCAATCTTTTCAGGCCCGCCAAGTGCGTGAATAAGTTCATCTATCCGGGAAAGTGTTTTCGCAAAGTCTACCGCCTGCTTATTGTATACTCTGGCTGTTTCGATCAGCTTGCACTTGGTTTCTTCCTGATCTGTTGCGGAAAGCCCCTTGTCGATCTCTGAAAGGAGTTCACTTTCTCTCTGAATTGCTTTCTCAAGTGCGGTGATAGCTCCGGTGTAAGTCTGGACATTTAACTGCTCATTGTGTACTTTGGATTTTAAGTCTTCAACGTCCCCGCCTTCGATCACCACGGCTTCTATCTGTTCCTGAAGGTCTGCCGCTTTCTGCTGTGACTTGGAGAGAATTTCTTTCAGATCAGAGAGCCGCTTCAAATGGTCTTTAATTCTCTTCTCATGCTCTCTTTTCTGCTTTGTCAAATCGGCATTTTTTGCCGCATTTTCTTTACGTATGTTCGCAAGATTAAGCATTGTCTGCACCCTTTAGTCTGAAGAAACACCCAATTTCACCAAGTCCCATATTTATTATCTGGTAATTTTCATAGCCTTCCGCCTCAATTGCGGCAATCTTTCGGGCTGTAATTTCGTGCCCTTCAGCGTTTGCCATCGGCAGATTGAATTGTCTAATTAAAATGGGTTTTTTTGCTTCCTGTCCGGGTAATTCCGGTAATTCGATTTTTTCGCCTGTTGCGCTCATACTCTGCACTCCTGTTTAAAATAAGCGGCGGGAAGGTAAACAAATTTAAAGGAGGCCCTTCCCGCCGCCCTGCGGGAACAATGATTAAGTGTCTATTATCAATATAGCCCACCTTTTGACAAATCACAATTTATATACCGTAAATATTCCAATAAATCACTTGTCAAATAGCGGCTTATAGTAAGAATTATTCTCACAGCCGCATTCCCTTATAGCTTGCTTTGCCATTTCAACAACAGCATATTCTAAGGCCCCGCTAAATGATTTCTGCTTTCTGTAACCTACTAAGGCGCCAACTGCAAGAGTCATTTTATCACTTACGTATATACTCGTTTTCGCTTTTTTTTCCGGCCCCTTCGGCCTTCCTCTTAGGTTTGACATAATCATTTTTCCCCTTTCATTATCCGGCGCAGTTTATCTAAGGCTCTATTTTTAATAGTCCAGATTGAAGTATGGGAAAGCCCATACTTGGTTCCGATTTCTGTATAAGATTTTTGATAGATCACAGATTGAATAATGACATATCTCTCACGGCTGGAAAGCTTCAGAATAGCCCTGAAAAGCCCTTCAGTATCCGGGGGAGTGTCGGAAGGTATGAACTCAATTAGCTCTGCCTCATTTTCTCCCTTAGTGTGAGTATTCAGGCTGATAATGGGTTCTGATAGAAATATTGCGTTTATTACTTTGCGGTGAGGCAGTCCGGTATACTCTGCAATTTCTAAAATGTCCGGTTCCCTTTCTGTCTTTGTCTTCAGTTCAGCAATGGCCCTGTGCACCTGTTTGATTGTCTGCTGTACATTAAAAGGTATTCTGATAACAGATTGCTTCTTAAGAGCCTTTGAGATTTCACACCTTACGTAAGAATCTGCATAGGCTATGAAGTTCAGCCCCTTGGATTCATCGAAACGCTTTGCCGCCTCAACTAAGCCGATAAAGCCGATCTGGTAAAGCTCCTGAAAGGTGATCCCCATTTTCAGATATTGACCGCATACGGTCCCCAGATAGCCCTTGTTTCGCATTGCCAGTTCTACCGCTTCAGCTTCAGTTCTCATAGCATTCCTTCAGGGGAAGGGGGAAATAAAAAAGCCGCATCCGGGAGAAAATCCCAGATACGGCCTTAGTGCGTTATGGTTCCGAAAATTGTTAAATTCTTGCCTGTTAATGTGAAACGTGTTCACACCGTGTTCACACTTAAAAAGTAAGGTATAGTATTTGGTGGTATTTAAACGATAAAATGAAGAAAATAGGGATAGAAATAAAAAGAGCCCTAAAAACGCCTTTTTATACTGATTTTGGGCTTTTTTAGGGCTTATTTTAAGCTGGTCAGGAGGGACTTGAACCCCCGACCCGGTGGTTAACAGCCACCTGCTCTGCCGACTGAGCTACTGACCAGTGTATTTCAAATAGAGATACAAAAAATATATTACAAAAAAGTGCAAGTCAAATAGTCCGTTGATTCTATCTGAAAAAAGCCTACCTGCCTACGGTCCATTTCTTTGAGAAAATCGTCTTACCCTCCTTCCAGACAATAAGATAAAGGCCTGATCCAATATGGCCCCCTTTATGCAGACGCTGGAGGTCCAGATAACTGAATTCTCTGTTTTTCCCCGAGATTCGGTGTACAATTCTGCCTTTAATATCATAGATTGTCAGTTCTTTAAAAGTATGCTGCTCTTTGGCTGCGAAACTGTTGCTGCCCCTTGGGGTCTTTCCTTCCACCGATGTCTCATAAAGGGAATCATCGATCATGTAGTAAACCGAATCTGAAGAGGATACGATGCAGGGGCGAAGGCGCAGTCGGGGGCCTTTTACAGCAGACGCTATGTCATCTTTTGCCCAGATTGTATCTGGTGTTAAACTGTCCAGCCGCCAGTTTGAAAGGACGTCTTCACTCACAGACCGAAGAAATCCGTTGTCAGATATCCAGACAGATTCTGAACCGCTGCTGCTTTTTATAAGCTGAGGTTTTTTCGGCCAGGCAGGCCCTTTCTTTACGGCGCCGATCAGGGAGTCGCCTGCAGGAATCCTGTCGCTAAAATCATTCAGACGCCAGTAATCTGTCCTGCTTTGTCTGCTGGAGATTTTGCGCTTTACACCGGCAGGGATTTCAGGAGTACAGGTAATAGATGCCGGGCAGCCGTTCAGAAGTATTGCGGAGCTGTCCTGAGTATCTAATCCATATGCATAGATTATATGCTCCGAGTTATCCATCAGGGAATAGGGTGTCGGGAGAGTAAACCCGAGACTGCAGTAACCGCGCAGCTCACAGAGATATTGGCGGCTCTGAGAGGCGGTAAGCTCCACCATAGCACCATTTGTGATTCCGGTATCTGCGTCAAAATAAAGTCTGACCCTAATTGATATTTGAGAATCATTGCGGTCCTGCGCCCATCCGCGGAGTACCTGGCAGTCGGCAGTTTCCAGACGACCCACGGCGGGTTTATTGACAGTATCCGGCAGCTCACCGCCGGGGTTATGGAGCCAACGGTACCAGGAGTGTTCTGAATCTGCCAAATAGGTGTAGATACGGTCATACTGGGCCGAGGAGTGTGCGGCAACGAATGCCTGACCCTCTGAAACACGCACTACAAGGGTCGCGTGTGTCGCTATTCCACTGGAGTTACTGTACATTAGCACATCCCCGGGTCTGATTTCAGGTGGGGGGGCTTTCAGTTCACCGATACCAAGGTCGATCCAGCCATGATAAGTCTTGAGGCACTGCTGGAGTTTGTCGGCACCAATCTCTTCTCTGCCGCAGGGGTACCCCCGGCAAACCCCTCCCTGGTTCAGATCCTCATTACCCCCGGCCAAAACGCATTGCGACACAAAATTGGCACAGTCGCCTCCATGTGATGCGTAACCGCAGTATGATGTTCCCCAGTATGACCAGGGGGAGCAGTCCGAATAGTTGCCGCAGGTATGATTAGGGGTTTCCCAGAATTTTTCCGCATAAGAAACCGCATCCTCGGGATTGTACCCTGCTGCAGTTGTCAGGATGAGAAAAATTGTGAGCAGTATCGCGACACAGAAGAGATTAAAGTTCCCGGGAATGGTGTGTCTGGTAAAAGTAGAGTTATTCATTATAAAGGATCTTTCCGGCAGCTTCACGGACCTTTGGGTCGCTGTCGTGCAGATGTGATCTGCGTAAAGCCTCTTGTGCTCTGGAATTACCAGGCCCGAGCTTAGCAAGTGTTTCTAAAGCACGGACCCGGCTCCATTTATCCCGGGAATGGAGAGCGATCTGCTCAAGGGCATCCGCTGCCGGGTTTTCTTCTCCCAGCCGGGCAAGTGTTCCGGCAATCGTAATTTTCCTGTTTTCATTGAGATCATTGTAATGAAGTGCCTCTCTTAATGCCTGCAGAGCATCTGCTCCACCTATCTCACCCAGAGCCCACGCCACACAGTCCAGGCATGCGGTGCCTGTCATGTCACGACGGAATCTGGAGTTTTTGTAGGCGTTAAGAAGCACATTGCGGCCGGCTTTTTTTTCTCCGAAAGACACAAGCGTTATTGCTGCCTGTACCCGCACAGGATGGCTGACAGAAGAGAGAAGTCCTGTGATATATGAGATGTTTTCGTACGCTTCAGCATCGCTCATACTGCTTGTCGCAATGAGAGTTTTGATTGAAACGATTGCAGCCGGTCCGGTTTCATCCACAGGGGCATTGTTCAGAATCTCTTTTGCTGCTTTAAGTGCCCGTTCGATATTCGGGCCGTCACTGTAGCCAAGTCGCTCCAACGCTTCACGCACCAGTCCGGGATCACCATTGTTTACCCTGAGGTAGTTGAGCCAGTAATCAAAAGTATGTGCGACTTCTATCTGTTTGACCCGCACCCGCTCCGCTGCTTCGCCATCGGGAGGTACTTGACGGAAAAGACCGGTGTTTTTCCCGCCGACCGTTATGTGACGGAATTTTCCTTCACCTGCAATCTCAAAGACATCTGCATGCAGGTATATGAATGAAAGCAGAATAGTACAGAGAATTTTTATCATCAGAGAGAATCCTTGAGACTGGAGATAAATTGATTCTATAAGGCCTCCAGGTCCTTTGGGAAAAATAGGTGCTGCCAGGGGGAGGGATGCAAGGGAGGAAATCAAAACCAAAGGGGCAGACGGATTCTGCCACTTCCAGACTTGCCCGCAGCCACATATAATCCTATTTTCATCTGTGGACCCGGGAAAGAAAAAGAAATAGCATCCTTTAATAGAGAAGTGGGGCTGAATGAAAACTGGAACAGTAAAAAGATTCTTTATAATGCTGCTGATTTGTTTTGTGCGGTCAGTTTGTTTTGCCCATGATAACACTGAACTGGTTGACAGACCCTGTATTGTGCAGTCAGTTACTGAATCATCTGCGATTGTCAAATGGAAATGGATAAAGCCGCTACCCTGCAGGCTTATCTACGGTACATCGGTTGAATACGGTGATACTATCGATGGTAAGCTGGGAATAGAGATGGATGTCTTAATCAGCGGACTTGAACCATCTACTGTTTACTACTACAATCTGATGTTGTATGGTGCCCCGGTTTTTCCGGATAAAGAGGAGTACCGCTTTCTGACCTCTCCATCAGGTCTGCAAGATACGGTTGTCTTTGCGGCAATCGGAGAAACTCGCGGAGGAGGCGAAAAATATAACTACGAAGCTGATCACAGGAATGTGATCGAGAGTATAGTAAGATATTCAAATCCCAATCTGCTTATTCATACCGGAAATCTTGGCGACAAAGATGATGAAGAGGGATGGAGAAGGTTTTTTTTCGGGGAAAGAAATCTTCTGAGACATTGCCCCATCTACCCTGTACGGGGCGATAATGATTGGGGTGCCGGTGAGTTCCGGAGCAACTTTGCACTTCCTGTACCTGAAACTCCGGGGCTGCCGCTCTGTTACTCTTTTACCCTGGGGCCTGTTTACTTTATCAACCTGGATATTTCCTGTGCGCAACCTGATAACTATTACCGGGAGGCAATCGGCCCCGGAACTTTGCAGCATAAATGGCTCACAGGTGAACTACGTTCCCAAAAGCGGGCAGGATACAGATTTACTGTTGTAACTTTTCAAAGTCCGCTTTTTCCGCTTCAGCAGGACAGCCGCAGCCTCACGGAGTTACTGTTTCCGCTTCTGGAGCAAAACCGTGTTGATTTAGTGCTGAACGGCGGATATCGTGAGTTTATTTATATGAGCCGCAACAGCATCCATTGCTTTGTTACCGGCGGGGGCGGTGCGGTTCTGGAAAAAGCAGCAGATACAGGTGATAATGCAAAGTACTCCCGATCCGTTTTTCATCATCTGAGGTTCAAGGCAGGTTTTGATCAACTGTCAGTAGAAGCGGTTGATACAACCGGAGAAGTATTCTTTACTCAGACAATCAGCGCATTAAAAGAGAAGCAATCACAACATCAAATAGAGAAGCAATCACAAGAGCAAAAAGAGTTAAAATCGGCAGTCAGAGAAACTTCATCTGAAAAAAAGTTCCCCCGAACCGTTGCTATTGCTGCCGGATTCTTTGTGATTCTGGTTTCCAGCCTGTTTATTAGTAAGAGAAGGAAGTGATTAAGAGTTCGGAATCAACTGCGTCACATGCCTCTGAACACGGATCAGGAATTCACTTAAGGAAAAGAGCGGTTTTTTAAAGAATGGGAGTCCTGACCTGCACTGGCTGCTCTTTGCGAATCTTAATACTTCCGGGAATGATTCCAGCGCAAAAATTCCTGCTGTCAAAGTTTCCTCTCTGCCCGGAAAGAACCTTTTAAGTACAGATAAGAAGATCTCGTTAAAACGCAGCCCTGAAAGCAGAAGCCCTGTTTCCAGCCATGCCCAGATTCTCAGGGATTGAAGAATAGAAGCCCGGATTCCCTCGTTTGTCAAAAAACTGGCCCAACTCAGGCGCGTTCCGAAAGAAAAAAATGAATACATGCAGAATACAAAAAAGAAAAGTGGCCAGAACCTTGCCGGATAGAGAAATGGTTTGAAAGATCGTCTTGCCATAGAAGCGGTGATGGTTATTAAAAGAGCCATAATAGAGAGGGCGGTGATGTCTTGGATAAGAAGCATGGAGATGCAGAACGCAAGAAGGGACAGCGAGCCCGCTACATGTTTAATGGTAAAACCTTTGAAGTTTATTCTGCTTTCGGCGCCTGCAGTGAATTCTTCTGAATTGAGAATCTGCCAGAACGCAGGCACCAGAAACCCCACTGCGCTTCCAAAGAGTACAGATGCAGCCACCATGAATGGAATCTGGTAGAAGACAGAGATGTTTCGTACTACCAGAAAGTAAACAGCAGCAAGCTGACCGGCATTGTGGAACAATGCTCCGATAATGCCTATTCCCACTGAGCCCATAAGACCGCGTTTTCCAAACAGTCTCCAGGTAAAACCCATTGCAAGGGTAGCCAGTATCCCTCCGCTGAGGCTTAAAGAGAGTGTCAGGAATGAAAAGCCGAAATAGAAGCCTGAGATCCATGATCTTAGTATCGTGTAAAGTACTGCATCTGCTGTACCGTATTTTATTATCCAGATTATCGTAATGCAGTTTGCCAATCCCAGCTTAAGCCACGGGAAAAACGGCAGTCTTGGAATGAAATACTCCAGTGCATTTAAAGCAACAGCGACAAGGAGCCAGACCGTTTTGCGGGTGCATTCAGAAGAAGTTGAGAACTCATTGTGCGATTGCATCGTGTACTTTCTTTCCGGATGCTTTAATTGAGATCAGAACATGATTAGGCACACATACGATCTGACTTCCGGTGCGGTTTACAGAACTGGAGAGCTTGCAGAGCTGGTGGGGGCAGCTTGAACGCAGCACTGAAACGGCTCCGTTACTTACTTCAATCAGCATGGGACCAATATTGCCCTGCACCTCAAATGTTCTGTTCTCATTAAGCGGATATTCTGCAACGACTCTGTTTCCTTTTTGGATAGTTACACTGCCCGGGGTCATGGCTCTCAACAGAGGATATGTAAAGGCCGCTCCAACAAGCAGGAAAACTATCAGCACTGCATCTGTCCAGGTGATCCGTTTCATCAAAATCAAATCTTGATAGTAGTTTTATCTAATGGTATAGTTATGATTACGTTTTATGACATAAATCATTAAATATACGGTATGCGGAAATGGACTCAGTAATCCTCAGGGCTCAGCCAGTAAACAGAAAGACAAAGAGTCCCCGGTTAGAAGCGGGGAGAATCGTACTGGATATCGCAGCAGTTTTATTGCTTACGCTCTGGCTCTGCACCAGAATCCTTCATCTTTACTGAAATCCTCTGTGTGACTATGGCTTTTGCATAGTATCTGTATTTGTGTGTTGCCAATCCCACGTAAGCAGAGGTACCTTCAAGATTCCATAATTTGGAAATAGCCAGTTTCCCCTGGGTGATATCAAACCGCCCGATCCGGTAACTGTGGCTTGCTGTTATTCCTGTGATCCGCTCAAGCTCAGAGGCCAGTGAATCGGCGAGGGGTCTGATGAATTGATCCAGTGAATCAAGTGAACCAGTTATACTTTCAAGCTCGTATTTGCAGTAATTTCCCTCTTTGTTGAGGAAAAAAGCAACTCTGACATCTATATTCCCGAATCTGGCCTGTTCGCAGTAAAGATAATCCTTTTTATTAATCAGTTTCATCCCGGTCTTTGCCGCCATAATATTCAGGCACCTTCTGGGTATTCCGAATGGTATGCCGCGGAAGTCTGCGGAAGAAGACTTTACCTTTGATACTTCCTGGCTCACATAAGCCGATTCTGCTCTTATCTCTGCGTTCAATCTTTCCTGAAGATCAAAAAATCTGGAGATCTCCTGCTTTTGAAGCTCGTGTTTCTTTTTCCATGAAATGATATCACAGGGATAAACAGTTCCCGGCATTGTGCCTGTTTCTTTGTAGAATTGAGCGGTAATCGATGAAAAATCACTTGATCCAAGTATGGTGTCGATTTCCTTTTTCCAGGCGATCACTTTTTCAAGCGGCGGCTCGGAAGTGTCCCCTGTGCAGTAGCGGTAATCTTTGCGTATTTCTGACTCTATCAGCCTGAAGAAATTTGTGAATGAATCTTCCTTTGCTGATGAACCCGGCAGGGCTGAAAAAACAAGAATTGTCATTAAAAAAAGAACGCGCATTCAGACTTTCTCCGGAGTAGTCCGATCATATGTTTCGACAGACTTATTTTACAATTCGGCGAGCTTAATCTCCAATAAATCTTGCCGCCCAGCTCCTTACGCTTTTGCCGTTCAGGATATGAAACTGCTTGAGCCGCTGCAGAGTTTCATCGGAAAGCGAGTTCAACGGGATCCATACCAGATGCTTCTTGAGTTTTGCGGCGAGATTTTTCAGAGCGGGCCCAGGCTTTTTCCTGGCCACATACGCTACATTTTTCTCGGTACTGAACAAAAGGGAACCATAAGTGAGGCGGGTTGCCAGATCTGGAAAATCAGATTGAGAGGTAATGCTGAAAATGTCGGGAATACTTCTTGGCGGGAAAAGAAGTGAAAGACCTCCATAACTGCATTTTGCGATTCCCGGCCCTATCATGTTTTCCATCGGATCTGTCGCATAGAATGTAAGAGTCGACTCCTCCTGATGCTCGGCATACCAGGTGGCACAGTGGGGATAGCGGCTATCGTTTTCGCTGTCGAAAATTATTACAACAGTATCGATTTTTCCTTTTGATGGCGGAAGCTCCTTTACGTAGATGTCACCTGTATGCCAGTTACGGAGCGTTTCGCGAATGTCTATCCCGTCTTTTACTGAAGTGGAAAATTTCTCTGATTTTACAAGGTCCTCAATGAGTATCCTGAGTGATTTGTTCCTGACGAAACTGTTGAACCTCTCGATTCTCCTGTCCTCAGGCACATGGGAGCACATGCCCGCAGGGTTCCATGAAAACCGGTATTTCTTTTTTTTCTCCAGGGAGGGATCGGGCTTTATCGAAACGAGCCTCCAGTACATGTGGAAATCACGAAAAAGGTTTACAGAATCAAACACACCCCATTCAGGCATGGAGACACGGTCTATTGTGATTCCGATAAGTTCGTTACTGTTTACAGCAGGCAAATAGGGGTAGTAACGCGCACTTTTCAGGATACGTATCGCAAAGGCATTCCCGCCTACGCCTTTTGCTGCTTCTACAATATCAAAGAGGTCAGGAATCATCCTTCCGGACATGACTGAAATGTTGCGTAGAAAAGTCAGCGCCGCCTGAATCCTTACCGGAGAGAGACTTGCAGTTTCTTCTTTGTTATCAAAATACTGGTCTCTGGTTTCCCTGAACAGATCTTTTACTGATTCAACTATGTCAAAAGGTTCCGCAAAGAGATCGTAACGCTCTTTTTCGTATTTCCAGGTGATAAAAGGAAGCTCGCCAATGGCAAAGTAAAGATGGTCCGGATTTATGAGACCGGCGGTAATCGACCAGGTATCGACTGAGTCGAAACGCATGTTGTAGGTTTTTTCCTGCCTGAAATGATGAATTACCCGCGCATAGTTTCTGTAATGCAGTAAAACAAGGATGTTGCTGTGATCCGAGCCTATCTGGTGTAAACGGCCTGCGATATACTGACATTCCAGATCATCCTCGGAATTCTCCTCCGGAAGCCCAATAGAAGAAAGACAGAGCGAATTATAAATATCGAATCCTATCTTTGATTCCACAAACTCATCCGGAAGCGGCTTGAGCAGCCGGGGGGGGCGCAGGTTGGATGAGCCGACGCAGAAGATTGGAATGCCTTTGAGACGGCTTTGCCTGATGCTCTCTATTGTTGCATCACAGGGATCAAGTGGCACATAGAATAGAGGCCCGGATGCCCCGCGGGCTACAACGGCACTTATCAGAGGAAGGTCTTCAACATGATCGCAGAGCTGCTCCTGAAATACTGCAGGAATATCAACTGCTATGCAGTCGTACTTTCCCGAAAGAAACAATTCCCGTACCTGTCTTGCGAAAGCGACTTTCCCGTGAAGGTAGGGGATAAGGTCGATGTTTTCAGCGATTCTCACAGATCGTTCTCGTCTGAGTCCGGATTGAGCTGATCATCATCAGTAAAGAAAAAATCCCCCAGGTTCATCGACGGCAGATTTTCTCCTGAGAGCTTTCTTTTGGTGGATAGATTTTCAAGATCAAGAGCCTCTTCTCCAAGAATCTGGGAGATGGCCTGTCTGAAGATTTTTTCTGACTGAACCTTTTTGTCCGCCTGGCTGAGCTTCAGAGAGTACCGCATCACATTCAAGCCGTCTCTTATAGAGTACGGGAGGTCGAGACTGTGGGCTTTCTGGAGAAAATCAATGCACAGATCAAGAACCTCTTCACTGGAGAAAGGAATGTTGTATTTGAGTATCTTCAGTTCATCTTCCCTGTCCGGAAATGGTATCTGAATTCCGGGCTGTAATCTGGACATTATATAATCAGGAATCTCAAAAGTAGAGGAGTCTTCATTCATGGTAACAGCGGCCCTGAATTCCTTATGAGCTTTTATTGTGATACCGGCCACAACTGACTCAACAGTGCGGCGGTTATCAAAAAGCCCAGCCAGGGATGCCCACGATTTTTCGGACATTCTGTTTCCTTCATCAAGAATGCCGACACTTCCTGTAAGAACTGCTGAAAGAAGAGGGCTGGCATGGTAGCTTATTTTACCCTGTTCCGAGAGTACCGGGGTAACAAGAAGGTCCTCCGGGCGGGTATCAGATGTACACTGCATCACGTAAACGTCCTGACCACGGCTGAGTGCCGCGGCTATGGCCAGAGTGGTCTTACCTATTCCCGGGTGGCCGATTATGCGGGGGACAAGCGGAAAATCTTCATCTGAAAGGACAAGCCAGCAGGCCAGAAGCTGCCGTATTGACTCGGATTGCCCTATCCATTCAACATCGCCTTTTAAAGGATGGGACAGAATCAGCTCAACATTATCGATTGTAACTTTCATTTTAATCCTTACTTGAGGAATTTCTTTACTTTAGATCTAAAATCATCTTCCAGATCCTCTATGATTTCTTCAAAGGCATTGAGAAAAGGAGTTTCATCACCCCAGTGCCTTTCACCGGTTCTTTCGATGTTTACAGTAACAAGGGGTGCGGCCGCAGATGGGGTCTGGTAAATTGAGATAGAGAGGCTGGCAGTTCCTTCAAACTGGCCCATTCCTGCCGGACTTTTTCTGTAAGAGTTCAGGACAATTCTGATCACACTCGTGTTGCAGCTGCTATTAGAAATCTGGCTGGCTTCTGCCGGGATCACATTTTCCCTCATTGCCTCGCCGATTACCTCAGCCAAATTCTCCTCAAGCTCCTCTTTCTCATCGCTATCAAGTTCAAAACCAATTTGTTTACTTCTAAGCTCCAGACGCTGCAGGTAATAAGAACCATTACAGGGCAGCTCATCATATTTGGCTTGCTCAGGCTGCTCTTTGGGAGGCTCCTTCTCCTGCTGGACAATCACTGCAGCTTTCTTTACTGGTATATCCTCACTGCCGGTAATTCTACGTGCAATGACGGGAATTATTTCCACTACATTCTCTATGTCTCCCTTTACATCCTCAGAAATGACTTTTTCGAATTTGCCGGTCTCAATATTTACACTTCTTACATTTACCATAAACATTGATCCCAATTTGCCGATAGAGCCCGTAACAAGCATCTGAACACCCAGCATACGTCCGATCTCAACCATGCACCCTTCATCTGTACAGGTTCCGGAATGCTGAAACCCTTGCTCTTTAAGTACCTCCTGCATCTGATCCCGTTCCATGACATCGACCATGCCTGTAGAAAAGAATTCATTACGGAGTCTGTCAGAAATCAATCCTGACTCACCTTCAGAGACGCCGTTTGTATTCTTAAGGTTCAGAATAGCGACTTTTAGTTTTTTATTCTGCTCAGAGGCAGAAACAAAACTGAAAAAAATCAGAAGAAATAAAACCATGGTTTTCATTTTGTCTCCTTCAACACTCAATTTGCCGTTTTGTACAAATTTCTAGAGTAGAAGCAATTATTTACTGATTCAGGAAATAACTTATCAACACTATAATTATAGTTAGAAAATAGTTTTTTACAATATAAGAAATAAATCAGTACCAAAAAACGGTTACCATGAAAACGTCCGCATTTCCCAATAGTAAAATGATAGAGCCAGAATTATCTTTGCTGATATCTGCTGGAAAACTGTTTGAGGGTAACACTTACCTTTGTATTGTACAACGGCAGCTGAATCTATGTGGTTCTTGAAGCCCTGTTTCAGGATCTGGGAGTCAAACCTTACTATTTGGATATGCATAATGAACCGGAAAGCAGTTAAGAGCTGCTTCCGGTTTCTTGAGAGACTCTGAAAATCAGGTTCTGGTTGTGGTCGGGCCTCCACGGGGCCGGGTCGGCGGAGTGGTAGTTCCTGCTTTAGATGCCCACCAGATTGCCACCGCCACTATTGCCAGTAACAGTATAACCCAGAACCACCACCATCCCGATGCTGCCCCCGCACCATCAATATCTTGAACCGGCTCCTGCTGAGCGACCTGCCCCAGAATCGTAGCGGGAAGCAAAACAGCTGTTATCAGGAAATATTTTATCCACTCCAGATACATAATTCCTCCTCTGGAAGTTTAGGAATCTTACTTTATTAAAAGCAAGAAGAGGGCCAGATCAGGCTGCCTCTTTATAGCCCTCAGATCTTCTCTGCACTTTCTTCTTAACGATTTCCAGGTAATCTTTCACCGAGTGAGCCTTTTGCAGATCCTGATCCTCAAACTCTATCTGATACCTTTTCTCAATCTCAAAACTGAAATTAATCCGGTCATGAAAATTACGCTCAAGTGAATCGATTTTTGTGGCCCTGCTTATATCCTTGCGCTGTACACCAAAAAACTGAGCTGTAAGTTCCAGAAAATCTTTTTCCATTAAATATCCCCTTAACTTTCTCACCATTAATAGACTTCTTGAAAGAAACCCCTTAAACAAATTCGATTTGTGAGGAGAAGTTATGACAGGAATGTATGAAAATATTTATAAGGAAGTCCGGTTTTTTTAAGGCAACAATTTTTGTAAAAGGGCTCTGTGTGCCACGGTCGCCCCCAACCGTGTCTTAAATTAATCGTGGTACACGACAAAGGGCTTCTGGTGGTGGTACGAAGGTCTGGAAGGGAAATAAACGCAGAGGTCGCAGAGTTACACAAAAGGAAGAACGCAAAGTAAAAAAACACTTTGCGTTTTTTTATGAAGTACACCATTGAAGGTGCTGCTCACTATGCAAATGGTAATTGAGGGTATAGATTTTTAGAAGAGGGTGCCCCCTCTTCCAGATGACAGATGACAGTTACAGTTACAGATAGACAGAAAGCGAAAGAGAGGGCGCCCTCTTCCAAAAGATCTTTATTCTTGATTATTACTTGTATTGTGGCAGCCTCTTCCATAAGATTCTTATTCTTGATCAATCCCCTGTCCTCAAAGTCTCGCCATCCCAAGAAACACTGCATGAAAAACCACAACCAGCGTCAGAAAAGCTTTTCGGGCTGCGACTGATGAGATTCCGGGGAAATAAAAGCCAATCTGAGATTCCTTGCAAGCGGCTACACAATCACCACAGAGTGTGCAGGTCAATCCTGGTCTGCGCTGTCTGATACTGTTACTTGTTAAAGCTCCATACCTGCATGCCCGTATACAGGATAAACAATCAATGCAGCCCTTTCCGATTCGTATTCTGAAAGGGTTGATTTTCCCGACCAGGCTGGTGATAAGGCCTATTGGGCAATAGGTTGTACAGTGTACCATAACCCCCTTTTTCCTGGAAAAGAGTATCATTACCACAACACCGCCCAATCCAAAAGCTGCGCCACCAAATACGGCAATAGAGGTACTGAATCCACTGAATCTTAAAAACAGTGTCACAATAACCAGCGCTGCCAACAGAGAAATCCTTATATGGTTATAGTACCGCGGGAGCTCAACGGGTTTTCTTCTGCTTCTTGATGTCAGTAAGTCCCAGCTTCCTATGTAACAAAGCCAGGAGCACCATGCCGGCCCCACAAAGACAAGTGTTGACAAAAGGAGAAGGGGCATGAAATAACCCTCGCCCCGAAACAGCGGACCGGCCACTATCAATGCAGGTACCGGCAAGTGAAGAGACCCGGTCATAAGAAACTTTTCAAAGCCGGAAATTCCGAGAGCTGCCTGAAGGAAAAAAACAACAGAAAAAGCAGTCCATGTCACACCCCGGATCTTACCAGGTTCAACACTTTTGATTATTTTCTCAACAAGCCATGCCGAATAGAGTGACAAAAAGAAAATTTCGATCCATCCGCCTCCTTTTATAAACCTCTCTGCCAGAAGCGGATGCGGATCATGCATGAGAGCCTGAGGAAATGAACAGAGAAGAAACGTCAGGGAAAAGGCGACGATACTTGTCATAGTGTTTTCCGCAGATTCATCACAGCGCTTTCCCATCCCTGAAATTTATTCTTCAGCTTGATTATTTCCTTCTGGTTTTCTCTTTCCCGAGCGATCTTTGCCGGTTCACCCAATTCTCCGAGTAGCCGCTTTTTTTTCTCAATTTCCACAGGATCCCCGTCATTGACCAGTTGCTGAATACCACTTGCCCAAAGGCCTGCAGACTACATTTTAAAATGACGTCGATGGTGTGACAACTTTTTTTGTTCACCCGTGTTGTGAAGTGAAATTATTAATACTCTGATCTGGATTATAACTGGTGATAAGGAAGATTGGCGGCAGGCATTTCTGCATGCCGGATGATGAATTCGCGACTAATAAACTAAAGTTCTTATTTCATCCTGGGGTGAAGTATTGATCTGTTATGTCCGAACCTCTTTAACAGCGGCAGTGACCGGGGCTCTATTCTTCTTCTTTTCCGCCTGCTTAATCATCCCCCCGGTCAGAATCATCTTTACTGCCTCCTCAACACTGATATTCAGCGGGTGAATCTTCTCCTGAGGAAGGACTGCTAAAAACCCGCTGGTGGGGTTTGGAGTTGTGGGGATGAAAACGGTGTAGAATTTCTGTCCCGAATTTCCGGATGGATGATTATCAGACATCTCACCTGTATTGAATGCCACAGCCCAGATTCCAGGCGATGGATACTCAACAAGACAAGGCTTGGTAAAAAAACTGTCTTTTTTTACCAGGAACAAATCAATTACCTGACGCACTGCGTTGTAGATGGTGTTAAGACCGGGGATAGCGATGAAAAGGGAATCGAGGCCCTGAAGAAAAGCTTTGCCGATTATCGATTTCACTATAAACCCGATAAAGACCATTAATGAAAAAAGAATCAGAGCGGCTATCACTTCTGAAGTTATTACTACAAGTGGAATATCACGGTAAGCACGAGGTAAAAAGATCAGCACATTCTGCAGCAGGTCCTCAACCAGCTTAAATAAAAACACAAGAAGATATCCTGAGACAATCAGGGGCAGCAATGCCATTAAACCCTGAAGAAAGTAAGTGAAGACTTTTCTATGCAGTTTTTTAAAAAGTGCCATGATTACCCCAACAATTTTTAATTTTTCCCCGGCGCTTCGGTTGGCCCTACTTTGGCCATATCAGGAAAAGATAGCTGCAGTATACCGCAACTAAAAGTAAACCTTCCATGCGACTAACCCGGAGTTTTGACCACATCAGAGGCAAAAGAAGCACCGCAGTGCCAACCATAAACCCCAAATCCAGACTACGTATATGTTCTGCCCTCATGTTTCCGAAAAATGGGGAAATACCCAGAATACATAAGATGTTAAAGATATTGGAACCTATTATGTTTCCTATTGCTATGTCATCTTCTCCCCGAATCCCGGCAACCACCGATGTAGCCAGTTCAGGAAGACTGGTTCCTGCTGCAACGATAGTCAGACCGATTACCGCCTCACTCACTCCTATATGTCTGGCTAGCTGAACCGATCCATCAACCATTAAATTTGATCCTACAATAAGCATACCTAAACCACAGACAAAGAGCAGAATGTCAAGAAGTATGCTTTTCCCTGCTGGCTTGGAATCACTGCTTTCTTGGTTCTGCTTGCCTGAAAGGAAAATTGTGAGGATTGTATAGGAAACGATTCCCGAAAAGAGAATCGTCGCTTCAAGTCTTGAAATAGAAGCGTCTTTCAGAAACCACAGCAGCAGTAAAGAGACCCCGATCATTATTGGAGCGTCTGTTTTTAGCACCTGGTACTGAACCTTGAGGGGCCTTATCAGTGCGGCGAATCCAAGTATCACCGCAATGTTGAAGATGTTTGATCCTACAACATTCCCCACTGCAATATCTCCGTGGTTGCTCATGGCTGCTTTTATGCTGACCACCAGCTCAGGCGAGCTGGTACCGAAGGCAACGATTGTCAATCCAACCATGAGTGGTGTCATACCAGATCTCAGAGCCAGTGAGGAGCTTCCGCGCACCAGACCCTCAGCGCCCAGATAAACAAGAACCAGTCCAGCTAAAAGTGCTGCGATAGCCATATCTCCCTTTCTATAGATTACTCCGGATGTTAAGCTCAGCTGAAACAGAACCTGCAAAGGTAGTGTTTCGGGGCTGGTGAGAACCGGAATAGTCTGATCTTTTTATTAAGGTGGTGAGAGGCATTGAAGAAATACGGGATTGTTACTGGAATATTATTGAGGTTTCAAACTACAATGTGCCTTTGAGTTTCTCAAGAAGATTCAGAGAAATGAAGGTTCAACGTTCAGGGTTCAGCGTTAAGAGGTTGATTGGCCCAAGATGTCCGAGATGTTAAGAGGTTGTGACTTTCAACTTGTGATTTCGGCGGAATAAACGCCCATGCCTCTAAGGAGATCTTTGACCAGAAAGGCTGAGATCGGCTTTTCCAGAAAACAGCACGCTCCGGCGTTGATTACAATGTCCCGTATCCTTTTATCACCATAGGCTGTAAGTACAATTACTTTGGTTTGAGGCGAGATGCGTCTTACACCTTCGATAATCATCAAACCATCCATCTCCGCCGTACCGGAGAGGCGTAAGTCCACAATGACCGCATCGTAAAAATTTTCATTTACAAGGTAAGCCGCTTCAGAGACACTCTGGCTGGTATCTATCTGGACTTCAGAGCTGCCCAGTATTTTTTTGTAGGCCAGCAGTATAATCTCTTCATCATCGGCCAGAAGAATTCTTCTCATAAAAAACTATGGCCTGCAAAAAAAATGCCGTAATCATTCCACTCAAGAATCAGCAGATTATATATTAGAACACCCTCACATCATCCTGACACCGGCTTGTGCTATACTCCAAAAGAATAATAGCTCAGATATATTTTTTAAAAAAAAATGTAATCTGAAAGCCCACACAACTATATACTAAAGGTAATTAGATAAATTGGTTAATGTATCATGTGGGGAGCCCATGTACAACAAGCGTATATTAGTTGTGGATGATGAAGAGGCAATCCTTCTTGCTTTCCGTAAATTGCTGAAGCGTCCGAATGTGGAAGTTGATACCTGCGAATGCATCGAAGATGCGAAAGCAAAAATAGATTCTATCTACTACGATGCAGTCATTGCAGACCTCAGGCTCTCAGGTACACTCGGGCAGGAGGGCTTTGAGATCATCTCCTACATTAGAAACAAATCTAAGGAAACCAGGATCGCACTGATAACCGCTTACGGCAGCAGTGGAACATTTGAGAAAGCAATGGGTCTGGGTGCGGATTTATATTTTGAAAAGCCTGTCTCGATGGGAAACCTTAACGAGGTGCTCGAGAGTATAGGGGTCAAGTGATCAGCAGGAAATTATCTGCCTGATACAATGAAGAAGCATTTCTACTTCATCATGCCTTGTTTCCCATGGACACATAAACCCGCTCTTTATGGACAACAGCTCTTCAGGTGTAAACACTTTACCGGCTTCGGTTGACTGCGTGATGCTCAGCAGATGTGGCCTTGGGTAATTTTTATCCATGGTTGACCTGGACCATCGTATTGAGCGCCTCCGGACAGATCCCTGCACAATTATCACTTGTAAAATGAGGCTTTTGTTCCTGATCAGGCATTTTTTACTTCTCCGGTAAACTGTTTTCTTCTGGTAATCCGGATCGTCTCCGCCCTTTTAATAAAAGGACAAAGCGAAAGCTGTAAAAAACTCCACATGCAATAATAATTCCAAACAGGGCTCCAAAGATCACATCACCGGGATAGTGCACACCCACATAGATTCTTGAAAAGCCAATTATTGATGCAAAAATGAAAAACCAGATTGACTTCCGGGGATAAAAGAGGGAGAGGAGTGTTGCCTGAGCAAAGATGTTCATGCTGTGACTTGAGGGAAAAGAGAAAGATTTCTTCAGCCCCAGAAGAAAGTTGCCGCCCTCAAGCAATACATCTGGATGGCAGGGACGAAGTCTTCCTGCAAGAGGTTTAATAATTCTGGCGGAAATAGGGTCGGTAAGGGCAACTGTAATTAGCGCCAGCCCTATTACAATAAGAGCCTTTTTTTTCTGGAAACCGATAAAAAAAGCGGCTCCCAGAAATGCCGGTATTATCCAGAACCGGGCCTCGGTGATAGTTACAAAGAAGAAATCAAGAATCGGGTTGGAAAACTGAGTGTTCAGAAAAAGAAATAAATACCGGTCTAATGAAAGAAGAAATTCCACCATCTGGGATTATCCGGGAGGTAAAGCTGCAGAATTTCTGCCGCTTTTCCAGATCAGTTTTGCATTTATGGTTCCGAATTTGATTTTTGATTTTATCAGGACCGGAATCTTGTACTCGTCATCAGTCATCCAGACTTCCAGTTTGTCTTTTTTATTGAAAGCCCTTCCCTCGCCGGCAAGTTTAGGTTCCAGAAGAATGCACTTGAAAGTCCCTGCATCAACCTTAATCTCCATCCTCTCTTTGCATTTAAAAAATATGGGATGGACTTTTGAGTGTATGAACAGGTTAAGGGAAAATGTATCTCCGGGGGCTATCTGCATTGTTCTGATATAGTAAAGAATTGATATGTAATCATGGATGAACTGCGGTGTTTCAAGACTGCGGAATTTCTTCTCCTGAACATAAGTTTTCCCGGTTTCATGATCGTAAAGAATGTAACCGTCAGCTTTGTATTTTTTCCCCTCCCTGAGGTGCTGCTCAAAGAACAAAGGGTAAATGCCGTCTGCATCAATTGTAGACATTACATAGTCACGCATGCGATAGAAGGCACCTACAAAGTTGTTGGATAGAGCCTTGCCGCCCAGCCGGATGATGCGATTTTTTACATCGGGCTCCACTGTAAGAACAACATATCCTGCTTTAAAAGGACCCCACGCTACATCATAGACTAATGTCTCCGCCTCGCAGGGAATCCTCTTCTCGAGATACCTCAAAGACTTATGAGTACCCGAAACATTGTTCAGATTTCTTACAGAGTCGATATAATCAGGTTTGAAAAGAAAATTGTCGACCTCTTTTGAGGCATCCTGCCATTTAATTTCCTCTTCGGCCGATGCGGACATCGTGAAGCTGAAAAGAATAAGAGATGCCAGAGCCGACAATGCGGTTCGGTGCAGAAAGATCGATCTGCTTATAAACATCGTGGTGCTATCCTCCGCAACAGCAATTAACTAAAGAGTCATAATCAGCCTTGACCATTATTTCCACCAGCTGATCAAAATTGACTTCCGGTCTCCATCCCAGAATTTTCTGTGCCTTACCGGGATCACCCTGAAGTTGCTCGACCTCTGTAGGACGGTAATACTTAGGGTCGATTCTCACTACAACTTTCCCGGTTCCGGTATCAATACCGGTCTCTTCTACACCCTTCCCTTTCCATTCAATAGTCATACCAAGTAACCCAAATGCTTTCTCGATGAATTCTCTAACCGAGTGCATCTGGCCCGTAGCGATAACAAAGTCATCAGGTGCATTCTGTTGAAGCATCAACCACATGGCTTTAACATAATCAGGCGCATAGCCCCAGTCCCGTCTGGAATCGAGATTACCCATGTAGAGGCAGTCCTTTTTTCCTGACTTTATGGCCGCGGCGCCGATAGTGATCTTGCGTGTTACAAAGTTCTCGCCCCTGCGCGGAGATTCATGGTTGAAGAGAATCCCGTTTGAGGCATGAAGGTTATAAGCTTCCCTGTAGTTCACAACAATCCAGTAGGCATAAAGCTTCGCCACCGCATAAGGAGAGCGGGGATAAAAGGGAGTTTTTTCATTCTGGGGTACCTCCTGTACCTTGCCGTAAAGCTCAGATGTTGACGCCTGATAAAACCGGCTCTCCAGTCCGGTTTCTTTTATTGCATCCAGAAGTCTCAGTGTACCTGTCGCATCCACATCTGCAGTATACTCAGGAACTTCAAAAGAGACTCTTACATGGGACTGGGCAGCAAGGTTGTAAATTTCATCGGGTTGAACCCTCTCTAACATTCGGTTCATGTTGCTGCTGTCTGACATATCTCCGTAATGCAGAAAAAGACTGGCACTTTTACCATGGGGATCTTTGTAAAGATGATCGATCCTGCTACGGTTAAAATAGCTGGCACGGCGTATCATCCCATGTACTTCATATCCCTTTTCCAGCAGCAGTTCTGCAAGATAGGATCCGTCCTGGCCTGTTATTCCCGTAATGAGTGCCTTTTTCTTCATGTATTCCTCTTAAAAGATCTTTGTTTTTAGATAATGGTAAGATAGCCAATATACAACTGAATCATTTTATTAATCAATTCTTAGAAAAGATTATATGTTTGACTTGCTCTGCTTCGGGCTATATTTTTACGGACATGGATCCTGTATTATTTACCTCTGATCGTCCCAAAAAAAGTGGCCCGGGAAAATTTATCGGAAAAATCACACTCTTTTTTCTCGCGTTAGTCATTTTTTTCTTCTCCGTTGCAGCCGCAACCGGATCCCTTTTCCTATATAGACTCTATCAGACCCTTCCAACGCTCAATCAGATGCAAAATATTGAACAGAGACTGGTATCAAAGGTCCTGGGCAATGATAAGTCTCTGATACATGAATTCAGCATCGAAAAAAGATACTGGGTCCCTGTTGAGAAGATCCCTCAGGACCTTCAGAACGCGGTTGTCGCAATTGAGGACAGACGCTTTTACAGCCACTGGGGAATAGATGTACGCAGAATTTTCGGAGCCGTTATAGTAAACATGTCACGGGGATCGTATGCTCAGGGATTTTCCACTATCACTCAGCAGCTTGCCAGAAATGTCTACCTTACTGCCCACAAATCAATCACGCGTAAACTCAGAGAAGTGCTTACCGCCATCCATCTGGAATCCTGCTATACAAAAAAAGAAATTCTGGAACTTTACCTCAATCAGGTATATCTCGGTGCCGGTGTCTATGGAGTAGAGGCCGCAAGCGAGTACTATTTCAGCAAACATTGTTCTGAACTCTCTCTTCAGGAATGCGCCCTTCTTGCCGGACTGATCCAGCTTCCGGAACGTTACAGGCCAGATAAGAGTGCCAATATCCCAAGAATTACACAGCGCCGCAATATAGTGCTTAAAGCAATGGAGAAGATGCGGTTTATTGACAAAAAAACCGCAGCTGCTGCCGTGGCTCTGCCGATCGAGTGTGAAATCACAAGGCCCGCTCCGGGAAAAGGGCTCTATTTTGTAGAGATGGTAAGGAGATATGTAGCGGACAAATATGGCGATGAGATGCTCTATAATGGCGGACTTACTATTCATACTACACTGGATCCGATCGCTCAGGATTCTTCAGAGCAGCAATCAGCAATTCAGGTCGCAAGTCTTCAGCGCCGGCTTAACCGCATCTTTCTTGATAGCACAAAGGCAGACAGAAAACTCAATATCAAGCGAGAAAAATTTCTGGCCTCATTTGACTCAATTTATGCCCTGCACGAAGAGGAATATTCAAAGCTGCCCGACTCCATGGCCCTGCGTAAGGCTCAGATATCTGTTGTAGCTCTGGATGTTCAGACCGGCGCAATCAGAGTGCTTATCGGAGGACGCAATTTTCAGGAAAGCAAATTCAACCGCGCTATGCACGCCCGGCGCCAGCCCGGCTCATCTTTCAAACCCTTTGTCTATACTGCAGCATTGGAAAACGGGTTCACTCCGGCATCTGTGGTTCTCGATCAGCCGATTACTTTAATGACATCCGATGGTGAATGGCGCCCTGAAAATTATGACAAAGTCTTTAACGGCCCGATGACAATCCGGAGTGCTCTTGCAAAATCGGTTAACCTCGTGGCCATACAGGTGCTCAATAAAGTGGGCGCAAACGTTGTGATCGATTATGCAAGAAGAATGGGCCTGAAACACGAGATGAATCCGGTGCCGGCACTTGCGATAGGAGCCTGCCAGGCGACACCCATGGAGATCACTTCAGCATACGCTATCTATGCAAACGGCGGCATCCATGCCAAACCATATTTCATCGAAAAAATTGTTGATAAAACCGGACGGGTTCTTGAGTCACACACACCGGCGGAAAAAGAGGTGCTCTCTCCACAGACTGCCTACCTTATGGCTTCGCTGATGAAATCTGTGGTATGCTGCGGCACCGGGGCCACAATCCCGGGACTCGGTTTTACACGCCCGGCAGCCGGGAAAACCGGTACCACAAATGATTATTCGGACGCCTGGTTTGTAGGATATACGCCCCAGATTTCATGCGGTGTCTGGACTGGAGTTGACGAGCGCAGGTCCCTGGGCTCAGGAGTTACCGGTTCTACCGCTGCAATACCCGTTTGGGTGAAAACAATGCTTGCCCTTCATAAAAAGCTCCCGGTAAAGGACTTTGATATGCCCGAAGGGATCAAGACCGAAACTATATGCAGTGAATCCCACTTTATCGCCAACAAGAGCTGCCCCAAGGGTGTTGTTGAGTGTTTTCTCAGAGACAGCGAGCTTGACACGTGTGACATACACGGCGCATCAGCAAAAAACAGCGGTAATATGATGAAGCTCTTCGGCACATCAAAAGATAAAAAGAAACCGGATGCAAAAAAGAAGAAGCGGACGATGTTTTAAGAGCTGGACTTCCGCTTCATTAATTTTCAGCTCATAAAAACCAGCAATGAGAGGATCTTCCAATGATCAGGAGCAAAGCTTTACTGCTGCTTGCATGTGCTGTATTCTCATCAGGTGCCCAGAACAGGTCGCCTTCGAGTGTCCCCGTAGCCGTACCTTTCATGGCTTTCGGGGATGGTTCCTTTGAAAACGGCATCGACCGCTGGGGTTTCTGGCCGATGACTCCTGATCTGGGGAGTTTTGAAATCTCAGGTGAAAAGCCGCATTCAGGTTCAAAGTGCGCCAGGATTTCCATACACAAAAAGGCCGTGGAAAACTGGCATGTGCAGCTTCAGATGAGAGTTTTCACAATCGAAAAAAACAACATCTACAGGCTTTCCTGGTGGACCAGAGGTGAAAATGATGCCGGGATGCTGGAAGTAGCTTTTGTTAAAGGATCTCCGCCCTGGACCTTCTATGGCGCAAAAAAAGTGAGTGTCACTCCGGAATGGAAGAAGCACGAATTTCTTTTCACCGCTCCACTGACAACAACAGATATCCAGATGACTTTCCAGTGCGCATCAAAAACCGGAGACTACTATATCGATGATGTGAGCTGGGTTCAGGAAGGAAAAATGGTTCTGCCGGAAATTCCCGCGGACTGGTATGCCAAATCAGATGAGCGCATAGAGGAGATAAGAAAAGGTGATTTCTCCCTGAAAGTGGTCGACAAAAAAGGAAAACCTTACAGCGGTGAAGTATCTGTAAAGCTTATCAATCACGAATTCAATTGGGGCACATGTCTTAACTTTCAGGACGGAGCCCTTGAGAATGAATACCGCAAACTGGCACTGAAACATTTTAACAGCGGAGTGTTTGAAAACGCCTTCAAGTGGGAAGAATATGAACGTCAGGAAGGGAAACCGCTTACTGACGACCTGGACAGGTATCTTCAGTGGGGAAGTAAAAATAATATCCCGATTCGGGGCCATGCTCTTATCTGGGGAACCGAGAATTACGGCTTTGACAGACACTGGGCACGGGTAAAAGATGACCAGTTTCTCAAGGAGTCAATGAAAAAGAGGATCACCCGCGACCTCACGCTTTATAAAGGGAAGATCACAGAGTATGATGTCTGGAATGAGCCTATGCATGAACCGGCACTGTTCAGCCGTCTGGGAACCGATATGCTCGATTCTGCATTTATCTGGGCCCATAAGGCTGATCCGGATGCAAAACTTTACATCAACGAATACTCCATTATATCCGGAACAGATGCCAAAGGGTACAGGGATATGGTGGAGGGGATGCTTAAGAGGGGTGTTCCGGTCCATGGGATCGGTGTTCAGGGACATTTTGCAAGCCTGATAGACCCGATTGACATCGCGGCAAAGCTTTCCTATATGGGCCAGCTGGGGCTTCCCATTAAGGTGACTGAATTTGATATGGATATAAGGGGGATGAGCCTTTCCGATTCTGTACAGGCTTCAGAATACGCGAAAATGCTTCGTACCGCTTTCTCTCATCCGGCAATTGAGGGGTTCCTTTTCTGGGGATTCTGGGATGCGCGTCACTGGAGACCGGGAGCCGGTCTTTACGATTCCGATCTGAAGCCTAAAATTGCTGCAGACAGTGTTTATAACCTTATCCACAAAGTTTGGACAACAGAAAAGAGTATCAAAACAGATTCCCAGGGAGCCGCCGCTTTCAGGGGTTTTTATGGAGACTACGAGGTGACTGTAAAGGGCGGAAAGAAGTGCAGAGTGAGCTTTCTGAAGGGGGCAAAAGACCCTCAGGTAATAGATATGTCAGCAAAGAAATAGAATCAATTGATATTACTAGATTTTGGCCACTCCCGGAATACTGGTTGTGGCCATTTTTTTTGCATGGAAGCGCTCAAGCCTGCTTATTTATGATCTGCCGGGACCTCATCGGGGCAGCCGTCATCATCTTTATACCCGTTTACAACTTCCTTATTCTGAGGGCAGATGTCACTCTGATCTAAAACCCCGTCCTTGTCATTATCATCATCAAGACATCCGTCTTCATCCCTGAAACCGTCATAATCTTCTGCCTGGTCCGGGCATTTATCCTGTGTATCGTAAAAGCCATCTTTGTCATTGTCAAAATCCGGACATCCGTCCTCATCCTCAAAACCATCGATATCCTCAGATGCATCGGGGCAGGCGTCTTTATCAGTCTTTACTCCGTCACGGTCTGAATCATTATTGCTGATCATCAGGTCAGCTTCACTGATAAGTCCGATTGAGATGCCGTCCTTGCCTTTGCCCTTGAGGCCATCGGTCTGTCCGTAATCATAGAGATTGTTGTTTGAGATGGTGAAACCCGGATCTGCGTTAATGTTGGAATTATCAACATTGGCGAAGAAATTATTTGGCAGACGGTTTCCGAAGAAGCTGTTGTAGATGATACGTGATTTGCGCGATTCCTCTCCAGCCCAAATGCCGTATTCCTTGTTTTTAAAAAAGACATTATGGCTGATCAGGACCTCGCTTCTGCCCGACAGATTTATTCCGCAGTAGCCGTTTTCGGCAAAGATGCAGTGTTCGACTGCTGTTTTGATGCTTCTGGAGGATTCCAGGAAAAGACCGGTCCAGCCGTTTCTGACTATAACGCAGTTGCGTATCGCAGGAAGAGAGATCAGACACTGAATGCCGCTTCCCTTGTTTGATCTGATCAGACAGTTTTCGATTACAGTAGAGTTGTTCTCGCATCGGATTCCTATGGAGCCGTTTTCTATTGTAAATTTACTGATAACAGCCTGGTCGGCTCCCGTTACAACCGGTTCCCTGCCGTTTCCATGGATAACGGTTCCACTGACAGACTCTCCCATAAGGACTACCCGGTCTTTGAGCACTATTGATTCACTGTAAAATCCGTTCAGAACCAGCACCGTATCGGAAGGCTCTGCCTTGTCAAGACCGGCCTGTATTCCGGGCGCATCTTTGGGTACCGTAATAGTTTTGGCCTGAATGGAGAGTGCGCAAGCCAGGAGTGCTGCGAGAATTCCAGGATGTATTAAACGCATAAATCCCCCTTTGCCCGGGAAAGCAGGCAACTGATTGCACAAGTTAAACCCTGAGAGCAATACTGTAATTATAATGTAATCTAACTTATTGTCATCAGAGAGGCAATCCTGATATATATGTCAAGAATGGAAAGATAGTTGCAGGAAAGAGGTAAAAAAATGTATAATACTCTAAAGTATTTCATTTCTCTTCCGAAAAACAAAACTTCAGGAAAAGGAGAAATTATGGTACAGCTTACTGAAATACGTAAGAGAGCAAAGGAATTGGGTATCAGTGGAACAAAAATGAAGAAGGATGAGCTGATACAGTCAATTCAGAAAGCAGAAGGGAATTTCCCCTGTTTCAAGTCGGCACAAGATGATTGTGATCAGTCAGGCTGTTATTGGCGTGAAGATTGCCTTTCAAAGAAATAACTCTTAAAAATATCTTGCGTTTATCGCTGTTTTTTAGTTAAATTATTCTTATGTGTGTGACAAACCGGATTTTCACTGAGTCTCTAAATGCTGTCCTATTAGTCGTAGGCGTCGTCGTTATTATTCCCGGTAAAGGGGAAACGGGCATTTAGAGCATACGCTTGAAAATGATAAAAAAAAGGCCCGTTTCCCCTGAGGGAAACGGGCCTTTTTATTTGGCCAAAAGGATAACTTCTTGATTATTCGGGGAAAAGGTCGTATTTTACAGTGCTTTGGTCTGCCCCGGATCGTCTGTCAATGAAACTGTGGAGGCTGCTTTGAAGAAGACAGGTGCGCAAATTGTTGTTGATGCCCTGATCAGGGAAGGTGTGGAGGTCGTTTTCGGATATCCGGGCGGCGTTGTAATCCCGATTTTTGACGTTCTCTACGATACAAAAGAACTCAAATTTATTCTTACCAGGCATGAACAGGCGGCCGCGCATGCTGCCGACGGTTATGCAAGAGCAAGTGGCAAGGTTGGCGTCTGTCTTGCAACTTCAGGACCGGGCGCAACAAACATCGTTACTGGTGTCGCGACTGCATATCTTGACTCTATTCCCATGGTGGCGATTACCGGACAGGTCGCTTCCGGACTGCTTGGAACCGATGCGTTTCAGGAAGCGGATATTGTCGGTATCACAAGACCCATAACAAAGCATAACTTTCTTGTCAAATCGGTAGAGGAACTGCCAGTTATAATGAAACAGGCGTTTCATATCGCTTCTACAGGAAGGCCGGGTCCGGTGCTTGTGGATATTCCTGCCGACATTTCCAGGGCTGTGCTTGAAGACTACAAATACCCCGAAAGTGTTTCGATCCGCAGTTATAAACCCAATCTGGTCGGGCATCCCCGTCAGATCAAGCGTGCCGTTGAGGCAATTGCAGCGGCTCGTAAACCGGTAATTTATGCCGGTGGCGGAATCATTTTGTCAGGGGCGCATCAGCAACTGCTTGAGCTTGCTGAGAAAACCAATATCCCTGTGACTACAACACTCATGGGTCTTGGCGGTTTCCCGGGAGATCATCCGCTCTTTATTGGAATGCCCGGGATGCATGGGTCTAAAACAGCTAATTTTGTTCTTCAGGAAAGCGATCTTATCATCTCGGTTGGTGCACGGTTTGACGACAGGGTGACTGGATTTGTTGCCAAGTTTGCTCCGAATGCATCATTCATACATATGGATGTTGATCCGGCGGCCATATCGAAGATAATAAGGGTTGATATTCCGGTGGTGGGTGATGCCAAAAACATCCTTTCAGAGCTCAATAAAATTGTCAAACCAAGGCAGCCTGATGAATGGAATGAAACTGTCAACAGACATAAAGGAAGCAGGCTTTTCAACTATATCCCGTCAGAAACGGAAATAAAGCCTCAATTTGTAATTGAGCAGCTTCAGAAAGAGACTGCCGACGGTGCTGTAATCTGTACCGAAGTCGGTCAGCATCAGATGTGGACCGCACAGTATTACAGGTTCAACAAGCCCCGGACACTCATTACTTCCGGAGGACTTGGCACTATGGGATTTGGAATGCCGGCTGCAATGGGAGCTGCCCTAACAAATCCGGGATTGCCGGTAATCGATATCGCCGGGGATGGATCTATACAGATGAATATACAGGAACTTGCTACTCTGGCAATTAACAATATCCCGGTGAAGGTTGTCATCCTTAACAACACATACCTGGGAATGGTGCGCCAGTGGCAGGACCTTTTCCATAACAAACGGTACAGTTCGACATGTCTGCGCGGTGGTGTTTTATGTGGTGATTGTGTAGGCACTCAGAAATGTAAAAGAAAGTATGTGCCGGATTTTGTTGCGCTGGCACAGAGTTACGGTGTTGCGGCATTCAGGGCCGATAAACCGGACCAGGTAAGCCAGGTGTTAAAAGACGGTCTTGCAGTGGACGGGCCTGCGATTATGGAATTCATGGTTTCATCGGAGGAGAATGTTTTCCCGATGGTTCCTGCAGGCAAACCGATTAATGAGATTCTGGAGGGATAAATGAGTGCACATACAATTGCGGCTCTGGTTGAGAACCACAGCGGCGCCCTTTCCCGGATAGCCGGCCTTTTTTCAAGCAGAGGATACAACATCTCAAGTCTTACTGTTGCCGAGACTGACGATCCGACGGTGTCAAGAATGACCATCATAGTTGATGGCGAAGAAAATGTGCTGGAGCAGATTGTAAAGCAGCTCAACCGTTTGGTAGATGTGATAAAGGTGATTGATTTCGGTGAAGAACCCATTGTCGAACGTGAGATGCTTCTTGTCAATGTAGACTCGACAAAAGCAAATCGTCATGAGATTGTAGAACTTGGCGGAATCTTCGGCGCCAGGATCGCTTCCGTTTCCCAGTCATCTATAACTTTTGAGATGACAGGGGAGAAGAGGTCACTTGATGATTTCCTGACTATGGTAAAACCTTATGGAATCAAGGAAATTGTAAGGTCCGGGACAATCGCTATTGCGCAGGCAAAGAAATAAATCGGCTGATTGCGGCTCTGTTCCGCGCTCAGCTTAATTTTTACACTTTTTTTCAGAAGGAGCCCCTTTTATGGCTATAATCGATTTCGGCGGTAAAAAGGAAGAAGTCGTTACACGTAAAGAGTTTTCGCTTGCTCAGGCTAGAAAGACACTCAAAGGTGAAACTATCGCCATCATCGGTTACGGCGTGCAGGGGCCTGCTCAGGGATTGAATCTCAAAGACAACGGTTTTAATGTCATCGTCGGACAGGCAAAAAAATTCAAGAAGGACTGGGATCGTGCAGTGAAGGACGGATGGGTACCGGGAAAGACTCTGTTTGACATTGAAGAAGCTGCCAAAAAGGGAACTATCATCCAGATGCTTGTTTCAGATGCGGCACAGATGGCGATCTGGCCGACAATCAAAAAATACCTGACCACCGGAAAAGCTCTTTACTTCTCTCATGGCTTCTCTATTGCCTATAAAGAACAGACAAAGGTGATTCCGCCAAAAGATGTCGATGTGATTCTGGTTGCTCCAAAGGGAAGCGGAACCTCAGTACGCAGAAATTTCCTTAATGGCGCAGGAATCAACTCCAGCTTTGCTGTTTTTCAGGACTCAACAGGCCGTGCACGGGAACGCTGCATCGCCCTTGGAATCGGTGTGGGCTCAGGGTATCTGTTCCCGACAACTTTCCAGAAAGAAGTCTTTAGCGATCTCACTGGTGAGCGCGGTGTGCTCATGGGTGCACTGGCCGGAATAATGGAAGCACAGTATGAAGTGCTGCGCAAAAACGGACACTCACCCAGCGAAGCCTTTAATGAAACTGTCGAGGAGCTTACACAGAGTCTTATCAGGCTTGTTGACGAAAACGGAATGGACTGGATGTATTCAAACTGTTCTGCAACCGCTCAGCGCGGCGCCCTGGACTGGAAACCCAAGTTCAAGAAAGCCACTCTGCCGGTTTTCAAAGAGCTGTACGAGTCAGTAAAGTCCGGCAAGGAAACAAAAAGGGTTCTTACTGCCTGCGGAAAGCCCAACTACAAAGAGCTTCTGGACAAAGAACTATCCACTATGGGTAACTCTGAGATGTGGCTGGCGGGCAAGGCAGCAAGAAGTCTGCGCCCGAAAGAGAAGGCAAAGGAGATATCCAAAGCAACAAAGGGTATCGCCGGCCGTAAAGGCAACTAAATTGAATCATCGCACTCCCCTTTACCGGGGGGTGCGGTCCCCCACAGGGACTAAAAGGATATATGAAAGATAAAGTATTGATTTTCGATACAACACTGCGCGATGGCGAGCAGGCTTTGATGTCGAGTCTGTCAGTTGATCAGAAACTCAGAATTGCGCGACAGCTGGCCAGACTCGGTGTAGATGCTATCGAAGCGGGTTTCCCGGTATCATCGCCAGGGGACTTCGAATCGGTTTCCAGTATTGCACACGAAATAAAGGGACCGATCATCTGCGGTCTCGCCAGGACTGTTGAAAAAGACATACTGGCCTGTGCGCGTGCTGTTAAACCGGCAGAGCGCGGCCGCATCCATACATTTATTGGAACATCCGGAATTCATGCAGAGAAGAAACTGAGAAAGTCCGAAGATGAGATTCTGGAAATTGTAAAAAGCAGTGTCCGCCTGGCCAGACGTCATTGCGGGGATGTGGAATTTTCAGCAGAGGATGCTGGACGGACCGGAATTGACTTTCTGTGCCGGATAGTTGAGGATGCAATTGCCAGCGGGGCAGGAACAATAAACATCCCCGACACTGTGGGTTATACCACTCCGGAATATTTCGGAGGCATCATAGATGAGCTGTTTAACAGGGTTCCTAATATTGACAAAGCGGTAATTTCAGTTCATTGTCACAATGATCTGGGAATGGCCACTGCAAATTCCCTTACCGCTATTTCACACGGCGCCCGCCAGGTGGAATGCACTGTCAATGGAATCGGGGAGAGGGCTGGTAATGCGGCTCTGGAAGAAATAGTGATGGCAATAAAGGTGAGAAAGGATCTCTTTGGACTTTCCACCTCGATAGATACAAAGGAGATAATGAGAACAAGCAAGCTTATAAGGGAACTGTGTCACATGCCTGTTCAGCCTAACAAGGCGATAGTGGGTTCCAATGCTTTTTCCCATTCCTCCGGGATACATCAGGACGGAGTCTTGAAGGCGAAGAAAACATACGAAATAATGACTCCCCAGTCAGTCGGTCTCAAAGAGAACCGCATGAACCTGACGAGCCGGTCGGGAAGCCACATGGTAAGAACTCGTCTTCTGGATCTGGGTTACAGTGAGTCTGAATTTATCATGGAAGATATTTACAAAAAGTTCAAAGACCTTGCTGACAAAAAGGGTACGGTGTACGATGATGATCTGGTGACACTGATGGAATCCAAAAGCAGTGATGATCTCAAGGACAGGTTCGTGCTCGAGTTCCTGAATGTGTCAAGCGGAAGGGGTACTATTCCGACCGCCACAGCAAGGATTCTGGTTGACGGAAAACTTTACAGCGAGGCTGCATGCGGAGATGGGGCGGTTGATGCCGCCACAAAGGCGATCGACAGGATTGTCGGTTATAAGATCTCCATTGACAGCTTTCACCTGGAAGGGATAACCGAGGGGCGTGAGGCGCAGGGACGGGTGTCAATGGTAGCCAGGGCATCGGAGGGAGTCTTTACAGGCATAGGGACCAGCACCGATATCGTCGAGGCGTCGGCACTGGCCTATATGAATATTGTAAACAAGATCGCGCGGATGAAAAAATTCAAACGTAAATTACCACTGATCGGCGGCTAAGAGCTGCCCGATACAACTCGAAGAAGGGTTTTTTAAGATGAAAAGCTATAATATTGCGTTGATGCCGGGGGATGGGACAGGGCCGGAAGTTGTTGCTGAAGGGATAAAAGTTCTGGATGCAGTTTCAAAAAGTTTCGGAATAAAGTTGAACTATACAAAATATGATTTCGGTGGGGAGCGCTATAAAAGAACAGGCGAAACTCTGCCCGATTCCGCTATAGAAGAGTTTCGTAAATTCAACGCCATCTATCTGGGAGCCATAGGACATCCTGATGTTAAACCGGGAATTCTTGAGCTTGGAATACTGCTGAAGCTCAGGTTTGCGCTTGATCAGTACATCAATTTGCGGCCTGTAAAGCTTTATCCCAATGTTGATACTCCGCTCAAGGATAAAGGGCCCGAGCAGATCGATTTTGTCGTTATCAGGGAAAACAGCGGCGGTATATATACAGGAATGGGCGGTGCTGCGATGGTGGGGACCTCTCAGGAAATAGCCACTCAGGTGATGGTTTATTCCCGCAGTGTTGTCGAGAGGTGCATGCGCTTTGCTTATGATTACACCCGCAGGAGAAACAGGAAAAAACTTCTGACGCTTGTTCACAAATGCAATGTGCTTACCTATGCAGGTGATCTGTGGGTGCGTACGCACAATGAAGTTGGTGAGAAGGATTACCCCGATATTAAAAGGGATTATAACCATGTTGATGCCTGCACGATGTGGATGGTCAAGAGTCCTGAATTCTATGATGTAATAGTGACTGAAAATCTCTTCGGAGACATTATTACAGATCTGGGTGCGATGATACAGGGTGGGATGGGAATAGCTGCGGGCGGAAACATAAACCCTGAGGGCGTTTCCATGTTTGAGCCTATCGGCGGAAGCGCACCGAAATATACCGGCCAGAACGTAATCAATCCGCTGGCTGCTATCAGTGCAGCTGCGATGATGCTTGATAATCTGGGAGAGTGCGAAGCCGGAGCCGCTATTGACAAGGCAGTGCACGATGCGCTTGATTCCGGGAAAATAAAGAGCATGTCTGCCGGCAGAATGGGAATGAGTACGACGCAGGTTGGCGATCTGATTGCGTCGATGGTTGCCTGATTATGAAAAACAAAAATCATCCGGTGTTTCTTTACGATTCCACTCTAAGAGACGGCAACCAGGCGCTGGGAATCAGCCTTTCTCTTAGTGACAAGCTTTGCATTGCCGGAAAACTCGATGAGCTGGGAATGCATTATATCGAGGGCGGCTGGCCCAATCCGACAAACCCTGTAGATACCGAGTTTTACAGGCATGTGTCAAGGACAGGTATAAAAGCCAGAATAGCGGCATTCGGAAGCACCAGAAGACCCGGGTGTAAAAGCTCTGAGGACCCGTTTCTGAAGAATCTGGTGGAGACCGGGGCTCCGGTCGCCACTATTTTCGGAAAGAGCTGGGATCTGCATGTTACCCATGTCATAGGGACCACAAGGGAAGAGAATCTTGCCATGATCGAAGATTCGGTCAGGTTCCTTAAGGCTAATATGGATGAGGTCGTCTATGATGCAGAGCACTTTTTCGATGGCTATAAAGCAGATCCGCAGTATGCGCTAAGCACTCTTTCTGCCGCTGTTGACGGCGGAGCCGATTGCATAGTGCTTTGTGACACAAACGGGGGAATGCTTCCCGATGAATTTCTGACGATATTTTTAGATGTAAAGTCAAAAATACCGGTACCGCTTGGTATTCACTGCCACAATGATTCTGGATGTGCAGAAGCCAATTCCTGTCTTGCGGTTGTAAACGGGGCTGTTCAGGTTCAGGGTACAATGAACGGGATGGGAGAAAGGTGTGGAAACGCAAACCTCTGCACGATCATTCCCAATCTCCAGCTCAAAAGAGGTTTTCAGCTTGTAGGTGACCATCAGCTCAAGATGCTTTCATCTGTTTCGCTCTTTATTGCCGAAATCGCTAACACTATTCCCAATATCAGGGCCCCTTATGTAGGAGATGCGGCCTTTTCCCACAAGGCCGGCGCGCATGCTGACGGTGTCCGCAAGGTGAGGGCATCATTTGAACATGCTGTTCCGGAAAGCGTGGGTAACACACGTCACTTTGTAGTTTCGGACCAGGCTGGTTCAGGAACGATGCTTGAGAAGCTGGCTGTAATCCGGCCGGGGCTTGACAAAAAGGATCCCGATGTTAAAAAACTGCTCTTGAAAATCAAGGAACTTGAATCACAGGGATACCAGTTTGAGGCAGCTGAAGGATCTTTTGAGCTGATTGCCAGGGAGATGCTGGGTCAGTTCCGGGAACCCTTTACTGTAATGGGGTTCAGAGTACTTGAGGAAAAGATGGAAAATGGCGATGTCCTTTCTGAGGCGACCATAAAAATTCAGGAAAATGATGTATTCGAGCATACCGCCGCTGAGGGCGATGGACCAGTTAATGCACTGGACAACGCACTCCGGAAGGCACTGATGAAATTCTACCCTTCCCTTGGCGAAGTCAAGCTGGAGGATTTTAAAGTCAGGGTCCTTGATGGTCGTGATGGAACTGAATCTAAGGTCAGGGTTCTTATTGAATCATCTGACGGTGTCAGCAGATGGGGAACGGTAGGTGTCTCAACAAACATAATAGAAGCCTCATGGCTTGCTTTGATTGACAGCCTCAAATACAAGCTCATGAAAGACCGCTTTCAGAGTGAAACCGGTAAAGCAGACAGAACTCCTGAGCTCTGTTCTGCATCTGTTAAGTAACATACTGCGCCGCCCGGAAATCGGGCCCGACGCGCAACATAAGTACTTTTTTAAGGGATTTCATCATGAAAAATATCGATTGGCGGAATCTGGAGTTTAAATATACCCAGACGGATTGCTTTGTCTCATGCAGTTATACAAACGGGAAATGGGGTGAAATTGAGATAAAGACCAATCCTGAACTGCGTTTACATCTTGCCGCTACATGCTTTCATTACGGACAGGCCTGTTTTGAGGGAATGAAGGCCTTCAGGCAGGTTAACGGGAATGTCTCGATTTTCAGGCCGGAACAGAATGCACGCAGGATGCAGGCCACCGCTGAACGGCTAATGATGCAGGCTCCTTCGGAAAAGCTGTTCCTTGAGGCTGTCGATGAACTTGTAAAAAAGAATATGGAATGGGTCCCTCCTTATGGAACAGGGGCTAGTCTTTACATAAGGCCACTTCTTGTCGGCTCCAGCCCCCATATCGGTGTGCATCCTTCTGAAGATTTCCTGTTTCTTGCCCTGTGCATGCCTGTGGGGCCGTATTATAAACACGGTTTCGGTCCTGTAAATGCCTATATACAAAAAGATTATGACAGGGCCGCTCCCAGAGGTGTCGGACACGTAAAGGCTGCCGGCAATTATGCATCCGGAATGATGGGGGATTTTGACGGGAAGGCAAAGGGGTACCCGATCTGCCTTTACCTGGATTCAGCAACACATAAATATATTGATGAATTCGGAACATCCAATTTCCTGGCCATAACAAAAGATAATAAATACGTCACACCTGCATCGTCTTCAATACTGCCATCAATAACAAACAGCAGTCTTCAGGTACTGGCATCGGATTTCGGGATGAAAGTGGAAAAACGGCAGATCCCTGTGACAGAACTTCCTGGATTCGCAGAAGTCGGCGCATGCGGAACTGCGGCTGTTATTACTCCGGTTTACTCGATAGCTGACGGTGAAAAAGTTTATACCTATGGCAAGCAGGACCAGTCAGGAGAGACTCTAACCAGGTTTTTCAAGCAGATCCAGGGTATCCAGTATGGTGAACTGGAAGACAAGCACGGCTGGATGGTTCCTGTTAAGGCGTGTACGGCTGTAACTGTCTAATAGCTTGGAGAAAAATCGATCAGTCAAGCGGCGACTTCAAGTCGCCGCAATCACAAGTATCCTCTTCTTTCACACTCTTCAAATCCCTTTAGATATCTCAGATAGTACACCCACTTCATCGGGCTCTTCTTGCTGAAGAGAAAACGGATGTAATTTTTACCGTGCCGGAACTCAAAGATATCTTTTTTCTGAATCACGTAATCTTCGATTTCCGAAACTGGCCATGTAACAGGGCCCGATGGTGGATTGAATGTCAGGGTATCGGCTGTAAGCGTGGCACTTCCTGTGGCACAATTTGAAAAAGTACGATTGCTGTTTTCATTCTGAAGGATCACATTATGGCTTGTGGAAAGCACTGTCGCCCCGGATCTGATTTTCTCGATGACCTTTGATTTGTGCATATCAGCCCAGTCTTTAAGGTCGTGTAGTGAATGGGTATCATTACCTTTCGCTTTCAGCCTGCAATGAGCATCCATTTCCCATGAACTGCCGCAGGAACTGCAGTGAATCGTGTTTCCATCTGTACTCAGCGCATCTTCACTACTGCAGTTCATGCATATCCATACGAATCTCTCAAGGCCCTCTGCAATCTTAGTACCTGTAAAGGGGTACTGAAGGTTCTGAGGATCTTTGATGTCATTCTGATAGATGGATGATTTGATCTTTTCAAACAGCTGGTCACTTGTTAAATCCTGGTAATCCTGCGGTGTGTGTACCTTGATATCAATTGTAATGTTTCCTCTACGAATATTGCGGGCCCACCATGGTTTTGTCAGGAAATTGCCCCTGAGCCTGACAGTAACAATCGGACACTTCATTTTCAGTACTATCTTTTCAAGACCTTTGTAAAGAAGCTGAGTCTCACCATCCCAGGTCGTCTGACCCTCCGGGAAGACACAGACCGGATAACCGTTTTTCAGCCTGTCGAGAGTCTCTTTCATGGCCTTGTAATCGGATGCTCCTTTTCGTTTGGGTATACATCCGATATTTGTCAGGTACCACTGTGAAATACCCTTTCCCCTGAATCCGTCATCATTAACCATGATGGAAAATGGCCAACGGCTGTAGTTGCCGATAATCCAGGGGTCAAAAAAAGTCCCGTGATTCGAAACTACCAGAAAGGGTGGTGTGGGGTAGACGCCGCTGTCGGGCGAGAGACTGAATTTGTAATCTCGTTTGAGTTTTGCATAGATGAATAATTTAGAAAGGACATTCCAGAAAAACCATCTTGTATAGTATTCACGTTTTTTCATATTAAATCCTGATTCTGCAAAAGTATTATGGTTTCAGGGGTTTGCCCTGAAAAGAATTATGTCCCCGTCCCTGACTGTATAATCTCTGCCCTCAGAGCGGATTTTTCCAGCGGCCCTTATTGCAGCTTCAGACCCCAGCTCTACAAGATCCTCTACAGAATAAACCTCCGCACATATAAATCCTTTCTGGAAATCACTATGCACGACCCCTGCAGCAGTGAAGGCAGAGGATCCTGCCTTGACAGTCCAGGCATGCAGTTCCTTTTTGTTAATAGTAAAAAATGTCTCCAGCCCCAGTAGACGATAAACGGCACGGGCAAGGGCATTCAGTCCGCTTTCGGCTATTCCCAGAGATAAAAGGTATTCAACTCTTTCATTTTCCGGCAGCTCAGCTATCTCGGCCTCAATTTTCCCGCACAGAGATATATATCCGGCCCTCTCTCCGGAAAGATTGTCCGCGAGTTTCTGTATATGTGCAGTGTTTACCTGGCCGTCTTCACCGGTGTTAGCCACAAGAAGAACCGGCTTCTGGGTGAGAAATCCCAATCCCTGGATTGACCCGAACATTTCAACGCTGAGACCAGCTTTACGAATCGGAATTCCTGATGAAAGGCAGCTTACAATTAATTCAAGGGCAGACAGAAAAAGTACCTGATCTTTTTCCTGACTTTTTACTTTGGATGCCTTTGCCAGGCTCTTTTCGGCTATATCAAGGTCTTTGAGAATGAGCTCGGTTTCAATAATCCCGATATCACTCTCAGGATTAACTGCTCCATCAACATGCACCACATCCGGATCATCAAAAAGACGCACAACATGCAGTATCGCGTCTACCTCCTTTATGTGGCCCAGAAACTGATTTCCGAGGCCTTCACCCCGGGATGCACCTTTAACCAGCCCCGCAATGTCGATTAACTCCAGAAATGCAGGGACCACTCGGCCTGTCTGAATAAATGAGGCTATTGTACTTAGCCGGTCATCTGGAACGGCCACCATACCATGGTTTGGCTCTATTGTGCAGAACGGATAATTCTCTGCGGCTGCTTTCCCCGAACAAAGAGCGTTAAAGATGGTTGATTTTCCAACATTAGGCAAACCGATTATACCTGCAGTAAGTCCCATACTTATCCAATCCGGATTTATATTAATGGTGAGAATGTTATAAAATACCACTTGTGACCGTACCATCTCAATTTATTCATTCTCATGAGCCTTCCCTAAGATATTTCATTACCTTGCTCTCTGGAACTTTATATCTTTATGTTCGGGGGAGAAAATGCAGAAAAAAAGAGAATTACCTGAGTTTGTGAAACCGGTTTTAAAAGAAGTGAAAATTCTTTCCGGTTTTAATGATGCAGAGATTGAAAAGATCTCAGGCAACTGCATGGTAACTGAATATCATGCTGGTGATATTATTATGGAAGAGAATACACCAGCCTCAGAGATATTTATTATTCTGAAAGGCCGGGTATCAATCTACCTGGGGCCTAAAAACGACTCTGTTGAACTTATTGAATTCGGGCCGGGTGGCTGCATTGGTGAAGTTTCTGTAATAGGGATCCTGAATCACAGCGCCTCTGCACTTGTCACAGAAGATGCGTTGCTGTTAGTGCTTAGCCGCAATAGCCTGATGGAGATTTTTAACAGCGACAAGGATCTTTTTTCTATGCTCATTCTGAATATTGCCAGAGAGCTGGCAAGAAGACTTTTTCACACCAATGAAATTCTTATGCAATATGGAAAGCACTGCAGCAACAAGAAAAGTTCACTTATCACTCCGCAGTCGCCGTTGTGAGCAGTGATAGAGCATTTTTTTCAAAGATCATCTCTTTTTCCCGGTCTGTAAAATCAAGTTTTTCTATCCATGATCTTGCATAACCCTGGTCAAACCACGGTGAATCGGTTCCAAAAAGGATTCGTTCGATTCCATGTTTTCGGGCGATAATGAAAAAGTCCCTGGGAGAGAGCAGATCGCAGACTGCTGAGGTGTCGAAATATACGGGCAGGCCGATAAGGTATTTGCGTACCTCATCCCAGACCTTCCACCCTCCCATGTGGGCCGCAACCATGCGCATTTTCGGGAAATTCCTGAGGACATTCCGCAGGGCCTCAGGGAGAGCGTGATCACAGGTAAATGGCCCGGGATCTTTGCCCGTGTGGAATACTACGATCAGGCCGGCTTCAGAGAGCTGTTCATAGATGTTAAACATTGATGGATCATCTACATAAAAATCCTGGTATTCCGGATGAAACTTTACACCTGGAATTTTATTCTCAAGAAGAAACGCGATTTCCTCTTCAATGTTTACGGTTTTGGGGTGCAGTGATCCGAAAGGAATAATGCCGTTGGATTTGAGGTCTACACAGGACCTGTTTATTCCTTGCACCTGGGATGGTTTGGTGGCTACGGGAAGAAGAACTGAAGTTCCGATTCCGTTAATCTGCATTGATTCCCGCAGCGCTCCAAGTGTGCCGTCGGTATAATTATGTGACTCTCTGGAATTGGCAAGCAGCACCGAGATAGCCCTGGGTGCAAGATCGTCAGGGAAAACATGTGTATGGAAATCGATAATGGCCATAATGGTAAAATATGATGGATTCTGTTAATGTTAAATACAAGTTTACCCTGTTTGTCTTCATGTGGCCACCACTTATGTCGGGTGGTGACGAATCGTGGAGCCTGCCAGGGGGTAAATACAATAACCGCATCCAAAGAGGTGACGTATTGTATCATAGTTATTACTTACTTATGCCCTCAGATGAGGGTGAATTGCACTTCGCCCCTTCCCTGATGAATGGGTCAGCTATAAAATAGTTTTTCTTGTCTTGCAGAGTCGAGTACTGTAGTATTGGGAATAAATAGGTTTAATTAACATGGCTCGTATTTAAAGGAAATTGTGATGAATTGTAAATATACCGGCTGTTCTATTATTTCTGCTGTGCTTTCCTTTCTTCTGTTCAGTTTCCCTATATCGGCATCCTCTTTGAAAGTAAAAAACGGAACTTTATATAATGGGGAAATAGTATCTGAGAATAGTAATTTTTTCGTTATGAAAATCGGGGAGACAAATGTAAGTATTCTTAAAAGCATGGTGGTAGAAAAAGATGGGGTCAGATATGAGCATGCACGTCCTGTTCCTCAGACTCAAGTTGATCAAAAAGAGACTTCTTCGGGGGAAAAAGAGCTTACGATAAAGCTCAGGAATGGGAAAGTTTTCAATGGAACCAGAATTTCTGAAACTGAAAAGCTGATTGTGCTCAAATCAAATGGCATACAGCTCAACATCTTTAAAAATATTATCTCAGAAATCGACAGCGGAACTGGTTCGGCTGCTAATTTACCGGATGTGCAACCTGTTGAGATAAAGCAGGAGAATGATCAAAGAGCCGCTGCAATTCAAGTACAGCAATCGGGGGCTCAAGTTCAACTTCCTCAAGCTTTACCCTCTTTACCTGAGGAAAAGAGATCCCCTGAAACTCCAAAGAAAGAGAGTATCCCTGCAGCTAAAAAGGGAAGTGATGGCAGGATAGAGATAGTCCTTAAAGACGGGATGTCATTTACAGGAAAAATAACATCCGAGAATGAAAAGTTTATCAGCTTCAATTCTGATGGCGCACAGATTAACATAGTAAAAAGGCTCATAAAGGAAATTGACGGGATACCTTACAAAAAGGTGTCAGGCTCTTCGAATGCTGAAAATGATTTTCAGAGGCGCAGAACTGCTGAAAGCGATTCGGACGGGCATGGAGAAGAGGTCGGGGGAGAACGGGTCCTGAAGAGGGCTTTGCCGGCGACCGCTCTGCCGCAGGATCTGTCAGTTTTGAAGATATCATCAACACTTAAGTCAACTGACTGGAAAGAGCGGAGCAACGCCTGCAGGATACTTGGCGGGATGGGACAGTGGGCATCATCTGCTATTGCTTCTCTTGTAGAAATTCTTTCGGATACGGCAGGGTCCCAGATAAATGTTCCGGTCTGGATCGATTCCACAGAAGTAAACGAACTGCTGCCGCCAGGTTTTGAAGCTGCAAGAGCGCTGGCATTGATGGGCCAGGAGGGTTTTAATCAGCTCCGAGAGGCTCTAAAACAATCAAATCCGCTTATACGAAAGCATGCAGCATTTGGATTATGCGAGTTAAGCACTCAAGGAGCACTCAATCTGCTTAAAGAACTTCTTCAAGACGCAAATCCACAGGTAAGAGCTGTTGCAGTAGGGGGATTTCGCTTTAGTTCAACTCTTGACCAGTTGCTTATTGCGTCAAAAGACGCTGATATGGATGTGCGGGCCAATGCGGCATTTATGATCGGCAGGCTTGAAGATCGCAGAGCTCTTGATGACCTGATTAATCTTCTGGGGGACAAAAGAGCATCGGTGAGGGTAAATGCAGCTGAAGCCGCAGGAAAATTAGGATGTTTACAAGTGGTTGATCCTTTGATCAAAGCGCTGAAAGATGAAAATCCGCTTGTAAGGAAAAACGCGGCAGTATCACTCGGGTTAACAAAAGATGCTAAAGCGGTGCTGCCACTGATCGAATTACTGAAAGATGAAGATGCCACAGTAAGGACTGCGGTTGTAAAAACACTCACCAGCTACAGGGATCCCCAATCGATACCACCGCTTTATGGAATGCTTAAAGATAAAGAACCGGAAATAAGGTCTCTGGCCGAAGAGGCAGTTAAGCTTCACACTGAAATTCCTCTCCTTATATTGACACTCGATGATAAAAGTCCGATGGTCAGGGAAAATGTTACATACCTTCTGTGGTTAATGACCGGACAGGATCTTGGCCAGGACAAGGCTCAATGGCAGTCGTGGTATGCAGGCGACAGAAAAGAGACAAAAGCGAAAAAGTGAGTCTCAGCAGCTTCAGGCTACTTCCTTAACACTCTTTTCTTTATTGATCCAGATATACGTCTTAGCAGATATGAAGTTTCTTCAATGATTTCATGAAATGATCTGTGTATGAGCAGATGAGGAAGGAAAAAACGGAGATGTTTTTTCCAGAACCATTTTTTTTCCATTTGCTTTACAAGTAAAGATGCTTCCAGGACAGCAGTTTTTCTCTCCTGCGCAGTGAATTGATCGGTTTCAAAGACCGGGTCGGGGCTGTAATGATCAAATTCACGGTAATCTTTCAGAAGAAATCTTCCCCGCTTCTGTGCATCCTGCCATTCCAGAGTCCCGGGGTAGGGGATAAGCTGGTAAAAATCGACAGGAAAAAGTGTGTTCCTGCGAACAAACTCGAAACTCTTTCTGGTGCCGGCAAGCGAGTCGGAACTGGTTCCGATGACAAACATGCTGAGAACCTCCAGCCCGGCATCTCTTGCGAGACGGATTGCCTTTTCGATCTGGCTGACACTCTCTTTTTTCCCGATCGCGGCCAGTACTGAGGGATCAGCTGATTCTACCCCTATCGATATTCTCTGACATCCTGCTTTGTGCATTAATCTCAGCAGCCTGGAATCGACCCTGTCTGCTCTTACACCCTGGGCCACCCAGCGGAAATTTTTATTCTTTTTCAGCAACAGTTCACAAAATTCCAAAACCCTTTCTCTGCGCAATGTAAAGTTATCATCGTTAAGATGAAAGAGCTTATCACCGAAATCTGTACGTAAAGCGCTCATCTCATCGATTACATCCGGAATAGACCGATAGTACCATTTTGAGCCGTTTATTACCGGGGCGGCGCAGAACGAGCAGGAAAAAGGGCATCCTCTGCTTGTAAGAAGGACATGGTTGGGATATTTATGCATCGGAAAAAGAGAATAGTAAGGTCTTGCAAGACTGTCAAGATCTGCAATTCTCTCCGGGGGCGGGTTTCCGGAACTGTCAGGAACAATAAGCCCTGGAACCGATGTCGGCAGCTTGTTCTGGATAGCATGAACAATGACTTTTTCACCCTCTCCTGCAACTGCCGCATACCAGGGACCATCATTAAATACCTCTTCCTTAACAATAGATACATGAGGACCACCAAGAATTATTCTTGAATGATCGGCAATAGAGAAGTCCAGAGCCATTGCCTTTGCATCCAGGTAGTTAAAACTTGTCGTGCTGATGAGTGTAAAATCGGTTTTAACAGAAAGCAGAGTTCCCGCCTCATCCCTGGATACCTGGGACATGTCAATAACCCTGAGATCCCCCAGAGGTTTGAGTACGGCTGCAAGGTAAGCAAGCCCGATGTGAGGGTAGGAGGACGGCGCGGTTTGAATACCCGATTTGCGTTTACGATATCCGGTCGGTTCAATGAGAGTAAAATTCAGAATCGATCCTTTGATAATATCCCTTTTGCAGTGCATGAGTTAGCCATATATCATCCCTGATCAGATAAATAAAATTATAGCATTTACCCGTGTGGATTGCAAAATAAAGGGGCTTCTGAGTGAATTTCTATTTACACGTTGAAAAACCGGAGATTCAATCTCTATAATTAAAGGGTGAATTTTTATGGACAAGGGGGGATATTTGAAGAAAAAGATAATTCCTGGGGTATTCGGGGGGGGCAACAGTGGTCCACTTCTGCTTATATTTTCACCAAGGGAGAGAGTACGGGATATTCTGACAGTGGGCCTGATTCAGTGTAACTACCAGGTTATTCAGGCCAATTCATCATCCCAGGCTACCATCAAGGCAAGCCAGATGCTTCCGAAACTGGTTATAGCCGATCTTTCCTGTGACAATCCCAAAGATATACTCATTGCCGAACGATTGCAGAAGTCCCAGCGGACACGTCATATATCCACTCTTCTAATAACCACAAAAGTTCCTAATCCCCTGGTCCAGAAGGTGACTGCTGAGATGCTGGATCAGATTCGGGATGCCGATCACGGAAAACTGTCCACTATGGGATATCCGTTTGCCTTTTCGGAATTTCTGGCCAAAATTGAATCTCTTGTATTAAAAACTGAACCTGCATCCGACAAGAATCCCCCAAACGACCAGAACCGGATCATTGCAGAACATCTGTTTGACCCTTCGATACCGGTTGACAGAAAAATGCAGAATATCGGGAAATCTCTCCACAAGAACTGGGGCTTTCCCTTTACCGTGGTCAAGGCAATGGACATAATAGAATCGGATGTGGGGTGTACGCTCGAGTTATCAAAATGCATCTCGACCGACCCCGCAGTCTCTTCTACAATTCTCAAGATTGCCAATACCGTGCAGTATGCCAGAAGGCACGGCCGCATTACTGATATCAAGGAGGCGGTCGTACGACTTGGTTTCAGGGAAACCCGAAGCATAATGGCTTGTATGTCACTGATTGATCTTTCTCCGGAAGTTTACAGGAACAGGGGATTTGGAAGACGTGAGTTCTGGCTTCATTCTCTGACTGTGGGACTTATTGCAGAGAAGATCTGCATAGACTGCTACATGCAGAGGCCTGAACTCGCTTTTATAGCAGGGCTTCTCCATGATTTCGGCAAAATCCCGCTTGATAACGATTTTGATAGCGTTTTTCCCCGTCTGCTTGACAGGACGATGGGCGATGTCTGTGCCTTCTATGAGGCGGAAGATGTGCTGATGGGGTTTACACATGCAGATCTGGGATATTATCTCACTTCAAACTGGAATTTTCCACCCTCAGTAACGATGGCGATCATGAATCATCATGACCCTGAGCGGATCCTCAAGATAACTTCTGCAAATGACAAGATTATCCAGGAAGCAGTCTATGTCGGAAACCTGCTTGCCAAGGCTCTTGGCCTGGGGCACAGCTGTGATGAGATACTGGAGGAGATTCCGGCCGAGATGTTAAAAGACCTGCAGATGGGTTCAGGGCCGGATGACAAACTCTTTTCGCATATAATAAAACAGCTTCGCATACTCTGCTCTTATCTTAACTTGCAGCTTCGGGAACTTAAAAACGAAGAGCAGAAACCAGACGGGAACGAATCGGATGTTGTAGTGGTTTATAACGACAGAGCAATATATCATCCCATGATTGTCGCTCTGCGCAATAACGGATTCAATGTTGTTGTTACAAACCAGATTCCGGGGGATACCCCGGGACACAAACGGGTAGTTATTTCGATACCTGAACCCGGGGCTCCGCTTGACATAAATATCTATGGAGATGAACGCGAGGTGAATCGGGGCGAGACACTGAAGATATTCCTTGTCAATATGGAACATTACAGAGAACTCAGGCACGGGATTACTGATGCAAATTTGATTCTTATGGACCGCAGGACCTTTGATGTCCGGTTGCTTCTTCATACACTGGATATCTTCTTTGAGAGGATTACACTGCCGACAAATGCGATTCAATAATTCTGTCATTCTTGCGAAAGCAGGAATCCAGATCTTTTGAATGCATGTAGACCCGGTTAATTATCAGCCGTTTCGGCAGTTGTTCCGAATTTTACCTTCATCTCTTTGAAAAAGTTCTCCAGGAACTGCTGCTTTTCTTCATCCTGCTTCTCCCCGATTTTCCCGTCAAGGTGTTCTTCCGGGATTTCCCTGAGAAAGGGGCAGGGTGTGACGGTACGCTGCTTGCCTCTGAAGATTTTTGTGCCGGGGTAAGTAAGGTAAAGACGTTTTCTGGCGCGTGTCATTCCAACGTAAAAAAGTCTGCGTTCTTCATCGATGTTGCCCTCCTGAATTGCCTTTGGTGAGGGCATGTAATCTTTATCGAGCCCCGCAAGGAAGACAACCGGAAATTCAAGCCCTTTTGATTTGTGAAGCGTCATAAGGACTACACCCTTGTTTGACGAAAGCGACTCCTCGTCGTTGTCTTCAGAACTGATTATCGCGATCTCCTGGAGGTAGCCGGCGAGTGTAGGCTTTTTTGAACGGAATTTCTGCTCGTAAGTCTCGACTCCATGAATCATTTCATCGATGTTCTCGGTGCGTTTTTCCGGGTTATTGTCCTCTTTTGATGCACGGGTAAGGTGTTCAAGATACCCCGTTTCAGTCAGCAGTTCTCTGAGCGCAATCGAGAGCGGTCCTTTTTCAAATTTTAAAGAATAATTCTGGAAAAGGGAGAGAAAAGAATCGATCTTTCCATGCTGTTCTGTGCTTATTTTATCCAGTTCAGAATGCCTCTGCATCGCATCATAAAGACTCATTTTTCTCAGCGCCGCAAAATCATCTAGAACTTCAAGAGTTGAGGGTGTAATACCCTTGTTGGGAACTTTCAGAACCCGTGCCATACTCAGTTCGTCGTGAGGGTTCGCAAAGAATCTCAGATACGCAAGCAGATCCTTTATCTCTTTACGTTCAAAGAAACTCATGGCGCCGCTGACCCTGTAGGGAACGCCGGCTCTGCGAAGCTCCAGTTCGTACCGGCGCATCATCGCGTTTGTCCGCAGCAATATCGCGTGGTCGCTGGCTCTGAATGATGTATGCTTGTCATTTTCGGAAATAGTAGATGCTATCCAGGCTGCTTCATCCTCTTCGTCATCACCTTTATAGTGCATGATCGGATCGCCGTCTCCTGAAACGGCGATAATCTTTTTCTGCTTTCTTATCCTGTTTTTCTCGACAACCGCGTGAGCGCCCTCGATGATCTGCCTCGTGGAGCGGTAATTTTGATCAAGAATGACTGTTGTACACCCGTTGAATCTTTCCGGAAAAGAGATGATATTCTCAACCTCAGCTCCACGCCAGGAATAGATCCCCTGGTCATCATCACCGACCACCATGATATTGTTCCCGGGGAAAGAGAGCAGTGATGCCAGTTTCATCTGTACCGCATTTGTATCCTGGAATTCATCTATGGATATGTACTTATAACGTTCCTGGTATTTACGGAGAATATTGGGATTTGAGGTCAGGATCTGCAGAGGAAGAAGCAGAAGGTCATCAAAATCAACAGTCTGGCGCTTCAGCAGAATGGAGTTGTAAGAATTGTAAACACGGTTGATTTTGCGGTCATCGGGATTCTCTTTTTTGTAGGATGAGGGGTCCAGGGAAGAGTTCTTCGCGAGGCTGATAACGGTTGCAAACTCCTGAGGATCCTGATCTTTGAGACCACGCACCCCTGCGGCACGCATAATACTCTTAAGAGTGGCTATTTTTTCATGCTCATCAATAATAGAAAAGTTCTTTTTGAGCCCGCATGCCTCTCCATCTTCGCGCAGAATTCTGACCCCCAGGCTGTGAAATGTGCTCAGGGTCATCTGATCGGCGACTTTAGCGGAGGTCAGGTCCGCAACCCTCTCCTTCATCTCTTTAGCCGCTTTGTTTGTAAAAGTAACGGCCAGGATCTCTTCCGGTTTGCACCTTTTCTCACTGACCAGGCGCGCTATTCTCATCGTAAGTACTCTTGTTTTGCCGCTTCCTGCCCCCGCAAGCACAAGCAGAGGACCCTCATTATGCAAAACCGCTTTTTTCTGGTTTCCGTTCAATCCTTTGGTAAAATCAGGCATTCTTCTATGATTCCAATTCCGTTTTCGATTTCAAAAAAATCCGGGTGAATACCGGGGCAGAGTGTTAGATCGTACAACAGAAACAACTCTAGCCTGAAAATCGCAGTTGGATGAGGCAAAAAATCATAATCTGTTGAGCGCTAAGACTTTCAGGCATCTTGATCTTATCACCTTGCCGATAAGACCTGCAATGCCTTCAAGCCTTATCATCTCAACATCTTACGTTTATTTGTTCTCCCCAACTGCGACTTTCAGGTTTAACGCTCTTAAAAATAATTCCGGAATTCTGGAATAAAAGAAGTCTGAAATAATTGGTTTAAGGTTTGTCAGATTGTAGATTATTGCACATTATGGAGCCTGTGTCCATAAAGGATCTCTATGTATAATCTCGTCCGTTCTTCCGGAATTCCCCTGCTCAAGGGCTCTGCTGGGCTGTTATCAACAAACTGGGACCTCTTCAACTGCAGAGTTCTCCGGTTTCTCCGCCTTCAGAGCATCTCTGCCCTCTTTAAATTCAGAGTTTCAGCAGAATCAAGAAATACACTTTTCTTAAATGATCTGGTTGTAAAACTCGTGGGGTCCTCTGCCGAATGTGTCTGCTTTGTCTTCGGGTTAATTGCGATTCCCCCGAATGAGTGTATTGCTGGTGATTTTATTACATCTAATTCTATTCTCTTTGGAAGGTAGGAAATGAGTTTGACTAACATACTGCTTTGGCTAGTTCCATTTCTCCTTATCGCGGCAGCTTTTTTCAGCTTTCGTTTAAAGACATTCAGAGGGCTGAGGTATAAGATCTATGGTGCGATTTTATTTGCTGCTTTTCTCTCTGACCTCACCGGGTTCTCATTCAGGGCGGATCAGTTTGACACTGTTATAAAAATGCTGGTTCTCTTTGTGATCAGTGAGGCATGCTGGAATTTATTACGCATCAAAAACCGAATCGCTGCAAAGGTCCTGATTTTCTGCTGCATCGCGGTGTTCGGCCTGATTTACAGCTCCTGGATTTTCCAGGGGCCTAAAAACGCAGAGAGACTCTGGAAAGCGGAAACTGTCGACAGATATAAAAATGATCAGGCCGAGTATGTAGTGAAGGAGAGAAGATTACTGAAGGGGATAAAAAAGGTAAGAGTGTTTGAACTGTATAAGAATATTAATTCTCTGCCATTGGAGAGTAAGATAAGGACCTGGGAGGCAGCAGAAGGTTATTACGGGGCAGACTTTAATTACCGATGGTCATACTCATATTCCGGAGTTCGACTTGATCTCATAAGCGGCAAGGACACACTCTGGACACTTGGGGAACAGTTCAAGTAGGGGTTCAGCGTTCAGAGGTTAAGAGGGCCATGTGGTTTAGAGGGATCATTCTTGGCGAACGCTGAACCGCTGAACGCTGAACGATGAGAGATTCACCCTTCGACAAGGAGCTCAGGGTGAACGGAATGATACTGAACGTTGAACGCCGAAAGCTGAACTTTGTGATCAAGTGACTTGTAACTTGCAACTTGTGACCTGCAACTTCTATTGCAACTCCCATCTGTAGTAGGTTTTTCCGTTGCGGTCCGACTCAAAATCCCGTTCAATAATTTCACGTTTCTCTGAGATTACGACCAGATCTTTGCGTTTCTCGAAGTTCTGGCGGTTGAAAATGAAACGGCTGAGGTACTTCCCTTCAGTCGAAAAAACAACCATCTCTGCCCAGTTGTCAAGATCAACCCTGACATAGACTTCGTTTGTTTCGGTGACTTCCACAACTCTGGCGCACATGATGACATCACCGAACCCATAGAAAAGCTTTGCAATCTCCCCGTTTTCACCCTGATTGAGGCTGATTGTGTAAGGACACCAGGATGTATTGAGGTCCACAATTGAGTCCTGCATCTTTTGAATCTCAGGGGGAAGACCGTTCTGGGTACGAGAAAGCCTGGTCTTGAGAATGTCATCGGTGTAGCGATGGACAGTTACAAAAAAGCCTTTACGGGTAGTCTGCTCATTATCCAGAAAATTGACATCTTTACCGTTGAGAAGAATGACTTCAGGACGAATTCCTCTGTTGGCAAGGGCGTTGCACTCAAGCTTTATAGGTGAGAAAGCGATATTGCCTTCATTTGCAAACTTATGTTCGATACTGTTTTGCGTCTTTACCGGTACATAATGCAGGTGTCGCCGCATGTAAACATCCAATTTTTTCCACTCATAATTCATCACGCCGTAGTAAAGAAAACCTCTTCTGTCGACAGCCGGGACAAATGCGTGTTTCCCTGCCCTGCGTACCGTGTAATTAGTATTCTGAGACTTGTTGAACTCCAGAACCGCATCCGCGGTCTCCTGTTTCAGCAGACGATCGTTGGAGAGGATGTTTCCAGCCTGATCACAGAGGATAAGTGATTGATAATACTCATCTTCGGTGTTTCCCTTCAATGAGACCAGCCCGTAATAGAACCACCTGTTATCAACCGTGAAAAGTCCAAAGGGTTCAATCAGATGAGGCTTGACATCACATTTCTGATCGGTTTTCAGGCCCGGAAAAAAGGAATGATATTTTTTATCCTTTTCTACAATTATTGGAGATGTGAAGGAGTAGAGCCTGTCGATTGACCACCACTTCAGCCCCCCCTTCAGTGATGTATACCCTAAAAGGTGGGGCATGAGGTAAGATTTCGAGCTCATCTCGTCGGTGATACTGTTGCTGGCCATATTGAAGAGAACGCTCTTGTCAATCTCGGAGTAGATTCCGTAATCCTCATCGGGTACCGGTTTGAGGTTATCCTTAAACAGCTTTTTCTGGAATACCTCAGGTTTGTCGGTTCCTCTGGTACGGTAGTAGAGTATTGTGACACTGTCCAGGGGATAGGCAAGAAAATAAGGCTGATTGTTTTTTTTGTTCAACTTGAAGAGGGAATGGGAATCGATCAGCTTGCCGTTCTCATTGTAGAGGACATATCCTTTCTGGGAGTAGAAAAGCAGAGTTCCTTTTTCCATCAGAACCGGTCCGGAGAGATTGGTTTTTATCCTGTCATCCCAGTGGCAACCGTAGATGCTGGTGGTGTCGTTGTTCAATGAAATTGAGAAAAGCAGTTTGTCTTCTTCCTGGGACCCCTCTGATTGAGCGAATGGAAGAGACACGAAAACGGTAAGGAGAAGAATTGTTAAGCGGTTAACGAGAAAGGCAGTGTTTCTATTCATAGAATTTTCCTATGCTGCTGTTACTGGTTTCCTTAGAGAACCTGTCACTGGAGATAAAATTGTTTTTGTCTGTCCGGATCTCAAGTTTTTATTAATACTGACATGAACTCAACACCTGTTTTCACAAGTATGATGACAATGTGCGTTTTTTACCAGACGTTTACAGCACCACTACATTATTCCTTAGAAAGAAGCTCCAAGGGCTTTTTCTATCCATGAGATTGCCATGATTCAAAAGGGTAGTATTATTCTGGAACAACCATTTTAACGGTTCTTATACCTCTTTTGTCTCCCACTCTGACAATATATAAACCGGGATCTCTTTTAAAGGCGATCTGACCATTCTTTGTAACAGCAGTGCAGACAGATCTACCGGAAGCATCAGTAATATGGATCGAATTTTCAAGCCCGCCGGATTCAAACTGGATGATTCCGGACCTGTATTTTGCCACAAGGGGTTTTCTTGCCGGTTTATTAGAGGGTAAATTGCCGGTAGTGCGGTCCAGTGAAAATTTCTGGAAAAAAGCCCAGACCTCCTCACTATTATTGACCTTTGTTGTGGTGTTCATCGGCCATTCGTGACCCCCTCCGGCAATTGAATCAACGACAACTTCGGTTCCCTGAGCACAAGGGCCAAACGATAACCTGGTTACAACCGATCTGGTATTTGAAAGAGGATAAGGACGCTCAAAAACTGCCGCGGATGGGCAACTGTCGATTTCCAGCCAGCTGCTTACAGCAGACATGAATGTAGCAACAGGATACATGTCATTGGTTCCAAATGTTAAAAAAATGGGAATCGGTTTTTTAGGTGCTGGTGCGCCGCTTCCGATTGATGAAGTTGGAGCAATTGCAGCAAAAATCTCAGGGTATTGAAAACCGATATACACAGCCATTCCTCCACCCTGCGAAAAACCGGTAACATAAACCTTGTTCCTGTCGATCTTATACCTGGCATCGAGAGTATCTATTAGATCTTTTATGAAGGTGTAATCGTTTTTAGTTGATGCATAATCCCATTTACCCCCAACGGCACTGGGGTAAGCGACAATGAAATTTTCTCTGTCAGCGACTTTATCCATTTGCGTTGAATTCTGCATTCCTGCACCATCTCCACCCATTCCATGGAGTACAAATACTACGGCAGGACTGCTTATTTCAGCTGGCACATGAAGAATGCAGCTTCGCTTTACTCCGGCAACCTGGATACTGAGATTTTGTGTCAGGCCCGATTCAGCAAACAATAGTACAGAGATAGCGACCAGCAAAAAATAGCGTTTCATAAAACACCGCTTTCATTTAACTGCTTGAGATTTCGATTTTACATCTCTTAATATAAGCTATGTTTTGTAAAATGTCTCAGCCATTCACTCTCTTTCTTATACCTGACTTATGCGTCCGGGTAGGGATGAAGTGCGTTTAGACCTTGTTGCAGAAAGGTTTGAACAAATCGCAGATGCACCACACAGGTAAAACATATGCGATTTGTGAAAGCCTTTATGCACAAGGGATAAGTGCAAAGCGCCCTGATCCGGGTGCATAAGTCAGGTTTTATGCAGAAAGCGATGTAGACACATCTGCAACTTCTTTATATGCAATTTCAGAAGTTCTTATGTGCGTTTGAGTCGCCCGGACACAAGATTACGGCACACCCCCAGAAAGGGTACACAATTTGCACTCACTGTGTTAAAACTTCAAAAAAGGAACCGGTGGGTTATGCCTGGAATAGCAGGAATCTTTTCAAAAAGAAATACCGGGCTGGAACTTAAAAGAATCAAGAAAATGCTGGAATGTACACTTCATGAAAAATTCTATGTATCAGGTGTGTATTCCAACAGAGATATAAACTGCTATATCGGATACTGCACTATTGAGAATTCTTTCGCTTATCCTCAGCCGGAAGTGAGCAGCGACGGATCTGTTCTCATGTTTTTTACTGGAGAATGTTATTCTGTAAACGATTCACCTTGCAGTAATATGAAAAAAATGATGGAGGCATATTGCAATAATAAAACATCATTCCTTGAATCGCTTAACGGGTGTTACAATGGTTTGTTAATTGATCTGAATGAAAAAAAAGTAACTCTTTTTAACGACCGCTTCGGGATCAGAAGAATCTATTACTATGAAAATGAAGATGCGTTTTATTTTTCATCAGAGGCAAAATCTATCCTCACCGTAATACCGGAATGCAGACAACTGAATCCTCATTCAGTTGC